>RRZT010051303.1_pt1 | contig 16372 bp, 11 predicted proteins | sample 2165551 | NCBI WGS metagenome assembly RRZT01 (sample SAMN10456910, study PRJNA506462) | wastewater metagenome | biome: wastewater; feature: sludge; material: wastewater sludge; isolation source: wastewater sludge with Escherichia coli K12::gfp cells carrying plasmid... | place: USA: Moscow, Idaho...
AATCGGCTGTAACCACGCAGAAAGTTGAGCAGATTGAGGAAGCCAGGGCCTCCAGAGAAAAGGCTAGTGTCGAGGGTATGAGCAATAAAAAAATCATGCTGTTTTTCCGTGGTGGTTATGGCAGAAGTGATCAACATCGTAATGGTGTATCTTTGGAAAGCCGCGTTGCACCGATTGGTGCACAAGAACAAGCAGACCGGCACGCATGGTATACCGGCGCTGGATTTGACTTTCAATTAACTAGAGACACTTGGGGTTATATACCAAAAACAGAAATCCATGCGGAACTGATGTTTGAATATCTACAGTATGGACATGGCGTTCAAGGCAATGTGCTGGCAAATGAACCTACGCAACTGGCGGGTGGCGCATACAATCCTCGGGGTGTGACAGTCAACCAATTCACCCTGACTGCATCGCCTAAAATTAAATTCAATCATTTTGCGGAGTATAAAATCAGACCCTGGATTATTCCTGCCGGCTTAGCGATACACGTCATCAGCCCGCCATCCGAGTCTATTACCTATATTGATCCCGGCATTATGTTTGCAGGCGGAGTTGAATATAACATTTGGAGAGATTTCTTCATTGGCGCGGATGCACGCTATCAGTTGACCGCCGGCTCTCTGGATGGCGCGAAATTTGGCGGTTTGACTGTCGGTGGTTATGTCGGCATAGGATTCTGATCTCGATCAGTAATAATTTTACTTTATGGAGATGAAATACCCCGGATAGGTGTGACCGGGGCCTCCATGAATCAAGAGAAGGAGAGCGAACGTTATAACCGGCTCTAACTGGATATCATGCTGCTGTTCGACAGCACCAGCTTTCGCCCTTTTGAGGGGTTAACAAACATAAGCTCTCTGCTTTGCCGAGAGTGATTTAACTTGGCAACCATCCTATTGATATCTAAATGCTCTTTAACAAAAAATGAACTGGCAGGATAAATAGTGGCAGAGGCGGGATATCGAATCCATGACCGCTATCAATTCAATTGATATCCCTTAAACTCTGTTTCTCGCAAGAAATCATTCCAAACAAAAATGGGATCAACCAATGGATTGGTTGGGATCATGAAAGTCACAAGGTCCAGTACGCCGCATCCTGTGCGATTAATGGCATACCAGGCGCCCTGAAACACCCCCAGAGTAACAATAGTCAAGCCAGAAACCGGTGTATCTTTTTGTCCAGTCAAATGGATATTCTTCGGCAATTCTATCCATCCGGTAGCTACATTTGCTATACCAGAGAAAAGCTTCAGGCCGGCTTTGTTAAAATATGAATTTCCAGTTATTTCTTCATCTGCCATGACTTGAGGCGAAAAAAGAAAAGACAGAGAAACCACTAAAGCAAATTTGGAAATTGATCTCACCAAAACTCTCCTTTTAATTGTAAGATTTTTTTAGCATTATCGGCAGTATTCGCTTGATATTGCCACTGAATATCTTCAGCAGTTCTTCGTGACCAGCAGATGACTTGGTGACAATGTTCTGCCGTTGGGCTTCAACGTAATTTTTCTGACAGAACGTCATAAAATCAGAAAGCCAACGATTGATCAAATTCATATCCGAAGCAACACCGCCATAAAGTTGCTTCAAAGCATAGGGTGGCTCTGAAATGCAACGCACACAGAAATAACATAAATCTTATCATGTAAATTCACGATTCCGATTTGCAATCAAACCTCATATTGGCTTGAGTGACTCCAAATATTACGAATCAGATTAAAACAGTAACTAGCGCAAGTAATTATCACGCTTTATTGCTTACAGATACATAGATTTTTCTTTTGCAATAAATTTCTTGGTGTTATAATCGAGGGCTTTTGTTATGCCCATAATGGGTAAAGAACAAATTTTTTACTTATCAACTAACCAAGAGGTTACGCCTATTTATGACGACTATTAAAGTTAAGGAAAATGAGCCATTTGAAGTTGCAATGCGACGCTTTAAACGTTCTATCGAAAAAACAGGAATACTAACAGAATTACGTGCTCGTGAGTTTTATGAAAAACCAACTGCTGAGCGGAAACGTAAACTTGCAGCAGCAGTAAAGCGTAACTACAAGCGTTTGCGTAGTCAATTGCTACCACCAAAACTTTATTAAGTCATCATTGTCTGACTGCCAGAATTGAGAGTGGTTGAGCGCCATTTTCAGCTGTCTTTGAATATAGAATATTAGGATCACCCATGATGCCTACTGATTTAAAACAGAAGATTACTGAAGACATGAAGATTGCGATGCGAGCAGGCAATACTAAGCAGCGCGACACCATCCGTTTATTGCAAGCCGCCATTAAACAACGGGAAGTTGATGAGCGTATAACACTTGATGACGCAGCAGTCATAGCTGTTATCGAAAAAATGCTCAAGCAGCGGAAAGATTCAATTGCACAGTACGAAGCGGCGCAGAGATTTGATCTTGCCAATAACGAAAAGGACGAGATCTCGATCCTAAGTGTATATATGCCAAAACCCTTTGATGATTCTGAAATTAATACCTTAATTTCCGAAGCAATAACAGAAGTCGGCGCAGTAAGCATGCAGAATATGGGAAAAGTAATGGCGATACTAAAACCAAAGCTTGTCGGACGAGCAGATATGTCCAAAGTGTCAATATTGATTAAAGAAAAAATGTCGACCTAATATTATCCATTTAAGGGTTGTATTTTTTGCAACTTCAGTTGCGATAATTTCTTTTACTTGCTTGCGGGATGTATTATTGTTTTGAATAAATGATTCCACAAACTTTCATCCATGACTTGCTCAATCGGGCTGATATTGTTGATACGGTTGATCGCCATGTGTCACTTAAAAAAGCAGGCGCTAACTTCGTTGCATGTTGTCCGTTTCATAATGAAAAAACCCCTTCATTTACTGTCAGCCAATCTAAACAGTTTTACCATTGCTTTGGTTGCGGCGCACATGGCAATGCAATCAATTTTCTAATGGAATACAATGGATTGAGCTTTGTTGAAGCGATACGTGATTTAGCAGCTTATGTTGGAATGCAAGTGCCAATTCAGCAAACCGACGCACCTCACAACTCGGCCGTTCCGGCTGATTTAGAGAATTATTTCGCAAAAGACTATCACATTAGCAATCCAGCAATATCTCTTCAAGATCTTTTAAATGTAATGCAAGTTGCCACCCGCTTCTATCGGGAGCAATTAAAAAATTCCGAAAAAGCGATTGCTTATCTTAAAAAGCGTGACTTGTCGGGTAAAGCAGCTGCACGATTTGCTATTGGTTACGCACCAACTGGCTGGCAAAACCTGGAAACAGTTTTTTCAGATTATAAATCTGAAAAAACTCGTAATTTATTAGTGCAGGCTGGATTAGTCATCGTTGGCGATGAAGGTAAGCAATACGATAGATTCAGAAATCGCATTATGTTCCCAATTCTTAATCAAAAGGGTCAGATCATTGGTTTTGGCGGACGGGTATTAGACGACGAAGAACCCAAGTATCTGAATTCTCCGGAAACGATTTTATTTGAGAAAGGGCGCGAATTATACAATTTATTTTCTGCGCGTCGCGCTATTCGCGAAGCAAATTGTGTGCTCGTTGTAGAAGGATACATGGATGTCATATCGCTTGCGCAGCATGGGATTGATTATGCAGTAGCTTCTTTGGGCACGACCACAACCAGCGTTCATCTGCAAAAGCTATTGCGCCAGACTGATCAAATCATTTTCAGTTTCGACGGCGACAAAGCGGGCAGAAAAGCAGCTTGGCGAGCCCTTGAGAACAGTCTTGCGCTGCTTTCAGACGGCAAGTTTCTGAACTTTCTTTTTCTACCTGACGGTACAGACCCAGACAGCTTTGTGAAACAGAATGGAAGAGAATCCTTTGAGCAGCAACTTAAACAATCAGTACCCTTGTCAGATTTTCTATTTAAGGAATTATGCTCAAGAATTAACATCCAAACCAGTGAAGGTCGCGCCAAACTGATACATGATGCCAAACCGCTATTGCAGCAGGTAACTGCACCGGCGCTTTCGTTGATATTATGGAGACGCTTGGCAGAGCTCTGTGATATTAGTCAGCCTGAGCTGGAAGAACTATTACAAATAAAACCAACTTACAAGAAACGCACAGTAAAAAAGGCGCCACGAAAACAACCAGTCACATCTTATCGCTGGTTAATTATGATGCTATTGCATAACTCGAGTTATATCAACAAGATAGATAGGAAATTGCTTTCAGGGCAAAAGGAAGACTCAAAAGAAATCGCCGCACTGGAAGCATTGATTGAACTTTTTGATAAATATCCGCACTTGATTAATAGTGAAGCGCCAACTTCAACAATAACTGCTTACTTACAAGACAGTTCACATAGGGCATTGTTTGAAACCATCGAGAGTGAAACTTTAGAGTGGAGTGACACAATTGATTTAGAAGCAAATTTTTTAGGTGCGCTAGAAAAGCTACAGCAAGTACAGCGTAAGAAACGCATCACAGAATTATATAGCAAGTCTTTGAATACACTTACTGATGATGAGAAACGGGAACTACAACAACTAGCGATGCGATGAAACCAGTTTAGTAAGTGCCAGCAGTAATGAATTTTGCTATAATTCTACGCTTTCAGCTATAAATTATCCATGTTATTGGGAATCCAGTATGCCAAAAACAAGAGCAGGCGAGTCTAAAGATACCAAGAATGAAGTTATCAATAAATCATCCATAAAAAAAACTGAAAATGTCGATAAAGAAATGGCAGAAAAAAAAGTAAAAATGACTGTAAAAAAAGCAATAAATAAAACAACACTAACAAAAATATCTGATAAAGCGGCATCGAGTGCGATTGAAAGTTATCAAGTTGCAGTGGATGAAAATGCTATCGATCTGAGTGAAACCAAGAAAACCAGAGGCAGAACTCCAAAAAAGAACAAAACAAGCATGGGTAAGGATCAGATCGATAAAATCAACACTGCTTCGATTATCCAAAGTGGCAATTCACAGCCTCAGGATCTTGAAGCGCGTCGCATGCGCTTGAAAATTCTTATCGGATTAGGGAAGGAACGCGGATATCTTACCTACGCGGAAATCAATGATCATTTGCCTGATGATATGCTGGATGCAGAGCAAATTGAAGGCATCATTAGCATGATTAACGATATGGGCATATCTGTGCATGATGAAGCACCGGATGCCGAAGCTTTGCTAATGTCCGATGCAGCTACTACTGTAGCTGATGAAGATGTCGCAGAAGAAGCAGAAGCCGCACTTTCAACAGTAGACTCCGAGTTTGGGCGCACGACCGATCCAGTGCGTATGTATATGCGCGAAATGGGGTCAGTTGGTTTGCTCACGCGCGAAAGTGAAATTGAAATCGCAAAGCGCATCGAAGGTGGATTGCGTCACATGATTCAAGCAATTTCAGCCTGCCCTCCGATTATTGCAAAAATAGTCGACTTGGCTACTGAAGTTGAAAAAGAGACTATGCGCATTGATGAAGTTGTCGATGGATTATTAGATGCAAATGCGCAAGATATTATCAATGAAGAATTTCCTGAAGAAACTATCGAGCAAGAGCTGGCCTCCAATGATCTCGATGATGATGAAGAGGATGACGATAGCGATGGCGCAGCAATTGCCAGCGCTGATTTGTTAAAACTTAAAACGGATGCACTTGAGCGTTTTGCGATTATTCGCCAGATGCATAACGAAATGCAAGTCTTACTTGAGAAAGAGGGATCTTATCATCAGGGATACATTGAGTTACAAGATGAAATTTCGGCTGAGTTAATGGCTATTCGTTTCTCTGCAAAAATGGTGGAAAAGCTTTGCGATACTCAACGTGAATTAGTCGGCGATGTGCGTAGTTATGAACGCAAAATAATGGATCTGTGCGTATCCAAAGCGAAAATGCCAAGAAATCACTTTATCAAGACTTTCCCCGGAAATGAAACAAATCTTGATTGGATAACGCAAGAAATCAATATGGGAAAACCTTATAGTCAGGCACTCGAGCATTACAAACCAGCAATTCTTGAAGAGCAACACAATTTGCTGGCACTTAGAAGCAAGATTGGCATTCCAATAAAAGACTTGAAAGAAATCAATCGTAAGATGTCCACAGGTGAAGCTAAAGCTCGTCGTGCCAAGCGAGAAATGACGGAAGCAAATTTACGTCTGGTAATTTCAATCGCCAAGAAATATACCAACCGTGGATTACAATTTCTTGATTTAATCCAAGAGGGAAATATCGGTTTAATGAAGGCAGTGGATAAATTCGAGTATCGCCGTGGCTACAAATTTTCATCTTATGCAACATGGTGGATCCGGCAAGCAATTACCCGCTCAATTGCAGATCAAGCGCGCACTATACGAATACCGGTGCATATGATTGAAACAATCAATAAGATGAATCGTATCTCACGGCAGATACTGCAAGAAACTGGGCAAGAGCCAGAACCGGCTGTACTCGCGCAAAAAATGGAAATGCCCGAAGAAAAAATTCGCAAAATTCTCAAGATTTCCAAAGAGCCCATTTCTATGGAAACGCCTATTGGCGACGACGAAGACTCACATCTCGGCGATTTTATCGAAGATGCAGCTACAATGGCACCAGCCGATGCAGCCGTTTATGCCAGTTTGCGCGGTGTGACAAAGGATATATTGGATTCTTTAACGCCACGCGAGGCCAAGGTGTTACGCATGCGCTTTGGTATAGAAATGAACACCGATCATACCCTGGAAGAAGTAGGAAAACAGTTCGACGTTACCCGTGAACGCATTCGCCAAATTGAAGCCAAAGCGTTACGTAAATTACGTCACCCTGCCCGTTCTGAACGTCTACGTAGTTTCCTAGATACTGGGAACAATTAAAGTACAAATAAGGGTCTGTAGCTCAGTTGGTTAGAGCAGGGGACTCATAATCCCTTGGTCGCTGGTTCGAGTCCAGCCAGACCCACCAACAAATCAAAGAGTTGGCTTAAGCGCCAACTCTTTTTTATTTATGTGTAAGCACTATGTAAGCTTATCGCGCTACAGTAAAACTTGTTTAACAACTTTTTTCGAAAAGAAGTACTCCTTACACCCTACCCGGCCACACCCCATTAATCTCGCTATAGCACGGTGAGATTTGCTCACGTCGGACTGCGGAAAAATTAGGAAATTTCCCAATAGAGAAATATGCATTTTTTTGTTAGTCAGTTAAAAGGTTAGAAGAATAGATTGCTGCAAGTATTCAGATAGTTGCTAGTCTGTTATGATATTTATCCAACTGATGTCGAATAGGAAGTGAATGCCGAATAACGAGGCTATAGCTCGAATCAAGATAAACAAGCTGCTTGAAGCGGCGGGCTGGCGTTTTTTCGCAAAAGGTAATTTGCCTGCCAACATTCAGCTTGAACCCGGCATTACGATCGAGACACTTGATCTCGACGATCTCGGAGAAAACTTTGAGAAATCTTCAAAGGGATATATTGATTTTCTTTTGCTCAACGAAAGAGGTTTTCCCTTTATCGTTCTCGAGGCCAAATCAGAAGACAAAAGTCCACTCGTCGGCAAGGAACAGGCACGTAAATACGCCAAATCCCAGAACTGCCGTTTCGTTATTCTATCGAACGGGAACCTGCATTATTTCTGGGACCTTGAGCGCGGCAATCCCTACATTATTACCACTTTCCCGACACCTGTTTCGATGATGGGTTATCAAAAATCTGTACCCGAACCCAAGCGCTTAATCGAAGAAGTTATTGGCGATGATTACGTTGTGCTCACCCAGCGACCAGGCTATGCAACTGAAGCAGCATGGAAGAACGAAAGTGAGCGTTCTGGTTTCATTGATATCAACAGCCTGCGCTTTCTCCGTCCGTATCAAAAGAAAGCTATGACTGCACTACAAGCCGCCATTAAAGTGGGCAAAGATCGCTTTCTATTCGAGATGGCCACTGGAACCGGCAAGACACTCACCTCTGCTGCTGTCATCAAACTTTTTATGCGCACCGGCAATGCGCAGCGTGTGCTATTCCTTGTGGATCGTCTGGAATTGGAAGACCAAGCTAAGAAGGCCTTTCAACAGGTGCTCGCTAATGATTACAAAACTGTCATCTACAAAGAAAGCCGCGATGACTGGCGTCACGCCGAGATCGTGGTCACCACTGTACAGTCACTGCTCTTCAACAACAAATACCAGCAACTCTTTTCACCAACGGATTTTGATCTGGTAATCTCAGACGAAGCACACCGCTCGATAGGTGGCAATGCCCGTGCCGTCTTCGATTACTTCATCGGTTACAAGCTTGGCCTCACCGCCACACCACGCGATTATCTGAAGAAATTCGACAAAGCCAAGCCTAAAAACAATGACCCGAGAGAATTTGAGCGCCGTTTATTACTCGACACTTACCGCACCTTTGGCTGCGAGGATAGTCAGCCCACTTATCGCTATTCTCTACTTGATGGCGTTAAGGATGGCTTCCTAATTAATCCGACCGTCGTGGATGCTCGCAGTGAAGTGACTACACAGCTTTTATCGGAAGATGGTTTTGTTGTGGATTTCAAGGATGACCAAGGTGAAGACCAGAAAGAAATTTTCAAGCAGCGCGAATTCGAGAAACGCTTCTTCTCTGAGGCCACCAATCAGCTTCTGTGTAAAACATTTCTGGAGCACGCGTATCGCGACCCCATCAGCGGCGAAATTGGCAAATCGATCATCTTCGCCGTAAGCCAGAATCATGCTGCTAAACTGGCACAGATTCTGAACTTGATGGCAGATGTGATGTTTCCCGGTAAATACCAGTCTGACTTTGCCGTGCAAGTGACCTCACAAATTCCAGATGCCCAGCAATTCACTATCAACTTTACCAATAACAAACTGCTCGGTTCGGGCAATTTCCTGCCTGCTTACAAAACCAGCAAGGCTCGCATTTGTGTAACTGTGGGCATGATGACCACGGGCTACGATTGCCCTGACCTACTTAATCTGGGGATGTTCCGACCGATTTTTTCGCCAACCGATTTCATTCAGATTAAAGGGCGTGGCACGCGCAAACACAATTTTCTCGAAGAGTTACACGATAAAGATCACAAAGACAGCATCAAGGATGCACGCAAGACCTCCTATAAACTATTCGATTTTTTCGCCAATTGCGAATACTTCGAAGAAGAATTTAACTACGACGAAATTCTTAGACTACCCAAACTCAAAGGACAAATGGGCGAGGGGCCGGGCGGAGGTGGTGGTGGAAACGAAATAGATACCTATGATCATCTTGGTGGCGACATCGTAGCCTCGCTTAAAATTGAGCAAATAACTGCTGAGGGCATGAAGATTGACCGCATGTTTTACGAAAAATTTGAGGATACTGTACGCGAGAACACAACCATCGCCGAGGCCGTTGAAGCAGGGCATTGGGATCGGGTGATCGATTACGTCAACCAAGAACTCTTCGAGAAACCCGCCGAGTATTACAATCTAGATAAACTGCGCAAAGCCGCCGCCATAGATCGTCACCTAGGCTTACGCGAAATTCTCGAAAAAATCTTTGGATTGATTCCGAGCTTCAAATCCAAGGACGAACTGCTTGAAGAAGAATTCTCCAAATTCGTCGCCGATTACAAACCAGAGGATGCAGAAGCGATGCCTGCGCTTAAGAACTATTTCAAGGCCTACGCCACCAGCGACCAGATACGGCGTATCATCGAGAGCGAGGAATACACCGATCTCGTCACCAACCCGATTTTTTCGACCCGTGATTTCAAGGCTGTACCCAAACAATATCGCAGACTCATCCCTAATTACATCAAGGACTATGTGCCCTTGAATCAATTTAATGCATAAAGGCCGTAATGCTAGATACCGAAACAAAACGTCGCATTGACACCGCTCGCGATATTCTCGTTGGCAAAGTCCCAAATCCACAAGGTCAAGTTGAACAAATCACAATTGCCCTGATTTACAAGTTCATGGACGATATGGATGCCGAAGCAGAAGAATTAGGGGGTAAGCGAAAATTTTTTACCGGCGACTTCGCCCGCTTCGGCTGGGCTAAGCTGATGAGTGCGGGTATTGGCGGTCACGATTTGATCGGCCTGTACGGCGAAGGCATTTCTACTATGCCGCAGAATCCCGGCATCCCGCCTCTGTTCCGCGACATATTCAAGAATGCCTATCTGCCATATCGTGACCCCGAGACGCTTAAGAGCTTTCTCAAAATCATCAACGAGTTCAGCTACGACCATTCCGAGCGATTGGGCGATGCCTTTGAATATTTGCTCTCAGTCCTTGGCTCACAGGGCGATGCGGGCCAGTTCCGCACCCCGCGCCACATCATCGACTTCATCGTCAAGATACTCGCCCCGCAAAAAGGTGAGACCATCCTCGATCCGGCCTGTGGCACGGCGGGTTTTCTCATCTCCGCCTACAAGCACATCTTGCGCACCAACATTGACGCCAAGGGACTCAGCACCCTTACCCCCGACGAAAAGGGTCGCCTCGCACAGAACTTCAAGGGCTACGATATTTCACCCGACATGGTGCGCCTGTCGCTGGTGAATTTGTACCTGCACGGCTTCACCGATCCGCACATCTTTGAATACGACACCCTTACTTCCGAAGAGCGCTGGAATGAATACGCCGATGTGATCCTCGCCAATCCGCCGTTCATGTCGCCGAAAGGCGGCATCAAGCCGCACAAGCGTTTTTCGATACAAGCCAAACGTAGCGAAGTATTGTTCGTGGACTACATGGCCGAGCACCTCACACCGACAGGACGGGCCGGGATCATTGTCCCAGAGGGCATTATCTTTCAGAGCCAGACCGCCTATAAAGACTTACGAAAGCTGCTGGTTAAGAATTCTCTCGTCGCTGTCGTCTCCCTCCCGGCGGGCTGCTTCAATCCCTACTCCGGGGTGAAGACCAGCATTCTCATTCTCGACAAATCCCTCGCGAAGTCTGCCGATGCCATCGCCTTCTTCAAAGTAGAGAACGACGGCTTCGGCCTCGGCGCCCAGCGCCGCGCCTTCGACAAGAACGACCTTCCGCAAGTCCAGGCCGAACTCGCTTCCTACCTCCAAGCCCTTCGCGCCAAGATTCCCACCGAATCTATTTTCGCCCTCACGTCGACCGCTCAGATCGTGCCGAAAGAAAAGATCGCCGCGAATGGCGACTACAATCTCAGCGGCGAGCGGTATCGGGAGGGCGTGGTTCAATCCACACACTTTCCTTTGAGAACCGTTGAGTCTCTCGTCGAGGCAATCACTCCTCCTACCAAGATTCAGAAAACAGCATTCGGTGTCGTCGGAAGATTCCCAATCATCGACCAATCTCAGGACGCTATCGCAGGCTGGACGGACGATGAGTCTACATTGGTTCGTCCCATCAAACCAATGGTTATTTTCGGCGACCACACCTGCGCGATTAAGCTCGTCGAAAGCCCATTCGCACAGGGAGCCGATGGCATCAAGATTCTGCAAACGATAGACGAACTCGACCCACGTTTCCTGTTCCAGGTTCTTCGCGCCAGACCTTTGGAAAGCGACGGCTATCAACGCCACTATTCAAAACTCAAGGAACTCAAAATTCCCCTGCCGCCACTGGAGGTGCAGAAAGAAATCGTAGCGGAGATCGAGAGCTACCAGAAAGTTATTAACGGCGCCCGCGCCGTGCTCGACCACTATCACCCCCACATCCCCATCCACCCCGACTGGCCGATGCTTCCGCTTCAAGAAGCATGCGACATCCAACGCGGTAAGTTCTCCCACCGACCTAGAAACGAGCCCCGCTTCTACGGTGGCAAGTATCCGTTCATCCAGACGGGCGATGTAGTTCGCGCCGCGAACGGTGGAAAGATCACATTCTCCCAGACCTTGAACGAAGAAGGGCTTTCAGTGAGCAAACTTTTTCAGCCGCCTGTTGTTGTCATCACCATTGCAGCGAACATAGGAGATACCGCCGTTCTCGATTACCCATCTTGCTTTCCTGATAGCGTAGTAGGTTTGATTCCGAAATCGGAAACAGACGCTCGCTACTTGGAAGTCGTTATGCGAACTCAGAAGCAGTATCTCAACGACATCGCGCCACAGGCTGCCCAGAAGAACATCAACATCGAGATTCTGAAGACTGTGGAAATCCCTCTCCCACCACTAGCCATTCAGCAAGCCATCGTGGCGGAGATCGAGGCCGAGCAAGCGCTGGTCGCCGCTAATCGCGAACTAATAGCCCGCTTCGAGCAAAAGATCCAGGCCACCCTTGCGCGTATCTGGGGGGAAGAAGAGACCACGGCTAAGGAGGAATGAACTATGGACGATGCGCTCGAACTTGGAAGTTATCTCCCCGTGTCGTTCAAGACGCAATCCGAGCAAGAATATATGGTGTTTCTTTGGGATGCATTTCAGAGCAATTACGAGAGCGGCAAATACGAATTTGCAAGTCTCGCGTTTCACCTGCTCTATATGAGCTTTGTGAGTTTTTCAATTTGGCAAATCCGGCTAGTACGGGAGCAGGACTTTAAGAATGCCCTCGTTGGTTTTCAAAGTGATTCCGAGAACATGCTCCTCGATGCGGACTCGCCGTTCAAGTTTTATGAAAAACTGAAAGAGTCGCAGATTTTCCGATTCATGAAGCTCATCGGATGCACGAACGAACACGTCGGAGAATTCGCCAAGTTTGTAAAGCGACGTAACAGAATCGCCCATCCCAGCGGAACGGTATTCTTTAATGACCGCACCAGCATCGATAGGGAAATTTCAGAAATGATGCAGGAAGTGGCTAATATTCAAAGGCACATGCGGCCGATTATTTGGGAAGTTTATGGCAATTTTCTTGAAGGTAGCGCCGACGTTGACGAACGCGAATACGCTCTTCCGGAACAAGAGATCGAGGTAAGCCTGCTTCACCGAAGTTATATCTCCCTAAAGGATATCGAGGCATGTTTGAACTATGACCTAGCCAGCCTTGCGAAGCATCCAAAGATAGAGAACATTCTTACGCTGCATGAGGTGCTGAAATCAAAAATGGACTAGACAATGATCATGGCGAGTCATAAATGCAGCGTTCCAATCAGTATTTATTCAAAGGATAAAAGTCATAGTCGTCAGGAGTGTCAATTCTTGAGTTCACCTGCCAAATATGGGGTAATGATATATTTAATTATGCCTTGACCCAAAAGTCTATATAAACTACGGTCAAACGGTTTTTTGTCGTAAAGGTCTTGTATTTTTTCTTTAGAAATAAAAATCTTATTACCTTTCTCAAGAATCCTGAGTCCATTATCTAAAATCTCACCTTGGACAAAGTAATAGCTTATTTGAGACCAGCAATGAATTTCTTTTCGAATTTTTTGAGCCTCAATAATGCAATTTGTAGCTCCTAAAATTGATTCTAAAATTTCTTTAATCAACTTTTGTTGAAATTCAACTTTTTCTTTAAGAGAAGAAAATCTCTTAGAATCAAATGCTGATTCTGAACTTTCATTTATTAACCATTCTTGTTCTGATGGCGTCAAACTAGGTATAGCTTTATCGAGAACTTTAAATAGTTTACTGAACTCTATAGCCAGATCCTTTCTCTCTTGTCGATCAAGATTAACGACCAATGTTGCTATTAACTCGATAGGATTTACGATCCTATTACTATCTTCAAGTTTTCGAATGTCTGCGGCAAATGTAGAAAAAGGCAAGAAAAGAATAATTGCAAATATAATTAGCTGTCTACACATATTATGTATATGTAAGTTTACTCTCTTAAACTAATGTGTTTCTGGGCAAGATTCTCCAATATTCAGCTTATTGAAGCATTTATTTAACGCATAATAGCGCATAAAAACTTAAATTAAACCAAAAATACTTTAGCTCCACTTGTTTATCTGGTTTTCGATAATTTTCTGAAACATTGTTTCTGACAGGGCTTGATACCTGTTTTTAAAATCTCCTGAGTTAATGATTCGCGATATCTGTGAAGCTGTATAGCCAAGTTCTTTGGCGCATTCCTTTTGTGTGGTTGTTAATCAGCGTGCAAAACTTACCAGGGTTCTTGGTGGAACAGCGTTGAAAAGTTTCCACTCTGGATTGTTAAATAACCGACATTTAGTCGGAGAACTCTGGAGTGTTACCAATGGATATTATTGCGGAAGTAAGAAGACGGCATTTTGTCAGTAAGGAAAGTATTAGCTCAATTGCACTTTCTCTAAGGATTTCACGCCCCACCGTTAGAAAGCATTTAAAAACAGAGATAGAACCTGTTTATCAACGTCAGTCACAACCATTTCCCAAGCTTGGAGAATTCAAAGCTGTATTAACGCAATGGCTGGAAACTGAAGCCCAGTTACCTAGAAACCAACGCCGTACAGCAATGCGATTATTTGAAGGATTGGTTGATGAAGGATATCTAGGTGCTTATGACAGCATTCAGCGTTTTGTTAAGCAATGGAAAATCGAGAGCAGGAATACGCCGTCTATAAAACAAGCTTTTGTTCCCTTGGTTTTTAAACCAGGCGATGTCTGTCAATTTGATTGGAGTCAAGAGATCGTTGAAATAGGCGGTATCGAACAGATCATTAAAGCGGCCCATTTTCGTCTTGCCTTCAGCCGCAAAATGTTTGTCATTGCCTACCCGAGAGAAGCGCAGGAAATGGTTATGGATGCACATAACAAAGCGTTTATTTTTTATGGCGGCGTTCCCCTACAAATGGTTTATGACAATCCCAAAACGATTGTAGATACTGTTTTTGTAGGCAAGGAGAGGAAGTTTAATCGACGTTTTATGGCATTGGCCAATCATTACTTATTTGAACCTGTCGCCTGTACACCGGCTGCGGGATGGGAAAAAGGTCAGGTAGAGAATCAAGTGGGCAATGTTAGAGAGTGGCTATTCACCCCGCGAGCCAAATTCGCGACCTTTGATGACTTAAATCGTTGGTTAGAAAAGCGGTGCCATGAGTTATCCAGCAGAAAGCATCCCGTCTTACCCTCACAAACCATTGCTGAGTGTTTTCAACAAGAATTGCCATTTCTACGCCAAATAACCGCTCCTTTTGCAGGCTATATTGAACACTTATTAAAAGTCAGCAGTACCTGTTTAGTGCGTATTGACAGGAATCAGTACAGCGTTCCTGCGCAATGGGCAGGGCAAGTGGTTTCGGTCAGAGTTACTGCCCATGATCTGAATATTGTGGCAGAGGGTAAAACTATTGCAACCCATCAACGCAGTTTTTTACGTGATCAGCTGATCTGTAATCCTTGGCATTATCTGTCGGTATTGGAAAAGAAACCGGGAGCCTTGCGCCACGGTGCTCCCTTTCAAGACTGGGATTTACCAGAATCGGTTCGGAGAGTTCGAGAAAAATTACTGCAACAAGACAAGGGTGACCGAGCTTTTGTCGATTTGTTGTTACTGACCCGGGATGTGGGAGTAGACGCGCTTGAAACAGCCTGTGAGTTGGCATTGGAATCCGGTGTTGTGAGCGGTAGTGTGGTGCAGAATGAAGTCAGGCGCCTAGTTGAACCTGCTCGTCTGAAGACACTGAATACCAGTGATAACTTACAATTAACCGCTGAACCCCAAGCCGATTGTCAACGCTATGATTATCTGTTGGGATCGCATTATGTCCACTGATCTGTTAACCCAATTCAAAGCATTGCACTTGTACGGCATGGCAGAAGCTTGGTCTGAACTAAGGGCAGAATCACCGCAACGTAAGCAAGCTTTGTCTCCAGAGATTGCGCTGAGTCAGTTGATTAAAGCTGAAATTGCAGATCGTCAAATGCGTAGCCTGAAATACCAACTGAAAATAGCAAAGTTTCCTATCCACCGTGATCTAGTAGAATTTGACTGGAATGAAACTCCGCTGTCTCAGCAACAAGTAGAACAACTCGCAACAGCTGGCTTTATGGATGACGCGCATAATCTCATTCTAGTCGGTGGCACAGGAACAGGTAAAACTCATTTAGCCACAGCTATTGGAGTTGCGGCTATTCATCTTGGAAAACGGTTAAGATTCTTCAATGCTGTTGATTTGGTTAATCTTCTGGCGTATGAAAAACAACAAAACAAAACCGGAAACCTAGCCAGAAGACTCACTCAGGTAGATGCAGTTATCTTGGATGAATTAGGCTACCTGCCTTTTCCAGAATCCGGTGGTGCCTTGCTTTTCCATTTAATCAGTCAACTGTATGAACGTACGTCATTGATTATTACAACCAACCTAAAGTTCAGTGAATGGGTGCAGGTCTTCGGTGATGCAAAAATGACAACCGCTCTTTTAGACCGAATCACTCATCATTGTGACATCGTGGAAACAGGAAATGATTCTTACAGATTCAAGCATCGAAAAAAGAACATAAAAACTGATTAACCAACTAAACCAGGTGGAAATTCTTAGACGCTGATGCCTGGAAAGTTTTCAACGCTGATTGACAG
>RRZT010557822.1_pt1 | contig 16369 bp, 9 predicted proteins | sample 2165551 | NCBI WGS metagenome assembly RRZT01 (sample SAMN10456910, study PRJNA506462) | wastewater metagenome | biome: wastewater; feature: sludge; material: wastewater sludge; isolation source: wastewater sludge with Escherichia coli K12::gfp cells carrying plasmid... | place: USA: Moscow, Idaho ...
AGAGTCTTGCGGCGGTTTCCTGCGGCGAGGGAAGAAAATAGGCATCAACGAAGCCGAAGGTTGTCGAGAACCACCACAGCGCGAGTAGCACCGCGCCAAAAACGAGAGAGGGGAGCCAACTGGCCCCGCGTCTCGACTTCATAAGTAGTCCTTTCCCCTTCGCTTCGGGGAAATGTCGGACGCGTTCAGACAACGGAAGTTACGGCCGGTGGGTAGCACCGAATAACTCCGCCCTCCACGTGCGCCTCCCATCCGGACTTTAACCGTCGGTCGAGGAATTTCACCTCGTCAACCACTTGCGTGGGTCGCGGACTATCACCGCCGGTTCAGACTTTCACTGACCCCGGAGCACAATGTGTTCGATCCCCAGTATGCCGCCGCAGGACGTTGGTCGCAACCAACGGCGCGGCGAGGTAGCTGTGAAGTCTCGTCGGGAGCCTTCATTGTGGGACGACGACGGATTGACCGCCGGAGTCTCTATTGGTCGCCGGACGTGGTAAAACGTTGGGGCACGGGACGCCGTCGTCGTATTTTTGGTCTGGCCGGTAGGGCCTCAGTCTGACCGGTTTATATAGTGTTCACTACCACGTTAACGCGCGGTAACCTGCGGAAACACTCCCGACGGACGTCCTAGTTTATTGCCGTTGCGTAGGTTTAGGGTGGACCCATGGGTTATTCAGTCACTGACGTCATCAACCTTCGACTCGCACTCCTGGGCCACGCGGTACCCATGGACGCGGACATGGAACTCGTTGGGCCCTTGATCGCTCAACAGCAGGAGTTCAACCGCCGTCTGGAATACCGACCCTGCGCCGTCGATCACCGAATCCAGGTTTTCCTCGACGACTATCTCAAGGACACGGATACCAATCCTGTCATCCCGTCGCGAACCCTGGTACTCGACCAGCCGGGCCTTGCCCGCGCACTTTCGCTTCCGAGCGACGCCGACGAATTCTCCAACGATCTCCTCTCCAGCTACCGTCTCGCCAACGGTGTGCTCCACAATCCCGCGAATGATCGCCGCACCACCGCAGGCGTGTTCCATATCGCCGAGGGCGGCCTCCCGATTCCCGATGACAAGCGTGCCGTTCCGAAGGCCGTGTTCGGTAAGCTCATGGAGCTGGCCATGGAGCCGACGCAGGATCTTCTGATGGTCCCCTACACCGCCAACCAGGAGAATCCCGCTCACACCTTCGTGTCGCTGCTGCTCCGCCCGCTCGTGGTGCCCGAGGTGCACGGACGCCAGCGCGAGAAGCGCATGGAGATCCGTTTCATCGTTCCCGGTGGCCTCGTGGCCAATCTCGACTTCGTCGAAGGTATCTTCGGCAACGGTGGCGATCCGTTCCTCGCGGACAACGATTCCGCTCTCGATCCCACCGGCTGGACGGGCACCAGCGGCCTCGTCATCCTCGCCCCTCACCTCACCAAGGTGACAAAGAAAGAACTCGGACTCCCCCACTGGGAGGACGCCACCGAGCGCCAGCGCCGCGACCACATGTGCTACAAGGACGAGGCCGAACTCTACAACGACGGTCAGGCATTTAAGTGCTGTGCTCGCGATGAGCGTGGCGTTATCGTCACCGTCATTGCGGACAACTACTTCGGCTACTGCAAGAAGGAAGTCAAGACGCAGATCAGCTACTCCGCGAATCTCTTCGGTAACGCCGAGGAGGAGCACGCCGGTGGCGCACGCGTCTTCCCTTCCTACACGCTCGGCCAGACTTTCACCTCCGACTACGTCAAGGGTGACGAGACCGTTGCCGACGTTGTCTCGCGCAATCCTGAGCGTTTCGAGTTGCAGCCCGAGGGGCACGCGCTCGATACGCGTTACCCGGAGTTCGTGCTGGTTCCCCCGCATGCCTCCTACAGTCTGCTGGACAGCACCGTGTCCTGGACGGACCAAGATGGCCAGAAGCAGTCGATTCCGCTGCGCGCCAAGAAGACCTACTTTGCCCCGGACGGCTACCGCGTTTACATGGAGCAGCTGGACGCCGAGCCCACCCAGTGGACGCTCGTGGGAGTTTCCCCCGTCTCGACCACCTGCCACAAGCCGTCCACGGTATCGGGTGGCGGAAAGTCCGAAATCAGCAAGGCTCTCTCTGACGCCTTCATCTTCGGCAACCTCTACAGCCCGAACTTCGTGGAGGACATGGACACCGTTCAGGCTCTCCTGGAGCGCGACTACTCTGATCGTTTCGCCAATGGCGACACCAGCGATCATCGCTCGATTCTCAGCGAGGCTCGTTCGATTGGCTCCGTTATCAAGCTGCTCACGCGCTCCGAGGATTACACCGAGGAATACAACGAGTTTCTGAGCACGATTCCGGCCTACATTAAGGAGATCGTGTACACGGTCAAGCGTTACATCAAGCCCGAGTGGGGCAAGAATTGGCGCGACCACTTCTCCGTGGGCATCATGAATGACCGTTACGGCAACTTCATTCGCCTCGACGGCGAGAAGATCGTGAACACCAACTTGCGTGTTGGCTTCACGGCCGACGGCTCGTGGCGCCTCTTCAGCCTCCGCCCCGACTTCCATCCGGCCACCAAGGTACAGACGGAGGACGACATCACCGCCTCTGTGGTAATGCGCGATCGTGACGGCGGCTTCTCCCGCAAGTATGTCGAGAACTGCGAGCAGCTGCTCTTCCAGCGTCCCGATGACGCCAAGATCCGCGGATACGACAAGCAGACCGAACGCGATCTGTCCCAGCCCGGCTCCTTCATTTCCAATTTCGAGCCACTGAGCCGCGACGACGCCCGCGAGATGCGCGACGACGCCGTCAAGTTCAGCCAGTTCTCGGCACCGATGCAGGAGTTCGTCTCTCGCGTCGCTGACGAAGCCGACGACGTCTCGCCGAAGTACTTCGTGTCCTCGGCTGATGCCCGCATCGTTGATGGCGCTCGTTCCAAGAACCCGCGCTACCTGCAGGTCCGCCCAGATCTCTCGCATCCCGTTGATACGGCTGCATCGGATCTTGCAGCGCACCTGGTCTCTGGAACCTCGCTCTCGGAGCCGCTTCCGCTCCCGGTCGACGTCGTCGCAGCCGGACGCCGTAACAATCCTCCCGAGGAGAAGGTGCCGGCGCTTTGCTCCTACAACCCGCTGCACTTCATGGAGCTGCCTGAACTCTTCATGGAGTTCATCTCGTCGATGACGGGCAAGTCCCCCTCGACCACCGGAGCCGGTTCCGAGGGTGCCATGACCAAGGGACCATTCAACGCCCTTCCGGCCACCTTCGATCTCAACTCGGCCTTCCTGTCCTATGCTCTGGGTGGCTACGATGGTTGGATTTCTAGCGCTGGCTACATCGGACCCCACACTCGGATCGATCACGATTTCAGCCTCTTGGTGCCCGAGCTCTTCAGCCGCATGACGCCCGAAGAGCGTGACGCGCACGAGCTCATTGAGGGTGGCTACCTGGAGAAGATCGAGGACTTCGAACTGGATGGCAAGAAGGTTTTGGCGAGCCGGCTCGGCTACCGCATGACACAGAAGTTTGCCACCTTCTTCTTTGGCCGCATCTTCATGCATCCCCAGGCCGTGTTTGACGATTCGATGCTGCGCCCCGAACTGCAGGACGAGAAGGTCTTCGCCGATTCGGTGGACACCATCGTGGCCACCCATCAGCGGGTAGCCCAGGCCTACATCACGGACGGCACAATTTCCTTCGCCGTTCCGCCGATTCGGGCACTGCTGGAGATCATGGCCAACGGAGAGTCTGCCGAGGGATGGACGCTGGAATCGCCGGAGTTCCGCGCATTGTTTGAGCGTGAGAACATCTTGGCTTCCGACTGGTACGCCGAGCGTATCGCCGCCAAACATGACGAGGAACTCAGCCGCATCACCCAGGGCATTGAGGATATGAACCGTTTCCTCTCCATCCCCACCAATGCGATCACCGCCGAGCGCCTCCATCTGACGGACCGCATCGCTGCCGCAGAAGCAGAGTATGCGCACAAGTCCGCTCCGGAGTACCCGGTTCGCCTCATCGGTCAGGTGGGCCTGCAACCGCTCAAGTGATGTCAACCGGCATCATTTCGGCCACTAGCTGATTGATATGATATGGCGGGCGTGGGAGATATTTTTAGGAATGTCTCCCACGCCCGCTTCATTTTGCTGCTTGACGAGCCACACCGGCGTGCAATAGCTTTGCTCTCGTGCGCTCCGACAGTGCACCGCACCATAGATGGTGTGATCTTTTCACCGGAAGGAACTGGGATGCGCTTTTCTCATAAGCCGCAACCGGAGACCGTGCTACGCGATCTTCGCGACCAGTCGACCCTTCCGGAGCGAGATATCTGACGTTCAGATGCCCCGCACCGTGGTGGTCCGGGGCATTTTTGTATACGCAAGCGCGATGTCGCGCATTTGCTCATCCTCGCCTTGGACCATCTTGTAGCCATTGTTGGCTGCGTTCACCAATCCAAGGAAAGGAATCATGGAACACCTCTCACAGCGGCTGCTCTCCTGGGCATCGCTGATCGACGAGCAGACGCTCGCCCAGGCTCACACGACCTCGCACATGCCGTTCATCTTCCCGCATTTAGCGCTTATGCCCGATGCTCATCTGGGCAAAGGTGCCACTGTTGGTTCGGTGATCCCCACGCTCGGCGCCATTATCCCGGCGGCCGTCGGGGTGGATATTGGCTGTGGCATGATTGCCGTGCGCACCCAGTTCACGAAGGATGAGCTAATCTCTTGCGATCCCACTCGCCTGCGTCAGCAGATCGAGCGGGCGATTCCACTCTCGGCGGGAAAGCATAACCACAAGATTGTGGAAACTGCCGCACCTCGTATTGCCGAACTTGAAGCGCTCGCCGAGAAGAAGGGTTTCAGCCCCGATTCCTACGCGGGTAACTGGCGATACCAGCTCGGTTCCCTCGGCTCCGGCAACCACTTTATCGAGGTCTCGGTGGACGAGTTGGACCGGGTATGGATGTTCCTGCACTCGGGCTCGCGCGGTATCGGCAACAGGATCGCACAGCATCACATCAAGGTGGCGCAGCGGCTTGCCAAGCAGTGGTGGATCGATCTCCCGGATCCCGACCTCGCTTACCTGGTGGAGGGAACCCCGGAATTCACCCGCTACATCAACGAGCTGCATTGGGCCCAGCACTTTGCACTCCTCAACCGTGAGGAAATGATGGACCGGGTGTCACGGCAGCTCTCGGAAGCGATGGGCGACGCCGTCGTCGAAGAGGAACGCATCAACTGCCACCACAACTTCACCGAATCAGAGAAGCACTGGGGCAAGCGGGTGTGGGTCTCCCGCAAGGGTGCCATCATCGCCGCCGAAGGTGCGGATGGGCTGATCCCGGGCTCCATGGGTGCGGCATCCTATGTGGTGCGGGGCAAGGGCAACCGGTTCTCGCTAGACTCGGCGCCTCACGGAGCGGGGCGGCAGTACTCACGGTCGGCGGCTCGGAGGGCGTTCACCCGTGAGCAGTTGCGGGAGGCCATGGTGGGGATCGAATATCGCGACACCGATGCCTTCATCGACGAGATTCCACAGGCCTACAAGCCGATCGACCAGGTGATGGCCGATTCCGCGGACCTTGTAGAAATCAGGCACAGGCTGCGCCAGCTCGTCAACGTTAAAGGTAACTGAGCTTGCGTTGCGTGATCAGGTCACACAAGACTGGATGGCGGTGAGAGCGTTCTATCCGCCTATATAGGCGCATAGCCCGCTCTCACCGCCACGAAGTGACGGGAAGTCAGAAGGGACAGCTCTGGAAGTGGCCCGACTTTAGAACTCCTCGTAGATCGCCGGGTCCTGACCCTTCATGCGTCCATCGGGACGGCCCAGCGCGGTGATGGCCGCGACGTCGTCGGCATCCAACGTGACATCGAGCGCGCCGAGATTTTCGATCTGGCGAACGGGCGATGCCGCCTTCGGAATCGGGAGGATCTCACGGGCAATGTCCCACGCGAGAACCACTTGGCCGGGGGTGGCCCCGTGCTTTTCCGCGATCTGGGTGATCACCGGATCGTCCAACACTCCGCCGCGCACCAGCGGGCTCCATGCCTCCGTAATAATGCCATGGGCCTTGTCGAACTCAACCTGCTCCACCTGCGGGAACAACGGGTGTAGCTCGATCTGATTGACCTCGGGCATCACCCCGGTTTCCTTTTCCAGCGTGGTCAGATGCTCGGGCAGGAAGTTGCAGACACCAATGTGCTTCAGTAGCCCGGCCTTCTTCGCCTCGATGAGCGCGCCCCACGCCTCGACGTACTTACCCACCTTGGGGTTTGGCCAGTGGATGAGATAGAGGTCGATGTAGTCGAGGCCAAGACGGTACAGAGACTCTTCAATCGTCACCACCGCCATGTCATGGTCTTGGTAGCGCCCGGGTAGCTTCGAGTTGACAATCACATCCTCGCGGCGGGCACCACTACGGCGAATTCCCTCCCCCAGGCAGCCCTCGTTCTCGTAGTTGAAGGCCGAATCCAAGAGCGTGTATCCACGTTCGATCGCACCCGCAATCGCATCCGCACCGGCGCTTCCACGCAGGTTGTAGGTGCCAAATCCGATGGCGGGAAGTTCCAGTCCGTCGTGTGCCTTGAGGGTCGTCATCCCATATCCTTCCTCGATGCGAGACGGTTCTCGGCGTGAGAACGCGTCGTTGTCAGACTACTGCTGTCGGGAATCATCTTCTAGCGCCTCCCCGGTGTCGACGACGGCCTCTTCTCCTTCACCGCTGGAGCTCCCGTTGGTGGATTCTTCGTTGAGGTATTCTCCCGTCGTGTAGTCGTATTCCACCTCATTGCCATCCTCGTCATGGCGGACATACCACTGGGTCACTTCTTCCGCGCTCGAATCAAATCCAGCACCCGCGGCGTAATCGGAATCTGGCTCTGTTGGCTCAACTCGCAACGCGAAGTTGTCACCATGTTCCTCAATTCCCTGACGTACCGAACGAGAGAGTGCATTGCGTTCATAGAGGTCGCGGATCATCATCGGATCCTGGCGCAGTTCTTTCCAGAAGGCTGCCGCCATGAGAACGAGGATGATGGAGAAGGGCAATGCTGTGACCGTGACAAGATTCTGCAGTGCTTGCAACACGTCTGATCCGCCCATAAGCAGCATGACAATCGCGATCCCCGACATGCAAAGTGCCCAGAAGGCCGTGATGCCACGGCGCGGCTCAGGGTTTCCTCCTTGGCTGAGCTGGGAGTTGATGAGGGAGGCGGAATCTGCGGAGGTGATGAAGAAGATTCCCAGGATGACGATGATTAGAGGAGCTACGATCTGGGCTCCCGGCAGATGATCGAGTACGGCAAACACCACGTTCTCGGCAGGAGGGAGTGACGCGACGGTGCCATCGGGAGCAAGCTCGCCGGAGGACCGCTGTAGGTAGATGGCGGTTCCTCCGAGAATTGTGAAAGCGAGAATGATGATAGTGGAAGGAATGAGAAGGACGCCTAGAACGAACTGGCGAATGGTTCGACCCCGCGAGATCTTAGCAACAAACACTCCAACGAAAGGTGCCCAGCTCACCCACCATGCCCAATAGAAAGTTGTCCAGGAGGAGAGGAAGGCACGTGTTTCGTCACTATCGACCATGGTTGCGGAGAGCATCGTGGGTGCTTCCGCAACGTAACCAAGAATCACCCCGGGAATCACATTGATGAGGAAGAGTGTTGGCCCTCCAACAAAGAAGAACACCGCCAAGCCCACTGAAGCCACCATGTTGATGTTTGAGAGGCGACGGATTCCCTTGGAGACACCGGACACGGCGGAGAAAATGGTGCCAACTGTCAGCACCACGATGATGCCAACCGCGAGGCTATTTCCGGTGGTTGACCATCCAGAGACAATTTCGACTCCTCGTCCAATCTGCAACGCTCCAATGCCGAGCGAGGCAGCAGTTCCGAAGAGCGTGGCAAGAATCGCTAGCCCGTCGATCAAACGGGCCCCGGGGCTTTTGCTTGTCGTGCCGAAAAGCGGTTCCAGGACCGAGCTCATCAGAGGAACACGTCCCTTGCGGAAGGATACGTAGGCAACCGCCAAGCCAACGATGGCATAGATGGCCCACGCGTTGACACCCCAATGGAGCGCGGACTGTGCCATCGCCCCCTTAACCGCCTCCATCGAACCGGCTTCGTACGTTCCGGGCAGTGGATTCAGGTAGTGATTGAGCGGTTCGAGTGGTCCGAAGAATACGATGCCGATTCCGATTCCGGCAGCGAAGAGCATAGCGGTCCACGACGCGGTGGAGTACTCGGGTTCCTCTCCATCAAGGCCCAATGGGATACGCCCGTACTTGGAGAGAGCAACTGCCAAAAGGAAGACCATCATCCCAACGGCGATAAGATTGAAGATCCAGCCGGCGTTGAGCATTACCCAATTAAGGGCCGCCTGAGAAACAGACTGGACCGTGTTCGGACTGATGATTCCCCAGCCGATGAACGCCAGCACCGGGATTCCAACGATCAGGACGATAGGTTTATCAATCCCATATCGGATCTTTTGATCTTCGATCGACACACCCGGCACCAATGCGGGGTGAATTTTGTGGGGGTATTCCATTTCTGCTGCAATTCGCCGTGCTAGCGATGCTGCTCGCCGGGTTCGACTTCGTCTGAGCCGGGCGGCGTCCGCGCGGGCACTTTGCCTTGACGCGGGTTTGACCTGATGACTTTCCTTCGTGTGCTGACTCTCGGACTCGCGATATACGCTCATGGTTTCCTGAGGTAGGCGACAGGGACGGGCACCTCCGCGGGTTTGTAATACCGGCTGATCGGCGACGACGACGCCTTCTACGTTTGTTGCGTCACGGCCAGATAAGCAGTCCAACCCGGAGGAGATACCTGCGTAACAGTAAACCAACCATGACGGGCGTCACGAGCAGTCCACCGGTACGCCCTAACACCCTACCAGGTGCTTTTCGGGCTGCATCCTCCAGAGAGGTATATGCGTGACATCGCCGTTACCCTCAATGCACAAGGGGGAGTGTACGAGTTTTCACTCATACACTCCCCTGCCAACAGCGTTTGGGAGACCGCTCTGTGCCTCTCAGACAGCTATTTGTTGATTTTTTCTTGTGTGTCTTTACTTGACCCTAACTGCTTCAATCGCACTGTCGAACTCAGTCTCAATAGCCTCGTTCTTACGATAGGTGGCAAGACTGACAATCACGGCAACGGCGATATGCAGTACGAATGCCGGCAACAGCTCGTAGATACCGGTGTCCAGGGCCTTCCAGATGAAGACAGTCGCGGCACCGGTGGCCATTCCGGCCAACGCTCCCCAGGTGGTGAGCTTGCGCCAATACAGGCTGAGCAGCATGAGAGGACCGAAGGAGGCTCCGAATCCTGCCCACGCGAAGCTCACGAGACCGAGGATCGAATCGTTCGGGTTGATAGCCAGAACAAAGGCAATGGCTGCCACCGCCAACACCGCGACGCGGCCGAGGATGATGAGCTGCTGGCCCGGAGGTGGAGTTTTGCGCGTCACCTTGTAGAGATCCTCGATGAGGGCAGAGGAGCAGACGATGAGCTGGCTGGAGAAGGTGCTCATGATGGCAGCAAGCACGGCAGCCAGAACCAGTCCTGCAAGGAATGGGTGCAGCAGAATCTGAGACATGCGCAGGACAACGGTCTCGGGATTGGTAAGAGTCTCACCGCGCTGGTGGAAGAAAGCGATGCCAATGAGGCCGGTGAGCACGGCACCACCGAGTGAGATGATCATCCAGGTCATGCCGATGCGGCGAGCGCGCTTGGCCTCGTGGGGGCTTCGCAAAGCCATGAAACGAACAACGATGTGCGGCTGACCGAAATATCCAAGTCCCCAAGCAAGGCCGGAGATGATAACGAGGGTCGCTGCACCGGCCTCGAACTGTCCGGCACCAATCAGCGAAAGATTACCAGGACTGACCGTTTCCACCAGATGAGCTGTCTCTCCGACTCCGCCAATAGCAAGAATTGCCGCCAGTGGTACAACACCGAGGGCAACCATCATCATGAGTCCTTGCACCACGTCGGTGAAAGATGCACCGAGGAATCCGCCGAAAAGCGTATAACCGAGCGTAATGGCAACCACGAGGATCATGCCAGCGAAGTAATCCATGCCGAAGGATTCCTCAAAGAACACGCCACCCGCCACCATGCCGGACGAGACGTACAGTGTAAAGAAGATCAGGATAACCACACTGGAGATAATCCGGAGCAGGTGAGACTTGTCATGCAGCCGATTTTCAAAGAAGCTCGGGACCGTGATCGAATTGTTCGCGACTTCGGTGTACGCACGAAGACGGGGAGCCACGAGCTTCCAGTTCAGGAACGCGCCAATGGTCAGACCCACGGCAATCCAGCCCTCAATAAGGCCGGTCGCGTAGATCGCTCCGGGCAGGCCCATGATGAGCCAGCCCGACATGTCGGAAGCACCGGCACTCAGGGCTGCGACCCACGGAGGCAGATCGCGTCCTCCGAGCATGTAGTCTTCGTGATCGGTTGTGCGCTTGTAGGCCATGTAGCCGATGAGCAGCATGCCGCCGAAGTAAATGGCCAGGGCGAGATAGATGTACATCTGATCGGACATGTGATCCCCTTCCGAGGGAACTGTGAAAAGGGCCAGTTCGCCGATGACGGCCACTTTTACCGTGTTTCTTCTTTCAGTCTTCCTTTGGTCGTGAGTTGGTGAGACGGGAGATACAGTACGTCGTCGTCGCCATGAACGACGACGACGGCGACACGTATGCCATCCAACGACACTAGTGACGGTGTGTTGGACTAACGGAGAAGACTAGAGATTGCGGACCCTAACTGAGAGGCAGGTGACGCAACCCTCCAACTTCTCGAACTCGCTGATAGGGACAGTGGTGACGTCGTATCCAAAATCGCGAAGCAGTGCGGCGGTCTTCGGCGCCGACGCCGACATCAACAATTCCGACTCGGACAGACACACCACGGCGGTACCGTGAGGTTCTGGCACCGGGAGGAATCGTTCAAAGATCGCCGGATTGTCAACGAAATCCGGGTACCCGATAACCGTACCATCGGGCAGCGCTGTGACGGCGGTCTTTAGATGAAGGACTTTGGTCACGGGAACTGCAACAACCTTGGCTCCGAGAGGAGAAAGGATTGCCCGAAGCTGCGCAACGCCTTCGGCGTTAGTCCGGCCGCCTCGTCCAACAAAAACGGTATCTCCTACCTTGAGGATATCCCCGCCATCGAGGGTTCCGGGAGCTTTGATCCGGTTGAGGGAGCAACCGAGCTCCTCAACCATCCTGCGGGTGCCCGCAACCTCGGGCACGCGGGAATCGGCGCCGGGATTCGTTGAGACGGCGACGTTACGGAACATAACCACGGAGTCTTCGACGAAGACTGCATCGGGGCAGTCGTCGGCAGGCTCTACCTCGCGAACTTCCCAACCTGCATCACGCAGGGCGGCAACATAACCTTCCCACTGTGCGATCGCCTGGGAAAGATCCACTGCTACCTTCTCGATGTGGTCAACGATGCCGTCGTCGAGAAGTGGACCGGGCCTGCGCACGAGCGCGATTTTTGACATAACCTCTGCCTTCTGTCGATGTGTCAAACGTTCAATGTGGTCGGTGAGCATCCACTCACCGACCACATCACGGGATATGAGAACTAGCCACCCTGGGCAATTCGTTCCGCTTCCTCTTGGAGCTTGGTGAGCTGGGAGTGCTTGCGGCTCCATGTGAAGTAGAACGTCAATGCTACGGCGATCCATACAGCGAATGCTTGAAGTGTCACAGCTTCGAGATTGACGATGACGTAGATACACGCGGCAATCGAGAGCAACGGGGTGATCGGGTAGCCGGGAACCTTGAAGCCACGACGCATATCCGGGGCGGTGCGGCGCAAAATCATGACGCCGAGAGAGACAAGGCCGAAGGCCGTCAACGTTCCAACGCTTGTGAGATCGGCGAGAATCTTCATCGGAAGAAGCCCGGCGAGCAGCGCAACAGCGATGGCGACCAGCCAGGTGTTGACCAGCGGCACGCTGCGGCGTGCACTAACCTTTGCGAAGATCGCGGGGATGAGCCCGTCGCGTCCCATGGAGTAGAGAATTCGCGTTTGGCCATACATGCAGATGAGCGTCACCGAGAAGATCGAGATGACCGCGCCGATGGCAATGAGCGTGCCCGGCCAGGTTGAACCGATAACGTTCTGGGCGATCATGGCAAGACCAGCTTCCTGGCCCTCGAAGACCTCGGCGCGCTGAGCACCCAAGGCCGCCAAACCCACGAGGAAGTACACCGTTGTAACAATGATGAGTGCGGCTACGAGAGCCCGAGGGATCGCCTTACGAGGATTCTTCACTTCATCGCCTGCGGTGGCAATCGCGTCCAGACCAATATAGGAGAAGAACAACGCACCCGTGGCCATGGAGATGCCGTGGACACCGTGTGAGGCAAAGTTTGCGAAGTGGTCCGCGTGAAATGCCGTGAAGGCGATGGCGGCAAAGATGCCAAGCACCGCGATCTTAATGATCACCATGATGGAGTTGATGGTGGCCGATTCGGAGCCACCGCGTAGGAGCACCACGAGACACATCATGACAACGATGACGGCAGGGAGATTGACGATGCCACCAGCATCGGGAGCATTGGATAGCGCCTCGGGGAACGAGAATCCAAGTGTGTTGTCCAGGAGGAGGTTGACATACTGCGACCATCCGACAGCCACTGCGGCCGCGGAAACGCCGTACTCAAGGACAAGGCAGGCTCCCACAATGAAGGCCGTCATCTCCCCCATCGTCGCGTACGTGTAGGAATACGACGAGCCGGAAGCTGGCATCATTGACGCCAGTTCGGCGTAGCAAACGACTGTCAAACCCGCAACGACGGCCGCGAGAATAAAGGAGACAAGGACCGCTGGACCCGCCTTGGGCACTGCTTCCGAAAGGATGAAGAAGATTCCTGTTCCGATGGTGCCGCCCACGCCGATAAGAGTGAGCTGAAAAGTGGACATCGAGCGTTTGAGACTAACGGAGCTGTCCGGTTCGTCAATGACCTGCACAATCGAATCGGGAACTCCCTCATTGATCACGCCGGCCGGCATACGCCGCCGAAAGAGCTGCTGTGTTATCGGTGAGCTCATGAGGGTTCCTAACGAGAAAATCGGATGCTACGTAGAAATATACGTAGCATCCGATAATTATGCACTCTTGCTCAATGTTTTTGTGGGAATTCCACGAGGTGATACGCCGAGTAGGAAGCTTCATTGCATATTCCCGCTCGGCGTATCGAATTTTTACGCCTCGGCAGCTTCCTCAGGGGAAGCAGTCTCGGGTGAGGCCGTTTCAGGTGAAGCGGACTCCGGCGAGGTTGACTCCAATACCTCGTCCTCAGGATCGACGTACTTGTGAAGCCTTGCTTCCTCAGCCACGGTTGCCGCGTAATCCGGCACTTCATGCTGGAGCGAGCGAGCAGTCCGCTGGTAACCGGTGGACTTCGGCCGCTTCGGGAACTTGAGCTCCGGACGATCCACATGCTCGTAGGGAATCTGGCTCAACAGATGATGGATCATGTTGATGCGCGCCTTGCGCTTATCCTCAGACTCGACCACAAGCCACGGCGCATCCTTGATGTCCGTATGCACGAACATCTCGTCCTTGGCACGGGAGTACTCTTCCCATCGGGTGATCGACTCAAGATCGGTGGGCGACAGCTTCCACTGGCGCATCGGATCGGTGAGTCGGGACTTGAAGCGCTTGAGCTGCTCCTTATCCGAGACCGAGAACCAGTACTTCAGCAGGATAATCCCATCCTCGACGAGCATACGCTCGAAGATAGGAGCCTGACGGAGGAACTGACGATGCTGTTCGGGAGTGCAGTAGCCCATGACACGCTCGACTCCGCCGCGGTTGTACCACGAGCGATCGAAGAGCCGAATCTCACCAGCAGCGGGGAGATGCTCAACGTAACGCTGGAAGTACCACTGGGTGGTCTGGCGCTCCGTGGGAGCAGGAAGAGCCACCACGCGGGCAATACGGGGATTGAGGTATTCGGTGATGCGCTTGATGGCGCCACCCTTACCCGCAGCATCGCGGCCCTCAAAGAGTACGACAACCCGGGCACCGGTTGACTTAACCCATTCCTGCATTTCAACGAGTTCTGCTTGGAGACGCTGGAGCTCTGCCTCGTAAAGCTCCTTGTCCATCCTCTTTTTCTTCTTCGCCATGAGGCAAGGATAGGGGAAAAATGGAGTGATGTATGGCAAACGTCATAACTGCTCAGATATCGGCATCAGATAGGCGGATAGTCCCACCTGTTGGTCACTGCCGGTCCTATTCTGGACCACTCGCGCTGACCACTCTCCTACTCAGAGAGGTAACTCATTCTCGGATAGTCGACCCGAACGAAGGGTGCGCTATGGGGGCGGGCAAATCGAGTAGGAGGGCCGGGTTTCCCGGCCCTCCTCTCACACCACCGGACATGCGGGCCCGCATCCGGCGGTTCGCCAAGTCATTGAAACAATTCCCAAGCACGACGAAACACAAGCAGGCCCTGCCCCTCCCAGTACGAGTTGGGCAAGGCCCTTTGAAGGACAACAGACCCGGCAATCCGCCAGTACGCACGACTGCTCATCCCCCACTGATACGCCAGATCAGCACGTACCCCAAGAGACTTCAACATGCGCACCCGCGTACCCGGTCGCTTCCATTCCTTCCAGCGAATCTGGCGCATCCGACGCCGGAACCACTCATCCAGATCGGCAAACTTCCCGGGAGTCTCCGCTAACCGGAAATACCCCATCCATCCCCGAACGAACCGATTCAATACCGTAATCCGATAGGCCATCGACACACTCCACCGCCGCGACGTCAACGCCCGGATGCGCGCCTTCATACGCGCAAACGCTTTCGGCGCGACCCGGACCTTGACACCACGTGCAGTGAAATAGAAACCGAACCCCAGCAAAGTAGCTACACTCGCCGGGTTGATCACTGACTTGTCACGATTGACCCGCAGACGCAAACGCCCCTCAAGGACCTTCACCGCCTGCTCCAGAACCCGCTCAGCTGCCCGCTTCGACCGCACAAAGACCCGAATATCGTCGGCATACCGGACGAACCGATGCCCCCGATCCCAGAACTCCTGATCGAAGTCATCAAGCATAATGTTCGATAACAACGGTGACAGCGGCGACCCCTGCGGAGTCCCCTCCGACGTTGCTCTATGAACACCGCCAGACATGATCCCCGCCTGCAAGTAGGCACGGATCAGTCTCAACAGCTTCTTGTCTTTCACCTTCCGCGCAACCCTGGCCATGAGCACGTCATGATTGACCCGATCAAAGAACGCATCCAGATCAACCTCAACCACCCACCGATACCCCTGCTCGATCACCGTCCTGGCAACCTGCACGGCCTGGTGAGCGCTCTTGCCCGGCCGGAACCCATACGAGACCGGCACAAACCCCTCATCGAAAATCGGGGACAGGACTTGCGCAATAGCCTGCTGAATCAACCGATCCAGCACAGAAGGCACTCCCAACATCCGCTGACCCCCGTCAGGCTTCGGAATCATCACCTCACGCACCGGCAACGGACGGTAAGTACCAGCATCAAGACTCTCCCAAGTATCGGCCCAATGCTCACGGGTCCAGTCACGCAACTCATGCGTTCCAAGTCCGTCTACACCAGCCGCTCCCCGGTTAGCCTCAACACGTTTCAATGCGGCCAACAGATTCTGTCGTGAAAAGACTTTCTCCCACAAACTCACCTGCTCACCCCTGACTCCTTCAACACCAGACGCCGATCCATCACTACGCACAGGAGAAGGCCATTCCGGACGCACCAGTCTCTCCATCCTCTCTGCCCCACTAGAACTCGTGGGTTGGCTGCGATCACCGTGACGGACACGAGTACTGCCGCATCCATCAGTCAATTCTTAGCGTTCGGTCCTTCCCTGCCACATCCGTCACGCCCCGACCCCATCACCTGGAAATCGGAGCGGATTCCAACAGGTACTACGACCTCTGCTGACTTCTGCCCCATCAGCCACAACCCTCACAGGCCGCGCCGCCCCGACCATTCACATAGCCAGTGCACTGGGACAGACCTCCCCAGATAAGAACACTTACTATCCCCCTGCCCCCGCCGCATCTACACCCCAACCCTTCTTGGTGGAACGGGCTTCACCATCTACGGCTGGCTCACCCCGGCTGGAATGCCTCATATACGGTTCGTGTCCCTCGGTGCAGGGATTTGCCTCCAACTTCCTTCCCACCCCACCTCACGATGACGCAGTTGCCTTCAGCTAGGAGTTAAACCACCTTCTCCTCCAGAGGACTCTCACCTCCAAGCAAGTACCCATGCTGGGCGTACCGCGAAAAGGCCCCAGCCATCAAGACTGGGGCCTTTTGCTCAACTTACTCAGTTGTTGGTCA
>RRZT010479450.1_pt1 | contig 16368 bp, 15 predicted proteins | sample 2165551 | NCBI WGS metagenome assembly RRZT01 (sample SAMN10456910, study PRJNA506462) | wastewater metagenome | biome: wastewater; feature: sludge; material: wastewater sludge; isolation source: wastewater sludge with Escherichia coli K12::gfp cells carrying plasmid... | place: USA: Moscow, Idaho...
AGCCATCGGCTCGGCTTCGGTGGTACCAGCCGATGCCCCACCCTGGCTGCGCTGCAGCAGGCCCTCGGCGGCGGCGTCGGCGATGATGCGGGTCAGCAGCGCGACGGAACGGATCGCGTCGTCGTTGCCCGGGATGGCGTAGTCGACCTCGTCGGGGTCGCAGTTGGTGTCGAGGATGGCGATGACCGGCAGGCCGAGCTTGCGGGCCTCGTCGACGGCCAAGTGCTCCTTCTTCGTGTCGACGACCCAGATGGCGCTGGGCACCCGGCTCATCGTGCGGATGCCGCCGAGGGTCTTCTCCAGCTTGTCCAGCTCGCGCTTGAGGATGAGCAGTTCCTTCTTCGTGTGACCGGAACCGGCCACGTCGTCGAAGTCGATCTCCTCGAGCTCCTTGAGCCGTTGCAGCCGCTTGGAGATCGTCGTGAAGTTGGTGAGCATGCCGCCCAGCCACCGGTGGTTGACGTAGGGCATCCCGACCCGGGTGGCCTGCTCGGCGACCGGCTCCTGGGCCTGCTTCTTGGTGCCGACGAACAGGATCGTGCCGCCGTGCGCGACGGTCTCGCGGACGAACTCGTAGGCGTTGTTGATGTAGGTCAACGACTGCTGCAGGTCGATGATGTAGATGCCGTTGCGCTCGGTCATGATGAAGCGCTTCATCTTCGGGTTCCACCGGCGGGTCTGGTGCCCGAAGTGGACGCCGCTCTCCAGGAGCTGGCGCAGGGTGACGACGGCCATGCCGTGTCCTTCCGTGTGTCGTTGTCAGTTACGTCGGTATGCCGGGTGCGCACGCGGGTGCCTGCGCGGCCTACCTGCCTGGCGCCCTGGCCTGTCCCGCCGGGGTGCCGCGGGGCGGCATACCGGACTGCTGTGACGGGCCTCCGGCGGTGCGGCGGGTGCCGCGGTGCCGGCGAGGGGCGCGCGAAATGGTGGTGCTGATGCTGCTGATCGGCCCGGAGGCCATCGGTCATCATACGGCTCGCGGCAGACCTGCCGACAATCCGTGTGCTCACTCGGCCGCTTGACCCCAGTCCATCAGTGGTGTCTAATCATTAGTCGTGACTAATGCTGGCGTCGCCTTCGACGCACTCGGTGACCCCACCCGGCGCCGCGTGCTCGAGCTGCTGCACACCCGTGAGCGCACCGTGCGGGAGTTGACCGACGCCCTGCCGGTGACCCAGTCCGCCGTGTCGCAACACCTGCGCGTGCTGCGCGAGGCCGGCCTCGTCGAGGCCCGGGCCGCGGGCACCCGCCGGATCTATCGCGTCGATCTCGACGGCCTCGCCCCGGTGCGGGCCTACCTCGACATGTTCTGGGACGACGTGCTCGGGGCGTTCGCGGCCTATGCGACCGAGCGCACCGCCCAACCCCGCCCCGTGTCGCCGACCACCGAGGAGCCCCGATGAGCCCGACTGCACCGACCGCAGCGACCGCAGCGACCGCACCGACCGCACCGATCCTGCGCGCCGCGCACGTGCCGTGCCGGCCGGAGCGGGCCTTCGCGCTCTTCACCGACGACCTCGGGGCGTGGTGGCCGCTGGTCGACCACGGGCTCTACGGCCAGGACGCCGTCGAGCTCGGCATCGTCGAGGGCCGGCTCGTCGAGCGAGCCGCGGACGGCCGCGCCTGCGTCTGGGGCGAGGTCCGGGTCTGGGAGCCGCCCAGTCGCCTGGTCATCACCTGGCACCCGGGGCGCGACGCGGCCGAGGCGAGCGAGGTGCAGGTGCGCTTCATCGCCGACGCCGACGGCACCCGCGTGGAGCTCACCCACCAGGGCTGGGAGCGCTTCGGGGTCGATGCCGTGGCCCGGCGCCGCGTCTACACCCGACCCGATGCGTGGGGTCATGTGCTCGACCACTTCTGCGACGTCGCAGAGTCGGCCCTCGCGGCCGACCTGGAGGCGTCGCTGCAGGCGCTTGACGCGGCGGCCGAGGAGTTCTTCGCCGAGGCGCAGCGTGGCGAGTTCGGGCCTCCCCCGCCGGGTGAATGGGACGCGCTGTCCGTCGTCGCGCATGTGGCGCTGAGCGACCAGACCCTCGCCGCGGTCTCCCGTGCCCTCGTGCACGGGCTCGACCCGACGATGGACAACACCTGGTGCCAGCAGCCCGACGTGCTCGCGGCGACGATCGCCCGTCACGACGGCGATCTGGGCCGGCTCGTCGGCTGGGCTCGCGACCAGGCCCGGATCGCCCGACTCAGTGCCGCCCGGCTCGACCCAGGGCAACGCGAGACCCTCGTGCCCTGCCGCCTGCTGCACGACGGGCAGGTCGTCGTCGACGAGCCACGCCCGTGGGGGGCGTTGGCGATCATCGGGCAGACGGTGCTGCACCTGCCGGCCCACACCGGTCAGCTGCGCGACCTGCGGGCTAGCTGAGCGAGACCCCGACCGCCTTGCCGGTGACCGTGACGAGGTCACCCACCCGCACCTCGGCTGCCACGACGACGCTGCGCCGACCGACCTCCAGCGGCCAGGCGACGAGCGCCAGGGTCGCGTCGATCGGGGTGGGGGCGAGATACTCGATCTCGAGTTTTGCTGTGACACAACGCAGCTGAGGTTGCGACCCGAGCTCGCGGCCCTGCGCGGCATACAGGGCTGCGGCACCGGTGCCGATCGCGTGACAGTCCACGATCGAGGCGAGCAGCCCGCCGTAGACGACCCCTTTGATGGCCGTGTGAAAGGGCTTGGGCTGGAAGGTGGCCCGGCCGTGGGTGCCATCCCAGTAGGTGCGGATGTGCATGCCCTCGGTATTGAGCCGGCCACAGCCGTAACACACGGCGAGGTCGTCGGGGTAGAAGTCCTGGATCGCCGGGCCGGGCTGCCCGGCGTCCGTTGTCTGGTCCGCCATGGGGTCAACCTATGTGCCGGGTCAGCGGATGGTGAAGGCCAGTCCGTCGATCCGGGCGCGCAGCTCGCCGTCGCGGGCGATGCGTTCGCCCACTCGGGTGGCCAGCAGCTCGACATCGGCCGGGGCCAGCCCGGGCGCCAGGGTGAGGGTCACCCGCAGCACCCCACTGGCCGGCGGCGCGCCGTCACCGAGGGCGTGGCCGAGCACCTGCGGCTCGTCCGCCACCGCTGCCGCGATGCCGGCGGCCACGACCGGGTCCTGGTGGGCGGGCAACCACTCTCGGACCATGGCCAATGCCCACACCATGCTCGGCCGCAGCACCACGGCATGGTCGGCGCCGAGGTCGATGATCATCGTGTCGCACTCGTCCTGGATCGCCGCCTGCGCGGCCGCGGCGGCCGTGATCGGTTGCGGGCGGGCGTCGGACTGCCACGCCATGAGCGTCGAAACCCCGCTGAAGACCGGCAGTGCCCGGCGCCCGTCGGGAGCGGTGAGGGTCGGGGTCGCCATCTCGGCGCGCCCCTCCACCCGCAGCCCGCCGCGCAGCTCGGTGTCCACGGCGACCGCGACGATCGGCACCAGCCACCGCGATCGCGCCACCAACTGCAGCAGCTCGGTCTCGGTGTCGCTGCTCGGGGTGCGCACCACCTGTGCCAACGCGGCCAGCACGGCCGGGTCGGCGCTTCCGTCGTCCGTCGCGTATGCCGCGGGGCTCAGCTCGCGGTCCGCCCACGGCACCCCGTGCGAGTCGGTCGTCCGGCCACCTCCCGGACCGGGCGCCGACCCCGACCCCGACCCGGTCACGGGCGACCGGCGACGTCGAGCGCCTCGGGCAGGGTGATCGAGCCCCGGTAGAGGGCCGAGCCGATGATGGCCCCCTCGACCCCACGCGGCACGAGCCCGCGGATCGCCTCGACGTCCGCGAGTGTCGTCACCCCTCCGGAGGCGATGACCGGTCGATCGGTGCGCTCGCAGAATTGTTGCAGCAGAGCGAGATTCGGGCCGGCCAGCATGCCGTCCTTGGCCACGTCGGTGACCACGTAACGGGCGCACCCCTCGGCGTCGAGGCGCGCGAGCGTCTCCCACACGTCACCGCCTTCGGTGGTCCAGCCCCGGGCCGCGAGGGTGCTGCCGCGCACGTCGAGGCCGATGGCGACCCGGTCGCCGTGCTCGGCGATGGCCCGGGCGGTCCATTCCGGGTCCTCCAACGCCGCGGTGCCGATGTTGACCCGCCGGCAGCCGGTGGCCAGCGCGACCGCCAGGCTGTCGGCGTCGCGGATGCCGCCGGACAGTTCAACCTGCAGGTCGAGGCGCCCGACGATCTCGCGGATGATCTCGCGGTTGTGCCCGCGACCGAAGGCGGCGTCGAGGTCGACGAGGTGGATCCACTCGGCGCCCTCGTCCTGCCACCGTTTGGCGGCCAGCCATGGATCGCCGAACTTCCACCCGGAGCCGGCGACGCCCTGTTGCAGCTGCACCGCGCCCCCTTCGGAGATGTCGACGGCCGGCAACAACTGCAGTCTGGGAGCGTTCACGGCTGGGTTCCTTCGGTCGGGCGGTCTTGCGGGGCAGCTGGATCTGACGGTTCGACCGGTGGCTCCACGCCCGCGGCGATCTCGGCTCGATGCCGCCACAGCAGATAGCCCACGCCGACGACGACCACGAGGGCGAACACCCCGATCCGGGCGGGCCAGGAGAGATTCAGCACCGAGGTCACCAGCAAGGTGCCCAGGGCGGCACCGACGGTGGACGGCAGCCCCTGCCGGCGACGCCGGGAGTAGCCGGAGCGCGGGCGGCGCGACGTGGAGCGTGAGCCGGTGGTGCGACGACGGGTGGGGCGGCGCGGCGCGGTCATGGGCGACTCCTCGACGGCGATGTCCATGGCGGTGTCCATGGCGGTGTCAACGGCGGTGTCACAAGGACCTCACCCAGTTCGCCAGCAATCGGGCACCGGCGTCGCCGGACTTCTCGGGGTGGAACTGGGTGGCGCACAGCGGCCCGTTCTCGACCGCCGCGACGAACCGACCACCGTGCTCGGCCCAAGTGACGATCGGGCGGACCCGGTCGAACGGGCCGTGTGGATCCAGCGGGAAGCGTTGCGCGGCATACGAATGCACGAAATAGAAGCGCTCCTGCGTCACCCCCGCGAAGAGTCGGCTGCCCTCGCCGACCTGCACGGTCGACCACCCCATGTGCGGCACGACGGGGGCCTGCAGCCGCTCGACGATCCCGGGCCACTCCCCCAGCCCGTGCTGCGGCACCTCGGCGGCCTCGGTCGAGCCGTCGAAGAGCACCTGCATCCCGACGCACACGCCGAGCACGGCCCGGCCACCGGCCAGGCGTTGGTCGATGATCCGCGGCCCGTCAGCCGCCCGCAGCCCGGCCAGGCAGGCGTGGAAGTTGCCCACCCCGGGCACGAACAGGCCGTCGGCCCGCAACGCCGCGTCCGGATCCGCGGTGAGCGTCACCGCAGCGCCGACGCGCTCCAGCGCACGCACCGCGGAGCGCACGTTGCCGCTGCCGTAGTCGAAGACGACGACGCTCGGTGCGCCGCGCGTGGCTCCACCAGCAGGGTCGGGGGCGTTCATCGATGTCCTTCCACTTCGGAGCGCCAGCGCAGGTCCTCACGGGCCGTCCGATCGAACCAGTGCACCGTGCGCAGCTTCGGGTCGACGCGCTGCACGTCGGGCAGCATCGCCGGATCGGATTCTCCCGCAGCGAGGTCCGCACCCGGCAGGCCGAGCACCTCGAAGGTGTCGTGCAGCACCCGGAGAGCATCGCCGCGCCCGTCGCGCAGTACCCGGGCCAGGGCCGGGCCGGCCTCGCGACGCCGGGCCGTGGCGGCAAGGTCGGCGACCGTCGCGGGGGTGAGGTTGGTGACCCGCACCAGCCCGTGCTCCGGCTCCCAGACCAGCCACCGGCGACGGGGCCGCAGCACCTTCGGCACGACGGCGAGCACGAGGCGGGGGCCGACCTGCGCCACGCCGATGGCCCCACAGAGCCGCCGGGGCAGGGCCCGGCCCAGCAGCATCGCCACGGGGTCGTCGTAGGGCGAACCGGTGGCCGCCCGGGCGTCGGCCGGCAGGATCGCGCTCCAGCCTCCGTCGAGGGCGCCGACGTGCACCGCGACCACACCACGCGCGGCCCAGTCGGCGGCCCGCCCGACGTCGGCATGCACGAGCAGCAGCCCGCGGGCCGAAGGGCGGGGCAGGGTCACTGCGACAAGGTGCCTTTCGCGCTCGGTATGCCGCTCACCCGCGGGTCGCGGGCCACCGCCGCCCGCAACGCCCGGGCCACCGCCTTGAACTGGGCCTCGACGATGTGGTGCGGGTCGCGGCCGGCCAGCACCCGCACGTGCAGGGCAAGCCCCCCGTGCTGGGCCAGGGTCTCGAAGACGTGCCGGGTGAGCGAGCCGACGTAGTTGCCGCCGATGATCACGTGCTCCTGCCCGGGTGGCTCCCCGGTGTGCACGCAGTAGGGGCGTCCGGCGACGTCGACGACGGCCTGCACCAGCGCCTCGTCCAGTGGCACGGTCGCGTCACCGAAGCGGCTGATGCCCCGCTTGTCACCGAGTGCCTCGCGCAGCGCGTCGCCGAGCACGATGGCGACGTCCTCGACGGTGTGGTGGGCATCGACGTCGACGTCACCGGTGGCCTGCACGCGCAGGTCGATGATCGAGTGCTTGGCCAGTGAGGCGAGCATGTGGTCGTAGAAGCGCACCCCGGTGGCGATGTCGCTCTCTCCGGTGCCGTCGAGGTCCAGGCTCAGCACTACGCGTGACTCGCTGGTGGCCCGGATCAGACTGGCCCTGCGTGCTGGGTGCTCGTTCATGCCGTGGCTCCTCGTGCGGCGGGGATCGGATCCGGTTGTCCCGCAACGGCAGTGGCGGCAGGCTCGGGAAGCCGGTGGCTGTCGTCGAGGCCGGCCATCGCGTCGAGGAAGGCGGTGGTCTCCGCGGGCGTGCCGGCGGTGACCCGCAAGTGGTGGGCGATGCCGACGTCGCGCACCAGCACCCCCTGCGCCAGCAGCGCCGACCAGGTGCGGCCGGCGTCGGCGAGTCCGCCGTAGAGCACGAAGTTGGCGTCGCTGGGCACCGGCGGGAAGCCTTGTGCGGCAAGGGTCTGCACGATCCGGTCGCGCTGCGCCTTGATCGCCTCGACCTCGGCGAGCAGGCTCTCCCGGTGCGCGAGAGCGGCCCGAGCGACCGCCTGGGTGGGGCTGGACAGGTGATAGGGCATCCGCACCAGCCGCAACGCGTCGACCAGCTCCGGCGCCGCAGCCAGATAGCCGAGCCGGCCACCGGCCAACGCGAACGCCTTGCTCATCGTGCGGGTGACGACGAGCCAGGGGTATGCCGCGAGCAGCGTGAGCGCCGACGGGGTGCCGGGGCGGGCGAACTCGGCATACGCCTCGTCGACCACGACGATCGAGCCGGGCCCGTCCTGGCCGGACGTGGCCTTGAGCACGGCCCGGACGACCTCCAGGGACAGCGCCGTGCCGGTGGGGTTGTTCGGCGAGCAGAGGAAGACGACCTGCGGGCGGACGGCGCGCACCTGGGCCACCACGTCGTCGGCGTCGAGGTCGAAAACCCCGGTGGCACAACCGCGGTGGCCGTCGACCCAGGTGGATCCCATGGTGCGACTGATGATCGGGTGCATCGAGTAGGCAGGAGTGAAGCCCAGCGCGACCCGGCCCGGGCCGGCGAATGCCTGCACGACGTGTTGCAGCACCTCGTTGGAGCCGTTGCCGGCCCACACCTGGTCGGGCGTCACCGGCACGCCGGTCTGCTCGCGCAGATACGCGGCGAGATCGCTTCGCAACGCGGTGAACTCGCGGTCCGGATACCGGTTGAGCTCGCTCGCGCACGCCGCGACGGCGTCGGTGATCGCGGCCACCACCGGGGGCGGCACGGCATACGAGTTCTCGTTCGTGTTGAGCCGCACCGGCACGTCCAACTGCGGTGCCCCGTATGCCGTTTGACCCTGCAGGTCGTCGCGCAGCAGCCGGGCCACGACCCCCGCCGCAGCCGTCGATGACGCGCTCACGTCGGCACCACGTCGCCGAAGCGGGCGGTGATCGCCTGACCGTGACCGGGCAGGTCCTCACTCTCGGCGAGGGTGACGACGTGCCGGGCGACGGCCCGTAGCGCCGGCTCGTCGTAGCTCACCACGTGGATGCCGCGTAGGAAGGACTGCACCGACAGGCCGCTGGAGTGCGCCGCCGACCCGGCCGTCGGCAGCACGTGATTGGAGCCCGCGGCATAGTCGCCGAGGCTGACCGGGGCCCACGGGCCGACGAAGATCGCGCCGGCGTTGGTGATCCGGGCGGCCACCTGATCGGCGTCGCGGGTCTGGATCTCCAGGTGTTCGGCGGCGTAGGTGTCGCAGACCAGCACGCCGGCCGTGAGGTCGTCGACGAGCACGATCCGCGACTGGGGGCCGGTGAGTGCGGCGCGGATCCGCTCGTCGTGCTTGGCCGCCGGCACCCGCCGGGCCAACGCCGCGTCGACCGCATCGGCCAACGCGACACTGTCCGTGACGAGCACACTGGCGGCCAACGGGTCGTGCTCGGCCTGGCTGATCAGGTCGGCGGCGACGTGCTCGGGGTCGGCACTGTCGTCGGCGAGGATCGCGATCTCGGTGGGGCCGGCCTCCGCGTCGATGCCGACCAGGCCCTGCACGAGGCGCTTGGCCGCCGTCACCCAGATGTTGCCCGGGCCGGTGATGAGGTTGACCGGCTCGCAACTCGTCGTGTCGGGCTGCCCGTCGGCACCGGTGCGGGTCTCGGTGAAGCCGTGCGCGAGCATGGCGATGGCCTGGGCGCCGCCGGCGGCATACACCTCGTCGACGCCGAGCAGCGCGCAGGTGGCCAGGATCGTCGGGTGCGGATAGCCGGTGAACACCCCGACGTTGTCCCGCTGTGGCGGGCTGGTCACCGCGATCGAGCCGACCCCGGCCTCCTGCGCCGGCACGACGTTCATCACGACGCTGGAGGGGTAGACCGCCAGACCTCCGGGCACGTAGAGCCCGACCCGGGCCACCGGCACCCATCGCTCGGTGACCGTGCCGCCGGCCACGACCCGGGTGGTCACGTCGGGGCGGCGTTGCTCGGCGTGCACGATCCGGGCCCGGCGGATCGACTCCTGCAGGGCCTCCCGCAGCGCCGGGTCGAGCCCGTCGAGCGCGGCCTGCAGCACCTCGGGCGGCACCCGCAGGTGCTCGGGCACGACCCCGTCGAAGCGTTCGGACAGCTCCCGCAAGGCCTCGGCGCCCCGATGCGCCACCGCGTGCACGATGGGGCGCACCCGCTCGGCGGCGGCGGCCACGTCGAAATCGGCGCGCGGCAGCACGTCACGCAGCTCGCGTGCCGTGAGCCGGGAGCCGCGCAGATCGGTGCGGGTCAGCATCGGGGACTCACGTCGGTCAGTCTAGGGCGGGCAGGATGGGCAGGTGCTCCCGATGACCCGTCCCCGGCCCACCCACCGCCGACCACCGGCCGCCCGATGAAACCCGGTGAGGCCCTGGTCTCGGTGTCGAGCGTGGGCGACTACGTGCGCCTCGGGATCGTGCTCGTGCTGCTCGCCGTCGGCGCGGCGGTGGTGAGTCGGGCCGGCGGGCTCGGTCACGGGCGGGCCCAGCTCACCGCTGCGGCCCGGGCGACCGGGCAGCTGGCCGTGGTCGGCACGATCATCGCGGCGGTGCTCGCCTCCTGGTGGTGGACCGCGGCCTTCGCCACCCTCATGATGAGCGTCGCCTCGGTCACCGCCGGGCGACGCGTGGCGGCCTCGGGGGCCTGGTGGTGGGCCAGCCTGCCGGTGGGTGCGGGGGCCCTGCCCGTGGCTGCGGTGCTGCTGGGCACCGGGTTGGTGCCGCTCGTGCCGATCTCCGTCGTGCCCGTGATCGGCATCCTCGTCGGTGGCGCGATGACGGTCACCTCGCTGGCCGGCAAGCGGGTGCAGGAGGCGTTGGCCGGCCGGCACGGTGAGGTCGAGGCGGCACTCTCGTTGGGCCTACTGGACCGTGACGCGCGACTGCTCATCGCCCGCGACGACGCCGGCCTGGCCCTCGTGCCCGGGCTGGATCAGACCCGCACCGTCGGATTGGTCACGCTGCCAGGGGCATTCGTCGGCATGCTGCTGGGCGGCGCCACGCCCTTACAGGCCGCCGCGGTGCAATTGGTCGTGCTCGTCTCGCTGCTGCTCGTCGCCGCCGTGGCGGCGGTGCTCACCCTCGAGTTGATCGCGCGCGGTCGGCTGAGCGGATGACCCACAGGCCCGTCCACGCCGGCGCTCAGTTGACTTGGCGCTCGCGGCCCTCCCAGTAGGGGGCACGGAGGATGAACTTCTGCAGCTTGCCGGTCGCGGTGCGGGCCAGGGTGTCCCGGAACTCCACCGACGAGGGCGCCTTGTAGCGGGCCACCCGCGACTTACAGTGCTCGATGAGTTCGGCCTCGGTGACGCTCGCACCCTCCCGGAGCACGACGAGCGCCTTGATCGTCTCGCCCCACTTCTGGTCCGGCACCCCGATGACGGCCACCTCAGCGACCGCCGGATGGCCGAAGAGGGCGTCCTCGACCTCGATCGAGGAGACGTTCTCGCCGCCGGTGATGATGACGTCCTTGCGCCGGTCGGAGATCGTCAGATAGCCGCTCTGGTCCAGGCCGCCGCCGTCGCCGGTGTGGAACCACCCACCGGCCAGGCAGCGCGCCGATTCCTGCGGGTTCTCCCAATAGCCGTCGAGGCAGACGTTCGAGCGGGCCAGCACCTCCCCCTCGGCGTCGATGCTCAGGCGCACCCCGATCGCCGGTGCACCGGCCCGCACCAGCTTGGCGGCACGCTCCTCCGGGGCCAGCTCGTCCCACTCCGAGCGCACCCGGTTGACGGTGAGCAATGGTGCGGTCTCGGTGAGCCCGTAGATCTGGATGAACTCCCACCCGAGCTCCTGCTGCACCCGCACGATGGTGCGCGTCGGTGGCGGCGCGCCGGCCACGATGATCCGCAGCCGATCCCGGCCCGGCACCGGCCCCTCCCAGGCGGCTGCGGCGTCGAGCACCGAGGCGACGACGGCCGGCGCCCCGCACATGATGGTCACCCCGTGCTCCTGCACCCGGCGCAGGATCTCCGCGCCGTCGACCTTGCGCAACACGATCTGCGGCACGCCCAGGCCGGCGCAGACGAACGGCATACCCCAGCCGTTGCAGTGGAACATCGGCAAGACGTGCAAGTAGACGTCGCGGTCGCTCACCCCCAGGTGGACCGCCTGCATCATCGCGTTGACCCAGAGGTTGCGGTGTGTCAGCTGCACACCCTTGGGCCGGGCCGTCGTGCCGGAGGTGTAATTGATGGTGGCCGTGGCGTTCTCGTCGGGAGCCGACCAGGGCGTGGGCTCGCCACCCTCGGCGAAGAGGTGCTCGTCGGCACCGATGACGAAGGTGTGCTCGCACTCGATGCCGGCCAACGTGTCGGCCACCTCGGGGTCGACGAACAGCACCCGGGCGCCGGAGTGCTCGACGATGTAGGCGACCTCGTCGCGGGAGAGCCGGAAGTTGATCGGCACGAGGATGCGCCCGTAGCCGCAGACGCCGAAGAAGGCGGTGAGCAGACGCGCCGAGTTGTGCGACACCATCGCCACCCGATCGCCTTCAGCGATGCCCAGCCGCTCCATCGCCAGCGCCATCGCCCGCGCCCGGGCCGCGATCTGGTCGTAGGTCAGCTCGCCGAGGCTGGTTGCCGGCTGGTCGGGTTCGTCGACGACACCGATCCGTTCGCCGTAGACGAGCGACCCGCGCTCAAGGAAGTCGTTGACGGTGAACGGCACGAGCATGCGACACCTCCGGGGGAGCGGGGAGTGCGTTCACTGTATGCCGCGCTCCCCGCCACCGTCGACGTGAGCGTCACCACCCAGCAGGTCCACGAGCACGGCCCACTCCCACGCCACCTCCCGCCACACCTGATAGCGACCGGACCGGCCCCCGTGACCGGCGGCCAACTCGGTGCGGAACAGGATCGGGCGTTGCGGGTCATCCGTCACCCGATCCCGCAGCCGGGCAACCCATTTGGCGGGCTCCGTGACGTGCACCCGGGTGTCGTGCACGCTCGCGCTCACGAGCAACGCCGGGTGTGGGCCGGTGCCGACGTTGTCGTAGGGCGCGTAGCCGCGCAGCCTCGCGTATGCCGCGGGGTCGGCGATGGGGTCGCCCCACTCCTCCCGTTCGGTGACGGTCAACGGCAGGCTCGGGTCGAGCATCGTCGTGAGCATGTCGACGAAGGGCACCTGGGCGTGCACGACCCGGAAGCGCCCCGGAGCCCGGTTGAGCGCCGCACCGACGAGCAGCCCACCAGCTGACGCGCCTTGTGCGGCAAGGCGGTCCGGGGCGCACCAGCCCTGCTCGACGAGGGCGTCGGCGCAGGCGAGGAAGTCGGTGATGGAGTGTTCCTTGTGCTCGAGCCGACCCTGCTCGTACCACCCCCAGCCCAGCTCGGTGCCGCCGCGCACGTGGGCCACCGCGAAGACGACGCCCCGGTCCAACAGCGACAGCAGCGAGACCGAGAAGACCGGGTCCAGCGGGATGCCATAGGCGCCGTAGCCGTGCAGCACGGCCGCCGCGGTGCCGTCGGGGGTGACCCGCTCGTGGTGCACCAGGGAGATCGGCACGCCGGTGCCGTCCGGGGCGGTGGCCCAGATCCGCTGCTCGCGCAGCACCGACAGGTCGTAGCCGGGCACCGGGCGGCGGCGCAGCAGCTCCCACTCCCCCGTCGCCACATGCAGATCCCACACGCTCGGCGGGCCGGCGAAGGATTCGTGGACGATCTGCACCGTCGGCGAGTCGGGGTCGGGGGTCGCCCCGAGGCCGATGGTGCCGCCTGGCTGGCCCGCGCCGTGCGGGCCGGGCGGGTGGACGTCCCGCGGCATACCGAAGCAGGCCGGGCCGTCCACCGGACGGGCGGCATCGAGCACCGGCACGATCCGCACCACGGTACGGCCCTCCCCGCGCAGGGCGAGCGCGACGAAGCCTGGGTAGGCGTCGACGTCACCGACGAGTTCGTGCTCGGTGGTCCAGTCCAGGGCCACCCAGGTGTCTCGTCCGGCGCCGGCCGCGGGCACCCAGCAGATCTCGAAGTTTGGGCGTGTCTCGTTGTGCCACAGCAAGATCCCGGCGCCACACAGCTCGATCTCATAGAGCACACCGGCCTGGCGGGGCGCGACTGAAGTCGGCGCCAGCTCGGGGGTGTCCGCGTCGAGCAGCCAGACCTGCGAGGTCGTCTTGGAATGCGCCGCAAAGACCAACCACCGGTCGTCCTTGCTCGCCCCCACGGAGCAGAAGAAGCGTTCGTCGGGCTCGGCCAGCACCCGCACGTCGGTGCTCGGATCGGCGCCGATGACGTGTCGCCACACCTCGTGCGGGCGGAACGAGCCGTCCAACCGGGTGTAGAAGAGCTGCCGGCCGTCGCGGGACCAGGCCACTGCCTCACCGACCCCACGGATCGAGTCGTCGAGGGTGGCGCCGGTGCGCACGTCGCGCACGACGAGGTCGAAGATCTCCTCGCCGCGGCGGTCGGCACCGACAACGATGCGGGTGTCGTCGGGGCTGAGCTCCAAGGCACCGAGTTCGAAGTAGTCACCCGCACCGGCTTCGACGTTCTCGTCGAGCAGCACCTGCTCGCCGGGCGGTGGGCGGCCGTCGGCCAGTTGCGGGCGCTGCGGATGCTCGCCCAGCGGGCCTTCGACGGCGACCCGGGCATGCACGGGGTATTCCTGGCCGGCCTCGGTGCGGGTGTAGTACCACCACCCGCCGTGGTGCACCGGCACCGCCAGGTCGGTCTCGACGGTGCGGGAGGTGATCTCGGCGACGATGGTCTCGACGAGCGGGTCCAGGTGGGCCGTGCGCTTGCGCGCGTAGGCGTTCTCCGCGCGCAGGTATGCCGCCAGTCGCCGGTCCCGCCGATCGGACATCCAGGCGTAGTCGTCCACGCGCGTGTCGCCGTGCACCGTGCGTTCGACGGGCTCCCGAGCGGCCTGGGGCGGTCGCGCGAGACGCTGGCGGGGCACGGTTGGCAACTGTAGTGGCGTCGGCGACCGATCGAGGCAGGTGCGGGTCTCGCTGCCGGAGTCGCGGCGCGGGACAGGCGGCGCGGGACAGGCGGCGCGGGACAGGCGCTACGGCGGGTGGCGATCTCACGCCGCCCCACCGCAGCGACCTCTCCCACCCCGCCGGTGCACTTCGAGCCGTCTCCCCACGGCTACGCGCGACTGGAACGGCGCGGAAGTCGGGTGGCGAGCCGACCACCCCCGAAGCGGCCGGCTCGCCCCCCAGGATTCTCGCCCACCGCCCCGGCGCTGCGATGAGAATCCCGGAAAACTGCCCCCAAAGAATCGTAACGGCGTTACTCGAGGTCGGCGGCGCTCGGCCAAGGCGGCGGCAACCGCCGGCTCACGAACCGTCGTGGAGCCCCGTCCACGGGGTCACGGAACGACACCTCGGCCGCGACGAGGCCAAGCGCCGTGGTGAAATCGTCGTCGGCGACGGCACGGACCACCGGGTAGAGCGGGTCGCCGCAGATGGGCACGCCGAGCCAGGCGAGGTGGGCCCGCAACTGATGGGTGCGCCCGGTGTGTGGCCGCAGCTCGTAGAGGCCCAGCGCACCACGGCGATCCAGCAGCACGACGTCGGTCACCGAGTTGGGCTCGGCGTCGGGCACCACCTGAGCCTGCAGTTGCCCGTGCGGCTTGTCCAGGCGCAACCGGACCGTCGTCGGGGTGCTCAGCTGCGCGCGGACCGCAGCGGCGGCAAGGTAGCGCTTGACCACGCCACCGGTGGCGAAGAGCCGCTGATAGGGCCCGCGCCAGCGTTGCTCGGTGGTCAGCACGAGCACCCCGGCGGTGAGCCGGTCGAGCCGGTGGGCCGGGGCGAGCCGGGGCAGGTCGAGGCGCACCCGCAAGCGCGCCAAGACACTCTCGCGGATGTGCCGGCCGCGCGGCATGGTGGCCAGGAAGTGCGGCTTGTCGACGACGACGATCCGCTCGTCCTGGTGCAGCACCACGACGTCGAAGGGCACCGGCACCTCGTCGGGCAGCTCCCGATGCACCCAGACCACCGAACGCGGCACGAAGGGCGCGTCGGGCGGCAGCGGCATACCGTCGGGCCCGACGAACTCCCCCGCCGCCAGCATCGCGTCGATCCGGTCGGGCGGCAGCGGGATCCGGTCGACCAGGTGGTTACGCAGGCTGGCCCACGGGCCGCCCTGCGGCATCCGCAGCCGCATCGCGTCGATGCCCTCGCGCTGCGGCAGTGGCGAGGCCGGGATGCCGCCCCTAGCCATCGATGCGCACCGCCACCTCGCCGTCGTGCTCCCAGAAGGCCCCGTATGCCGCGGCCGCCGCCGGCAACGCCCGGGTCACCCGGGCCGATAGACGGGTCAGCGGGTGCACGAGCAACGCCAGGCCGCGACGGCGCGTGGGATCGCGCCGCCAGGTGGCCACCACCTGCGCGCCGGCGACGACGGTGCCGCGGAACACACCGTTGCCGCCGGGCACCACTTGCGGCTCGTCCTCGCGGCGCAGTTGGGCGCTGCGGTCGGCATAGCCGAGCAACCATTCGTCGAAGCCGGGCACCAGCAGCACCTCGTTCGGGCCGGGCGGCGCCTCCCCTGGCCCGGCCGGCACCTCCCCTGGCCCGGCCGGCTCCGGAAGCAAGGTCGTCTCGGCGGTCAGCAGCCACGCGGTGCCGTCCGGGCCGGTCTCGGTGCGCACCCGACCGGCCGCGATGAGGTCGGCGAGGGCGGCCCGCACCGGGCGTAGCGGCTGGTCGCACCACCGGGCCAGGTCGCGCTCGGTCACCGGGGCGTGGCCGCGGATATAGCGCTGGGCGAGCAGGGCCAGGGCCTGCTCGGGCCCGGGGTCGTGGGGCGCCGGCACCCAGAGGTCGTGCCGCACGTAGGTCGGCTCGAGGCCACCGGCCGCGGTGCGGCGAATCGGCCCCTGGCACAACAGGGCTCGCTGGCAGTGCCGCACCAGCAGGTGATACGTGCGCTGCCCCGAGCCGTCGATGTCGTGCTCGGCCAGCAGCGCGCTCGCCTCGGCGCGGGACAGCTGCGCGCCCGGGGCAGCCAGGTGCTCGGCCCAGAGCTGCCCGGCCCGCTCGACGATGTCGTCGGTGAGGCCCAGGTGGGCCAGCATCCGGGTGGCGGCGCGCTGCGCCGGTGCGGACAACACCCGGCACATCCAGCCGGCGTCGGCGGCCGGCACCCAGTGCAGGGTGCCGCGCATCGGCCAGGTGCGGGTGATCTCGCGCCGGTCCACCGCCGCGAGGGCGTCGCTCACCGTGCCACCGGTGCGAATCCCCAGGCTCCACAGGCCACTGGCCAGGTCCTGTGCCTGCATCGCGCCGAGCCGGCGCACCCCGGCCAGCGGGTCACCGGCCAGCTGGGCCCGGGCCGGTGCGGTCAGCCCGAGCGAGGCCATGCGGTGGGCAGCGAGCCGCCGGCGGGTGCTCACCGTTCGGGCCCGGGCTGAGCCGGCGCCGGTGA
>RRZT011463920.1_pt1 | contig 16365 bp, 14 predicted proteins | sample 2165551 | NCBI WGS metagenome assembly RRZT01 (sample SAMN10456910, study PRJNA506462) | wastewater metagenome | biome: wastewater; feature: sludge; material: wastewater sludge; isolation source: wastewater sludge with Escherichia coli K12::gfp cells carrying plasmid... | place: USA: Moscow, Idaho...
CGAACGGTCACGGTGGGTGTTCTCCAACCCCGACATGATCCACCTGTCGCTGCTGCGCAACCACGCCCGGTGGGCGGTGTTCCTGCGCGGGCTGCGCTATCTGGTTGTCGACGAATGCCATTACTACCGAGGCATTTTCGGCTCGAACGTGGCGATGGTGCTGCGCCGGCTGCTGCGCCTGGCCGCGCGCTACTCCCCCGACGCCACCATTCCGACGGTGATCCTGGCCAGTGCCACGACGGCGGCGCCGGGCCGCACGGCGGCCGAGTTGATCGGCCAGCACGTCGAGGAGATCACCGCCGACGGCGCCCCGCAGGGGGCGCGGACCATCGCACTGTGGGAACCCGCGCTGCGCACCGACATCACCGGGGAGAACGGTGCGCCGGTCCGGCGTTCGGCCGGATCGGAAGCGGCCCGGGTGATGGCCGACCTGATCGTCGAGGGCGCCCGGACGCTGACCTTCGTGCGGTCGCGGCGCGGCGCCGAACTGACCGCGCTGGGTGCCCGCGCCCGCCTGGCCGAGGTCGCTCCCGACCTGGCCGCCCTGGTTTCGTCGTACCGGGCCGGATATCTGGCCGAGGACCGCCGGGCCCTCGAGCAGGCACTCGTCGACGGTGGGCTGCGCGGCCTGGCGACCACGAATGCCCTCGAGTTGGGCATCGACATCGCCGGACTGGACGCCGTGGTGCTGGCCGGGTTCCCGGGCAGTGTGTCGTCGTTCTGGCAGCAGGCCGGCCGGTCCGGGCGCCGCGGCCAGGGTGCGCTGGTCGTACTGATCGCGCGGGACGACCCGCTGGACACCTACCTGGTGCACCACCCGTCGGCCCTGCTGGACGAGCCGGTCGAGCGGGTGGTGATCGACCCGGCCAACCCGTACGTGATGGGACCCCAACTCCTCTGTGCTGCAACAGAATTACCGATCGAGGAAGCCGAGATCGCACTGTGGTCGGCACACGATGTGGCGGCGTCGCTGATCGACGACGGCCTGCTGCGCCGCCGCGGGGGGCGCTATTACCCGAGTCCGGGCGTCGACCCGCATCCGGCGGTCGATATCCGCGGCTCCGCCGGCGGCCAGGTCGCCATCCTGGAGACCGACACCGGCCGGCTGCTGGGCGGGGTCGGCGCGGGCCGGGCCCCGGCGACGGTGCACCCGGGTGCGGTGTACCTGCATCAGGGTGAGACCTACCTGGTCGACTCGCTGGACCTGGAGGCGGCGATCGCGTTCGTGCATGCCGAGGATCCCGGCTATTCGACCCATGCGCGGGAGGTCACCGACATCACGGTCACCGGGTCGGGTGAGCACACCGATCTCGGGCCCGTGACACTCGGCGTGGTGCCGGTTGCCGTCACGAACGCCGTCACCGGATACCTGCGTCGCACCCTCTCGGGCGAGGTGCTCGACTTCGTCGAACTCGACCTGCCCCCGCAACATCTGCCCACGGTCGCCGTTATGTACACGATCACGCCGGAAGCGTTGGCCGACAACGGGATCGACCCGGTCCGCATTCCGGGTTCGCTGCACGCGGCCGAGCACGCGGCGATCGGCCTGCTGCCGCTGGTGGCCAGTTGCGACCGGGGCGACATCGGCGGCCTGTCCACGGCCGTGGGCCCCGGCGGGCTGCCGACCGTCTTCGTGTACGACGGCCATCCGGGCGGCGCGGGATTCGCCGATCGGGGCTATCAGCAGGCCGCGGTCTGGCTGGGCGCGACACTGGATGCGATATCGGCGTGCGAATGCCCCAATGGCTGCCCGTCGTGCGTGCAGTCCCCCAAATGTGGGAACGGCAACGACCCCCTGGACAAGATGGGGGCGATCGCCGTGCTGCAGACGGTTCTCACAGCACTGGAGGCCAACCGACCCCTCGACGGGCGGCTTCCAGGATGAATGCACGCCTCGACGACGTGCATTGCCGAAAGTTACCCCCGCTACCGAGCACGCCGCAACACCCCTGTCGCGGTGGCACGCACCGAACCCGGCGCCCGACAACCAATTTCGTCGCATACCACGGCTATCGGCACTGATATCGCAGCGCACGGAGCGGTTTGCGATTAATTTGCGAAGTTTCGAATTCCTTCAATCCGGGCCCGCCGGACCGGCCCGCGCAACCGCACGCGCCGTGCCCAGGTTCCAACCGGCCACCCGGACCGGGACCGCCACCGTGACGAGGACGTCGAGTCGCTCGATCGCGCAGTGAGCCGTCGACATCCGCATGGCGTTCACCAGCTCGCGCGCGCGGTCGCACGCGGAGGCGGGCCCGGCGGGCAACGTCAGCGCGGCGGCCAGCGCGCCGAGGTCCGCGGCGGTCTGCGCCCGGTGCCGGGCCAGCGCGGCCGCACCGATCGTGACCAGCGCGATCGTCACACTCACCAGTACCGCAGCCAGGAACGCACCCAGAACGGTGGCCGCGCCGCGTTCCGCGATCCGGTCAGGCGGCCGGTTCGACCGCCGCGATCGACTCGGCCCGCAACGTGAGCCCCGGCAGGAGCGGAGCACCGGAGGAAACCGTGGCGACGACGAAGTCGCCCTCCCGGCGCACCTGCAGGACGGCGTTGGCCGGGGCCAGGGAGCCGAGCGCGCCGGACCAGGCCCGCTCGTCGCCGCGGGCCGCCAGCCGCGCCGCCTCCCGGGCGGCGTCCACACACCGGATCTGAGCGCTGATCGCGGCCAGGCCGGCGGCGCACAACACCAGAACGACGACCAGGGCGGCGACGGCCAGGGCGGCCTCCACCGTCCCGAATCCGGCCTCACCGCTCAGACGCTGGTGTTCAGGGCCCGCGCGATGATTCCGCTCAGCGCGGTCACGATCGAATCTCCCGTGACGACGGTGTAGAGGATGGCACCGAATGCCGCCGCGGCCACGGTGCCGATCGCGTATTCCACGGTGGACATCCCGGTGTCGTCGGTCACCACGACCGTCAACTTCTGCCGGATGAGCCGAATAACGTTCTGTAACAATTGATTTCCCTTTCTGTGTGATACTTCTTCGGAGTTGGTGGGACGGTGGCCCGTTGCCACTCACAGCAGGCCGGAGGAAAAGGCGTCGCGGGCCAGGCCGGCCACCACCGGCACGACGCCCAGGCAGATGAACGCGGGCAGGAAGCAGACGCCCAGCGGCCCGGCGATCAACACCCCGGCCCGCTCACCCGCGGCCGCGGCGTCATGTGCGGTGCGCTGACGCGTCTCGATCGCCAGTTCGGCGACCCCGTCGGCCAGGGCCGTCCCGGAGGCCGCCGATCGGCGCGCCAACCGGAACAACGCGAGGGCGGCGACACGGCAGTGCTCCTCTCCGACCGGCGGGGGTTCGGCCCAGGCGACAGCGGGCTCGGCGCCCAGCGCGAGCAGGTCGGCTGATCGCCGGAGCAGGACCGCCAGTTCCGCCGGAGCCGAAGGGGCCGTCGCGCGTGCGGCCGTGGCCGGGGCCATCCCGGCGGACAGACAGGTGGCGAAGATGTCCAGGGCGGACGCGGCCGCGAAGGGATCACCGGCGGCGCGTTTCCGGCCGCCGTGGGCGGCCGCCGGGGACCCGCTCCCGCCACGCATCCGCGCCGCGGCCGACCGCCCCGCGAGCAGCACCGCCAACGCGAGTGCGAGCGCCGCCGCGCTCACGTGCCGACCCGATCGATGATCCGATCGGCCCAGAGCAACCCGGCCGCGAGCAACAGGACGCCGGCCAGCAGGCACCATCCGCCCACCCCGCCGCCGATCAGGAATCGGACGGGATCCGCGCCGATCGCCTGACCGAGGGCGAGCCCGGCCACCGGCAGGGCGGCCAGGATGCCCGCTGACGCGCGAGCACCGGCCAGGGCTGATTGCACCTTCTGCCGAAAGCGTTGCCGTTCAACGATATCGGTCTGGGCGGCCCGCATCACCGCGCCGATCGGAATGCCGTGCTCGGCCGCCAACCGCCAGGCCACCACCAACCGGGACCATTCGGCGCCGAGGAGCGATCCGGGGATCCCCGCGGACAGGCCCGACACCGTATCGCCACCGAGGCGGGCCCGGGCCGCGATCCCCCACAGGGCGGTGGCCACCGGCCCCGCCGATTCCCGTGCCGCCGCTTCGACGGCAGCCACCGGGTGTGCGCCGATCCTGAGCTCACCGACGAGCACGTCCAGCGCGCCGATGAGGACCTCGGCCTCACCGGACACGCGCCGGCGTCGGGCGGTCCGGGCCACGCGCACCAGGGCAGTGGCGACGGCGACCGCCGCCGACAAGGTGGTGGCACCGGGCAGGACGGCCGCGGCGACCACCGCCGGCAACACCGCCGCGCAGAGCACCGGGACGCGACGCCGACGCCCTCGCGACACACCGGGCGCCGGGCGTCCGGGAGCCGGGAGAGTCAGCAGGGACAGCGCCAGAAGAATTGCGGCGAAGGGTATTCCGGTCATACCAGACGGTCCCGCAGAAGTGCACGCAGCGCCGCCATGCCCTCGCCGAACCCCTCGCCGGCCCGCCACGCCGGCACGACACGGCAGGTATTGTCCGGGCCACCCCGATCGAGCACCGAGACCTCGCTCAGCCGTCGCTGTCCCTCCCGGTCCCGTGCGACGTGCAGCAGCACCCGCACCGCCGCCCACAATTGGGCATTCAGTGCGGCCCGGTCGAGGCCGCCCAGCGCGCCGAGGGCCTCCAGCCGAGCCGGGATCTCCGCGGTGCTGTTGGCGTGCACCGTGCCCGCTCCGCCGTCGTGGCCGGTGTTCAGCGCGGTCAGCAGGTCGGCCACCTCGGCGCCCCGGACCTCACCGACGACGATCCGGTCCGGGCGCATGCGCAATGCCTGCCGGACCAGTTGGCGGACCGTGATCTCGCCGGCGCCCTCGATATTCGCCCCGCGCGCAACGAGATTCACTACATGTGGATGCACGGGCGCCAGCTCGGCGGCGTCCTCGACGCAGACGATCCGCTCACTGTCCGACACGGCACCCAGCAGTGCCGCCAACAGCGTCGTCTTGCCGGCACCGGTCCCGCCGGACACCAGGAAGGCCAACCGGGCCGCGATGACCTCCCGCAGGATTCCGCCGATCTCGGCCGCCACCGCACCGGACCGGCACAGCGACTCGAGATCCTGACCGGCGGGTCGCAGCACTCGGAGCGAAATGGCTGTCCCTCCAACCGAAACCGGCGGCAGGACGGCATGCAGCCGCACGTTGCAGCCTGTCGGCCCGACCTCGGTCAGCAGGCCGTCCACCCACGGTGCGGCGTCGTCGAGTCGTCGGCCCGCGGCGAGCGCCAACCGCTGTGCCAGCCGGCGGACCGCGGCGTCGTCGGGGAATCGAATTGCGCTGCGCCGCAGGCCCTGCCCGTCGTCGACCCACACCTGCTCCGGACCCGTGACCAGGACATCGGTGGTACCCGGCGCTGCCAGCAGCGGTTCGAGAAGTCCCGCCCCGGTCAGCTCGGTCTGCAATACGCGCAGGTTGGCCAGCACGTCGGTGTCACCGAGCACACCGCCGGATTCCGCGCGGATGGCGCGCGCCACCACATTGGGACGCAGCGGGCCGGGTTCGGCCGCCAGCCGTTCCCGGACGCGATCGATCAGCGGGGCGTTCATGCCGCCCGCCCGCTGGGCTCCCGGTGGGCGTCCGCCAATACGTCGAGGATCTCCCGGGCCGCCCGGCCGAGCGGCGATCTGCCGCCCAGCTTCAGCCCGCCGTGTTCGAGCCGTTCGGCGAGCATCGGTTCGGGCCGCATCGTGGTGAGCAGGGGCAGTCCGACGGCGGACGCGAACTCGCCGGAACCCAGCCCGCCCGGTGCCGGACCGCGCACGACCAGGCCGACGTTGGGGTTCAGCGCACTCAGCGCCGGGGCGAGCGCCGCCGTCGCCGCGCACGAGCGGACGTCGCACGTGGCGACCACGACCACCAGATCCGCGGCCTCCACCGTGGTTCGGGCCGCAGCCGTATGCACGCCGGGGAGGTCGCACACGACCGTCACGCCACCGGAGCGGGCCGCATCGGTGAACGCCGCGACGGCCGCGGGTTCGACGTCGTGCGCCCGCCGTGTGCCGGACAGGATGCTGATGCCCCGCTGTCGTGGCAGCGCTTCGCGCACCGCCGCCCAGTCCAGCTTGCCGTCCTGGACCTGGATGTCGGGCCAGCGCAACCCGGCGGCGCCCTCGGCGCCGAGTAACAGGTCAATGCCACCGCCCCAGGGATCGAGGTCCATCAGCAACGAGCCTGCGCGCGACACCGCCATGGCCGCCGAGAACAACGACCCACCCGCGCCACCGCGGCCGCCGACAACGGCCACCAGTGCGCCACGGGAACCCCGGACGCCGGCGTGATCACCGGGATCCGACAGTCCGCGGACGAGCTGATCGGCGTGGGCCGGCAGGGTGAGCACCGCCTCCGCGCCGACCGCGATCGACGCCGACAGCACGGCGGTGTCCGGAGGCGGACCGTCGGGAGCTCCCGCCGTCACGACGAAAACCGCTGACCTGCGTGTGAGCGGCATCACCGCGAGGGCGCACGCCGCGGAGCCGTCGACGACGACCGCACGCGCCGCCGCCCAGATCCGGGCTCCCGGACGGGAGTCGGCGTCGAGATGCACCGCCGTGGTTCCGACCGCCGCGGTGACCCGATCGATCTCCTCGCGCAGTGCCGGATCGGAGAGCAGGGTGAGGACGCGCGGCGTGGTCGACATGGACCCACCGTGCCGGTTGGGTGGCTGCGCACACCGCCGAGCCGGGCCGGAAACCGGCGGAATTGTGGACGAGATCGAATCTGTGGATTGCGGCGATTAGCAAACTCGCGACGCTATCGAAATCCACCCAGCGAACGTGGTCCGGATATGAGACGACCCCCGCCAGGGGGGGAGGAGGCGAGGGTCGTCGTGTATCAGCCCCGGGGGGTCGGGCTGATACACACTCGACATAAGCCGAGTAATGCCCACTATACACACGACACCGGTGGCCCCCGCAAGTGTGCGGAATCAACACACCGAACTGTTATCTCGGAATTTTGCAGCCTCAGCCACCTGGCTTGAAATGCCACTTTGAACAAAATGCCGACTTGTGTCACGCACCCTCTATCCTGGCACCGTGACCGCCCCGGTGCCGGACCCCGAACAGCCCGCCGGACCCGCCATCATCCGGGGGTCGCGACCGCCGGGCCATACCGCCGCGTTCTTCGATCTCGACAAGACCGTCATCGCCAAGTCCAGTGCGCTCGCCTTCAGCAAACCCTTCCTGGATCAGGGGCTGCTCAACCGGCGGACCGTCCTGAGATCGAGCTACGCGCAGTTCCTGTTCCTGATGTCCGGGGCCGATCATGAGCAGATGGATCGGATGCGGTCCTACGTGACCAGCATGTGCACCGGCTGGGACGTCGAACAGGTCAAGTCGATCGTCGGCGAGACGCTGCACGACATCGTCGACCCCCTGGTGTTCGCCGAAGCCGCCGAGCTGATCGCCGACCACCGGTTGTGCGGCCGCGACATCGTCATCGTGTCCGCCTCGGGGGAAGAGGTCGTGGCCCCGATCGCCCGCGCCCTGGGAGCCACCCATGCCATGGCGACCCGGATGGTCGTCGAGGACGGCCGGTACACCGGCGAGATCGCGTTCTACTGCTACGGCGAGGGCAAGGCGCAGGCCATCCGCGAGTTGGCGGACCGCGAGGGTTACGCCCTCGAGCACTGCTACGCGTATTCGGACTCGAGCACCGATCTGCCGATGCTCGAGGCGGTCGGACACGCGGCGGTGGTCAACCCGGACCGGACGCTCCGGCGCGAAGCCGCAGCGCGGAACTGGCCCGTCCTGACGTTCACCCGGCCGGTGTCGATCCGCGACCGGTTGCCGGCGCCGTCCCGGGCCGCCATCGCCACCACCGCCGCGATCGGGATCAGCGCGCTGGCCGCGGGCGCCGCGACGTATTCGGTGTTGCAGCGCTTGATGTCTCGGTGAGACCGGATAACTCCACGACACTCGCGCCACACCCGTAACGATCCGGCGTCAGAGCTTGCTGTGACCGGGGTCACGTAGTACAAAGGAGTGCACGGAAGCCGGTAAGGCCAAGGTCGACTCGGAAGAGAAGCGTCGATCTCCCGCAACCGGCAACCCAGCACGGTTCCACGGCACCCACGCGGAGTCACAGCCGCGATAATGGCAGAAGTGTTGCGGGCCTGCGTAATTGCGAAAATGCGAATGGCTCGGGGTGCTCCTTCGAGATACCCCACAGGCCCTTTGGGAGGGGCTAATGCCGTAGCGCGTCACAAGAGCGCCGAGGCCATCCCGCGTAACCCACAGTTGCACGCATGGTAACCGGGATCCGTGCTAGCGGGCGGCGAGCCGAGTAATTCGGAACGCCGCCCGCTTCATGTTCCCGTCAGGCCTTGGCGTCGGCGATCGCCACCGCTTCGCGCGCGCCCTCCTGGAGCGCCCGGCAGGTCAGGACCAGCCACCGCGTCAACCCGTCCTCGGTCCCAGATGCAAAGCCCTGCGCGGCTTCCCGGTAATCGGCCGCCCGGCGCATCCAGAACACCTCGGGCACACCGAGCCCGTGCGGATCGAGTCCGGTGGCGATACTCACCAGGCGTCCCACGCCCCGCGCGACGACGCCGTCGGCGCTGCCGAAGGCGGACAACGTCAACAGCTCGCCGTGGGCCACCGCGGTCAGGACCGGAGCCGGAACGGCGGACCCGCCCGTCACCAGCCGCGCCATCAGGTCCAGCCGGGCGGAGGTCTCCGGGTTCAGCCGCGGGCGGCCGAGCGCGTCCTCGGCGACCAGATCGGCGGCGGCCAGACTGTGCATCCTGGCCAGCGCCTGCAGCGGCGCGCGGCGCCACACGCCCACCAGCGTGGTCGCCCCGCCCTCGAGCGCCTGGGCCACCCGCAGTGACCCCGCGAACACCGGATCCTCGACGGTGTTCTCGTCGAGTTGCAGGGTTCCGCCGTCGAGCACCGACGAGGCACGGGCGGCCCGCAGCGCCGCCTCGGCAGCGGTCACCGGCCAGCCCCGCAGATTCGCCCGGTGCCGGTGGGCGCGCCCCAACGCGTCGCGCGCATGCTCGGCCGCTTCGGCCACACCCGGCAGATCCAGCAGGGGAGCCAACGGATCAGCGGTCACGGCGGCCCACCCTACCCGGGACGGCATCGAGCAGACGCCGGGTGTAGTCGTCGCGCGGATGGTCGAACACCTGCTCGGCCGAACCCGCCTCCACGACGCGTCCCGCCCGCATCACCAGCACGTCATCGGCGATCCGCCGGATCACCGCCAGGTCGTGGCTGATGAACAGGTAGGTCAGTCCGAGCCGGTCCTGCAATTCGGCCAGCAGGCGCAGGATCTGGTCCTGCACGATGACATCCAGCGCGGAGACCGCCTCGTCGCACACCAGCAGCTCCGGCCGCAGCGCCAGGGCCCGGGCGATCGCGACCCGCTGGCGCTGACCGCCGGACAGTTCCCGCGGCCGCCGCGCCAGGATCGCCGACGGCAGGGCGACCTCGTCGAGCAGATCGGCCACCGACCGCCGGCGGGACACCCGGTCGCCGACCCCGTGGATTCGCAGCGGCTCCTCGATGAGGCGCTGCACCGTGTACATCGGATCGAGGCTGCTGTACGGGTTCTGGAACACCGGCTGGGCGCGGCGGCGGAACTGCAGGGTGCCCGGGCGGTCCAGCGCCGCAACGTCGGCGCCGTCGAAGGCCACCGTTCCGGACGTCGGGTCTGTCAGCCCGAGCACCATGCGCGCCAACGTGGACTTGCCCGAACCGGATTCGCCGGCCACGGCCAGCGTGGACCCCCGCCGCAGCCGGAAGGACACCGCGTCGACGGCAGTGAGCTCGTGTCGTCGCCACGGCAGCGGTCCGGGCAGCGGGAACACCTTGGTCAGGTCGGTGGCCACGATGAGATCCCCCGCGGTCTCCGCCGGCGGCGGGCGGCGCTCGGATGCGCACAGCGCCGGCGCGCAGGCGACCAGCCGGCGGGTGTACTCATCCTGCGGATCGGCGATGATCTGTTCTGCCGCACCGACTTCCATGATCCGGCCGTCCCGCATGACGACGATCCGGCCGGCACGTTCGGCGGCCAGCGCCAGGTCGTGGGTGATGAACAGCACCGCGGTGCCCAGATCCGCCGCCATCGCGGCCAGATGGTCGAGAACCTGTCGCTGCACCGTGACATCCAGTGCCGAGGTCGGTTCGTCGGCGATCAGCAGCCGCGGATGGCCCGTCAGTCCGATCGCGATGAGGGCACGCTGGCACATTCCGCCGGACAGTTGATGCGGGTAGCGGGTCAGCGTGCCGGCCGGATCCGGCATCCCGACGTCGGTCAGCAGCTGCACCGAACGCGCCCGGGCCACCTTTCGCGCTCTGATGTTGTTGGCGCGCAACGCTTCCCGCATCTGAACGCCCACCTTCCAGACCGGGTTGAGGTTGGTCACCGGATCCTGGGGCACATAGCCGATGGCTCGGCCGCGAACCGCTCGACGCGCCCGATCGTCCGCGGCGGTCAGGTCGGTGCCGGCGAACACGATGCGCCCGGCGGTGACACGTCCGCCCGGGGGCAGCAGCCCCAGCACCGCCGCCGCGAGAGTGGACTTGCCCGAACCCGATTCGCCGACCACCGCGACGGTCTCCCCGGCGAACACCGACAGCTCCACGCCGGTGACCGCGGGCGGGTGCCCGTCGTAGGTCACCTCGAGGCCCTCGACCCGCAGCAGTGGTTCGGTCATGCGCGCCACGCCGGCCTGCCGCGGGCACCCGGGTCGAGCGCGTCGCGCAGCGCGTCACCCATCAGCATGAAGGCCAGCACCGTCAGCGCCAGCGCCGTTGCCGGATAGAACAGCACCGGCGAACCGGATCGCAGCCGGGCCTGTGCGGTGTTGATGTCCCCTCCCCAGGAGATCACCGACGGCGGCAGTCCCACGCCCAGGTACGACAGCGTCGCCTCCGTCACGATGAACGCCCCCAGCGCAATGGTCGCGACGACGATCACCGGGCCGACGGCGTTGGGCAGTACGTGCCGCAGGAGGATGCGAAACGGGCTGAGCCCCATGGCCTTTGCGGCCAGCACGTAGTCCGAGGAGCGGACCGCCAGCACGGAGCCCCGGGTGATACGCGCCACCTGCGGCCAGCCGAACACGGCCAGGATGACGATCACCGTCAGGATGCTGCGTTGCCGCATCACCTGCATCAGCACGATGGCGGCCAGCAGCAGCGGGATGCCGAAGAAGATGTCGGCGCAGCGCGAGACCAGTGCGTCCAGCCGGCCACCGAAGAAGCCCGCCAACGCGCCGAGCGTTCCGCCGAACAGCACCGCCAGCGTCGTCGCGCCCAGGCCCACCGCGATCGACGCGCGGGCGCCGTGGACCGTGCGGGCGTAGACGTCGTGGCCCTGCAGGTCGGTGCCGAACCAGTGCCGCGCCGAGGGACCCAGCAGACTCTGCGCAGGGTCGGCGTAGTGCGGGTCGAGGCCGGTGAGCAGTCCCGGTGCCAGCGCGGCGGCGCCCACCAGGACGATCAGCGCGGCGGCGACGTAGAACTGCGGGCGGGTCCGCAGCTGCCCCCAGGTGTCGGTGACCAGGCCGCCGGACCGCTCAGCCATACCGGATCCGGGGATCGAGGGCCGCGTAGAGCAGATCCACCACCAGGTTGGCCACTAGGTACACCAACACCAGCACCGTCACGATGCCGACGACGGTGGGTGCCTCCTGGCGGGTCACGGCCTGGTAGAGCGCACCGCCGACGCCGTGGATGTTGAAGATGCCCTCGGTGACGACGGCGCCGCCGAGCAACGCGCCCAGATCCGCGCCCAGGAACGTGACGACCGGGATCAGCGAGTTGCGCAGGATGTGCATCGACACCACCCGGGGCCGGGAGGCGCCGGTGGCAGCGGCGGTGCGTACCCAGTCGGCCTGCGCGGTCTCGGCGACCGCGGACCGGGTCAGCCGCAGCACGTAGGCGAACGACACCGACCCCAGCACGATGCCGGGCAGCAGCAGCCGCGCGAAGCTGGCCTGGTCCCCGACCGTCACCGGTGCGATGCCCCATCGGACGCCGAACAGGAACTGCGCCAGGAATCCCAGCACGAACACCGGCACCGCGATCACCACCAGGCTGGCCAGCAGCGCGGTGGCGTCGAACCATCCGCCGCGGCGCAGCCCGGCGAGCACACCGAACCCGATACCGAACACCGCTTCGACCGCCAGCGCCACCAGGGCCAGCCGAATGGTCACCGGAAACGCCTGTGCCAGAACCTCACTGACGGGCAGGCCGGAGAACGACACGCCGAAGTCGCCGCGCAGGATGCCGCCGAGGTAGTGCGCATACTGCAGCCAGAAGGGCTGGTCGAGGTGGTACTGCGCGCGCAGTTGGGCCACCACACCGGGGCTCAGCGGGCGGTCGCCGCCGAGCGCGGCGACCGGATCTCCCGGCAGCAGGAAGACCATGGCATGGATCAGCAGCGTCGCCCCGAAGAACACCGGCACCATCACCGCCACCCGGCGCGCGAGGTAGGCCCACATCTCAGGAACCGGACATCAGGACTTGACGATGTTCTCGTAGTCCGGCAATCCGTTCCACGTCATCACCACGTTGTCGACGGCCGCTGAGCGGCCTGCAGCGCCGATGTAGTCCCACAGCGGCACCACCGGCATGTCCTCGAGCAGGATCTGCTGCGCGGTGTTGGTCAGCGCCTGCGACTCCGGCAGTGTCGCCGCGGCCTGCGCCGCGGTCACCGCGCCGTCGAACTCGCGGTTGGAGTAGTCGACGTCGTTGGAGCCGGCGCCGGTGACGAACAACGGCTCCAGGAACTCCAGCATCGACGGGTAGTCGCCCTGCCAGCCGGCCCGGAAGGCGGTGCCTATGGTGCGGTCGGTGATCTGAGTGCGCATCGCGGCGAAGGTCGGCTGCGGAGCACCGACGGCGTCGATGCCCAGGGTGTTCTTCAGGCTGTTGGCCACCGCGTCCACCCACTCCTGGTGCCCGCCGTCGGCGTTGTAGGCGATGACGTACTGGCCGCTCCACCGCGAGATGGCGTCGGCCTTGGCCCACAGCGCGCGGGCACGGTCCGGGTTGTAGTCCAGCGCGTCGTTGCCGGGCAGGTCGGCGCTGAATCCGGGCAACGAGCTGGCGGTGAAATCCCTTGCCGGAGAGCGGCTTCCGCTGAAGATCTGCTCGCAGATCTGTGGCCGGTTGATCGCCGCGGACAGGGCCAGCCGGCGTAGCCGGCCTTCGTCGCCGCCGAAGTGATCGAGCCGCAGCGGCGTGTCCAGGGTCTGGTTCTGCGCCACCGGCCCGGTGATCGCCCGGTCCCCGAGATCCTTGTGGAAAGTGGGCAGCGCACTGGTCGGCACGGTGTCGAGCACGTCCAGGTTGCCGGCCAGCAGATCGGCGTAGGCGGTATCGAGGTTGGCGTAGAACACCATCCGCAGGCCCTTGTTCCGGGCCGGGCGATTGCCGTGGTAGTCCGCATTGGGCACCAGGTCGATGCGCACGTTGTGCTGCCAGGCGTCGCCGCCGGCCAGGCGGTAGGGGCCGTTGCCCACGGGGTGCCGTCCGAAGGCGGCCATGTCGGCGAAGGCCACCTGCGGCAGCGGATAGAACGGGGTGAACGCCAGCCGCTGGGTGAAATCGATGGTCGGCGCCTTGAGCCGCACGGTGAACTCGGTGTCATTGAGGACCGCCAGGCCCGACATCGTCTGCGCGGTCGGCTTCTCACCGGCCACCTCGTCGAACCCGACGATCGGCGAGAAGAAGCTCTGCTGCAGTTGGCCGTTGGTGCTCAGCGCACCGTAGTTCCACGCGTCGACGAACGACTTCGCCGTCACCGGTGTCCCGTCGGTGAACTTCCAATCCGGTTGGAGCGTGATGTGGAAGTTGACGTTGTCGGTGGTGTCGATCGACCGGGCGACCTCGTTGGTGGGATTGCCGTGGGCGTCATACGACATCAGGCCGGCGAAGAGCCGGTCGATGATCCGGCCGCCGTTGTTCTCGTTGGTGTTGGTGGGAATCAGCGGGTTCTGCGGTTCGCCCCCGTTGACCGTCACCACGCCCTGCCCTGCGCCGGGACCACCCGCCCCGCCGCATGCGGTGACGACCATCAGTACCAGGACACACATCGCGGTCACCGCAATTCGCAACCGCAGCACTGGCCCACCCTTTCCGCACCCGCGTCGCCGGACCGTTCGGCCCACGGGGCGCGACCGTTCGGCGCACACCACCCGCCGTCCGCGGTCAGGGGGTGTGAGTTGCCAACGTTGATGCAACGTTGAGTGACTACGCTCACAAGCATGACCGAGACGCACACTGAAGTTCAGTCATGCTATCCGCCATCGGCGGAGTTCGCGGCGAACGCGAACGCATCACAGGAACTGTATGACGTGGCCGAGGCCGACCGGCTGGCGTTCTGGGCCGAGCAGGCGAATCGGCTCACCTGGGACACCCCGTTCACCGAGGTGCTCGACTGGTCGGAGGCGCCGGTCGCCAAGTGGTTCGTCGGCGGCAAGCTGAACGTCGCCTACAACTGCGTCGACCGCCACGTCGAGGCCGGCAACGGCGCCCGGGTCGCGATCCACTGGGAGGGCGAACCGGTCGGTGACGCGCGCGACATCACGTACGCCGAACTCAAGGACGAGGTGTGCCGGGCCGCCAACACCCTGACCGAACTCGGCCTCAGAGCCGGTGACCGCGTCGCCATCTATATGCCGATGGTGCCCGAGGCCATCGTCGCGATGCTGGCGTGTGCGCGCCTCGGGGTGATGCACAGCGTGGTCTTCGCAGGATTTTCTGCGGCAGCACTGCGAGCCCGCATCGACGACGCCGCGGCCAAGATGGTGATCACCACCGACGGGCAGTTCCGTCGGGGTGCGGCCGCGCCGCTGAAGGCCGGCGTGGACGAGGCACTGGCCGGGCTCGGCGACGACAGCCCCGTCGAGCACGTTCTGGTGGTGCGCCGCACCGGGATCGACACGCCGATGACCGACGGCCGCGACCTGTGGTGGCACGACACGGTCGCCAAGGCCGCCACCGAGCACACCCCGGAGGCGTTCGACTCCGAGCATCCGCTGTTCCTGCTCTACACCTCGGGAACCACCGGCAAGCCCAAGGGCATCATGCACACCTCGGGCGGCTATCTGACCCAGGCGTCGTACACCCACTACAACGTGTTCGACGTGAAACCGGAGACGGATGTCTACTGGTGCACCGCCGACATCGGGTGGGTCACGGGCCACACCTACATCACCTACGGCCCGCTCTCCAACGGCGTCACCCAGGTGGTCTACGAGGGCACTCCCGCCTCCCCCGACGAGCACCGGCACTTCCAGGTGATCGAAAAGTACGGCGTCACAATCTATTACACCGCGCCGACGGTGGTCCGAACCTTCATGAAGTGGGGCCGCGAACTTGCCTTCGCCCACAACCTGTCCAGCATCCGGTTGCTCGGCTCCGTCGGTGAGCCCATCAACCCGGAGGCCTGGCGCTGGTATCGGATGACCTTCGGCCACGACACCGCTCCGGTCGTCGACACCTGGTGGCAGACCGAAACCGGGGCCGCCATGATCTCACCGCTGCCGGGCGTGACGAACTGCAAGCCCGGGTCGGCCATGCGCCCGTTGCCCGGCATCTCGGCCAAGATCGTCGACGACGACGGCAACGAGCTGGAGCCGGCTGCCGACGGTGGCGAGCACGTCACGGGCTACCTGGTCCTGGACAAGCCGTGGCCGGCCATGCTGCGCGGCATCTGGGGTGATCCCGAGCGGTTCCGGGAGACGTACTGGGCCCGGTTCGCCGAGCAGGGCTGGTACTTCGCCGGCGACGGCGCCCGCTACGGCAGCGACGGCGAGGTCTGGGTGCTCGGCCGCATCGACGACGTGATGAACGTGTCGGGGCACCGCATCTCCACGGCCGAGGTCGAGTCCGCCCTCGTGGGCCACGCCGGTGTCGCGGAGGCGGCGGTGGTGGGTGCCACCGACGACCACACCGGTCAGGCGATCTGTGCGTTCGTCATCCTCAAGGCGCACGCCGCGGAGATGTCGCAGGAGCAGATGGTCGAGGAGCTGCGGGCCGAGGTGGCGCGGGAGATCTCGCCGATCGCCAAGCCGCGGGAGATCCACGTGGTTCCCGAGCTGCCGAAGACCCGCAGCGGCAAGATCATGCGCCGCCTGCTGCGCGACGTGGCCGAGGGCCGCGAACTCGGCGATACGTCAACGTTGTTGGACCCCAAGGTGTTCGAGGCGATCCGCGCCAGCAAGTAGACCGCCGGGTTCGGCGAGCGGCGCGGTTCCGCGAGCACGAGGCCCGGCGGCAATGGAACCGCCGGGTTCGGCGAGCGGCGCGGTTCCGCGAGCACGAGGCCCGGCGGCAATGGAACCGCCGGGTTCGGCGAGCGGCGCGGTTCCGCGAGCACGAGGCCCGGCGGCAATGGAACCGC
>RRZT010595902.1_pt1 | contig 16364 bp, 15 predicted proteins | sample 2165551 | NCBI WGS metagenome assembly RRZT01 (sample SAMN10456910, study PRJNA506462) | wastewater metagenome | biome: wastewater; feature: sludge; material: wastewater sludge; isolation source: wastewater sludge with Escherichia coli K12::gfp cells carrying plasmid... | place: USA: Moscow, Idaho...
ACCGACGTGATGGTCGCCGGCAAGATCGCGGTTGTCTGCGGTTACGGTGATGTCGGCAAGGGCTCCGCGCAAGCGCTGCGCGCACTCTCGGCGCAGGTCTGGGTTACAGAAGTTGATCCGATCTGCGCGCTGCAGGCGGCGATGGAAGGCTACCGCGTCGTCACGATGGACTACGCCTGCGACAAGGCCGATATCTTCGTCACCTGCACCGGCAACTACCACGTCATCGACCACCAGCACCTGGTCAAGATGAAGCACAACGCCATCGTCTGCAACATCGGCCACTTCGACTCCGAGATCAACGTCGCCTCGATCGAAGGCTACGCTTGGGAAGAGATCAAGCCGCAGGTCGACCACATCACGCTGCCGTCGGGCAACCGCATCATCCTGCTGGCCAAGGGTCGTCTGGTCAACCTCGGCTGCGCCACCGGCCACCCGAGCTACGTCATGTCGTCCTCGTTCGCCAACCAGACGATTGCGCAGATCGAGCTGTTCACCAAGACCGCCGAATACCCGGTCGGCGTCTATACGCTGCCCAAGCATCTCGACGAGAAGGTCGCGCGCCTGCAGTTGAAGACGCTCAACGTGCAACTCACCACGCTGTCGGCGGAACAGGCCGCCTATATCGGCGTCGCGGTCGAAGGCCCGTACAAGACGACGCACTACCGCTATTGATGACCCGCGCCATTCCGGTTCGCGCCGGAATGGCGGTTGCCAAGGATCCGCATGAACACTGAAATCTCCATCGAATTCTTCCCGCCGCAAACGCCCGAGGGCGTCGAAAAACTGCGTGCGGTCCGCGAGAAGCTGGCCGTCCTCAAGCCTGAGTTCTTCTCCGTCACTTTCGGCGCCGGCGGCTCGACACGCGAACGCACCTTCGCCGTCGTCAAGGAAATCGCCGCCGAAGGCTTCAACGCAGCGCCGCACCTCTCGTGCATCGGCTCGACGCGCCAGAACATCCGCGACATCCTGAACGACTATCGGAGCGCCGGCATCCGCCGCATCGTCGCGCTGCGCGGCGACCTGCCGTCCGGGACCGCTGAAGCCGGCGAGTTCCGCTACGCCAACGAACTCGTCGAGTTCATCCGCAAGGAAACCGGCGACCACTTCCGCCTCGAAGTCGCCGCCTATCCCGAGTGGCACCCGCAGGCACGCTTCCCGCGCGACGATCTGGCGAACTTCGTGCGCAAGGTCAAGGCCGGCGCCGATTCGGCGATCACGCAGTACTTCTACAACGCCGACGCCTACTTCCACTTCGTCGACGAAGTGCGTGCGCTGGGCGTCGATATCCCGATCGTCCCCGGCATCATGCCGATCGCCAGCTTCTCCAAGCTCGCCCGCTTCTCCGACGCCTGCGGCGCCGAACTGCCGCGCTGGATGCGCCGCAAGTTCGAGGGCCTGGGCGACGACACCGACGCCATCCGCGCCTTCGGTCTCGATATCGTGACCGAGCTGTGCGAGCGCCTGCTCGCCGGCGGCGCGCCAGGCCTGCACTTCTATTCGATGAACCAGTCGGCGCTGACGTTGGAGATTTGCAAACGGCTGGGGATTTAAGCTTCGCCAGAAGGTACAGCGCCCTACAGAATCACCTGCGATCCCAGCTCGACCACACGATTCGACGGAATCTTGAAAAAGGCCGTCAGGCTGCTTGCGTTGCGGAACATCAGCGCGAAAAGCAGGACGCGCCAATAGGCCATCGCCTTGCTGCGGCGCGGGATCAGCGTCTCGCGGCCGAGGAAGAACGAGGTATCCATCATCTCGAATTCCAGCCCGAAATGCGCGCAGAGGGCGAGCGCGGCCGGCAGATCCGGCTCGTCCTTGAAGCCGTACTGGACCGTAATCTGCCAGAAGCTCTCGCCCAGGTCGGCGACTTCGACGCGGTCGATTTCCGGCACGTGCGGCACGTCGAAGATGCGGATGGTGACGATCACCATGCGTTCGTGCAGCACCTTGTAGTGCTTGAGGCTGTGCAGCATCGCGCGCGGCACGCCCTGCGGCCGGCCGGTGAGGAAGACCGCCGTGCCGGGTACGCGCGTCGCGCCGCCGAGGGCGAGGCTCTCGATGAACGGCGAGAGCTCGATCGCGTCCTGGCCGAGCTTTTCGTGCAGTACTTCGCGGCCGCGTTTCCAGGTCGCCATCAGGATGAAGACGAAAAGGCCGAAAGCGAGCGGAAACCAGCCGCCGGCAAGGATCTTGATCGAGTTCGCAGAGAAAAAGGCGAGGTCGATCAACACGAACGGCAGGATGCACAACACCGTCGGCATGAGCTTCCAGCCCCAGAGTTCGCGCGCGACGACGAAGACGAGCAGGTTGGTGATCAGCATGGTGCCGGTGACGGCAATGCCGTAGGCCGCGGCGATGTTGCTCGACGATTTGAAGCCGAGCACCAGCGCAATCACCGCCGCCAGCAACAGCCAGTTGATCGCCGGCAGGTAGATCTGGCCCATCTCACTCTCCGAGGTGTGGCGCACCTGGAAGCGCGGCAGGTAGCCGAGCTGCATGGCTTGCAGCGTCAGCGAGAAGGCGCCGGAAATCACTGCCTGCGAGGCGATCACCGTGGCCATCGTCGCCAGAATCACCAGCGGATACAGCGCCCAGCCGGGCGCCAGCAGGTAGAACGGATTGCTCACGCTCGCCGGGTTGGTGAGTAGCAGCGCCCCCTGTCCCAAGTAGTTGATGAGGAGCGCCGGCAACACCATGCCGAACCAGGCGAGCTGGATCGGCCGGCGGCCGAAGTGCCCCATGTCGGCGTAGAGCGCCTCACCGCCGGTGAGCACCAGGACGACGGCGCCGAGCGACAGAAAGCCGAGCCCGGGGTTGGCGACAAAGAAGTGCACGGCCCAGCCCGGATTGAGGACGCGCAGCACGCCCGGCGCAGCGACGATGTTGGCGAGACCGAGGACGCCAAGCATGGCGAACCAGAGCATCATCACCGGCCCGAACAAGCGCCCGACACTGGCCGTGCCGTGGCGCTGGATGACGAACAGGCCGGCGAGCACGATCAACGCCAGCGGAATGACGAATGGCTCAAGCGCCGGGGTGATGATCTCCAGCCCTTCGACGGCCGAAAGCACCGAAATGGCGGGCGTGATGACGCCGTCGCCGTAGAACAGCGCGGCGCCGAACAGGCCAAGGATGACGATCACGTTGCGCCCGGTCGAACCGGGCTTCTGTTGCCGCAGTGCGAGCGCCATCAGCGCCATGATGCCGCCCTCGCCACGATTGTCGGCACGCGTGATGAACGACACGTACTTGCCGCTGACCACGGCCATCAGCGCCCAGAACACCAGCGACAGGATGCCGAGCACGTTCTCCGGCGTGATCGGCACCGGATGGTGCGGGCTGCCGAAGACTTCCTTCAGCGCATACAGCGGGCTGGTGCCAATGTCGCCATAGACGACGCCGAGCGCTGCCAGGGCGAGGCCGCCGAGGCGGGTGTGGTCAGAGGTGGTTGTTTGTGTCATGGATTGTTCTCTTTGTTTTGTATTCCGGTGCAATGCGCTGCGCTTATTGCACCCTACGAATCTTCGGTAGGGCGCAATAACCGAAGGGCATTGCGCCGATCCACGTCAAAAACGCCTACGGCTGAAACCGATCCCCCACGCCGGTTTCGGTCAGCAGGTACCTGGGTTGCGTCGCGTCGTCTTCCAGCTTCTGCCGCAAATGGCCGACGTAGACGCGTAGGTAGTGGTTGCTCTCGATGCTGGCCGGCCCCCACACCTCGCGCAGCAGGTGACGCTGCGTCATCACCTTGCCGGTGTTGGCGAGCAGCACGCAGAGCAGGCGGTATTCGATCGGCGTCAGATGCACTTGCTCGTCGCGACGCGTGACGACGCGGCGCGACAGGTCGACCTTGACCTCGCCGAATTCGACGATCGTGCCCGCCTCTTCACTGCTGCGGCTCTGCCGGCGCAGCAGCGCCCGCGCGCGGGCGCGCAACTCGCCGACGCCGAAGGGTTTGGTCAGGTAGTCGTCGGCGCCGACGTCGAGCGCCTGAATCTTGTCCTTCTCGTTCGAGCGCGCCGAGAGGACGAGGATAGGCACGTCCGACCAGGCGCGCAGGTCGCGGATGAAATCGACGCCGTTGCCGTCGGGCAGACCGAGATCGAGCACGATCAGGTCGGGCTTGTTGGCGCCCGCTTCGAGCAGTCCGTCGGCGCAGCTGCCCGCCTCGAAGACGCGACAGCCTTCTTCCTCCAGCGACGTGCGTACGAAGCGGCGGATCAGCTTCTCGTCCTCGACGATGAGGACGGCAGGCGATTGGGCGTTCATCAGGCAAGGTCCTCGGGCGATGGTGCCTCTTCCTCGATGCTCGGCGGATTGCCGAGCGGCAGCGTGAAGCGCACGCGCGCCCCGCCCTGTTCACCGTTCGCGGCACGGATCGATCCGCCGTGCGCCTCGACGATCGCGCCGCAGATCGCCAGCCCGAGCCCGACGCCATGCTTCGTCGACTCGGCCTCGCCGCGCACGAACATCTCGAACACGGCGCTCCCGTTGGCCGGAGCGAAGCCTTTGCCGTTATCGCTCACGGTCACTTCAAGCAGACCGTCGCGGCTTGCCACATCGATCCCCACGCCCGCGCCCGGCGGCGAATACTTGGCGGCGTTTTCCAGCAGGTTGCAGAACACGCGCTCAATCAGCACCGCGTCAAACTCGACGAGCGGCAAATCCTTCGCCAGCGTGACCTTGACCGGGTGCTCGGCGAGCGCCCGCCCGAGCAGCTTGATGCTCGACCCGATGACTTCCTCGATCGGCTGCCACTCCTTCTGCAGCGTCACGTCGCCGGCGTGCAGGCGCGCCATGTCGAGCAGATTGCCGACGAGTCCGGCCATGCGCTCGGCCTGGTCGCGAATCGCCAGCGCCGTCTCCAGCGCGACGGCGCCAAGCGGCGGCCGGCTGATGGTCAGCGAATCGGCGAGGCCGACGAGCGAGGTGAGCGGCGTGCGCAGATCGTGCGAGAGCGCCGAGAGGATCGAGCTGCGCAGGCGCTCCGACACCATCTGCACCTGCGTGCGCTGCGCGACGTCGACGTAATGCACGCGCTCGATGGCGATCGCCACCAAGGAGGCCATCGTCTCCAAGCGCTGGCGCTGGGCAAGCAGATCGGCGGCTTCGCCGTCGACCGGCGCTACGGCGACGACGCCGCGCACGCGCATCGGCGCCTTCAGCGGCAAGTAGAGCATGGCGAAACCGGCGCCGCCCAATGGCCCGCATTCGACCGGCGACCCGCTGCTGAAGGCCATTTCAGCGATCCGCGGTTCGATCTGCAAACGTGCCGACTCCCGCCCGACGACGGCGTGCGACACGGCGTACAGTTCGCCCGCGTTGTCGGAAAGCAGGACGACGGCGTCGGCGCCGAGCACGTGACGCAGGAAGCTGCGCGTGATCTCGACCACCTGCTCGACCACCAACGCCCCGGAGAGATCGCGCGCCATTTCGTACAGCGCGCGCGTACGCAGCGTCTCGGTCGCCGACTCGCCGGCCTGGCGCCGCAGACCGGCGGTCAGCCGGCCGGTGATGAGCGCCACCGCGAGCATGACGACGAAGGTCACCCCATACTGCCCGTCGTGCACCTCGAAGGAGAAACGCGGCTCAACAAAGAAGAAATCGAAGAACGCCACGCTCAGGAATGCTGCGAGCACGGCCGGGCGCAGGCCGAGAAGAACGGCAACGAGCAGGACGGCAAGCAGGAACAACATGACGATGTTCGCCAGATCGAGATACGCCGACAAGGGCGTCGCCATCGCCGTCATCGCGGCGCACAGCGCGAACGTCAACGCGTACTGCTGCCAGGCGGCGAGCGACGACAGACGATGCGAACAACGGGACAGACAGGAGAACATGATTCCTTCACCGACAGGACCGTCTGCAACCAGACGTGTCCGAATTGTCCTGCGGTGAAAGTAAAAACGGTGTAAAGATTTGCGCCGCCGGCGGGGAGACAGTCCCGCCGCAAGCGCCTCGATCAGCGCCGGCGCGCGCTGCCGCCGAGCATCGAACCGAGCACGCCGCGGATGATCTCGCGCCCGACTTGCGAACCGATGGCGCGCGCCGCCGATTTGGCCAGCGCTTCGGCGACGCCTTCGCGCCGGCCGCCGCGCGGACCGGTCGTGCCGCCGAGCAGGTCGCCCAGGCCGCCGAGCCAGCCGCCGCCGGACGCGGGTTCGGCTTGCGCCGGCGCCTGGGTCTGCGGCTGAGTGGGCGGAATCGGCGACGCACCGCCATTCGCCGGCGGCGCGGCAGCCGCAGCGGGCGCGCCGCGCAGCTTTTCGTAGGCCGACTCGCGATCGAGTGCATTTTCGTAGACGCCGAAGACCAGCGAGGCCTCGATCACCGCCTTGCGCTCGCTCGCGTTGAGCGGCCCGATGCGCGACGCCGGCGGCAGGATGAAGGCGCGCTCGACGATGGTCGGCCGGCCCTTTTCGTCGAGAAAGGAGACGAGCGCTTCGCCGACGCCAAGTTCGGTGATCGCCGCCGACGCGTCGAACGCCGGATTCGGGCGCAGCGTCTCGGCCGCCGTCGCCACCGCCTTCTGGTCGCGGGGCGTGAAGGCGCGCAGCGCGTGCTGCACGCGATTGCCGAGCTGGCCGAGCACCTTGTCCGGGATGTCGAGCGGATTCTGCGTAACGAAATAGACGCCGACACCTTTCGAGCGGATCAGGCGCACCACCTGCTCGATCTTCTCGAGCAGCGCCGGCGGCGCCTCGTTGAACAGCAGATGCGCCTCGTCGAAGAAGAAGACGAGCTTCGGCTCGTCCATGTCGCCGACTTCGGGCAGCTGTTCGAACAGTTCGGAGAGCAGCCAGAGCAGGAAGGTTGAATAGAGGCGCGGCGAACTCATCAGCTTGTCGGCAGCGAGGATGTTGACGATGCCCTTGCCGTCGTCGGTCTGCATCAGGTCGTTGATGTCGAGCATCGGCTCGCCGAAGAAGACGTCGCCGCCCTGCTCCTCCAACGTCAGCAGACCGCGCTGGATGGCGCCGATCGAAGCCGCCGAGACGTTGCCGTACTCGGTGGTAAACGACTTCGCGTTCTCGCCGACGTACTGCACCATCGCGCGCAGATCCTTTAGATCGAGCAGCAGCAGGCCGTTGTCGTCGGCGATCTTGAACACCAGCTGCAACACGCCCGATTGCGTGTCGTTCAGGTTGAGCAGGCGGGCGAGCAGGATCGGTCCCATGTCGGAAATCGTCGCGCGCACCGGATGGCCCTGTTCGCCGGCGACGTCCCAAAACGCTGCGGGGAACCTGGCCGGCGCCCAGTCCTCGACGCCGAGCGTTTTCAGGCGCTCCGCGAGCTTGGCCGACTCCATCCCGGGCGCCGCGATCCCCGACAGGTCGCCCTTGACGTCGGCCATGAACACCGGCACGCCGATGCTGGAAAAGCGCTCGGCGAGCACCTGCAGCGTGATTGTCTTGCCGGTCCCGGTCGCGCCGGTGATCAGGCCGTGGCGGTTGGCGAGCGCCGGCAGCAGGGCGAGGTCGGTTTGCTGGTGTCGGGCAACGACGAGCAGTTCAGCCATCTCATACTCCTGAAGTAAGAACAGAGCGGGTGCAAAGTAAGGGAGGTGGTAAAATATTGGGCTCTGCTTCAGCCCGTATTATCGATCAGTTTCATTCATCAATCGCTGCGCGCAGTCGTGGTCGGGATACCCCGAACGGCCGTGCCGCCACAGGACACAGACGAGGTTAACATGGCCGGACATTCCAAATGGGCCAACATCCAGCACCGTAAAGGTCGCCAGGACGAAAAGCGCGGCGCCGCCTTCTCCAAGATCGCCAAGGAAATCACCGTTGCCGCCAAGATGGGCGGCGGCGACCCGAGCTTCAACCCGCGCCTGCGCGTGGCGATCGACAAGGGCAAGGCGGTCAACATGCCGAAGGACAAGATCGACACCGCGATCAAGAAGGGCACCGGCGAACTCGAGGGCGTCGATTACGTTGAAATCCGCTACGAAGGCTACGGCATCGGCGGCGCCGCGGTGATGGTCGATTGCCTGACCGACAACAAGACGCGCACCGTCGCCGAAGTTCGCCACGCCTTCAACAAGTACGGCGGCAACATGGGCACCGACGGCTGCGTCGCGTTCCAGTTCAAGCACTGCGGCCAGATGCTGTTCGCCCCGGGCACCGACGAAGCGGCGATCATGGACGCGGCGATCGAAGCCGGCGCCGACGACGTGATCACCAACGAAGACGGCTCGATCGAAGTCATCACGCCGCCGAACGACTACATCACGGTCAAGGAGGCGCTCGAAGCCGCCGGCTTCACCGCCGAGTTCGGCCAGGTGACGATGAAGGCCGAGAACGAGACCGAGCTGACCGGCGACGACGCGGCCAAGATGCAGCGCCTGATCGACGCGCTCGAAGGCCTCGACGACGTGCAGGACGTTTTCACGAGCGTGGTGCTCGAAGAGTAACCAGCTTCGTCCGCCTCAAGATGAAACGGCGCGCGAGCGCCGTTTTCTTTTTCTCCGCGCCAATCCGACCGGCATACTATCGCCCCTTCGCGACACCGTGAGGCCGCCATGCAGCTTCATGTGAACGCGCGTTGCGTGCAGCGGATGCTGGCGTTGGCGGCTCTGGGCACGACACTGAGTCTCGTCGGTGCGCCAGTGTTGGCGGCCGAGCCCCCCCACGGCGATCCGCTGTTCGACCGCAAGTTCCTGCTCTACTACCTGAAGGCCAGCCCGGTCGCCGGACAGAAGATCGCTGACCTCAAGGGTCTGAAGATCGGGGCAACGACCGGCTACTTTTACGGCGAGGCGCTGACCGCCTGTTCAACCGGGGGCTCGCCACAATCCGCGACAACGGCGTCTACGAACTGGTCGTCAAGGACGCCGCTGACTCGGACAAAACCCGATTGATTCGGCACGAAGAAGTCTCAACTCCCGTTCGGGCTGAGCCTGTCGAAGCCCGCCCCCACCCTTCGACAGGCTCAGGGCGAACGTATTTCAGACATTACCTCGCCGTATCAATAGCGCGCACGTTTCGCGTACTGCGAATGTGCAACAAAGTGTGTCCGGCGTATGGCGCTGCGCCTATCGAATCGTTGTTGACGGCATCCGGCGGCTCTGCGGCCGCCTTCAACGAGGAAGATCTCCATGCTCGATTCGAAACCCTGCCGGCGCCGATGGCGCGATGCGCGGCCCTTCACGCTGCTCTCCCTGATCACGCTCATCCTCTCTCTGACGCTCGCGGCCCCCGCATCTGCCGACCCGCCCGGCCGTATCGGCCGCGTCGCCTGGCTTTCGGCCCCCGGCAGTCTGGCGCTCGACAACGGTGCCCGTGGCGAGTCGTTCCGCCCACCGCTCAATCAACCCCTGACCAGCGGCGACGTGCTGAGCACGGACGGCAACGCACGGGCGGAAATCCAGATCGGCTCGACAACGCTGCGCCTCGACGCCGGCACCTCGCTCGAACTCACCCGTGTCGACGACGAGCAGGTCAGCATCTTTCTGCGCAACGGGCGCAGCATCGTCAAGCTCGCCTCGCCCGAGACGGTGCGCGAGTTCGAGCTGAACACGCGGAACGGCCGCATCACGGCCGACATCGCCGCCCGCGATGCGAACATCTTCCGCGTCGAAGCGGACGGCAACGGGTCGAGCGCGACGGCGTACTTCGGCGCCTTGCACTTTTCGGCGAACGACGCCGATCTCGACATCCGGCCCGGCGAGCGCGCCGAAATATGGTTCGCCCGACAGACGCGCTATCGGATCTCAGCGCCCGCCAGCGACGATTTCATGCACTGGAGCGCTGCGCGCGACCGGCAACCGACGGCCGGTGCGTCGTCCCGCTACGTGTCGCCGGAAATGACCGGCGCCGACGATCTCGACACCTATGGCGATTGGTCGGACACGCCGGAATACGGCGCCGTCTGGACGCCGCGTACCGTGGCCGCCGACTGGGCACCGTACCGGACCGGCCACTGGGTCTGGGTCGCGCCTTGGGGCTGGAACTGGGTCGGGCATGAACCGTGGGGCTTCGCCCCCTTCCACTACGGTCGCTGGGTACAGTATCGCGGTCGTTGGGGCTGGGTCCCCGGCGAGCGCATCGCGCGTCCGGTCTATGCACCGGCAATGGTGACCTGGCATTCGGCCCCCGATGTTTCCGTCGCCGTATCGTTCGGCCGCGCGCCAACCGCCGGCTGGTTCCCGCTGGCACCGCGCGAAGTCTATGTGCCCGTCTATCGCAGCAGCCCCGACTACGCGCGCCGGCTCAACCGCACGCACGCCCCACACATCGAGAATTTCAACGCGCCCGCCGGCAACCCGCGCGAAGCCGACCGTCACCCGCGCTACATTCCCCGCGACTTGCCGCGCGCGGAACCGCCCCGACGCTTCGAACGCGACACACCGCCCGACCGGGCGTGGCAGCCGGCGCCGAGGCCGCGCGAGTTCCATCGCGACGACGACAGAAAAGGGGGCGACGGTCATCGTGCAGTGCTGGAAAGCCGGCGCGAAGCGCGACCGGAGGCGATTCCCCGGTCCAGGCCGCAAGACACCGTCAGGCGCCAGCCTCCGGACACGCCGTTGTTCCACCCGTCGCAAGCAGTCGGGCTGCCGGCCACGATGACGCAACGCGAACCGCGCGCGTTGCGGAATCCGGAACGCCATGCGGACGCGCCACGCGGCGCACCGCCGGAAGACGACCCGCGCAAACACCGCCAACACCCGGACGGCGGCGAAAGACGCTGACGGCCGCCGGCCAGGCGCTTCTCGATATATGTCCGATTCATTGGAGCAATAATGGCCGGAGTACTGTCTATTCGATTCGCCTGCGCCCCCCCACGCGGGAAGGAAAGCAACAATCATGGGAAAAATCCGGTACCGATTTGCCGAGCTCGTCGACATCGCGCAATTGCAGGCGCTGATGGATCGTCTCAGCACCGTGATCGGCATTTCCAACTCGATCGTCGATATCGACGGTACGCAGCTGACCAATTCCGGCTGGGAAGACGCCTGCACGCACTACCATCGCGCCAATCGGCTTCGTGCCGGCGCTGCGCGGCAAGCGACACCTCCCTGCTCGACCGCTGCGGCCACATCGTCCAGGCCAACGAGCGCATGGCTCGGCGGCGACGAGTTCGTCGCCGTACTGCAGGATCTGGACGACGTCGCGACCTGCGTGCCAATGCTCAACCGCCTGCTCGAAGCCGCCGCGCATCCGGTACGCGTCGGCGGAAACCTGCTGCAGGTTTCCGCCAGCCTCGGCCTGACCTTCTATCCGCAGGCCGAGGAAACCGACGCCGAACAGGACGGCCGCCTGCGCGGCCACCACGAGAGCCTGGAAAACATCCGCCGCGCGTTGATTGGGCAGAAGTTCGTCCTCTATTACCAACCCAAGATCAACATGCGCACCGGCGAGATCATCAGCATCGAAGCGCTGATCCGCTGGCAGCCCCCGGAGCGTGGCCAGCTCTCGCCCGGCGTCTTCCTGCCGGTCATCGAAGAGCATGCGCTGGCGGTCGACGTCGGCGAATGGGTGATTAAAAGCGCGCTGCGGCAACTCGAAGCCTGGCAGGCCATCGGGCTCGACATCCCGATCAGCGTCAATGTCGGCGCCCGCCAGCTGCAACAGGCCGACTTCGTCGGACGCCTGCGTACCCTGCTCACGGCGCACCCGTCGTTCCGTCCGGACCAGCTCGGGCAGCCGCGAAATCGGCATTGCCTTTGCCCTCGACGATTTCGGCGCCGGCTACTCGTCGCTGACCTACCTCAAACGCCTCTCGGTCGCACCACTCAAGATCGATCAGAGCTTCGTGCGCGACATGCTCGACGACCCGGACGACCGGACCATTCTCGGCGGTGTCCTCGGCCTGGCCTCGGCGCTGCACCGATCGGACGCCGTCATGCGTCTGGACGAACTGCACGCCGTGCACAACGACTTGCTCGAACGGCTGCAGACCATGGTGCGCGAACCCTCCTGAAGCAAACGCTGATCGACGGCGGGACGTGGCGAAATGCGACGAAATTGTCGCCGGCCGCGATGGGCTGACCGGTATACTGTCGGCTCATTTTCGACCGCCAACGCCATGCCCCAGCCGCACGCCACTGTTTTCGACCGCGACTCTGCGCGGTACCGGCGCGACTGTCGCCGTCAGGAGCGAAAATGAGCGCCCCGGCAACGCGCATTCTTGGCGTCGATCCCGGTCTGCGCGTCACCGGCTTCGGCCTCATCGAAAAGTCCGGCAACAGCCTCTCCTACCTCGCCAGCGGCTGCATCAAGACCGATGCAAAGGCCTCGCTGCCGCAACGCCTGAAGACCATCTACGCCGGCCTGCGCGAACTGGTCGCGCAATACCGGCCCGACCAGGCGGTCGTCGAAATCGTCTTCGTGAACGTTAACCCGCAATCGACGCTGCTGCTCGGCCAGGCGCGCGGCGCGGCGATCACGGCGCTCGTCGCCGGCGGTGTCGAAGTGGCCGAATACACGGCGCTGCAGGTCAAGCAGGCGGTCGTCGGCAATGGCAAGGCGGCGAAGGTGCAGGTGCAGCACATGGTGCGCCGCCTCCTCTCCTTGCCCGGCGATCCCAGCCCGGACGCCGCCGACGCCCTGGCTTGCGCGATCGCGCACGCGCACGGCGGGCAGGGATTGGGTGCGCTGGCGACCAAGGGGCTGCGCGTGCGCAACGGACGACTGACATAAATTCATGAGGAACACTGAATGATCGGTAGATTGACCGGAATCCTGCTGGAAAAGAACCCGCCACAGGTACTCCTCGACGTGCATGGCGTCGGCTACGAGGTCGACGTGCCGATGAGCACCTTCTACAACCTGCCGGGCAACGGCGAGAAGGTGACGCTGCTCACGCACTTCATCGTGCGCGAGGACGGCCAGTTCCTCTACGGCTTCGCCAGCGAGTCCGAGCGCTACGCTTTCCGCCAGCTGATCAAGATTTCCGGCGTCGGCGCGCGCATGGCGCTGGCCGTACTTTCCGGCCTTTCAGTCGGCGACCTGGCACAGGCCATCGCGCGCCAGGAGTCGGGACGGCTGACCAAGATTCCGGGCATCGGCAAGAAGACGGCCGAGCGCCTCTTGCTCGAACTCAAGGGCAAGCTCGCCGACGCGTTGCCATCGGCGGCGTTTGCCGTCGAAGACAGCCAGCATGACATCCTCAATGCGTTGCTGGCACTCGGTTACAATGACCGCGAAGCGTCGGCGGCGATGAAGCAGCTGCCGGCGGGACTCTCCACCTCGGACGGCATTCGCCAAGCCCTCAAACTCCTCTCCAAAGTCTGATGCAACATCTATCGTCCGCTCAGAAGCAGGTCATCCAGATCGCCATCGCAGCGCTCCTGCTGATCGGCTGCATTGCCGTGCTGATGCCCTTCACCGGCACCCTGCTGCTGGCAACCGTCATCTGCGTCACCACCGCGCCGGCGCACAAATTCATTCTCGCCAAGTGCCGCGGACGAAGCAATCTGGCGGCGGCGCTGATGTGCCTCCTGATGGTGCTGTTGCTCGTCGTGCCGATGGCCATCCTTTCCGGATCGCTCGCCAGCGGCGTCGAGATGGCGATCGCCTACATCCGTCCGCTGCTCGAATCCGGCCTGCCGATGCACGTGCCCAAGTGGGTCAGCAACCTGCCGATCGCCGGCTCCATGATCGAGGACTACTGGCACGCGCTGCTCGCCAGCCGCGAGGAGCTGAACGAGCTGCTGCGCCAGTTCATCGCGCCGACGCGGCGCATGGCGCTCGCCGCCGTCTCGCTGTTCGCCCAGGGCCTGCTGCAGCTCTTGCTGGTCATCTTCTTCGTCTTCTTCATCTTCCGCGATGCCGACCACTACGCCGACGCGCTGCGTACCGGCGCGCGCAAGCTGGCCGGCGGCCTCGGCGAGCGCATGCTGAAGCTGGCCGACGGCACGGTCACCGGCGTCCTCGTCGGCATTGTCGGCACGGCCGCCGCGCAGTCGCTCGTCGCGATGATCGGCTTTCTGATCGCCGGCGTTCCCGGTATCGCCATGCTCACCTTCGCCACCTTCTTCTTCTCGATGGTGCCGGTCGTCGGTGCGACGCTGATCTGGCTCGGCGCCGCGCTCTGGCTGTACGACGGCGGGCAGACCGGTTGGGCGATCTTCATGATCCTGTGGGGCATGTTCGGCATCAGCAGCGTCGATAACTTCGTCAAGCCGATCCTCATTTCACGCACCGCCAGCTTGCCGCTGCTATTGATCGTCGTCGGCGTTTTCGGCGGCGTGCTGGTCTTCGGCTTCATCGGCCTCTTCCTCGGCCCGACCTTGCTGGCGCTCGGCCAGGTGTTGATCCGCGAGTGGCTCGCCCTCTCCGAACAAGACGAACCGCCTTCCATTTAAAGCCATGATAGAAATCGACAATCTGGGCGGCGGCTTCAGCGACGGCCCAGCCGACCGGCTGATTTCGGCTGAATCGAAATCGACGCAGGAAGAAGCGATCGAACGCGCCCTGCGCCCGAAGCGCCTGGCCGATTACGTCGGCCAGGCGAAGATCCGCGAGCAGTTGTCGATCTTCATCGAAGCCGCCAAGCGGCGCAGCGATACGCTCGACCACGTGCTGCTCTTCGGCCCGCCCGGCCTCGGCAAGACGCCGCTGGCGCACATCATCGCTGCCGAGATGGGCGTCAACCTGCGCCAGACCTCGGGCCCGGTGCTCGAACGCGCCGGCGACCTGGCAGCAATACTCACCAACCTCGAACCGCACGACGTGTTGTTCATCGACGAGATCCACCGACTCAGCCCGGTGGTCGAGGAGATCCTCTACCCGGCGCTCGAGGACTTCCAGATCGACATCATGATCGGCGAAGGTCCGGCCGCGCGCTCGGTCAAGCTCGACCTGCCACCGTTCACGCTGGTCGGCGCGACAACGCGCGCCGGGATGCTGACCAACCCGTTGCGCGACCGCTTCGGCATCGTCGCCCGCCTCGAGTTCTACACACCGGAAGAATTGACGCACATCGTCACGCGCTCCTCGCAGCTGCTCAAGGTACCGGCCGAACACGGCGGCGCGCTGGAGATCGCCAAGCGCTCGCGCGGCACGCCGCGCATCGCCAACCGCCTGCTGCGCCGTGTGCGCGACTTCGCCGAGGTCAAGGCCTCCGGGCACATCACGCAGACGGTCGCCGATCAGGCCTTGGTCATGCTCGACGTCGACCACGGCGGGCTGGACATCATGGACCGCAAGCTGCTCTCGGCGGTCATCGACAAGTTCGGCGGCGGACCGGTCGGCGTCGACAACCTCGCCGCCGCCATCGGCGAGGCGCGCGACACGATCGAGGACGTGCTCGAACCCTATCTCATCCAGCAAGGTTTCCTGCAGCGCACGCCACGCGGCCGTATCGCCACCAGCGCCGTCTACCGCCACCTCGGCCTCGACACCCCCGCTCCGAATGCACAAAGCGAACTCTGGCGCACGCAGTAAACCGAAGCCAGCGAAGTTGTCATAAAACAATGGGTTGTCACAAACTCTTACACTAACACCTTCACTACGGCACTATCATCCCGCCATGAAGCACGAGCAGAAGCCGAACGCCTTCACGATCCCCGTTCGCATCTATTACGAAGACACCGACGCCGGTGGCGTGGTGTATTACGCGAACTACCTCAAGTTTCTCGAACGCTGCCGTACCGAATGGCTGCGCGCGATCGGGCACGATCAGGCCGATCTGCTGCGCGACCCCGGCATCGCCTTCGTCGTGCGCAGCGTCAGTCTCGAGTACCTGAAACCGGCGCGCTTGGACGAACAACTCACGGTCAGTCTGGAAGTCGAAAAGATCACCCGTTCGCAGATCTTCTTCCGCCAGCACATCCGCCGTGCGAACCTGGAAGGCGGCTGGGATGAACTGATCAACGGCAAGATCCAGATCGTCTGCGTCAACGCACCCCAGATGAAAATCACCTCGATTCCCAACCCATTGCGCACCAAACTGGAAGCCCTCCAATGAACGTCTCGCAAGACCTCTCGATCCTCCACCTCATCCTCAACGCCAGCGCGGTCGTACAGGTGGTCATGGCACTGCTGGCCAGCGTGTCCTTCATGTCGTGGTACTACATCTTCAGCAAGTGGTTCACGCTGAGGACGGCCAAGGCGCAGACCGAGCAGTTCGAACGCGACTTCTGGAGCGGCGGCGACCTCAACAGCCTGTACCAGAGCGCGGTCAACAACCGGCACGGCACCGGCAGCATGCAACGCATCTTCGAAGCCGGCTGCCGCGAATTCACCAAGCTGCGCAGCCAGAAAAACCTCGACCCGAAGGACATCATAGACGGCTCGCGCCGCGCCATGCGCGCCACTTACCAGCGCGAAGTCGACAACATCGACGCGCATCTGGCCTTCCTGGCCTCGGTGGGTTCGGTCAGTCCGTACGTCGGCCTGTTTGGCACGGTGTGG
>RRZT010323979.1_pt1 | contig 16363 bp, 17 predicted proteins | sample 2165551 | NCBI WGS metagenome assembly RRZT01 (sample SAMN10456910, study PRJNA506462) | wastewater metagenome | biome: wastewater; feature: sludge; material: wastewater sludge; isolation source: wastewater sludge with Escherichia coli K12::gfp cells carrying plasmid... | place: USA: Moscow, Idaho...
CACGCCCTCCTTGTGCTGGGCCACGGGGATAATCACCACCTGGGTGGGGGCCACGCGGGGGGGGAGCACCAGGCCGTTATTGTCGCCGTGTACCATGATGAGGCCCGCGATCATGCGGGTGGACACGCCCCAGGAGGTCTGGTGGGGGTGGTGGAGCTGGTTGTCCTTGCCGGTGAAGGTGATGTCGAAGGCCCTGGCGAAGCCGTCCCCGAAGTAGTGGGAGGTGCCGCCCTGGAGGGCCTTGCGGTCGTGCATCATGCACTCCACGGTGTAGGTGGCCTCCGCGCCCGAGAACTTCTCCTTGTCGGTCTTGCGGCCCATGACCACGGGGATGGCCAGCACGTCCCGGTAGAAGTCGGCGTAGATGTTGAACATCCGCTCGGTCTCGGCAATCGCCTCCTCCGCGGTGGCATGCATGGTGTGCCCCTCCTGCCAGAGAAATTCCCGGTGGCGGAGGAAGGGGCGGGAGGTCTTCTCCCAACGGAGGACCGAGCACCACTGGTTATAGAGCTTGGGCAGGTCCCGATGGGAGTGGATAATATTGGCGTAGTGCTCACAAAACAGCGTCTCTGAGGTGGGACGGATGCAGTAGCGCTCCTCCAGCTTTTCGTTGCCGCCCAGAGTGACCCAGGCGCACTCGGGTGCAAAGCCCTCCACGTGGTCCTTCTCCTTTTGGAGCAGGCTCTCGGGGATGAGCATGGGGAGATACACATTTTCGTGGCCGGTCTTCTTGAACTCCCCGTCCATGATGTGCTGGATATTCTCCCAGATGGCATAGCCATAGGGCCGGTAGATGAACATACCCTTGATGCTGGAGTAGTCGATGAGCTCGGCCTTTTTACACACATCGGTAAACCACTTGGCAAAGTCCACCTCCATATCGGTGATCTGCTCCACCTGCTTTTTGTCCTGTGCCATAGTCTATCTCAATCCTTTAATCAGAATTTTTACACGGAATCCTTAGGAAGCGCTGATAAACTCCTGCAGCCCATCTGGTCGGCATCTTGTTTCATCAGCGTTCGCCTTCCTATTTTATGCAGTCGGCGACAAAAAGTCAAGGCCCGGGCACGCATAGAAGCCGCCCCCGGAGGAAAACTGACCCAAAGGAGTGGTGAATTTTGAAGCAAGTGGGTATTTGGGCGCGGGACAGGCGGGTTTTTGACATGATCAAAGAGGCGGCTGGGCGGCTGGGCGCAGACGCCTCTTTTCGGCTGGGGGCACACCCGGCCGACTTTACCGCCACCTCCCCGGACCTCCTCTGCGTCACGGCGGACGCGGTGGGATGGGCGGGGGCCGCCGCCATCACCTGCGGTGTCCTCCTGCTGCCCGGCGCGGCGGGGCAGCTGGTCCGAAGCCTGCGCTGCGGCTGTGCCATCAGCTACGGCACCTCACCCAAGGACACCCTCACCCTCTCCAGCCTGGAGGGGGATCAGATCTGTCTTGCCCTCCAGCGGGAGCTGTCCACCCTGGACGGTGCGGCGGTGGAGGAGCAGGAGTGGGTCCTCCCCTTCCCCACAGGCTGGGACACCATGGACTACCTGGCTGCGGCGGGCTCTCTTCTGGTGCTGGGGGGAGGGGAGGCCGTCAGCGCTCTTATCCCAGGCCCGCAATGACGGGCGGTTGGAGGCGGTGCCTGCACGGCCAGTTTGTATCCAGGGGGGGGATCAATCCCCCCTGGACAGCCTGATTCCCTCCCGGGGCGGCGCTTCTGTTTGGAACTCCGTCATAGTGCCCCAGTACCGCTTTGGCATATGGGTCATGCGGCACTTCGGGTTCTCCCGCCCTTCGATGGCGATGGTGTTGTAAAACCGCCGCCAGAGCGCCCGGTAGCTCCGCTCCTCTCCGCCGGGGGCGGCGGGGGTGAACTCCTCCAGGGGGACAATGGCCCAGCGGGTGGGCGCGTAAAAGAGTGCCTCTTTGTGGGTCCTGTCGTAGATGACAAAGCGCTCCCCCCCAAAGCGGGTGCAGAAATGTGGGCGCAGGAGGGGGAGAACCCGGTTCTTGGGCTCGATCTCGGCAATCAGCAGCCCCTCCTGATCGGAGAAGCGGACAAAGCCCTTGAGCAGGTGTGCCTCCCCGTTGAGATGCCCCAGGGCCTTATGGAGCACTGCCACCCGGTCGTCGGTCAGGTCCCCCACGACAGCGGGCCCCCGCTCGTACCCCAGGGCCAAAAAGCGAAAGAGGTGGAGCTCCCGCTCGGGCAGGGCGGTGAGGAAGCCGTCGATCAGCCAACGGGCCCCCTCGGGCCCCAGCCGCCGCCCCAGGGAGGCCCGCACCCGCCCCGCATGCTCCCGGTGGGTCTCCACCGGCCGCTCAGGGTAGGGGGAGATTTGGTCCTCCTCGGGGCCCAGGAAAGCGGCAGGGTACTCCCGGTGAACATAGGCCTCGTACACACAGGTGAGAAAGCCGTCAAAGCTGCCGTCGTAGGAGTAGGATACCGGAGTCCAGTCCCTCATGCGATTCCCCCCCACCGGTCGGTCTGGTCGAAGAGGCTCAGCTGCTCAGGTGCCTCCTTGGCCAGCAACGGTTTCTCCAGGGCCACTAGGTGGCGCAGCACTCCATCTTGGCTCACCCGCAAGCCCTCAGCCATTTTGCCACAGCAGGTGAGGAAATACTGGGCCCGCTTGAGCACCACCCCCAGTTTTTTCAGCCCCTCGAAGTGAAGGGGACCGCACCGCCGGGCGGTGAGGATGCGCCGGGCGCTGGTCACACCCACGCCGGGCACCCGGAGCAAAGCCTCGTAATCGGCCGAGTTCACCTCCACGGGGAAAAACTCCATATGGCTCAGGGCCCAGGAGCACTTGGGGTCCACCAGGGGGTTGAAGTTGGGATTCCCCTCGTCCAGCAGCTCACCGGCCTTAAAGTGATAGAACCGCAGCAGCCAGTCGGCCTGGTAGAGCCGATGTTCCCGCAGGAGGGGTGGCTTAAAGTCCTGTGGTGCGGGGAGGAGCGTACTGTTCGACACGGGCATATAGGCCGAGTAGAAGACCCGCTTGAGCCCGTAGTTCCGGTAGAGACCCTCGGTCAGTTTCATGATGTGAAAATCGCTCTCCGGCGTAGCCCCCACAATCATCTGGGTGGACTGGCCCGCAGGGGCAAAGCGCGGGGCGTGCTGATAGAGGGCCATTTCCCGCTTGCTGACGGAAATGCCGTCTCGAATCTGACCCATGGGAGCCAGGATGTCGGCCTTTGCCTTGTCGGGCGCCAACCGCTTCAGGCTGGCTTCACTGGGCAGCTCAATGTTAATGCTCAGCCGGTCAGCCAGGGTACCCAGCCGATGGGTGAGCAGGGGGTCTGCCCCCGGGATGGCCTTGGCGTGTACATAGCCCCAGAAGTGGTACTCCTCCCGCAGGAGGCGCAGTGTCTCAATCATCAGCTCGGTGGTGTAGTCCGGAGTACCAATCACCGCAGAGGAGAGGAAGAGCCCCTCAATATAGTTGCGCCGGTAAAATCCAATGGTCAGTTCGCACAGCTCCCGGGGGGTAAAGGTGGCCCGCGGCCCGCCCTGGGAGCGACGGTTGACGCAGTACTGGCAGTCGTAAGCGCAGGCATTGCTCAGCAGCACCTTTAATAAGGTGATGCAACGCCCGTCCGCTGCGAAGGAGTGACAGCAGCCCGCCGTCATGGTGCTCCCCAGCCCGCCGGGCCGGGCCGAGCGGTCCAGGCCGCTGGAGGTGCAAGCCGCATCATATTTGGCGGCGTCGGAGAGTAGGGTGAGCTTCTCCATCAGTTCCAAGGGGCGTCCTCCTTTCTGTCAAACAAATGTACTATTATTGTACCGCTAGAACATATGTATGTCAATCATTTTTCGTGGGACCGCTGCCACTCAGTGGAAAATCATGTGAAAAAAACCGCAAAATCGTCTAAAAGCCTTGCGCCCTCCTTTATTAAGCAGTATACTGTAGCGGCTCAACTTTACATTTTACTGCGGGCCGGAGGGCATAAATGTTATGAAAAAGCGGGACATTCTCATCATAATCGTCGTTCTGGCGGTGGCGGTGGGGCTCCTGGCCGCGAGGCAGTTTCTCACAGCGGGAGGTGAGGAGGACCGGGTGGAGGTCTATTTGGACAGCAAGCTCTACCAGTCCCTCCCCTTGGACCAGAATACCGTTCTGGAGATCAAGCAGGACGACGGTGGCTTCAACCTGGTGGAGATCAAGGACGGGGTCGTCCGGATGAAGGACGCCAATTGCCCAGGCCAGGACTGCGTCCATATGAGACCCATGAGCGCCGACGACCTGGGCAGCAAATTCGGCGTCATCGTGTGCCTGCCCCACAGGGTTTCCCTGGAGCTCCACCTGGCGGGGGGGGCAGACTGATGGCCCGGGACAGTTCGGTGCGCACCATAGCCCGCCTGGCCCTCCTCACCGCGGTGGCCATTGCCTTGGGCTGGGCTGAGCAGTTCATCCCCACCCCCATGCCGGGAATCAAGCTGGGGCTTTCCAACACGGTGCTGCTCTACGCACTTTATCTCCTGAATGTGAAAAGCGCCATCGCACTCATGCTGCTGAAGGTCCTTCTCTCGGGCTTTGCCTACGCGGGGCCCTACGCCATGATGTACAGCCTGGCAGGGGGCGCACTGAGTCTGGCCATGATGATCCTGGTCAAGACACTGGGGCGGGGTGGCGTATCCCTGGTGGGTGTCTCTGCGGTGGGCGGAGTCTTCCATAATGTGGGCCAGCTTCTGGTGGTGGCCGCCGTGGCCAGTCCCCGGGCCGCGCTTGCCCTGGGACCCATCCTCCTCATCTCGGGCGTGGCCATGGGCGTGGCCACCGGCCTGGTGGGCAAAAACGCTGTCACCGCTCTGGAGAAGCTGGGAAAACCCCGTTCCACGGGGGGTCCGTCATGAAAAAACGCCTGCTCGCCTTTTTGCTGGCCTTTTCCCTCCTCCTCGGCATGGTTGCGTGCTCCCCCCCTAAAAAACAGCAGACCGTCACCGGCTTCTATTTCGACACCGTGGTGGTCATGACCATCTACTGGAAGGACGAGGCCCCCCTCCACGCCGCCCTGGAGAAATGCGCCTACTATGAAAACCTCCTCAGCAAGACAGTGGAGGGCTCCGACGTGTGGCGGCTCAACCACGCGCAGGGGCAGCGGACCCAGGTGGACGGCGAAACCCGCACCATCATCGACACTGCGCTGGAGTACGCCGCCCTCTCCCGCGGCGGCTTTGACATCACCATTGAGCCCTGCGTGGCCCTGTGGAACTTTACCGACCCGGCCAGTGCGCAGCTGCCCGACCCGGCTGCCCTGGCCAAGGCGGCCGCCCTGGTGGACTACACCCAGGTGGACGTCAGCGACGAGGGCGTGCGCCTGGGCCCCGGCCAGAGCATTGATCTGGGCGCCATTGCCAAGGGCTATATCACCGGACGCATCGCCGACCTTTTAAAGGAGCTGGGGGTCAAGAGCGGCATTTTGAACTTCGGCGGCAACGTCCAGACCATCGGCGACCGACCCGACGGCGTCCCCTGGGCCGTCGGCATACAGGGCACCTCCGGCGACCCCGTCGCAGCCGCCAGCGTGACCGACGCTGCGGTGGTGACCAGCGGCATCTACGAGCGGGGCTTTGACTTAAACGGCATCCGGTACCACCACCTGCTGGACCCCGCCACCGGAATGCCCATTCAGAACAACCTGGCAGGGGTCACGGTCTTTACCGACGACTCCCTCCAGGGGGACGCACTGTCCACCGGCCTCTTTGCCCTGGGGGAGGAGGACGGCCTCGCCCTGGCGGAGGAGCTGCCGGGGGTGGAGGCCCTGTTCCTCACCCGGGAGGGTCAAATCTCCTACACCTCCGGTCTGGAGGGAAAGATAACGCTACAGACGCACGAAATGCGCAAGGAGTGATTGTACTATGTTTGGAAAGGGACACAACGGCGTACACCTGAAGTCCTGCAAGAACACCGCCGAGGCCGTTCCCCTCGTCCTCCCGGTACCGGAGCTGGTAAGCCTGACGCTCTCCACCTTCCGGGGCTGTGTCAACAATCCCATCGTGGAGGTGGGCGACCATGTGGACGTGGGCCAGCCCATCGCCCCCTTTGGGGCAGGGCTCTCGGTGTCGGTCCATGCCACGGTCTCGGGTACTGTGACGTCCGTGGTCCAGGATGGGGTGAAGAACAGCTCCATCACCATTGCCAGCGATGGTGCCCAGACCATCTGGGCGGGCGTCAAGCCCCCGGTGGTCACCAATTTGAAGGAGCTGGCCGCCGCCATCCGGGAGAGCGGACTCACCGGTCTGGGTGGCGCGGGCTTCCCCACCTGGGTGAAGCTAATCGAAGGACCCGATGTCCTCCTGCTCAACGGCAGTGAGTGCGAGCCCTACAGCACCGCCGATGTCCATCTCATGACCACCGACCCCGCCTCCATTCTGGAGGGGGCCCAAATCGTGCGCCAGTACACCGGTGTGACGCAGATTATCGTGGGCATCAAGGACAGCAACACCAAGGCCCTGGAGTCCATGCGCAAAGCCGCCGAGGGCATGGAGGGCGTAGAGATTAAGGCCCTGGAGGGCTTCTACCCCGTGGGTGCGGAGAAGATGTGCATCCGCCAAACCACTGGGCGGGTGGGCCCCCGGGGCAAGCTGCCCAGGGACGTGGGGGTCACCGTGCTCAACGTGAATACCGCCGCCTTCATCGCCCAGTACCTGCGCACCGGGATGCCCCTGGTCCGCAAGACCGTCACCCTGGACGGTCCCGCCCTGAAAAATCCCGGGCTGGTGGTGGCCCCCATCGGCACCCCCATCCGCTACCTGCTGGAGCAGTCGGGCGGCTTTACCGAGGACCCGGGCAAAATCATCTCGGGCGGCCCCATGATGGGCAATTCCCTCAACACCATGGACCGCTACCTCTACCGCCAGTCCAGCTGCATCCTGGCCTTTACCGAGGAGCAGGGCAAGCTCCCCGACCAAAACCCCTGCATCCGCTGCGGCCGCTGCACCAGGGGCTGCCCCATGTCGCTTATGCCCGCCAACATGTACCGGGCGCGGGAGGCCAAGGACGGGGCCGAGCTGGATGAGCTGATGGTGGATCTGTGCATCGAGTGTGGTGTGTGCTCCTATGTCTGCCCGGCCAAGATCAACCTGGTGGCCAGCCACAGGCAGGGCAAGCAGATCCTGCGGAGCTATCAGGTAACTAACAGGAGGTCGGTTAAGAAATGAAAGCCTTAAACCTTTCCTGCTCCCCCCATATCCGGGACAATATTACCACCCGGGCCATCATGCTGGATGTGCTGGTGGCCCTGACCCCCGCCCTGGTGGCCTCCGTCCTCATCTTCGGTGCGCGGGCCCTGCTGGTCACCCTGGTATGCGTGGTATGCGCCGTGGGGTCCGAGTTCCTCTTTGAGCGCGGCCTAAAGCGGCCCGTCACCATCGGCGATCTGTCTGCCGCCGTCACCGGTGTGCTCCTGGCCTTCTGCCTGCCGGTCTCCATCCCCCTGTGGATTGCCGGGCTGGGCAGCATCATCGCCATCGTGGTGGTGAAGCAGCTCTTTGGCGGCATCGGCAAGAACTTTGCCAACCCCGCCATTACCGCCCGGGTCATCCTGCTGGTCTCCTTCGGAGGGGCCATGACCACCTGGACGCTGGACGGCGTCTCCTCCGCCACCCCCCTGGGTGACGGTGCCGCGCCCAAGCTTGCCGAATTCTTCCTGGGCCGCCATGCCGGCTCCCTGGGCGAGACCCGTGCCGCCGCCCTTTTACTGGGGGGGATTTATCTCCTGGTCCGCCGGGTGATCACCTGGCATATCCCGGTGGCCTATCTGGGCACCGTGGCCCTCTTCTCCCTGGCGGCGGGGCAGGACCTGTCCCTCCAGCTCCTGGGCGGCGGGCTGATGCTGGGCGCCATCTTCATGGCCACCGACTATGTCTCCTCCCCCACCACGGGACGGGGCAAGCTGATCTACGGCGTGGGCTGCGGCCTGCTCACCATGCTCATCCGCCTCTGGGGCTCTGCGCCCGAGGGCGTGAGCTACGCCATCCTTCTGATGAATATCGTGACGCCCCATATCGACCGGCTGACCCGAACCAAGCCCCTGGGAGGTGACCTCGGATGAAATTAGACAACAAGACCTGGACCCTCCTTGCCCCCGTGGTGGTGCTCACCTCCATCTGCCTGGTGGTTACCGCGGCCCTGGCCGTCGCCAACCACTTCACCGCCCCCGTCATCGCGGCCGCCCAACAGGCGGCGGCCGACGCGGCTAAGCTGGTGGTCCTCCCCCTGGGAGCCGACTTCACCGACCTGCCCGAGGATCAGCTTCCCCCCGATGTGGACGCCGTCTCCAAGGCGGGCAATGGCGCGGGCTATGTCTTTACCGTGACCACCCAGGGCTATGGCCAGATCACCGTCCTGGTGGGCATTGACAGCGAGGGCAAGGTAGCCGGTACCCAGGTCATTGCCCAGGATGAGACCCAGGGCATCGGCGCCCCGGTGGTGGCGGACGGTTCCGACTTCCAGCAGCGCCTGATCGGCGTCACCGACCCCAGCACTGTCGCCCCCGTCTCCGGGGCCACCAAGTCCTCCGACGGCATCAAGAAGGCCGTCCAGGCAGCGCTGGACGGGAATACCGTTCTCAATGGCGGCAAGGTGGAGGTCAAGCTGGCCACCACCCCGCCCGAAAGCCTAACCGAGGAGAAATTGGCCGCCACATATCCCGGTGCCGTCTTTACGGAAGTACCCGGCGGCCTGGTCTCCGACGCGGGGACTGTGGTCTTTGGTGAGGCTAAGGGCATGGAGAGCACGGTCCGCGTGGCGGTGTGCTTCGACCCCGAGGGCACTATTTTGAACGTGGTGGCCTACACCCGGAGAGAGACCGAATACCTGGGTGAGGGCGTGGGGGACGACAGCGCCTTCATGGACCAGTTCCTGGGCACCCCCGACCTGAGCTCGATTCAGGCTGTCTCCGGCTCCACCGTCACCTCCGTCGCGGTTAAGGATGCCGTCAAGCAGGCCATCACCAATCTTGCAACTGTGAAGGGGGCTGCTTAAATGAACGAGAACAAAAAACGTTCCTTGGTCTTTAACGGCATTTTGAAGGAAAACCCGGTGCTGGTGCTGGTGCTGGGCACCTGTCCCACCCTGGCCACCACCACCTCGGTATCCACCGCCATCGGCATGGGCTTTGCGGCCGCCATCGTGCTCATCTGCTCCAATGTGTTCATCTCCCTCCTGCGCAAGGTCATTCCCGACTCGGTGCGCATCCCCAGCTATATTGTAGTCATCGCGGGCTTTGTGTCGGTGGTGCAGATGCTGGTACAGGCCTTTGCCCGTCCCCTGTACGACGCGCTAGGCGTCTATCTCCCCCTCATCGTGGTCAACTGCATCATCCTCGGCCGGGCCGAGATGTTTGCCAGCAAGAACACCGTGGCCGACTCCGCCCTGGACGGCCTGGGCATGGGCCTTGGCTTCATTGCCACACTTTTCGTCATGGCCACCGTGCGCGAGGTCTTCGGCGCAGGCTCCTTCGCCGGGATCACCATTCCTGTGCTGTCTAACTTCGCCATCCCCATCTTGGTCAAGCCCGCCGGCGGCTTCTTCATCTTTGGCTGCATGATCGCTGCGGCCGCCAAGCTGAGTGGCGCCAGAGCCAATACGGGCTGTGAGGCCTGCCCGGGTAAGTCGGCCTGCGGCATGGACACCAAGAAGGAGGCGTAAGACATGGACGTGAAAAATCTCATCTTTATCATCATGAGTGCAATCTTCGTGAACAACTATGTCCTCCAGCGCTTCCTGGGCATCTGCCCCTTCCTGGGTGTGTCCAAGAAGCTGGACCAGGCCTCCGGCATGAGCATTGCGGTCATCTTCGTCATGGTGCTGGCCACCGCCGTCACCTGGCCCATTCAGACCTATCTCCTGGACCCCAACGGGTTAGGCTATCTCCAGACCATCCTCTTCATCCTGGTCATCGCCGCCCTGGTACAGCTGGTTGAGCTGGTGTTAAAGCGGTATATCCCCACCCTGCATAAGAGCCTGGGCATCTACCTCCCCCTCATCACCACCAACTGCGCCGTGCTGGGTGTAACCGTGCTCAACATCACCGAGAAGTATACCTTCTGGCAGTCCATGGCCAACTCCCTGGGTTCGGGCCTGGGCTTCTTCCTGGCCATGGTGCTCTTCGCGGGGGTCCGCTCCCGGGTGGAGCGGAGCAATCCCCCCAAGAGCTTTGAGGGCCTGCCCATCACACTCATCTCAGCTGCTATCGTCTCCGCCTCCTTCTATGGCTTCGCGGGCGTGGTCGAAGCCCTGTTCCAGTAAGGGAGGGCAAGGAATATGAATGAAATTGTAATGGCTATCCTCCTGGTGGGGGTCGTGGGTCTTATTTGCTCGGTGGTACTCACCGTGGCCGCCGCCCTGATGACCGTGCGGGAGGACGAGAAATTTGCCCCCCTCCGGGCTGCCCTCCCCGGTGCCAACTGCGCCGCCTGCGGTTACGCCGGCTGCGACGGGTACGCGAAGGCCCTCTCCAGCGGTGAGGAGAAGAACACCACCCTCTGCAAACCCGGCCGCGCCGCCTGCACCGAGAAACTGGACGCCATCCTGGCGGAATAAGCCATGGGAAGGACTCCATAATCTGCGGCCACCAGGCCGTAGCCCCTTGCGCCGCGTAGGCGTGGAAATACAAAATTGGCACGGCCTAAGGCCGTGCCAATTTTGTATCTTGTCCGCCCTATACAAGCAGTAATAGCACTTCTTTTTATCTTGTTAAGAAAATCACGTCGAATCATGAATATATACATTTCATGTAGAAATCTGCATAAATCAGGCGATAATCTCTGAAATTAATGAGAATGATTTCTTTGAAGAGCAGAACTTTTCGACTTCTTCCGACCGTAAAACAGAATAATCGGTAAAATAAAAATCTGTTTGCATTTATCCATTTTCGTTATTTACATAATAATTTTAGTGTGTCGAATCCTGCGGTGAAAGCTGGTTGAAAAAACTGTAAAATACCATATAATGTAGTAGAAATCCAATCTGTGAAGGAGGACTACAAAATGCGGGAGTTGTTGATTGGAACACGGGATGAACGGAAAGAGGATGGCGAGGCTTGCAGATTCGCATATTACATCTTGGTCGGTGAAATGGCGGTGAACGAAACCTTTTCCTGCGAGGGCTACGGAGTGAAAATCGTAGACCTGGAGTGCCCCGAAGAGGAGGTTTCGATTCCTAATATCACCATTAGTGCAGCTAGGATCGACGAGCTGATGGAGCTGTTAACGCGCAATTCCGTCACACCCGCCGGGCTGAAAGACGTGATTGATGATTGGCTATGAACTCTTACACATTTTAAGCCCTGCGGCAGGTATGGCGCTGCAGGGCATTTTTATGGGCTTTTCTCTCCCCACCCGGTACCCGGTGTAGACTTGACAGCCGTTTTATGGTATTATGGCCCTCAGGAAGCACTGACTCTACGACAGAGAGACGAGGGAAAGGCTATGGCAGGAGAACAACAGCTGCGCAGCGCCGTGGTAGGCGGCTTTCAGAAACAGGATGTGCTGAGCTATATCGAATCCAGCACCAGGGAGCACGCCGCTAAGGTGGAGGCCCTGAAACAGGAACTGGCGGAGGTCAAGGCCGCCCGGGACGAGCTGGCACGGGAGAGTGCTGCCCTGCGGGGCGATGCGGCTGCCTTTGCCACCCGGCTGGAGGAGCTCACCACCGCCGTGGAACAGGCGAGGGACGAGCTGGAGGGCGCCAAGGTCCGCCTTACCCGGCTGGAGGAGGAGGCCACCGCTCTCCGGGCGAGAAATGCCGAGCTGGAGCCCCAGGCCAAGGCCTATCTGGCCGTTAAGGACCGGGCTGCCGGCATCGAGCTGGAGGCCCATGTCCGCGCCCAGGCCGCCGAAGCGGCCGCCCGGGACCGGGTGAAAGAGACCAAGGCTGAGCTGGAGCAGTGGATGGAAAAGCTCCAGGCGGAGTACGGCAGCCTCCGCCGGGAAATGGGCGGAGGCGTAGCCGCTGCCCAGGAAGAGTTGGACCGGGCGGGGAAGACGCTGGAGGGCATCACAGCCAATTTTACAAGTCGGGATACAGAGCTGGAGCGGCTTCTCCAGAGCTATCGCCAGCCCCAGGTCCCCACCCCCCTGAGGGTGAACGGGGACTGAGCCATGGAGGGGATACAGCTTTCCACAACCGAGCTCCGCGCCGCACTGCCCGGACTGCGGGCGGGGGACCGGGTGCTCCTGACGGGGACGGTCTACACCGCCCGGGACGCAGCCCATAAGCGCATCCACGCGCTCCTGGACCGGGGAGAAGCCCCCCCGTTCCCGCTCAAGGACGCCGTCATCTACTACGCGGGGCCCACGCCGGGCCAGCAGGGGATGGCAGTTGGGGCCTGCGGCCCCACCACCTCAGGCCGGATGGACCCCTACACCCCCCGGCTTTTGGATTTGGGGCTGGCCGCCATGATTGGTAAGGGCGAGCGGAGCGCACCAGTGGCCCAGGCTATGCTGCGCAATGGCGCCTGCTATTTTGCCGCCGTGGGGGGCGCAGGGGCCCTAATTGCCCGCTGTATCCGTCGGGCTGACGTGGTGGCGTTTGAGGATCTGGGATGTGAATCGGTCAAGCGACTGGAGGTACGCGACCTCCCCCTCACCGTGGCCATGGACAGCACGGGGGGTAATCTCTACCGGACTGGGCGTGCCGCCTATACGAGAGCATGAAAACCAGTTGACGGGTAGGACTGTCCACTGGTTTTTTCTTTCACAAATTTTTAAATTTCAAAACATATCCCTTGACTGCACCAGCCGTTCATTGTATAATTTATACAAATATCATCCACAAAATTTTGCCCTTTATGTTATTTCGACAAGCCCGGTTCTGATTGATTTTGATTTTTTGTATATATTTTCCAATATTCTGGAGGTGTTTCCCATGTCCAAGGACAGTATCCTTCCGTCCGGGCCAACACAGCCCGGCGTGGCAGATTCATTTTTAGGGGGAACGGAATGTCGGGCATACCGCTATCTCGGCGCCCACCCCCACAGCAGGGACGGCGCAGAGGGCTATCTCTTCCGGGTATGGGCGCCCCACGCCGTGGCCGTGGCCGTCATGGGAGACTTCAACGAGTGGAATGAGACCAGCCACCCCCTGGAGGCCCTGCCCGGTGGGCTGTGGGAGGGCTTCCTCTCCGGCCTGAGCCGGTATGACACCTACAAATTTGCCGTACACACCACCGATGGGCGGGTGCTGGCCAAGAGCGACCCCTACGCCTTCCACGCCGAGACCCGACCGAGCAACGCCTCCAAGCTCTACGACCTGAGTGGCTACCGATGGGGAGACGCCTCCTGGCTCAAATGGCGGCAGAATAACCCCATCTACCAAAAACCCCTCAACGTCTACGAGGTCCACTTGGGCTCCTGGCGGCGCACGGGGGACGGGAACTTTTTAAGCTATCGGGACCTCGCCCAGTGGCTGGTGCCCTATGTGAAGGAGATGGGCTTCACCCATGTGGAGCTCATGCCCGTGACCGAGCACCCCTTGGACGCCTCCTGGGGTTACCAGTGTACCGGCTACTTCGCCGCCACCAGCCGCTTTGGCACCCCCCACGACCTGATGTACCTCATCGACACCCTGCACCAGGCGGGGGTAGGTGTCATTCTGGACTGGGTGCCTGCCCACTTTCCCAAGGACGCCTTCGGCCTCTATGAATTTGACGGCGAGGCCTGCTATGAGTACGCCGACCCCCGCAAGGGGGAGCACGCCGACTGGGGCACCCGGGTGTTCGACTACGGGCGGGGGGAGGTCCGCTCCTTCCTCTTCTCCTCGGCCATGTTCTGGCTGGAGGAGTACCATATCGACGGCCTGCGGGTGGACGCAGTGGCCAGTATGCTTTACTTAGACTACAGCCGGGAGCCCGGCCAGTGGGTACCCAACCGCCACGGCGGCAACGAAAACCTGGAAGCCATCGACTTTCTGCGCACCCTCAACACCCAAGTCTTCTCAGACCACCCGGACGTACTCATGGTGGCGGAGGAGTCCACCTCCTGGCCCCTGGTGACCCATCCTGTGGAGCAGGGCGGCCTGGGCTTTAATCTGAAATGGAATATGGGCTGGATGAACGACATTGTCCACTACATGAAGCTGGACCCCTACTTCCGCCAGCACAACCACAAGGACATCACCTTCTCCTTCGTGTACGCCTTCTCGGAGAATTTCATCCTTCCCCTCTCCCACGACGAGGTGGTCCACATGAAGGGCTCCTTTCTCAACAAGATTCCGGGCCCCTATGAGCAGAAATTTGCGGGTGTGCGTGCCTTTTACACCTATATGCTGGCCCATCCCGGGAAGAAGCTCCTGATGATGGGCAGCGAGTTTGGCCAGTGGAACGAGTGGCACTACGAGCAGTCTCTGGACTGGCACCTGCTAAGCAACGAGGAAAACCAAAAGCTGAGCACCTTCTTCAAGGCGGCCAATGCCTTCTATCTGGAGCAGAAGGAGCTATGGGAGCTGGATTTCTCCTGGGAGGGCTTCCAGTGGGTAAGTGCCGACGACAACAGCAATAACTGTGCCTCCTTCCTCCGCAAGAGCAAGAACGGCGATACCCTGCTGGTGGTATGCAATTTCTCCCCCATCCGCCAGGGTGAATACCGACTGGGCGCCCCCTTCCGGGGGGATTACCGCTGCATCTTCAACGCCGACGATATCCAGTTCGGCGGCAGCGGTGTGGGCAACCATGAGGTCGTCACCACCCAGGACGAGCCCAGCCACGGCTTTGACCAGTCCCTGGTCATTGACCTGCCCCCCATGAGTGGTGTGATCTACCGGTGCGTGCGTAAAAAGCCCGCCCGTAAAAAGACGGCCCTCCCCGCGAAAAAGGCCGTCGAGCGCAAGGTCTCGACCAAGAAATCCTGAGCATCCCCCCTCGCGCACGTAACACTACCAAGGTAAGAGGTGTAACTATGAAAAAGGAAATCGTGTCCATGCTGCTGGCTGGCGGACAGGGCAGCCGTTTGTACGCCCTGACGAGTCATGTCGCCAAACCTGCCGTCCCCTTCGGGGGAAAGTATCGTATCATTGACTTCCCCCTCTCCAACTGTGTCAACTCGGGCATCGACACCGTGGGTGTGCTCACCCAGTACCAGCCTCTGGAGCTCAACGCCTACATCGGAAACGGACAGCCCTGGGATCTGGACCGCTCCGACGGGGGTGTCCATGTCCTGCCCCCCTACGTGCGGGAGGGCTCCTCGGGCACCTGGTACAAGGGTACAGCCAACGCCATCTACCAGAACATCAGCTTCTTAGATCGGTATGATCCCGACTATGTGCTCATTCTCTCAGGCGACCATATCTACAAGATGGACTACGCCCAGATGCTCAAGCACCACAAGGAGACGGGGGCGGCCTGCACCATCTCGGTACTGGAGGTCCCCATGGCCGAGGCCAGCCGCTTCGGCATTATGAACGTGGATGAGAACGACCTCATCTACGAGTTCCAGGAGAAGCCCAGGGAGCCCAAGAGCAACCTGGCCTCCATGGGCATTTACATCTTTACCTGGCAGAAGCTGCGCGAGTATCTCATCAACGATGAGACTGACCCCAACTCCACCAACGACTTTGGCGGGGACATCATCCCCTCCATGCTTGGCCGCAAGGAGATTATGAGTGCCTACCGCTTCAAGGGCTACTGGAAGGACGTGGGCACCATCAGCTCCCTCTGGGATGCCAACATGGACATTCTCTCCGCCGGGAACAACGGCGGCATCAACCTCTATGACCCTGCCTGGCCCATCTATGCCCGCACCCCCACCCGGCCCCCCCACTATGCAGGGCCCAACGCCGTCATCTCCCACTCCATGGTGACGGGCGGCAGCGAGGTGTACGGCTCTGTGGAGGCCTCGGTTCTATTCCACTCAGTGACGGTGGAGCCAGGTGCCCAGGTGCGCTACTCCATCCTTATGCCGGGCACTGTCGTCAAGGCGGGCGCCGTGGTCGAGTACGCCATCGTGGCAGAGAACTCCGTCATCGGCGAGGGTGCCACGGTGGGCTCAGCGCCGCCACGCGTGGGCTCGGACGACTGGGGCATCACCGTAGTGGCCCAGGACGTGGAGGTTGGCGGGGGCTGCATCGTACCTGCCAACTCCATGATAACCAAGAACGTGAAAGGCGGCGAGGTGAGATGATGAATATCGCCCATGGAATCATTTTTGCCTATCGCAGCAACCCCGAGCTGCGCGAGCTGGCATCCTATCGCAACACCTGCTCCATCCCCTATGGTGGCCGGTACCGTGTGGTGGACTTCCCCCTCTCCAGCCTGGTCAACGCAGGCATCACCGACGTAGGCATCATCGTCCACTCCAACTACCAGTCCCTGCTGGACCACCTGGGCTCAGGCAAGGACTGGGACCTCTCCCGCAAGCACGGTGGACTGC
>RRZT010705121.1_pt1 | contig 16362 bp, 25 predicted proteins | sample 2165551 | NCBI WGS metagenome assembly RRZT01 (sample SAMN10456910, study PRJNA506462) | wastewater metagenome | biome: wastewater; feature: sludge; material: wastewater sludge; isolation source: wastewater sludge with Escherichia coli K12::gfp cells carrying plasmid... | place: USA: Moscow, Idaho...
CATCGCCAACGTGACGGCCGACCCTGACGACTTCACCGCCGGTGGCCGCACCATCGCCTTGGCGTGTGCTGACGAGATCCTCGCCGTCGTGATGCCGGACGGCCGCACCATCGCCCAGCACCTCGACGACGGGGCCGTGGCGGAACGGCTGCTGCTGTCTTTCGTGGACGGAACCGCCTACCGGGACGCCGAGGGGATCGTTCACCTGCCTGGCCTTGAGGTTTCCGGCGTTGACCTGCTCGACCGACTGGAGGCCGACCGGTGACCGCCTTTCTGTACGGCGTCGCCGCTGGCGCTGCGCTGTGCCTCTTCGTGGTGCGTGTGTCGATCTGGTGGCACCAATGACCGCCGCCGCTGTCATCGTCCTCGCCGCGCTCATCGCACCCCATGCGATCGGCGCGTGGCGCGGTGTCCGCATCGGCCGATCGGCCGTCGGGTCGCACCGCCACTCCGTCCGCCTCGGCGTCCGCATGGGCCGGTGGCAAACCGTCCTCGTCCTGATCATGACCGCCGCACTGATAGGAGCACGATGACCCCCACCTTCGTGATCGTCACCGGCACCTACGTGGTGGCCGGGCTGGTGCTGCTCGCCGTCGTCGTCGGCTGCCTCTGGGACGGCTGGCGACAGTGACCAACCCCAAGGGCACCGCCTTCGAGACGGCGCTGGTGAACCACATCACCGCCGCCGGGTTCCCCGCCCAACGCCAACCCAAGTACGGCACCCGCGACCGGGGCGACATCCACCTCCACGACGGTGACGGTGACCTGTTCTGCATCGAGGCCAAGAACCGCAAGGGATATTCGATTGCCGAGGCCATCGACCAGGCCAAGCGTGAAGCCGAGAACGCCGGCAGCACGTTCCCGGTGGCGATGATCAAGCGCAACAAGGTCGGGGACGTTGGCCGGTCGTTCGTGGTCATGGAGTTGGACGACTGGCTCGCACTGTTGAAGAGGCCCTTCTGATGGCGCACCGTCTGACCCTCGTCACCATCGCCGTCGAAGCGCACACCACCATCACTGGATGGAAGTGGACGGTCGACGGTCCCGCAGGCACCGACCACGGCATCGCCCCGACCGAGGGTGAGGCGTGGGCTGTCGCCCGTGCCGCTGCTGTCAAGGTCATGGGTCGCCTGGAGGTGCCCGGCGGTGGCGACGAGCTGCGCCGTGCACTGGCAGGGGAGGGAACGTGACCCACGACTTCCGGCCGGCCTTCGAACGCCTGAGCGCACTCATGCGGTGGGACGAGCTCGACGACAACGGCCCGCCAATCATCACCGGGCCACGCTCGGTGCCGCCTGTCCGACGCGACGCCGACACCATCGAACGACGCAACCGGGCGCTCGCCGCCCTCGCACGCATCAGGAGCGAGCGGTGACCTGGGAAGGGCTGACGCCCCCGTACTCGACCATTGTGGCCGACCCGCCGTGGCACTACGCGCAGGGTGGACCGCACAGCCTCACCGGTCGCGCTCGGGCTGTCGATGTGCCGCCGTATTCGACCATGGCCGTTGATGAGGTCGCGTCGATGCCCGTTGACGACCTGGCCGCCGACTCGGCGCACCTCTACATCTGGACGACGAATGCCTACCTGCGACACACCTTCGGTATCGCCGAAGCATGGGGGTTCACCCCGTCGCAGGTGTTGACGTGGTGCAAGCCACCCCACGGCCTCGGCCCCGGTGGAGCGTTCGCCAACACCACCGAGTTCTGCCTGTTCGCCCGGCGCAACTGTTCCCATCTGCAGCGGGTCGATTCGACGTGGTGGGAGTGGCCGAGGGGCGCTCATTCAGTAAAGCCCCCGGCATTTCTGGACCTTGTCGAGCGCGTATCGCCCGGCCCCTACGTTGAGCTATTCGCTCGTTCCCCGCGCCTTGGTTGGGACTCATGGGGTCACGGTTACGAAAGCGGTGCCGCGTGACCTGGCACACCGAAGCTGCCTGCCGAGACACCGACCCCGACACCTTCTACCCCCAACCCGAGGCACCCATCGGACGGCCCACCACCGGCAAGCCCGACCCCTACGCCGCCGCCCGCATCATCTGCGCACAGTGCCCCGTCCGTGACCAGTGCCTACAAGACGCCATGACCGAAGAGTCCGGCCACGCCGCCGGCAACCGACACGGCATGAGGGGCGGGCTCAGCCCGAGCGAACGCTACCGCCTGCCGTGGCGCATCTGCCGGCGGTGCAACGCCCGGTTCGCCACCAGCAACCCACGCAACATGACCTGCTCGGCCGCCTGCTACGAAGCCAACAGGCGGGAGGCCGTCGAGCGGTATCAGGCGAAGGTGCGTGAGGCCAACGCCATCGCCGTCGGACTGGCCGACACCGTCTGCTGGTGCGGGTTCGAGTCACGGACCTTGACCGGACTGGCGCAGCACCAACGCAAGGCGCACGAGGCCGCAGCGTGACCCTCCAAGACGCCGCAGCCGACTACGCCACCGCACACCACGCGCACCAGGCCGCCACCGCACGCGCACAAGCCGCAAGCGCACTCCACACCGCCGAGCGCACCCGTGACACCCGAGAGGCGATGGGCGACGCCTGGCGTGCCTGCGACAAGGCCATGCGGGTGATGTTCGACGCACGCGACCGGCTGTGCGAAGCGGCCGTCGATAGCGGCCAGGGGGTGCTGCTGTGACCTACCAGTTGATCCGTGGTGACGCTACGTCGATCCCGTTGGACGACGACAGCGTGGACCTGATCGTCACGTCGCCGCCGTACTTCGCCCTGCGGTCGTACACCGACGGCGGCGAGCACTACGACGGGCAGATCGGGTCGGAGGCGACCCCGCAGGCGTTCCTCGAAGCCCTGTGGGCGGTGACGGCGGAGTGTCGTCGGGTGTTGAAGCCGTCGGGGTCGATGTTCGTGAACTTGGGCGACAAGTACAGCGGGGTCAACCCCGGCTCATACCGGCGCCACACGCAACCCGTGGACGGCGGCATGGGCTACCACGAAGCAGCCGCCGCATCCGAAGCCGCCGCGGGGCACGACCCCGACTGGGGTGGCATCCCCGCCAAGTCCCTCATGGGTCTCCCGTGGCGCTACGCCATCGGGTGCATCGACCAGCTCGGCCTCATCCTCCGCGCCGAGATCGTGTGGTCGAAACCGAACGGGCTGCCCGAGTCGGTGACGGACCGGGTGCGGCGCTCCCACGAGCAGTGGTTCCACTTCACGAAGGAGCCCCGGTACTTCTCGGCGGTGGACGAGATGCGGGAGCAGTACGAGGCGCCCACGGCAACGCGGAGCAACCCCGGCAAGAACGGCAACCGCAACGACGGGGGCGGTAACCCCTTCGGTGCTGCGGAGAGCATGAACCCGCTCGGCAAGCTGCCCGGCTCCGTGTGGACCATCCCCACCGAACCCCTCCGGGTGCCCGACCACCTCGGCGTCGACCACTTCGCCGCCTTTCCGTCGGAGTGGCCCCGCCGGCTGATCCTGGGGTGGTCGCCGTCGGGTGTGTGTGTGGCGTGCGGCGAAGGACGACGGCCGGTGGTGGCGAAGGAGAAGGACGTCTACTACGGCGAGGGGCAGTTCAGGTCGGGGGCACAGCAGGTCAAGGACGGAGCCGCTGAGGTCGGCTGGAAGCAGGACGAGAAGTGGCGCACCACGGCCACCATCACCGGTTACGCCTGCGCCTGCCCCGACACCACCGCACCCACACGACCCGCCGTCATCCTCGACCCCTTCACGGGTACAGGCACCGTCCCCGCCGTCGCCCACGCACTCGGGCGCCACGGCATCGGCATCGACCTGTCCGCCGACTACCTGCGACTCGCCGAATGGCGCTGCAACGACCCAGCACTACGCGCAAAGGTGCTCGGCGTCGACAAACCGAAGCCACCCATTCAGGGCCAAACCAGCCTGTTCGGGGACGCCGCATAATGGCCGTCACGTCACGGGCTACTGATTGGGTTTGCTCGGAAGGTCACGAGTGGTACTCGTGGTCATTGCAGCCGTCTACTCGATGCCCATACCCACGGTGCAACGGGGTTGTCGTTGCTGTCAAAGGCGCACTGGCGAAGAAGAAGGAGGGGCTGTCACAGGCAGCACGTGCCGACATCCTCGCGAACCCGCTACCAGCACCACGGGCTCGCCCGGTTGACCCGTTCCCGAGCGAAGAGCCGACGCCATGAACAACGCCCGCGCACTACGCCCGACACCAGGCCCAACCGCCCGCATCTTCCACCAGGCCCGCCAAGCCCTCAGCGACGCACAACACGCCGGCGACCCCGCATACGCCGCCCGCATCCTGTCCGAAGCCGCCTGGGCGTGCGTCCGATACGAGCGGCTGTGGACCGAAGTACGGCCGCCGTTAGGTGTGCGACGTGACGTGAGAGACGAGGCCGCATGAGCGCCAAAGGCGTGCGACTGCAATCCACACCTCATGGGATACTGGTTGCCCACGTAAACGGCCCCCGCAGTGCGCAAACACCCGGGGGCCAGACCGGAAGCCCCATGGAGGCCCCGATATGACCGACGATACGACACCCGTCAACCCTGCTCAAGCCGACCAGGTGCGAGCAGCGGTGCGAGAGTCCAACCAGCGACTCCGGGCGATGGCCGCGACCACCCACGTCATCGACCCCGACCGGTTCCCGCGACCACGGGCCTACGAGTTCAAGATCACCGAGCAGCGCCGCCGCAAGGTCACTGAAGTCATCCGCGCCGCTCATCCATGCCGGCACATCCGCACCGCAGGCCCGCGACCAGTCACCGTCTGGCTCGCCCTCGAGATCGCAACCTGCGCAGAGTGCGACCCCCTACACAAGTCCCCTCCCTCAGACCATGACGACCGATGCGACTGGTGCCACACTCATGGCTACCGGACCTTCACCCCAGTCGCCATCCAGGCCGGGGTGGCTCTCGTCATCGGTGACGCCTGCCCGGCGTGCGCCGCCGAACTCGGGTGCCCGTCGTGATCGACGAGGACCACCCATGGTGGTGGACTGACGACGACTACGACCCCGGCTACGACCCAGCCGACGACCACATCGACGCATGGGCAGACCAACACAAGGCCTACAACGCTCCGCCGTCGAAACCAGCACTAGCGGCCGTTCCCGAGGTAACAGACGAAGACGACGACAAGCCAGTAGAGCACAACCTGCTCCGCATCGAGCCCGTGGCCGAGATGGTCGCCAGGGTTGACGCAGCGCCACCACGGCAGTGGCTCGTCCGAGGCATCATCATCTCCGGCACCTATGGCGGGTTCGCAGCCGAGGACACGTCAGGCAAGTCGCTCGCCGCGCTCGACCTCGGCATCAACGTCGCCGCCGGCGGGAAGTGGCTCGACACCTTCGAAGTGGACGACCCCGGCCCGGTGCTCATGTTCCTGGGTGAAGGCGACGACCACGAGACCACCCGCCGAGGTCGGGCCATCTCCCAGTTCTACGGGCACAACTTTGAAGACCTCCCCATACGCGTCTCGCACCGGGTGCCGAAGCTGACCAACGAGATCCACATCGCCTACGTGCGAGAGGAAATCGCAGCACACCCACCCCGCCTCGTCATCCTCGACCCGCTCTACCTCGCCATGACGGGCGTCAAGACCTCAGACCTGGCCGAGGTCGGCGGTGCGCTCGCACCCATCCAGCACGCTTGCCAGGACGCCGGTGCCACGCTCTGGATCGCCCACCACTGGAACAAGACGGGCATGGGCACCGGGCGCAGCCGGTCAACCGGCGCAGGGTTCCCCGAATGGGCTCGCGTCGTCGGGTCCGTCAACGTCGCAGCCAGGGTCAGCATCGGCGCCGCCAGCCTCGTCACCCTCGAATGGGAGATCGTCGGCAACTCCATAGCCGACACCCGGCTCAAGATCCGCCGCAAGGTGTGGGCCGACGATCCCGCCGACCTGGCGTCACCGCTGCACTACGAGCTGCACGCCGCCACCGAGGACGAAGCCGACCAGGACGACCGGTCACCTGCGCAGCGTCGAATCCTCGCCGTTCTGTGCGCAGCGCTTGGACCGCTCACCGTTCGGGAGATCGGTGACGCACTGGCCGAGGACGGGCACGACATGCCACTCAAGCGGCGCACCATTCAGGACTGCCTCAAGTCTCTGGCCGAGTTCGGTGAAGCGGTAGACGACAACCCTGAGAAGGGGCACACCGCCCATTGGTCGATCCCCCCGGCGCCATCATCGGAGTCGGCAGCGTGAGGGGTGCGCGCGGTGCGCAGACGGTAGGGCGCGCGCACCGTCTCGCCCTACCCCTCGGCAAGCTGCGCAGAGCGGCACCCCCCGCCCTTTCAGGGGGGTGCGCGCGGTGCGCAGTTGCATATAGGGAATGCGCACCCCATCCGCGCACCCCCCTAACGGTTGCAAGCACCGACCCACGAAAGGCCAGACCATGAACCCCAGCCTTGCTCAGATCCGAGCGCTGCTCGACTCCATCCAACCCGACATCGCCACCGCCATCATCGACCGGCTCAACGGCCACCCACGCGCCCAGGCGTACGACGGCGACAGGACCACCAACGGCGACGGGCCATCCGACCCCACCGCCAACGCAGCCATCACACCCGACCAGGCACGAGCAGACCTGGCCAAGCTCGAGGCGGCCGTCGTGCGTGCCTACACGGCCATGCTGTGCGTGGCCGCACTGTCCGACAGGTATCAGCCCAGTCACGAGCCACGGCGAGGGACCATCGCACGAGACACACGGGGGTGTGCGCTGCACGAACGGGCCGGCGTCGAAGCACACCAGCCGGCCGCACGACGAACCGACTTCGGCACCGTCCTCGACCAGCCGTTGAAGGACCCACTCGACTGCTGTCAGTCTTGTTACGACTTCGTCCGCAACAACGGGGCACTCCCGACGAACGAGGAGCTGGTGCGCCATCACCGAACGGGCAAGTGGAAGGGCCGCACCACCAGCGCTTTCTCGGTAGAGTCCATCGCCGCCACGAGGCCACACGAAGCGGCGTGACCCTCTCTAACGGGCGACCTTGCTCTAACGCCTGTGCCACTTGCGTTGTCGACCACGACCTGCTATGCATTTACTAGGTTCGGCTGTTCCGTGTAGAGCATCAGCTCCACGAAGACGCCGAACCCAACTTAACCAACGAGAAGACCCCGGCGCAGCTACAACTGCCCGGGGTCGTGGCCATCAACCCGGGAGGTTGACGACATGACTCAACGTATCTGCATTGTGGACGGCTGCACAAACACATGGACAGGCCGGCGCATGTGCCCCATGCACTACTACCGCTGGTATCGCCACGGTGACCCACACCATGTGCAGCAACGCAGCACCGGCTACACCAACGCCAGCGGGTACCGCAAGATCAGGGTCGACGGTCACCCCCTCGCCGGGGCTGATGGTTGGATGTACGAGCACCGCCTTGTGCTCTACTCGGCGATCGGAGCGGGGGACCATACGTGCCACCACTGCTCACGCGCTATCCGATGGGATGCGCCAATGCACTCGGCCGCCCGCCTTGTTGTTGATCACATGGACCACGTACGAGACAACAACACCCCGGCCAACCTCGTGCCCAGTTGTCAACCGTGCAACGCTGCACGTCAGAACCGGGCGGCATGACCACCCGGCCCTGCCTTAACTGCGGGGCACTCACCACCCGGCGCACCAGCCGCTGCTCACGCTGCGACCGCCAACACCAGGCGCAACGCAACGCACGACGCACGTGGTACCAGGGCGACTGGGCCAAGCGCAGCAAGCAGGCACGAGACGCATGGGTAGCCGAGCACGGCTGGGTGTGCCCCGGCCTACCCCCCGACCCACCACACCCAGCCACCGACCTCGAGCTCGACCACACCACCGGTCAGGTGCTGTGCCATCGACACAACGTCGCAGCAGGACCAGCCGGACACACGACCTGACCCGCACCCGCACACACGCGGACGAGACGACGGACCGGCGCGAGGGGGAGGGGAGGGGGACGACGGGCCCGCGACCCCAAGACAGCACCCCACGCCATCCACGCGCAGGCTGTGGCGAAAGTCAGAAGGCGGTGAGTTGTGGCACGAACAGGACGACCGCCGACACCGACCGAGGTCAAGCGCAAGCGGGGCACGGCCAGGGCTGACCGGGGTGTCCCGAAGACGGCGCTGGCGGTGGTCGCTCCGATCAGTGCTGAGCCGGCCGAGCTCACGGTGGCGCAGGCGTTGGAGCGTGTGCTCGGTGCCGGCGTCGGGTGGCTCGCCACGACGGACGGCCCGACGGTGGCGCTGCTACGTGATGCCGTGGAGGACTACGCCCGGCTGCGGTCGATCGAGGGGATGCCGCCGAAGGAAGTTCGGGACGCACGGACGCAGGTGATGGCGCTGCTGTCCCAGTTGGGTTTCGACCCGACGGCGAGGGCCCGCCTGGGGTTGGCCGAAGTGACAGCGAGGTCCAAGCTTGACGAGATCCAGCAGCGTCGTAGAGCGTCAGGCGACTGACGGCGAGTGGGTCGCCGACTTCATTCAGGGCCTGTGCCGGAACACGAAAGGCCGTGACGCCGGCCAGTACCTGACACTGCGGCCGTGGCAGCTCGAGCTGCTGGACGACCTGTTCGCCCTTCGCCCCGACGGGTTGCGGAAGCACCGACGTGGTCTGATCGGTCTGCCCCGTAAGAACGGCAAGTCCGCCCTCGGTGCGGGCATCGCCCTGTGGGGGCTGATCTCCGACGACGAGCCGGGCGCCGAGATCTACAGCTGCGCCGGGGACCGGGACCAGGCCCGGATCGTGTTCGGGATGGCGAAGCGCATGGTCGAGCTCGAACCAGAGCTCGCCGCGGCGGTGAAGGTGTACCGGGACGCCATCGAGTTCCAGCCGAACGGCGCGGTGTACCGGGTGCTATCGGCCGAGGCGTACACGAAGGAGGGGCTGAACCCCTCACTCGTCCTGTTCGACGAGGTCCACGTTCAGCCGAACGACGACCTGTGGAACGTCATGACGTTGGGGTCGGGTACCCGCCGCCAGCCGTTGATCTTGGGGATCACGACGGCGGGGGTGCGCTCGGACACGACCGGTGGCGACAGCCTGTGTTACCGGCTGTACCAGTACGGCAAGCAGATCGCCGCGGGCGAGGTGGATGATCCGAGCTTCTTCTTCCGGTGGTGGGAGCCCGCCGCCGGCGCTGAGGCCGACTGGCGTGACCACGAGGTGTGGTCCGAAGCGAACCCCGCTCTCGGTGACTTCCTGTTCGCCGAGGACTTCGAGACGTCGGCGCGCACGACCCCGGAGAACGAGTTCCGCACGAAGCGGCTGAACCAGTGGGTGAGCAGCACGCAGGCGTGGCTGCCGCAGGGTGCGTGGGACGAGTGCCTGGATGCCACGAGGGTGGTCGCGGACGGCGAGGAGATCACCGTCGGATTCGACGGCAGTTACTCAGGGGATAGCACCGCCCTTGTCGGCTGCACCACGAACGACCCGCACCTGTTCGTGATCGAGGCGTGGGAACGCAAGGACTCCGACGACCTGAACTGGCGTGTTCCTATCGCCGAGGTCGAGGACGCCATCCGCAACGCCTGCGCCCGCTGGAAGGTTCGCGAGGTCGACTGCGACCCGTTCCGCTGGTCGCGCACCATGCAGGCCCTCGAGGAAGAGGGCTGGCCGATCGTGGAGTGGAACACGTCGTCGCCGGCCCGAATGGTCCCGGCGTGCGCCAAGTTCTACGACGCCGTCATGGAGCAGCGTGTCACCCACGACGGTGACCCTCGCCTTGCCCGCCACATCGACCATTGCGTTCTGAAGACGGACGGGAAGGGGCCACGGATCGTGAAAGAGCACAAGTACTCGCCCCGCAAGATCGACCTCGCCGTGTGTGCGGTGGTCGCCCATGACCGTGCCGTTGAGATCGCCGAGTCTCCCGGTGACGTGTGGTTCGCGTTCACGTGACGCCGTCCACTGTCGCGCTGGTCGGGTTCGTTGTCGCCGCCGTGCTGCTCGTGGCTGGTGCTGCGTGGTTCTCGACCGGTGCTGGTCTGGTCGCGGCCGGTGTGTGTGTGGCGGTGCTGACCGTCTTGGCGTTCGTGGATGTGGGAGGTGATGGCGGGTGAGACTCATAGACCGCCTGGTGTCACGCCCGCAGCCCGACGAGGAGCGGCTGGGGTTCGACGCCTACGCCGACCTTGTCATGAAGATGGGTGGCTGGAACTACCCGCTGTCGGGCGCGCAGTCCGGCCCGCCTGGTGTGCCGTCGGAGTCCCCGCCGGCCGGGTTTGAGGCGATGGTCCGGTCGGTGTACAACCGCAACGGGATCGTCGCAGCGTGCATCGCTGCCCGCATGGGCCTGATCTCCGAGGCCCGGTTCAAGTGGCGGAACCTGTCCGACCGTCGCATGTTCGGCAACGAGGCGCTGGGCATCCTGGAGCGGCCCACGCCGAACGCCACCACGGGCGACATCCTCGCCCGTCTCGAGCAGGACGCCTCTCTGGCCGGGAACGGCTACCGGGTCCGCATCGGCAACCAACTGCACCACGTCCGCCCGGACTGGATGCACATCATCCTTGGCTCGAACATGGCCGACGGCTACGAGGTCGCAGACGCCCCGGATGCGACGGTCGCCGGGTACGCCTACTGGCCCGGTGGCGCATCGGGGAAGTACGACCCGCTGGTGTTCCGCCCGGTCGACGTGGCGCACTATGCGCCGGAGCCTGACCCGCTGTTCCGGTTCCGTGGGCAGTCGTGGATCACGCAGGTGCTGACCGAGATCGACACCGACCGCCAGCTCACCCAGCACAAGGCGAACTTCTTGGAACGCGGTGCGACGCCGTCGTTCGCGATCAAGTACCCGGAGACGTTGAAGGACCGGGATCAGCAGCAGCAGATCGTTGACCTGTTCAAGGAGCGCCACGAGGGCGCATCGAACGCTTGGAAGGCGCTTCACCTGTTCGGCGGCGCTGACCCGGTGTCGATCGGATCGAACTTCCGTGACCTCGACTTCAAGTCGGTTCAGGGCGCCGGCGAGACCCGGATCGCTTCCCGTGCCCGGGTGCCGGCGTCGGTACTCGGAATCTCCGAGGGGCTGGCCGGCTCGGCGTTGAACGCCGGGAACTTCGGTCAGGCCCGCCGCCAGTTCGGCGAGCAGTACGCGTACCCGTCGTGGCGGTTGATGTGCGAGGCGCTGGCGCCGCTGGTGGCAGTCCCTGCCGGCGCTGAGCTGTGGTACGACACGACCGACGTGGCGTTCCTGCACGAGGACGCGAAGGACGCCGCCGAGGTGATCTCGACGCAGGCGACTGCGATCAGGACGTTGACCGACGGCGGTTACGACCCCGACGCCGTGGTCACGGCGGTCACCGGTGGTGACCTGTCGACGTTGCTTGCCCAGCATTCGGGGTTGGTGCCGGTGCAGTTGCAACTGCCTGGGACCGGGAACATGAACGACGGACCGTCAGCGCCGGCCCCCGACACTGGAGCAGCCTGACATGGACGCCCCCACCACTGACCTGTTCAGGTCGACGCCACCGATGGAGATGCGCGCCGCCGACGACGGCCGCATGACCCTGTTCGGGCACTTCTCGGTGTTCAACCGTTGGACCGAGATCGACAGCGTGTACGAGGGCCGGTTCATGGAGCGCATCGCGCCCGGCGCCTTCGCCAAGACACTGAAGGAGTCCGGCGCCCGGGCGAAGATCCAGTGGAACCACGGCAAGTCCGACCTGCTGCGTGATGTCCTGATCGCCAAGCCAGTGGTCGCCCGTGAGGACGAGCGTGGCGGGTACTACGAGGCCGAGCTGTTCCGTGGCCTGCCCGAGTGGTTGTACGAGGGCCTGCGTGAGGGCGTGTACGGCGCCTCGTTTCGGTTCCGTGCGATCCGCGAGGAGTGGGTCGACAGCCCGAAGCGTTCCGAGGAGAACCCCGACGGCATCCCCGAGCGGACCGTGGTGGAGGCGCAGGTGCCCGAGTGGGGTCCCGTCTCCTGGCCGGCGTACGCGGATGCCACTGCCGGTGTGCGGTCCCTGTCCGACCGCTTCGTTGATCTCAGCACCCTGCCTGGTCGCGCCGCCCCTGTGGCACCCGACTTGGACAGCGCCGCTACCCCCAGCATCACCCCCGACGCCGACGACAGCGCCAGTCACCTCGAGGGGCCATCAGCCCGTGAGCGCCGCCTACGTGCGCTCCATCTCAGAGGAGTGATCCTGCAATGAACCTGAACGAGCAGGCCGCCAAGCTCACCGAGCTGCGCGACCAGATCCTGGCCATCGCCGACGCCGAGGGTGACCTTTCGCCCGAGGACGCCGCCCGCTACGAGACCCTCAACGCCGAGTTCGACGAGCTCAAGGCTGCCCACGAGGCCGACTTCGTGCGTGCCGCCGAGTTCGCCGAGCGCGACCAGGCCCTCCGCAACTTCAAGGCCGGCGCCTTCGAGTCGACCGACGTCCCCGTCGACCGTTCCGCCCCTGCGTTCCACCGTGACGTGAACCCGTTCGACGAGCGGTACATCGCCGAGGTCGGCGCCCGTGAGGCCGCCAAGCGTGCCATCGGTGAGACCCGTCACATCGACGGCGACGCCCAGGAGGAGGCCGAGCGCAAGCTGGCGCTGTCCGCCAGTCACGTCGACATGCGTGGCTTCGACCAGTACCTCCTGGTGCACGGCTCGGACGAGTACACCTCGGCGTTCCTCAAGATGACCTCCGGTCGTTCGTGGGACCTGACCGACGCCGAGAAGCGGGCGTTCAACGCAGCGCAGCGCTTCGACGCCGAGCGGTCGCTGTCCCTGACCGCAGCCAACGGTGGCGCCCTGATCCCGTCGTTCCTCGACCCGACGGTCATCCTGACCAACGCGGGCACCGCGAACTCGATCCGGCAGATCAGCCGGGTCGTGCCGGTGATGTCGAACACCTGGACGGGTGTGACCAGCGCCGGCATTACGCTGGCGTACGGCACCGAGGCCGGAGACAGCAGCGACGTGGCCGCCAGCTACGAGTCGCCGTCGATCACCTGCTACAAGGCCTCCGGTACGGTCCCGGTGTCCATTGAAGCCTTCGAGGACATCCAGGGTCTCGGAGCCGAGGTGGCCCGCGAGATCGCGGACGCCAAGGACCGCCTCGACGCACAGGTGTTCACCAAGGGCACCGGTTCCACCCAGCCCATCGGCGTCGTCACCGCGCTCTACGGTGAGTCGTCGCGCTGGTCGTCGCACACGACCAACTCGGCCATGACCGCCACGGACGTGCTGAACGCGCAGAACACCCTCGGCGCCCGGTGGCAGAACCAGGCGTCGTGGATCGCGTCGCTGCACTACCACAACCGGGTCCGCCAGTTCGGCACCGCCTACTACGGGCAGACCCGCGAGTTCGGCCAGCCGATCAGCGACAGCATCCTGGGCCGTCCCGCCTACCAGGCGTCGGACATGTCCACGGCGCTGTCGTCGGTCACGAACGTGGCGTTCGTCTACGGCGACTTCTCCAACTTCGTCATCGCCGACCGCGTCGGCATGGCAGTGGAGTTCATCCCGCACCTGTTCAGCGCGGGCAACACCCTGCCGAACGGCCGTCGCGGCTGGTACGTGCACTACCGGAACGGCTCCGACGTGGTGAATAACACCGCATTTGTCCTTTCGGTAAATCCGGGGGCGTAGACATCACAACCAGCAGGTCAGCGCCCAGAAGACCTTGTGGCGTGGGTGATGGAGAACTACCCCGACCTGGTGGCTGCTCGCCAGACGCCCTAGCGGCCGGGCGGGGGCACTGCTGCCCCCGCCTGCGCCGTGCCCCCTTCAGCGCAAGGAGAGAAACATGCTGTATCGCGCAACAACGCACGCATCGGTGTACGTGGAGGCGCTTGGCCACGAGGTCGACCTGTCGCCGTTTACGGTGCTCGACGACCGGGACAAGGATGACGCCAAGATCCTGAGGGCGCATCCGGAGCTGTTCGCCCCGGAGGAGCCGGAGTCGGCCACGGCCGCTCCCGGTGAACGCCGCAGCACGTCCCGTCGCACCCGCGCCTGATGGGCGACTGGACCGACCGCCTGGTCGAAGTGAACCGGTCGGCGGGCAAGTCGAAGCTGGTCATCGCGCATCTTCACCCCGGCGAGGTCTCGACGGTGTTCGAGGAGTCGCTGGTCAACACCTTGAACTTCGACCTCGCCACCGACCAGCGGCTTTACCGACCAGGGCAGATGGGTCTTCTGTCGGTCCAAGCCGGCGCCGGGTCCATCGCTAGGGCCCGCAACCAGGCGGTCGCCGGGTTCCTCGACGGGCACCCCGACGCCGACCTGCTGCTGTTCGTGGACTCCGACATGGGATGGGACCCGCAGACGGTGTCCCGTCTCGCCGACCAGATGGACGCCAACGGGTGGCCGATCCTCGGTGGTCTGTGTTTCACCCATTCGCTGGTGGGACGGTTTGAGGGGCACGCCCCCGCCGAGGAGATGCACCCCACCCTGTACCTGTGGGACGAGGACGGCAAGGGTTACGAGCCGCAGTTCCACTACCCGCCCGACGCGGTGGTGACCGTGGGCGCCACCGGCGGTGCGTTCCTGATGATCTCCCGCCGGTGCCTCGAGGAGCTGCGTGCCGCCGAGGGTGACGACTGGTTCTCCCCGGTGATGGTGGAAGGCAACCCTCGCCCGTTCGGTGAGGACATGTCGTTCTGCACGAGGGCGAGGGCGCATGGGTTCTCTACTCGTGTCGACACGGGCGCCAAGATCGTCCACCACAAGTCGCAGTGGATCACCGAGGACGAGTACGTGCACTCGCGTCGGCCGGCGTCGTCGGCGGTGACGGTCGTGATCCCCATGAAGGACCGGTTGGAGCTCACGAAGCGGCTGCTCGGTGACCTTCGCGGCCAGGGTGGCTATTCGGAGATCCTGATCATGGACAACGGTTCGACGGAACCGGAGACCCGTGCGTGGTTGGAGTCGCAGCAGATCGCCGACGTGTTCGACGCCACGGGGCTGGGTATCCACGAGATGTGGAACTTCGGTCTGGATGAGGCGTTCCGCCGTCACGGTGGTCTGGCTGACGTGGTGTTGTTGAACAACGATCTTCGTGCCGGTCCCCGGTTCCTGCGTCGTCTGGTGGGGGGGATGCGCTCGACGGACGCTTCGGTGGTGTCGGGCAACTACGACGGGCGGCCGGGTGTCGGTGTGCAGCCGGTACGGGGGATCTGTGCCGGCCGGTACGACGGATCGGGTGGTCTGGCGGGGTTCGCGTTCGCCATTCGTGCGGAGTGGGCGGGCCGTTACCGGTTCCCGACCGAGTGCGCCTGGTACTTCGGTGACAACGACCTGTGCGCCTCGGTGGAGGAGGCGGGCGGTTGGTACGGGGTGGTGTTGGACGCCTTGGTGGAGCACGTCGATGGCGGGTCGAACACGTTCGGTTCTCCGTTGGGTCCGTCGTTCGAGGCGGACCGCGAGGCGTTTTTCGAGCGGTGGCCGCAGTTGCGGCCGGCCGCGTAGGTCGCACCTCAGCGCAGTTGGTGCCCGAGAGGTCAGGGGGAGGGGCGCTGCCCTCCCCCGGCCATTCCTCAGCGCAAGGAGAACGGGATGAGTTGGACGTTATTGGTCCTCGGCCACGGCCGGTGGGACTACCTGGCCCGGTCGGTGAAGAGCATCGACGACGTGGTGGGCCTGGATTTCTTCTCTCGACGGGTCCTCTCGCTGGACGGCGATTTCACACCGGGTGCGGTGTCGTTGCCGGGTGACTGGGAAGTCGCCTGTACGGGCCGCAGGGCCGGTCTGGTGGCGAACTTGCAACAGGGCTGGGACGCACTCGGCGACGACGAGTGGGTGTTCCACGTCGAAGAGGACTTCCTGATCTGTGAGGCGCCGCTTCTGGCGATGCGTGACGTGTTGCGGGCGAACCCGTCGGTGGCGCAGATGGTGCTGGAACGCCAGCCGGTGAACGCTTCGGAGTGGGCGAACGGTGGCCTGCTGGGTGCCGACAACATCCCGACGTTCGAGCAGTGGGGCAACCCTGACGCCTGGTGGCGTGAGCAACACCACCTGTTCAGCTTCAACCCGTGCGTGTACCACTCGTCGATCGCGACGGTGGCGGGCACGGAGACGCAGGTGACGGAGCGGCTGCGGGCGGACGGCTGGTCGTTCGGGTTCTGGGGCGCGCAGGGTGACGCCCCTCGGTGTGAGCACATCGGGGTGGAGGGCGGCATGGGCTCGACCGGGTGGCTCGCATGAGCCTTGACGCCAACACCGTCGGCGGGTGGGTCGTGAGCACGAACTCGCACGCCCGCTGCGTCCAGGTGAGCCACTGTCGGGTGTCCAAGTTCCTGTACCACTTGTCCCGTTTGCGGTGGTTCGTATGACCGTCTTCATCCTCGGCAACGGTGGCCACGGTCGTGACCTGGCCGACATCGTCAAGGCCGCCGGCGCGGTCCCCGCCATGCACGACGACGACCCCGAGCGAGGCGAACCGGTCCCCGCTGACGTGTCGTACCTGATCGGCGTCGCCGG
>RRZT010085795.1_pt1 | contig 16358 bp, 8 predicted proteins | sample 2165551 | NCBI WGS metagenome assembly RRZT01 (sample SAMN10456910, study PRJNA506462) | wastewater metagenome | biome: wastewater; feature: sludge; material: wastewater sludge; isolation source: wastewater sludge with Escherichia coli K12::gfp cells carrying plasmid... | place: USA: Moscow, Idaho ...
CCGGGTATCCCGACGGCTCACCGGTGAGCGAGGCCGCGGCGAGCCGGGCGCCGCGGGCCGACTGCCTGGCGACGGATCGGGCCTTGGTCGACATCGACGGCGGGATCTTCATGCCCGCATGGTAGTCGGCGGGGTCATCTTGGCGCGGGCCCCGACCGGGGCTGGCGGGGCGGCCCGTCGGGCCCGCATCGGTATAGTCGAAGGGCGTCATGCCCCCGTTCACGCACCTGCCACGTTCACGCACCACGGACCATCGAGGACCCATGCCCCGCGCGCTCATCACCGGCATCACCGGCCAGGACGGCCTGTATCTCTCCGAGCTCCTGCTGGCCAAGGGCTACGAGGTGTTCGGGTTGATCCGCGGCCAGAACAACCCCAAGCGCGATCTCGTGCGCGAGACGGTGCCGGAGGTCCAGCTCGTCACCGGCGACCTCATCGACCTGTCGTCGTTGTTGCGCGCGATGAACCAGGCCAAACCCGACGAGGTCTACAACCTCGGCGCGATCTCGTTCGTCGCGTACTCCTGGGAGAACGCCACGCTGACCTCGGAGGTCACCGGCAAGGGCGTGCTCAACATGCTCGAGGCCGTCCGCCTCTACAGCGACGACGACCCGTCGAAGGTGCGCTTCTACCAGGCCTCCAGCTCGGAGATGTTCGGCAAGGTGCAGGCCGTGCCGCAGCGCGAGGACACGCTGTTGTGGCCGCGATCGCCCTACGGGGTGGCAAAGGTCTTCGGCCACTACATGACGATCAACTACCGCGAGTCCTACGGGATGCACGCCAGTTCGGGCATCCTTTTCAATCACGAATCGCCGCGCCGCGGGCCGGAATTCGTGACCCGCAAGATCACCTTGGCGGTCGCCCGCATCGCGGCAGGCTTGCAGGACACCCTGACCCTCGGCAACCTCGACGCACGCCGGGACTGGGGTTTCGCGGGGGACTATGTAGAGGCGATGTGGCGAATGCTGCAGCAGGACGAGGCGGACGACTATGTGGTGTCGACGGGTGAGACCCATTCGATCCGCGAATTCCTCGACCTGGCCTTCGCCCGGGTCGGCATCGACGACTGGAGCAAGCACGTCGTGCAGGATCCGCGGTTCTTCCGTCCCGCCGAGGTCGAGTTGCTCATCGGTGACCCGGCCAAGGCGCACGACCGGCTCGGGTGGAAGCCGTCGGTGGACTTCCCCGGATTGGTGACCATGATGGTCGACAGCGACGTCGCGGCGTTGGCGGCGGAGCGCGCTTGACCACGGCCCGGGTCGTTCTCGTCACCGGCGTCACCGGTCAGGACGGCACTCTGCTGGCCGCCCGGTTGCGCGGCGAAGGACATGACGTGCACGGGCTCGTGCTGGATCAGGTCGGCGTGCCGGAGTGGGCGGCCGCCCACGACCTCGGATCGGTGACCCTGCATGAGGCCGATCTCGCGGACACCGATCGGGTGGCGGGGATCGTCGCCGAGATCGCACCGACCGAGATCTATCACCTCGGCGGGCAGTCGTCGGTGGCGCGGTCCTGGGAGGACCCGCTCGGCACCCTCCGCTCGACGGCGCTCGGGGCAGCGGGTGTCTTCGAGGCGGCTCGAGCAGTGCAGGAACGCTCGGGTGCCCAGGTGCGCGTCGTGCAGGCGTCCAGCGCGGAGATCTTCGGCCGGGCCGAGGTCGAGCCACAGGACGAGTCGACACCGCTGCGACCGGTCTCCCCATACGGGGTCGCCAAGGCCAGCGCGCACCAACTCGCGCAGGTGTACCGCGAACGGGGCCTCGGCGTGTCCTGCGCCATCCTCTACAACCACGAATCCACCCTCCGTCCGCCGACATTCGTCACCCGCAAGATCACCATGGGGGTTGCGAGGATCGCACACGAGGGTGGTCAGCTCGCGCTGGGCAACCTCGACGCGCGCCGCGACTGGGGCTGGGCCCCCGACTACGTCGATGCGATGGTGCGCATCGCGCGGCATACCGAAGCGGGCGACTTCGTCGTCGCCACCGGGCGGACGCACACCGTCGAGGACTTCGTCGTCGCCGCCTTCACCCGGGTGGGGATCGCCGACTGGCAGCCGCACGTGCGGGTCGACCCGGCCTTCGTCCGGCCCGCCGAGGCGGGCGTGCAGGTCGGCGACGCAAGCAAGGCGGCCAGGGTGCTCGGCTGGGCACCCACGGTCGACTTCGCCGAACTCGTCGGGCGGATGGTCGAGCACGACCTGGCGTTGCTGCGCTCCTGAGACGACCAGGTCGGCGGTAAACCGGCGGGTGCCGGTGCTCTCGGCCACACCTGAGAGCACCGGACCGTCAGTAGCGTTGTTGGGCGCGGAGGGAGTACTCGAGGCTGTTGGCCAGCGAGATCCCCAGCTCGATATCGCCGGTGCGCACGACGACATCAGCCCAGAAGGGCCAGCCGGTGGAGTCCGGGTTTCGTTGCAGGAGAGCCTGGTAGAGATTCTGCACCCGGGTCAGCCGGGACTCGAGCGAGCCGTAGAACTGCACGGCTACCCAGGAGCGACCGAAGGCCGGGTCGGCGGCATACGTCACCCACAGCTGCAAGCCGCCTGGGTCCGGCGCCCGGTTGAGCAACTTCTCATAGAGCTTGGTCACCCAGCTCGGCAGCGAGTTGCCGCCGATGCCTTGGTAGAACTCCTGGCTCGAATAGAACAGGCCCGCAGCTTGCGCCACCGTGAAGCGCCCGCTCCTGATCCATTCGACCCAGGTCGCCAGCCCACCGGCATCCGGCTCGCGTCCGAGGGTGTCGCGGTACATCTTCGTCACGATCACCGACAGCCACTCCGGTGAGTTGGCCAGCTGGCGCAGGAAGGCTTCGCGGGTCAACCCGCCAGAGTTCAGATCCACCACTCGGGTGGACAACTCGCTGGAGGTGGGTTGGCGGCCCAGGAAGTCCTGGTATGCCGCACGCACGAAACTCGCCACCGCGTCGCTGGTGCGGGCCGCGACTGTGATCGTGTAGCGAGCGCTCGTTGCTCGCCCTGCGTCACTGGTCGCCGTGACCGTGAAGCTGAACGTGCCTGCGGTGGTAGGGGTGCCGCTGATCTTGCCGTCAATCGACAGGGTCACTCCCGGTGGTAGCTCACCCGAACCGAGCGCGAACGTCGGCGCCGGTGCACCGGTGGCCACGATGCCGAACGTGTATGCCGTGCCCACTCGTGCGTCCGCCGGTGGCGCTGCCGAGGTGAGCGCCGGCGCCGCTACGGTGATGGACGCGGTGGCCTGGTTCCCGGCGACATCAGTGACCGTCCCGGTCACCGGGGCTGGGGCCCCGGAGGGCACCGGTTGGTCGGCCGGACAGCTCGCCACCCCCGAGAGTGCGTCGGTGCACACGAAGCGCACCACCTTGGAGCCGGCCGGTGACCCGGCTGGCCCGTCGGTCAACGAGGCCGTGATGGTCGGCGGGGTCAGGTCCACGCTGACCTTGACCGTGCCGGTGGCGCAGTTGCCCGACGGGTCGCAGGAGGGCTGGCTGGTGATTTCCTGGTCCCTTCCCTCGGTGCTGACCGAGTTCGGGGTCGGCTGGCTCGCCGCCCCCGACGACGGTTCCGGTTCGGCGACGGCCCAGGTCACTGTCGCTGGGGCGTGCACCCAGCCGGCCGCGTTCGGCGTCGGGGTGATGGTGCCGGTCACCGTGGGCGGGGTGGGCGTGTCGAGCACGATCGGCAGACCGGTGGCGTCGCGCCAGTGGTCTCGGCCCAGTGGATCTATCCACCAGAAGGTGGCCACGAGGGAGTTTGGGCCGTTGGTACACCGGGAGACGTCGAGGGTCCCGGTGTACGACGAGGCGGTACTGAGGACCCCGTCGACGCCGATGCCCGCGGAGCACCGAACCGAAATCTGGTACACGGCGAATCCCTCGGTGACCGTTGCCGTCCAGGCAAGCGTTGGCTCGGTCACCAAGGCACCTGCCTGGGGGCTGGTCAGGTGTCCGGGTGCGCGCCGTTCGATTCCGACCGCGAGCGTCGTCGGATCGCCAAGGCCAACCGTGTTCGTTCCCAGCAAGGTGGCGGTATAGACGCCATCGGGCAAGGGTGTGCCGGCGTCGTCGGCGCCGTCCCAGACCGCAAAGCAACTCTCGCCTGGGAGGGCGACCCGGTCGGTGTCCAGGTGCCGCACCACGGTGCCGGTGCTGTCGACGACGGTGAGCGAGAAGGTGCCGGCAACGATGGGTGTGTAGCCCAGGGCAGTCACGTCCTCGTGGCCGCCAAGGTTCGGACTGAGATAGCCAGGACCTCTGATCCAGGCTGCAGAAGGAGTGTTCGCGATCGTTGCCGACAGCCGGGGCGAGGTCCAGGAATGCGTCACCCCGAACGGATCGGTCCACTCGACCGTGAGGGAGATCTGGTCGGCGCCGTTCAGGCACCGAGTCGTGTCCAACGTGCCCACGAACCGGCCGTCAGTCCCGAGGTCTTGCCAGTCCGACGTCCCGAAGCGGCAGGTCAGGCGGGCGCGCGCTGGCGGGAATCCCACCGCGGGGGAAGCGGCCCAATCGATCTGCCCGGCGAGCACGTCCTGGCTGGCAGGTTTGGTCAGGGACGCGGGGATGCGTCGGTCGATGCCGACCGCGAGACGGATGGGCGTGCTCGGGCCTGCTTCATTCGTCCCGGTGACGACAACGGTGTATGCGCCATCCGGCGCCGGAGCGCCGCTGTCGTCGGTGCCGTCCCAGCGGACGTCGTCCATGCTGGCGTAGCGAAAGACGCTCTGGCCGAGGGTCCGGATTGTTGCCCCGCCAGCGTCCACTACCGTCTTCGAGATGTAGGCTGGCTGGGTATAGGCGAACGAGAGTACGACGGTGTCTTCCTGGTCGTCGCCGTTCGGGCTGAAGTACCCGGGGCTCGACAGCCACGAGAGACTGGCCGTGTTTGCCAGGACGACCGGCGTGGGAGCGGTCGTCCAGATGTGCGAGACGCCGAACGAGTCCGTCCAATTCAGCTGCGCAGCAATCTCGTTATCCCCGTTGAGGCAACGACGCACATCGAGTGTGCCGCGGATCGTACCGCCCGTGCCGACTGGTTGCCAGGGTTGGTATTGATCGGTCCGCCCGCAGTAGACGCGGACTTGGCGGACCAGGAATCCAACGGCGAGGCTGACGGTCCACTCCACGGTGGCGCCGGCGCGCGAGCCGGGCGCTGGGGCGGTCAGGCTGCCCGGATTCCTGGTGTTGAGAGCGACGTGCAGCGTGGCGACCGGTGTGGTCGCGGCGGGGTTGGCCGCTTGGACTCCGAGGAAATAGTCGCCGTCAGGGGCCATCGTGCCGTCGTCGCGCCGACCGTTCCAGGTCAGCGGGCGGGTGCCGAAGTCGATCGGGGTGGCGCTCATCAAGGTGCGCACCAGGACTCCCGCCGCCGAGCGCACGGTGACCGTGACGTCCGAGGACTGCGTCAAGGCAAAGACCGCGGTCAGCTCGTCCTCCTGACCATCGCCGTTGGGGCTGAAGGAGGACGACCCTGACTCCCAACTCACTTGCGGAGCCAGAGCGTCGATGATCACTGGGCGATCAGGGCTGATCCACCAGTACAACTGACCGAACTCGTCGCTCCATTTCACCTCTAGGCGTAAGGCGTTCGGTCCGTAGCTGCAATTGGCGACCGAGAGGGAACCGGTAGCGACGCCCTCAACCGCGGAGCGACCGGGCGCTTCTCCGAAGCCTCTGACGCAGCGCACTGAAACCACCGTGTTGACGCTCGGGCTGACCGCGGCCTCCCAGGAGACCGTTCCGCTGAGGTGTGTATCCGCTGCCGGCCTCACCAGCGAGGCCCCTGGAAGCCGGCGGTCAACCCGGATCGGGAGCAGAGCCGGTTCGCCGGTACCGGCGGCGTTGGTTGCCCAGACCGACACTCCATAGGGCCCGTCGGGCACGAGAGCACCCGCGTCGTCCCTGCCGTCCCAGGGCATCGGCACGTGACCCTCGTGCCGGTAGTGCAAGGCATTCGACTCGAGCGTCCGCACGACGGCGCCCTGGGAGTCCACGATCATTGCCGTGTACTGGGCGGTTCGCGGCGATTGGTGGCTGATGTTGGTGGAGTCGTTGTTGCCATCGCCGTCCGGGCTCACAGTCCTCAGTGACGCGTAGACACCGGGTGCTTGTGGTGGTGTCGAGTTCACGGACACGGTTAGGGGTGGCGTCACCCATGTCTGTGGACCGCCGAAAGCGTCGATCCAGGAGATCTCGGCCGTCAGCGTATTCGCGCCGGGCGCGCAGTCGATGACGTCGATCGTGCCACGGAACCATCCCTGGGCATCCGGGGACCAGGCAGAACCATGGCCATACCCGGAGCCGCACGAGATCGATACGAAGGTCGGCGCAAAGTCGGGTGCCGGAGTCACCGTCCATGGGGCGCCGAGGTCAGGCAACGAAGCGCCGGTGGAGGGTTGCACGAGATACGCCGGCACCCGGGTATCGACTCCGATCTGTCTGGTCGCCGTCGCACTCGTGCCGCCCTCGCCAGTCGCGGAGAGGGATGCGGTGTAGACGCCATCGGGAACGAAACTGCCCGCATCGGTTCGGCCGTCCCAAGCCACCGAGGCTGACGTCGAGGCCGTCGCAGCTGTGGTCCAACTGCGCACGATCGTGCCATTGGCCGCCGAGATGGCGATGTGCAGTTGTGCAGCTGCCGTCAACGAGTAGGTGATCCACGTCGTATCGCTGGAGCCATCACCGTTGGGGCTGAAGTAGCGCGGAGACCCGCTGAGAGCGAGTTCGGGAGCGAGGATGCTGGCCACGCCAGGGCTGGTCAGCCAGGCCAGCGGTGGGAGGTCGTCGGCTGCTGCCGCCGGTGCGCCCGCCAGGAGAGAACCGCACATCACGACTGAGGCCCGCAGTAGCCAGCGAACCAGTCGGGCGGTCCGTAGGAATCTCGGTTCGGTCGCCTCTCGTGCGGCACACCTGCTGGCGGTGACAGACGGTGGGTGCCGTGGGCTCACGCCAAGTGTCCGACCCATCGCTGCGGCAATGACCCCCAAGGCAAGGGCCAACAGCATCGGATCCGCGATGAGCATGGCGTACCAACCTTCCAGGAAGCGCGAGGGCCAGGTATTGAGCCTCACGACTCCCGGCCCGCGACTTCTTTCGTTCCCGATCCCCTCTGACGACAGTTTCGCAGACTCGCGAACGGAGTTGCCACCCCCCAAAGAATGGCTGCAGCCATGAGGATGAACACAGCTCGCTCAGCTTGATCCGAAGAATCTGTGTGGCCTGGGGGGTGCAATGTGTGGTTGAGCGTGGTGGACTGGCCTCAGTGGTGGCATGCGAGTGCGGGATTGCCGGCCGCAAGGTTGCGGAATCACGGCGGGTCGACGGCGGGGGCGTCCGAGCCCTCAGGCTCGATCAGCGACGCGCCGTGCTGGACCCGGCACCGACGAAGGCCAACCCGGAGCAGTCCGACTCACCCGGCGACCGGACGGTGTTCGGCAATGTCGAAGAGCAGCTTCTCGTAGCGGTCGATGACCGTCTCGGCGCTGTAGAGCCCGCGTGCGGTGGCGGCGCCAACGGTGCGGTCCAGCTTCCGGGTGGGCAGCTCACGGAGTGCTCGGGTGATCGCGGCCGGGTCGCGGGGCGGCACGACCGTGCCGAACCCGGTGGCCTGCACGAGGGTGCGCACGCCCGGCCGATCCGAGGCGATGACCGGCACGCCGGCCATCAATGCCTCGGCCTGCACGATGCCGAAGGCCTCCAACGAGTTGACCGAGGGCAGCACGAACACGTCGAGGCTGGCGAAGAAGTCGGCCAACGCCTCGTCGGGAAGGAATCCCAACAACCGCACCCGTGGGTCGTCGCCGATGTGGGCGCGGACCCGCTCGACGACACTGCCACCGGCCACGTTGGCGAAGTCACCGCCGACGAGCAGGCGAAGGGCGGGGTCGGCCAGGGCACGAAAGCCGTCGACGAGATACTCCAGACCCTTCTCTTCGACGATCCGCCCGAGGAAGCCGACATGCAGGCCCGGGCCGTCGCGGAAGGCCGGGACCCCTCCGTCCCGCAGCCGGGACGGCGGCGGGATCACGACCATCCGGTCGTCCATCGCGGCATACAGCTTGCTGTGCTGCGCGTAGTCGGCGCTGGACACCGCCACCGCCTCCGAACGTCGTAGGGCCAAGCGGTGCGACGCATCCAGGGCTAGGACCTGCCCTTGATCGAGGACCCCGCCCGGCAGCGTGACGTCGCATTGATAGGTCGACACGATCGGCGTGCCGCGCACCGCCAACGCGATGGGACCGGCTTCGAGCATCGGCAGGTGCAGGTTCACGACTCGAGCCCGTCGGGCGGCCCGCGCAACCGTCGGCACGAAGCTCGGGCTGACGATGCCCTTGCCGATCCGTAGACGGACCGGGGTGCGCAGCACGTCGACCCCGTTGAGCCGTTCGCGGGCAGGGGTGGCGGGGTCATGATGCCCGCACACCACGAGAACTCGGTGCCCCCGCTGCGCCAGGCCCTCGGCGACGACCCGCGCGGCCTCGGTGACTCCGGACACGTACGGCGCGTAGTAGTTGAGCACCACGAGCAGGTCGTGGGTCGCCTCGTCCGGTATGCCGCGGGCGCGGCTGGGCAGGGTCATGCGGGGCACCGGGTCCTCCACGATGGCGGGGTGGTCACGTCGAATGGCGCCGCGGCCGGCTCGGCGAGCCGATCCGGCGGTGGGTCGATCACGGCCCGAGCCGCGGGTCGGAGACCCGGAGCAGTCGCTGCAGGTCGCGCGGATCGGAGCTCGCGAGGGCGATCTCGGTGATCGGGGCGGAGCCGAGCGACAGCGTGGCCGTACCGGTCGTGGGGTCCACGGAGGTCGGGCCGGCCGGACCAGTGACCGTCAGCACAGCCCCGGGGGCCGCCGAAGAGATCCGTAGGCTGAGCCGGTCCGGGCTGCCGGGGGAGCGCAGCACGACCATCCGGGACTGCGGACCGGCAGCCAAGGTGCCGGCCCCGTCGACGAACTCGCCCCAACTGTCCATCGCGGTCGGTGCCAGGACGACCGCCGCCCCACGCTGCAGGTCGAGCAGCCGGAAGCCGCCGACCGAGCGCACGATCACCCCGGGTGCGGCAGAGGTCGGGACACCGGGCCCGACGAGCAGGTAGCGGTCCAGCTCGCCGCTCCAATAGCGGTCGTGGACAAGGTAGTCATGATGCAGCGACGTGTAGGACACCGCTGGCAGACCGCGCAGTTCGTAGAGCACCCACATCTGTTGGAAGAGATCCGGCACGACCACCGTGATGTCCTGACCGTCGGGACCGCCCAGCTCGCGCGCCCAGGAGGCCAGCACGGCATACTCCCCGCCGACCAGTCGCGGCGTACCGGCCCATCTGTCGGCATGCGCCACCGTGGTGCGCACATTCCCGACGAGCCCTACCCCGGCCACGAGGAGCCCGACCGCGGCGACCGAGGTGGCCACCAGGCGCCGCCGGCGCAAGGGCGGCGGCCGGCGCAGCTCCCCGACGAGAAGTGCCCACCCGCCCACGCAGACCCAGAGCACCAGCGGCACGACGAGGGTGACGAGACGGTCCTGCAGGTAGCCACGGCTGGTCAGGGTGGCCATCGCCGTGAGTCCCAGCCCGGCGCCGACACCCCCGATGAGGCCCCAACGGAACCGGCTCAGTACCACCGCGGCGAGCAGGCCGACCAGGACCGTCCCCACCACGAGCAGCACGCCGACCGTCGGCACCGCCAGGTCCTGCACCTCGGTCAGGCCTGCGGCGCGGGCCAGCGACAGCAGGCGCGAATCGCTCAGGAAGGGTGACGGGAACGTGTCGCCTCCGGATTGGCTGACCAGCAGGTTGCGCAGTCCCCGCAGCCAGGCGAGCGGCGCCAGCAGTATCGAGAGCGCCACGATCCCCGCGGCCCGGGTGACGCGACGGCGCCAGGCCACCGTGCCCTCGCGCCAGCGACCCGCCCAGGCGGCGTGGCCCGAGACAAGCACACCGGCGGCACACGCCGGCACCACGAAGGCGACGTATTCGGTGTAGGAACCGAGCACCCCGGCCAACAGCAGCGCCGCCGGCCAGATCGGATGTCGCCGGAGCACGGCGGCCAGGAAGGCACAGATGGTGGGAAGCAGCAGCGCGATGCCCAGCAGTGAGTCGGCGTGCTGGTCGTATGCGGTGCGGGTGACCAGGGCGTTGGTGGTGACCAGGGCAGCCGCCAGCAGCCCGGCCAGCGGCCCGAAACCGACCAGTCGCGCGGCCACGAGCACTCCGCCGGCGCCGATGAGCACCCAGGCCGCCATGAGGGCCATGAACGCCTCGACGTCATCGACACCCCACAGCTGCTGGATGCCCGCCGACAGCAGTGATTGGCCGACCCGCAGGGGGATGGTCATGGCCTGCTGCGCGGCTGCGGTGACCGGCGACACCGTGTCGGGCCCAAGACGCTCCGACAATGGCGGCGACTCGCGCAGGGTGTGTCCGGTGAACCACACCGATTCGGAGACATAGAAGAACGCATCGTTGTTCCACGAGCTCATGAGCACGCGAGGCGTGCCCAACCGCAGGTTGGGCAGCAGTGCGAGCACCGCGCCGACCAACCCGATCAGACTCGAGGCCGCCACCGCCGGCCAGGCGCGACGATCAACGTGCCACGGTCGCTCCCCGCGGCGCCACCCGACCACGACTGGCGCCAGCGCGAGCCCGAGGGCGACGTACACGCCGATGCGCACCGGCACCAGCAGGGTCGTGGCGTGCAGGGCCACGACGAGGAAGGCTGCACCGACCACCGGGGCGGCCGGAAGCCACAGGGAGCGCCAGGCCCGGCGCAACGGAGTGAGCGCCGCCACGCCGACGACCGCACACACGAGCCAGGCCTGGCCCAGATGCAACAGGGTGGCCCTCATCGTCGCGCCTCGCGCAGCACGGGACGCACCGCCGAGACCACTCGCGCCGTGAGCACCAGCGCAGCCACGGTCGAACCGACGATCATGGGCACCGTGGCCCGAGCGACCAAATCCGGCGACATCGCGTATGCCGCCGCAGCCGCCGCGACCCCGGCCACCCATGCCCCGGCCACCGCCGTATGCCGCCCGAGGGCGACAGCCAGGTCGTTGCCCACGGACCCGAGCAGGTATGCCGCGACACCGCCGGCAACGACGACGGTCACCGCTCGGCTCAGGTCGTAGGACGGGCCGAAGACGAGGCGGACGGCTTCGGGGCCGGCCAGCCAGGCCGTCAGCACCGTGCCGACCGCCGCAGTGAGGACGAGACCACCGAGCACGCTGAGGGTGCGACGCAGGGAGGCCGACCGGCCGGCGTGTGCCTGCTGGGCCACCCGGGCGACGTAGCTGGCCTGCATCGACTGGAGCAGGAAGACGGGGATTCGCAGGGCCGTCATGGTCGCGAGCAGATGACCGGCGACGAGAGCCTCGGTCGGAGCTGCCATCGTGCGAGCCACCACGGTGCCGCCGTTGAGCAGCAGTTGCATCCCCAGCGCGCCGACCGCCAAGCGGGCCACGGCGCTCGCCAAGGCCGGTTCCGACGGAGCGGGCCTGCGCGTAGGGGCTCCCGCGCCCGGTGCCCCGGCCGACTCGGCCGACGCCGCGACCCGGTGCGTCGCCCGGTGGGCGGCCGTCAACGCCAGGACGGTGGCCACCAGGGCCGAGGCCGCGACCGCGACCGCATACGGGGCATAGGAGCGCACTGCCCCGAGAGCCAGACCGAGGCAGGCCAGCAGGCGGGCAAGCGCGTCGACGAGCACCACCGTGGCGTAGGCGCGCAACCGGCCGGTGCCGGCCAAGGCGCCCCGGCCGGCGAACTGGCCGGCATACGACAGACAGGTGCTGACGAAGGCGACGCCGGCCAGCGGGTCCAGGCGTGCCGACCCCGGCAGCAGCATCACGGTCAGCACACCCAGCGTGGCCACCGCCGCACAGATGCGCCCGGCCAGGGTCAGCGCCCGACGCAGTGCGGCGGGCGCGTTGGCCGGGTCACGCGCGATCCGTCTCGCGGTCTCCTGCTCGACGGGCAGGAGCAGGCCGAACCCGATGGTGAGGATCGCCGACCAGAAGACCCCGAACCAGCCGTACTCCTCCGGGCCGAGCACTCGGGCCAGCAGGACGAGCAGACCGTAGGTGGCCACACCGTTGATCACCGCGAAGACGGCCAGCACGAGCGACCCGCTGGCGGCAGCCCGCCCCAGCAGGTCACGCCCCACCGGCGCCGCGGGACCGGGCGTGGACGTGGCCATGCTCACCCCACGACCGCGCTGGACAGGAAGCTGGCCAACCACAGGACGCCCAAGACCTGTAGCACCCGGTCGCCGAAGACGATCGACTCGGGCTCGCCGGCGGCCCCGCGATCGATGTCGACGGCATAGCGCAGCATGCTGAGGCTGAAGAAGGCGATGGAGATCTGCGGCAGCAACTCGACCCGGCGTTGCAGGCCGACCGCCCACAACGAGTAGAACGCCAGGGTGACAGCTCCCGCCATGCTCCACACGAAGCGCAGGTAGCTCGCGGAGTAGTCCTCCAAGGACCGGCGGGTGCGGGCCTCACCCTCACCGAGCAGGTGCACCTCGGAGTAGCGCTTGCCGGCGACCATGAACAACGACCCGAACGAGGCGACGAGCAGGAAGTAGGTGGACAGCAACACACCGGTCGCTGCGCCGCCCGCGACCGCCCGCAGGAGGAAGCCGGCGGCGACCACGGCGAGGTCGACCACGGCAATGTGTTTGAGCCCCAAGCAGTAACCCAGCTGCATCACACCGTAGAAGGCAAGCACTCCCGCCAGTGCGCCGAAGCCCAGCACGGCCAGGACCGCGGGTGTGCCGGCCAGCAGGAGCGACCCGACGGCGACGGCCACCGGCACCCGCAACGCCCCGGAGGCGATCGGCCGGAGTCGTTTCACCGGGTGAGCCCGGTCGTGCTCCCGATCGAGCACGTCGTTGATGAGGTAGACGCCGGAGGCACTGGCGCAGAAGGCGACGAAGGCCAGGCCGACCCGGCTGAGGGTTGTCGGTTGCAGCAAGGTGCCGGCCGCGAGCGGCCCCGCGGCGACGAGCACGTTCTTCACCCATTGGCGGGGCCGCAAGGCGGCGAGCAGGGGCGGCATCTGCCGACCGCAGCCCCGCCAGGCCCGGGCGCCGAGGTGGGCCAGCAGCCCCAGCCCGGCCCCAGCAGCCACGTCTGACGGGTAGTGCACCCCCAGCAACACGCGGGACACACTCATCCCGGCGACTCCGGCGACCCGCACCGGCACCGGCACGGCGGGCGCGGCGAGCAGGAAGCCACAGGTGGATGCCGCGTGGGCACTCGGGAAGGACAGCCGCGACGGCGTGGCCACGAGCACCTGGACACGCGCGTCGTGGGGCCGGGGGCGACGCACCACGCGCTTGACCACCACTGCGGCAGCGTGGGCCGCGAAGGTCGCACCGAGCGTGCGCAGCCAGGCCGACCGGTATGCCGCGGGGCCGGCCACGGCGGCCAACCCGGCGACGCCGAGCCAGCCGATCGCGTGCTCCCCCCATGCCGAGGCAGCGCGCGCCGCCGTCACCGCGGCAGGCCTCGCGGCAAGGGTGCGTTGGGTGGCGATGACGAGGCGCAGGTCGGGCGCCCCGGCCGGCTCAGTCATCGCGGCCGAGCACGAAGATGGCCGATTCACCGGTTCCAGGGCGTAGGAAGAGCCGACCTGACAGGAACTGGGTCAGCGCCGGACCGGAGTGCCAGGCGGCATCGAGCAGCTTCGGCAGTCCTCGGTACGGAGCGTTCCAGAGGCCGTCACTACCTTCCCGAAGTACGCGGAAGCCGTGCTCGGCGAAGAGGATTCGCCATTCGGCGTGTGGCTTGAGGTTGATGTGGGTCGGGTCGGTGAAACCGTTCCAGGCGTGTTGGGCCAGGGCTCGACCGAAGCCGGCCGGATCGGGAGTGACGACGAGGGCGCGGCCGTCCGGGCGTAGCACCCGGCGCCAGCAGGCCAGGGCCTGGGCCACCTGGTCGTCGGTGAGGTGTTCCACGACATGCACCGAGACGACCCTGGCGTAGTGGTCGTCGGGCAACTCGTCCAGCGTTGTGTAGACCCCCGCACCGGGAGCCACGGAGGCCACCTGGGCGGCGCTGTACGCCGACACCTCGAAACCGTCGGTTGCGCCGATCGCGCCCAGGTGCCGCACCAGATGACCGGTGCCGCAGCCGAAGTCCAACAAGGGCCCGGCGGAGCTGACATAGCGACGCACCAGCCGCGTGTAGTAGCGCAGCGCGGGCCGGTCGCCCAGCTGCCCGTTGTTGCGGTAGTAGTCCTCGTCGAAGTGCGGGTCGGATGCGGGAGAGTGGTTCATCAGTGGCCAAAGGAGCGCGGTCGGCTGCAGTCCGTCGCCCCATCCCCTTTCACTGCGTTGTCGCGTCATCCTAATCCGCGGGGAGGGGTATGCCGCTCAGGCGCTTGCGCAAGGCGGGTCGCGAGGGCCGCCCCGGCGACGGCCGGGCTGTGCCGCTCGCGCAGCCGGGCGGCACCGGCCGCGCCGCGGCGACGAGCCTCGAGCGGGTCGGTCACCGCCTCTCGGAGCAGCCGGGCGGCCTCGGCGAGGTCCGGCTCGGCCCACGTGCCGCCCGCGGGGTAGGGCGCGCAACCAGTGGGGATGACGGCCGGGCGCCAGGGCACGGCATACCCACAGCTGTCGTCGACGAAGTCGACCACCCCGCCGTAGGCAGTGGTGACGACGGGTTTGGCATGGCACATCGCCTCCGCGATGGTCAGCCCCAGTCCCTCGGACCGATGCAACGACAGGTAGACGTCGCAGTGCCCGAACAGCGCGTCGAGCTCGGCCGGGGTCGATCGCCGTTCCACGAGCAGCACGTCGGGGTCACCGGCCACCAGGAGCCGTAGTCGCTCGGCGTCGGCAACTCGCAGCCCGGCGTTCACGGACTTGATGACCAACAGCGGTCGATGGGAAGGGGATTCGTCGCGATCGCCGGGTCGTCGGGGGAATGCCTGGCGGAAGGCGGTGACCGCGCCCCAGGGATTCTTGCGTTCGGCGGTGCTGAGGAAGTCGAAGGTGAACAGCACGATCGGCCGCCCATCGGGAAGCCCCAGCTCCGCGCGGGTGAGCGTCGGCGCGCTGGGCTCCCGCCACAGCGGCGGCGGCAGGGTCAGCACCGGCACCGGCGAGTGGGGGGCGATCGCGGCACGGACGAACTCCGTGGCCACCCACACCTCGTCGAGGAGGGCGAAGGCGGGATGTTGGGTGGCCGGGAACTCGGCCACCTCCCAGTACCAGTAGCCGATCCGCCGGGTGCCCTGCCAGTCGGCCCCGGGCAGCGCGGTGATCGCGCCGAGTTCGGCGGCGTTGACGCACAGCAGCGTCACGTCGCCGGCTCGTGGGGTGACGCCGCGGGCTCGTGGCGCCAGGGCGTCCGGTTGTGGGCCGCGCGGACCGGTCCACGGCGTGATCGTGCGGGTGCGGACCGGGACGCCGGCCGCAGCCAGGGCATCGCGCAGGAGCCGGGCCGACGCACCGATGCCCAGGTCGCCTCCCAGGAAACCGACCACGTCCACGGTGACCGGTTCGGCCGTCCTGCCTCGCCCGTGGTGAGCCGGTATGCCGCGGGCGGCCGCCCGGGCCGATGCCGTGGCCGAGCGCCTGGTCCGAGCGGCGAGCCGGCCGACCCCTTCGGCGGCCCGCTTGGCGCGGACCGCCGCGGCACCCGGCCGACCTCGCCCACCTGCCCCGTCAGCTCGACCGCTCCCGTCGTCCGGGGCTGAACCCGGTGCGGCCCGACCCGAGGCGTCGGCGGCGCGACGCAGGGCAGCGGCCAGCAGGTCGGCGGCATCCGGGAGATCGGCGGCGCCGTGCCGCCTTGCCCAGTCCAGCAGGCGCCCGGTATCCACTCCCGGAACCTGGGGGAAGGCCGCCTGCAGGTCCGGCCGAGCCGCCCAGACGCCGGCGAGATACCGCGGCGGATAGCCCGGCCCGGGCGGTGAGATGAGCCAATCCCACGCTGCCGCCGCGTCGTCGTCGTTGAAGAGATCCGGCAGGTCGGCCCCGTCAGGGGCTCGCCACAGGGCCCGCAACGCCGCGTCGACCGGGAATCCGAGGGTGGTGGTGGCGCCACTGCCGGCCGGGTCGGACACCCGCCCGCCACCGACGAGCGATCGGTCCGCGCGACGGGCGCCCAGACGGTCGGCCACCAGCGACGCCAACGCCGGGTGCCGACTTAGCAGCACCGCCGGGTCGGGATTGTCCGGGTCCAGCACCCACGGCCGGTCGGGGTCGGCGCGGCTGAGATCCAGCAGCGGCAGGCGTACCTGCTCGTCGGTGTACGGACCGAGGGCCGGGCGCTTCCAGTCGGCGGCGGCTACGAGCCATTCGGCGCACCAGTCGCGTGCGCCGGGTCGGACGACGACCGCTCCGGGTCCCCCGCCGACGAGGCGAGCACCCGGCATAC
>RRZT010578356.1_pt1 | contig 16357 bp, 16 predicted proteins | sample 2165551 | NCBI WGS metagenome assembly RRZT01 (sample SAMN10456910, study PRJNA506462) | wastewater metagenome | biome: wastewater; feature: sludge; material: wastewater sludge; isolation source: wastewater sludge with Escherichia coli K12::gfp cells carrying plasmid... | place: USA: Moscow, Idaho...
AACTGATTGTTGATTTGAAGTCAGTCAGCAGCTAAACGGCCAGGACCGAGCGCACCAATAAGCTGGGACCCGTGGTCCGTTCTGTGCGTCGAGCCAATTCACCGGTAGCCGGTGCCGTGCGTCTGATCTTTGAATTGAATAGTACGGCGCCACTGCAAGTTTTCACACTGGGTCCCCAACTGCAGTATGGCCATCGCCTGGTGATTGATCTCTCCCATTCGGGGAAAGGACAAGCCATTGCCAGTTCGGGCAATGGTGCCGTCAAGACGACGGCTGCCGCGCCCGGTGGCAAGCCAGTTGCCGGACGCATCATCCCCATGAGTGGTGTGCCTGCGACACCATCCGTTAATGCGGCAGCCAGCTCGACCCTTAAAACCGGTATCGCCTCCAACACCACAACCCGTGCAACCTCGACGGCTCCGAGCTCAGAGGTAAAAATCAAGGAAGAGGTGATCTCGACCGAGATCAGACGGACAAGTGGCGTGGATCAGCGTTCGGTCGCCACCAGATCAACACAGGTTGCATCAAACAATGGCGCCCCGGTAAGAGACAGTGTGGCCAGCCGGAACGATCCAAGGGTCAAACCCTATTTGCCTGAGCACGATATAGTCCCTGGTCCCTCTGCCAAGGCGCAGGCTGAACCGGTGGTCAGCCGAACTCAGCCAGTCAGTGCGACTTCCGGTGACGTGGTCATTGCGGTGGATGCAGGTCACGGCGGTAAGGATCCGGGAGCCATTGGTCAGAATGGCACTTACGAAAAGCATGTCACCCTTGCCATTGCCCGGGAACTGGCGGCCATGATCAATCGTCAACCCGGCATGAAAGCGGTCATGACCCGGACCGGTGACTACTTTGTGGATTTGAATGCTCGCTCCGAGATTGCACGTCGTCACAAGGCCAGCCTGCTGGTATCGATCCATGCCGATAGCGTGGATAACGCCATCGCCCGTGGGGCTTCGGTCTGGATCCTCTCCAACAAACGGGTGGATCGCGAAATGAACAAGTTACTGGGGCAGCAGGAGAAACATACCCAGTTACTGGGGGGCGCGGGTAAGGTGATTGCCGAGGCAGAGCCTAACCCTTATCTGGCCCAGACTATTCTGGATCTCTCCTGGGATAATGCCCGCAGCGAGGGATATAGCATAGGCGAAGATGTACTCAGACAGATAGGTCGGGTGGCGCGTTTGCACAAGACCAAGCCGGTTCATGCCAGTCTGGCTGTGCTCAAGGCGCCAGATATCCCCTCCCTCTTGATTGAGTCCGGCTTTATCTCCAACCCCTACGAGGAGAAGCAACTGGCCTCAGCCAATTACCAGCGGCAGATGGCGCGAGCCATCTTCACCGGTATGCAGGGATACTATGCCAACAACCCGCCGCAGGGGACTCGTATTGCCAGTAATTCGGCGGTCAGTAATGACTCCGCCACTCCCAGTGGGCGACGCCATGTGGTCAAGACAGGAGAGTCTCTTTCCGGTCTGGCCCAGCGTTACGGGGTGACTCGTCAAAAGCTCAAGAGTTACAACAGCCTGAACAGTGAAGTGCTGAAGATAGGCCAAGTGCTCTACATTCCGACCAGCTAAACCCATGCCAATACGCGTATTACCGCCCATGCTGGCCAACCAGATTGCGGCTGGTGAAGTTGTCGAACGTCCGGCCTCTGTGGTGAAGGAGCTGGTGGAAAACTGCCTGGATGCAGGGGCCACCCGCATCGAGATTGAACTGGATAAGGGGGGCGCCCAACTCATCCGCATCCGGGATAACGGGGCGGGGATCCCCAAGGAGGAGTTGGCGCTGGCGCTATCGCGCCATACCACTTCCAAACTTACCTCCATTGAAGATTTGGAAGCGATTGCCAGTCTTGGTTTTCGTGGTGAGGCACTGGCCTCGATCAGTTCTGTATCCCGGCTCACGCTTACCTCCCGCCCTCCTGAACAGGCCGAGGCGTGGCAGGCCTCGGCTGAGGGACGGGAGATGGCGGTCACTGTGCAGCCGGCGGCTCATCCTGTCGGTACCACATTGGAGGTGCGCGATCTCTTCTTCAATACACCGGCCAGACGCAAATTTCTAAAAAGCGAAAAGACCGAATTTTCCCATGTGGATGAACTCATCCGGCGTCTGGCGTTGAGTCGCTTTGATGTGACTTTCCTGTTGCAGCACAACGGCAAGACAGTGCGCCAGTATCGAGCCGCTCGTAGTGATGCAGAACAACTACGACGAGTGGCGGCGGCCTGTGGTTCCGTCTTCTTGCAGCGGGCGCTGCGACTGGATAGTGAACATATGGGGCTTGCCCTGAGCGGCTGGTTACTGCCGCCCGCCGCACAGACAGATACCACACCCGATCTCCAGTACAGCTATGTCAATGGTCGCATGATGCGTGACAAGTTACTCACCCATGCCATCCGACAGGGGTATCTGGAGGCGTTGGGGGTGGAGAGTGCTCCCTCCTATGTTCTCTATCTGCAGCTGGATCCGGCGCAGGTCGATGTGAATGTGCATCCGGCCAAGCATGAGGTGCGCTTTCATGAAGCGCGTCTGGTGCATGACTTCATTGTTCGTGTGGTTCGGGATGCCTTGTTGCAAGGTTGTGAGGCGGCACGCTCAGGCTGTCAATACGATGAGCACTCTGGTGTGCCTGTGTCCCGCGGAGTGGAAACGGAGACTGACTATGGGGTTATTCCCATGGAGCGCACTCATCAGCATGGTTACCAGTTGCGTCAGGGGGCTGCACCCTCTTATGGCGGTGGCGTCTCCAAAGTGGCGTCCACTGCCATGCAGGCATTGTTAGCGCCTGCTCTTGTCGATACACAGATCCCTGTGACGTCATCTGCCAGTGTTGTGGATGCGTGGCAATTACTGGCCCTGCCTCATCCTCGAATCGCCTTGCTTGGTAAGGCATCTGAGTTTTTTCTGCTGGATCTGGCTTTGGCCGAACAGCGATTGCTGGGGCGACGGTTATGGCAACAATGGCAGGAAGAAACCATGGTGTCACAACCCTTGCTGATCCCCCTGTTGCTGCCTTGCGATAAAAAACTGCGAGAAGCGCTGGGGCGTACTGCAGCTGGATTGGCGCGCCTGTCAGTGGAGTGGAAGTGGGGCAGTGGCGATAACCTGATCCTCTACCGGGTGCCGGTTGCCTTGCGTCAGAGCAATCTGGCCGTCACCTTTCCCCTGTTGCTGGAAAAACTGGCCATGGAACCATTTGACGAGCATCAACTGCTGGCCCTTTGCGACTGGCTGGCCGAGCTCTCTCTTGCATCTGTGGCCGACAAGCTGCGACATCGTAGTGAGGCCTCTGTCTTATTGGCCACTATCGAGGCGGAGTGTCCGGAATTGCTGCAGGGATCCCTGCTACGCCCCCTGTCGTGGCAAAAAGAGATGGAGGAGTTATTACATGGACACTAGGCCTTTGGCGATTTTTTTGATGGGGCCGACAGCGTCGGGCAAGAGCGCCCTGGCCATGGAATTGGTGCGCCATCTGCCCTGTGACATCATCAGTGTCGACTCTGCGCTTGTTTATCGCGGCATGGATATTGGTACCGCCAAGCCGACGGCCAGTGAACTGGTTCAGGCCCCTCACAGGCTGATTGACATTCTAGACCCCATTGAGTCATATTCTGCGGCAGATTTTCGCCGTGACGCACTACGCGAAATGGCGCAGATTGCGGCGGCAGGCCGGATCCCCCTGCTTGTTGGCGGTACCATGCTCTATTACAAGGCCTTGCTCGAGGGGTTATCCCCTCTGCCGGAAGCGGATCCGCAGGTCCGTGCCGAAATTGAGCAGGAAGCCGCCTCTTTGGGCTGGCAAGCCTTGCATGATGAGTTGTGTCGTATCGATCCGGTCTCTGGCGCCCGTATCCACCCCAATGATCCCCAGCGTCTGTCCCGGGCTCTGGAGGTGTTTCGGGTGTCGGGCAAGAGTCTGACCGAGCTGACACAACAACAGGGTGAGCCCCTGCCTTATCGCACTTTGCAGTTTGTGATTGCTCCTGCCGACAGAGCATGGTTGCGGGAGCGGATTGCGGTTCGGTTTGATACCATGTTGACGCAGGGTTTTGAGGCCGAAGTGGCTGGTTTACTGCGAAGAGGTGATCTAAATCCCTCTTTGCCATCGATCCGGTGTGTAGGTTATCGCCAAATGTGGGATTATCTGACTGGAGCACTCAGTTATGATGAGATGCGGTATCGCGGGATTGTGGCGACCTGTCAGCTGGCGAAGCGGCAGATGACATGGTTGAGGGGTTGGTCCCATCCACTGCATTGGCTTGAGTCGACTGCCAGTGATAATCTGGCGGCCATGTTGCGCGACATTGGTTCCTCCGTATGAGATGGCTATACTCTTGATAGCCTCGTGAGCGGGGATAATAATCAAGTGCTACAAACAATAAGGATTAAAAAATATGGCTAAGGGGCAATCACTTCAGGATCCGTTTTTGAACGCTCTGCGTCGCGAGAGGATCCCGGTTTCTATTTATTTGGTGAATGGCATCAAGCTGCAGGGACAAATCGAATCGTTTGACCAGTTTGTTATTCTGCTGAAAAACACGGTCAGCCAGATGGTCTACAAGCATGCCATTTCAACTGTGGTTCCGGCTCGTGCCGTTCCTCATCATCAGCATGCTGCTGGTTCCCAGTCTGAAGGTCAGACTGAAGAGTAAGTTGCCAAGGTCATCATCTTGTTTATCTTTTCCCTGCAGAGGCAGATTTTGCCTCTGCAATAAGGAGTCTTTGCTTGTTTGACCGTTATGAAGCTGGTGAACAGGCCATTCTGGTTCATATCGATTTTACCGATGAAGGGGCTAGAGAAGACCTCGCCGAGTTACAGATGCTGGTCAGCTCGGCCGGTGCCACGGCACTGTCGGTGATCACCTGTCGTCGTAGCACCCCGCAACCCAAGTTTTTTGTCGGAACCGGCAAGGCGCAGGAGATAGCGCTGGAAGTCAAACAGCTTGGCGCCGATCTGGTCATCTTCAACCACGCGCTGACTCCGGCTCAGGAGCGCAATCTGGAGAGGTTGTTCGAGTGCCGAGTTCTTGATCGTACCACCCTCATTCTCGATATCTTTGCCCAGCGAGCCCGAACCCATGAGGGTAAACTGCAGGTTGAGCTGGCACAGCTGCGCCATATTGCCTCGCGACTGGTGCGAGGCTGGACTCACCTCGAGCGCCAGAAGGGGGGGATTGGTCTGCGAGGACCGGGTGAAACCCAGCTGGAAACCGACCGCCGTCTTATCCGTGAGCGGATCACCAACATTCTCTTGCGTCTGGAACGAGTCGCGAAACAACGGGAGCAGGGGCGTCGGGCACGGGTGCGTAACGAGATCCCGGTGGTCTCACTGGTCGGCTATACCAATGCTGGAAAGTCGACCCTGTTTAATCGACTGACAGGTTCTGCAGTGTATGCTGCAGATCAGCTTTTTGCGACACTGGATCCGACCTTGCGTCGTATCGAGGTGACCGATGTGGGGGCTGTCATCTTTGCCGATACAGTCGGTTTTATCCGGCATCTTCCCCATGATCTGGTAGCTGCCTTCAAGGCTACGTTGCAGGAAACGCGTGAAGCTGATTTGCAGTTGCATGTGATTGATTGCGCCGATGAGCGAATGGATGACAACATCAGTCAGGTGGATAGTGTCCTTGCGGAAATTGAAGCCAATGATCTGCCGCAGCTGCTGATCTATAACAAGGTCGATGCCCTGCCGGAAGGAAGGGCGCGGATTGAACGGGATGATGAGGGTAAGCCAAGAGCTGTCTGGTTATCGGCACTGTCCGGCGAAGGGTGTGATCTGCTATTGCAGGTCATCTCTGAACTGCTGCAACCGGGAATTGTCCAGCATACTCTCTGCTTGCCCGCAGGCGCAGGTCGCCTGCGCAGCCTGTTTTACCAGCTCAAGGCGATACGGCACGAGAGTTACGGCGATGAAGGTGAACTCCAGTTACAGGTTCGTTTGCCACAAAGTGAGTGGAATCGTTTGCTGAAACAGGAAGGAGAGGCGCTGACAGCCTTTATTGTCGCCTCATAGCTTGGTACAGTTTGTTAACACAACAAGAAGAGTGGAGAAGCCAATGGCTTGGAATGAGCCCGGAAATAATGGGAAAGACCGGGATCCGTGGAGCAATAGTGGCAAGAATCAGACGCCCCCGGATCTTGATAAGTTACTCAAAAATCTGTCGCAAAAGTTCTCGGCCATCTTTGGGGGTAAACGCCCCGGCAGTGATGTCAATGGCACCAGCATAGTGCTGGTTCTGGTGCTGGCGGTGATTGCCTGGTTGGCCAGTGGTATCTATACCGTGCCTGAGGCTGAACGAGGCGTTGTGCTGCGCTTTGGTAAGTTTTACCAGAGTGTGGAGCCGGGATTGCGCTGGAAGGCGACCTTTATTGATAAGGTGATCCCTATTGATGTCGAGTCTGTACACTCCCTGCCTTCTGCCGGTTTCATGCTGACCAGAGATGAGAACCTGGTCAGGGTAGAGATGGATGTCCAGTATCGGGTAGCCGATCCGCGCAAGTATCTGTTCAGTGTTACCAATGCCGATGACAGTCTACGTCAGGCCACAGATAGCGCTTTGCGCTATGTGGTGGGCCATAGCACCATGGATGATGTGCTTACCAAGGGCCGTGAGAAGGTTCGCCAGGATACCTGGCAGGTGCTGGAGCAGATCATCTCCCCTTACGACATGGGCATAGTGGTGCTGGATGTTAACTTCTTGCCAGCGCGTCCGCCGGAAGAGGTGAAGGATGCCTTTGATGATGCGATAGCCGCCCAGGAAGATGAGGCGCGTTTCATTCGCGAGGCCGAAGCCTATTCCCGTGAACTTGAACCCAAGGCTCGTGGCCAGGTGAAGCGTCTGGAAGAGGAGGCTCAGGGTTACAAGGAACAGGTGGTACTCAAGGCCAAGGGGGAAGTTTCCCGTTTCAACGAACTGTTGCCTCAGTACCAGTCCGCGCCCGAGTTGACCCGCCAGCGTCTCTACCTGGAGACAATGGAAGAAGTGTATAGCAAGAACAATAAGGTCTATGTAGATCTTCCTGCCGGTAGCAACAGTATGATTTACCTGCCGCTGGACAAACTGGCATCACCATCCGGCAAGGGTGGGCAAGTCAAGCCCTCGTCGGGGAATGCGGTGGCGCCTGCGTCGACGCTGGTGCCTGCTGTGGTTCCCCAGAATGTCGGTGATCTCTCATCCGAGAATATGGGTCAGGTGAATGGACCATTGCGTAATAGTGATCGTAGCGGTGGGAGAGAGTAAGCGATGAAGAAGATTATTTTAGGTGTTATCGCTGTCGGCCTGCTGCTGGGATCATCCTCGATTTTCGTGGTGGATGAGGGCAAGGCTGGCATAGTGGTGCAGTTTGGCAAGGTCAAACGGATCGAGGAGAGCGGGTTGCCCGTGGTCTATGAACCTGGGTTGCACTGGAAATGGCCCTTGATCGATGAGGTGCGCCGTCTGGATTCGCGTATCCAGACCATGGATGGGCAGGCCGATCGTTTTGTCACCTCGGAGAAGAAGGATCTCATCATCGACTCCTATGTGAAGTGGCGCATCGAAGATTTTGCCAAGTTTTTTCTGGCCACCGGTGGTGGTAACTATGCTCAGGCGGAAAACCTGCTCAAGCGCAAGATCAGTAATGGTCTGCGTTCCGAGATTGGTAGTCGCACCATCAGTGATATTGTCTCCGGACAGCGCTCTGAAGTGATGGAAGATACCCTGAAGAAGATGGCCAGCTCTTCCGAGTTGGGGATCAAGGTGGTGGATGTCCGGCTCAAGCAGATCAACCTGCCGCTGGAGGTCTCCAACAAGATCTACCTGCGTATGCGCTCCGAGCGTAATGCCGTGGCGCGGGAGCACAGATCCCGGGGTAGGGAACAGGCTGAAATTCTCAAGGCGGATATCGATCGCCGCGTCACCGTCATGATCGCCGATGCGGAGCGTAAATCCCGCCAGTTGCGTGGTGAAGGGGATGCCGAAGCCAGCCGTATCTACTCTGATACCTATAAGCAGGATCCCGAGTTCTTCAGCTTCCTGCGTAGTCTCGATGCCTATCGCAACAGCTTTGCCAGTGGCAATGATGTGATGGTGTTGCGTCCGGATGATGAGTTTTTCCGCTATTTCCGCAATGCCGGGCCGGTACGAAAAAATTAATCCCTATGCAATGTGATACAAAAGAGTCTGCCTGGCAGGCTCTTTTTTTATCCCGATCCCGTTGAGAATGAATTCGCATACAAATAAAAATATATTATTTTTCAAATACTTATAACATATTGAAAATAAAGAAAAAGATATATCTATTTGATATTAAAGGCTTTTTTGTTTTTCCTGTCAGCTTTGCCTTAGGTCAGGGGAGGGCGTGTTGGTCAGGTAGACAGCAGCGCGGCTGACGAGTTATCTGGGCAGGGAAGAGTTTTAGCTGCTGTTTGATGATTCCGGCTCGGCGCAAATTTTGATAGAATCTATTTTTAACCACACTGTAGACGATTAAAGATGGGACAGAGCGTCGTAATCTTGGGCACCCAATGGGGTGACGAAGGTAAAGGCAAAATTGTCGATCTGCTGACCGACAAGGCACAGTATGTAATCCGCTATCAGGGCGGCCACAACGCGGGTCATACCCTGGTCATTAACGGTGAAAAGACCGTTCTGCACCTGATCCCTTCCGGGATCCTGCGTGATAACTGTAAATGCATTATTGGGAACGGTGTTGTGCTGGCACCCGATGCCCTGCTCAAGGAGATGAATGCACTGGAAGCGCGCGGCGTGCCTGTGCGTGAACGTCTGCTGCTGAGCGAAGCTTGCCCTCTGATCCTGCCGTATCATGTGGCGCTGGATCTGGCCCGTGAAAAGGCCCGTGGCGCCAAGGCCATCGGTACCACGGGGCGTGGCATTGGTCCGGCCTACGAAGACAAGGTAGCCCGTCGCGGCTTGCGTGTCGGCGATCTGGCCAACATGACCACCTTTGCTGAAAAGCTCAAGGAAGTCATGACCTACCATAACTTCCAGCTCACCCAGTTCTATGGTGTGGAAGAGGTTTCTTACGAAGCTGTTCTGGCCGAAGCCAAGGGCTATGCCGAACTGCTGACCTCCATGGTCGTCGATGTGACCGACCTGCTGGATAAGGCCCGCCTGCGCGGTGATCGTCTGATGTTTGAAGGGGCTCAAGGCACCCTGCTGGACATCGACCATGGCACCTATCCCTATGTAACCTCCTCCAATACCACGGCTGGTGGTGTGGCGACAGGGTCCGGTTTTGGCCCTTGCTTCGTCAATTATGTGCTCGGCATTGCCAAGGCCTATACCACCCGCGTCGGTTCTGGTCCGTTCCCGACTGAATTGCATGATGAAATCGGTGAGCGTCTGGGAGTCAAGGGGCAGGAGTTTGGTGCCACTACGGGTCGCAAGCGTCGCTGTGGCTGGTTTGATGCGGTTGCCATGAAGCGAGCCATCCAGATCAACTCATTGACCGGCTTCTGCCTGACCAAGCTGGACGTGCTCGATGGTCTGGAGACTGTCAAGATCTGTACTGGCTACCAATTCCCGGATGGTTCGGTGCGTGATGTTCCGCCCATGGCGGCTGACGACTACGAGCTGGTGCAACCCGTCTATGAAAGTATGCCGGGTTGGAGTGAGACCACCTTCGGTGTGAAGGAGCTTGAAGCTCTGCCCAAGGCGGCTCGGGATTATATCCGCCGTATCGAGGAGATCACCGGTGTGCCGGTCGATATCATCTCCACCGGTCCGGATCGCGATGAAACCATGATCCTGCGCCATCCTTTCGCCGACTAATCATCAGCGAAGATAAAAAGCCGGTCGAATTGACCGGCTTTTTCGTTTCTGGAACGTTACGGGACTGGCCTGATGTCAGGCGTGGCGTTGCACGGCCATATCCGCCAGTGCACAGAGCGCCTGTTTGTACGGCGAGTCAGGCAGGCTGCAGAGGGCCTGTTTGGCCTTGTCTGCCTCTGCCTGGGCTCTTTGCTGGCTGTACTCGATGGCGCCGGTGCGATGGAGGATGGCCAGGATCTCGTCCAGGTGCGCCATGCCGTTGCGATGAGCAATGGCATCCTGTAATCGCTGACGCTCGGCACCGCTGCTTTGGCTGATGGCGTATATCAGTGGCAGGGTAGGTTTACCTTCTGCCAGATCATCCCCCACATTCTTGCCCATCTCGCTACTTTGTGAGGTGTAATCCATCACATCATCGGTGATCTGGAAAGCTGTCCCCAGATACTTGCCATAATCCAGCATGGCTTGCTCGGTGGCGGCTGGCTGGTGGGTCAGGATGGCGCCGATGCGGGTTGCGGCTTCGAAGAGCTTGGCAGTCTTGCAATAGATGACCTGAAAGTAACTCGCCTCCGTGGTGGCCGGATCACTACAGTTCATCAATTGCAGCACTTCGCCTTCGGCAATGATATTGGTGGCATCGGCGAGTATGTCCATCACGCGCATGCTTTCCATCTCTGCCATCATCTGGAAGGCGCGGGTGTAGAGGAAATCGCCCACCAGAACACTGGCGGCATTGCCAAACAGCTGGTTGGCGGTATCCCGACCGCGACGCAGGGCGGATTCATCCACCACATCGTCATGAAGCAACGTGGCGGTATGAATAAATTCGACAATGGCTGCCAGCTTGATGTGTTGCTCACCCTGATAACCGAGGGCGCGGGCCGCCAGCACAGTCAGGAGAGGACGCATCCGTTTTCCACCACCGTTGATGATATAGACACCCAGTTGCTTGATAAGGGCGACATCGGAGTGGAGACGATTCATGATGAGTGCATTTACCGCCTGCATATCTTCATCGGTAAGTGCTCGGAGGGCGTGTTGATCCATAAGCTGGTTACTGCGTCCTGATAAGGCTCGGGCTGGCCGTCATTGTAGTAAGCGTAGATTCTACATCCATTTTACATGAATTGCTGCCATCTTGGCACGGATACAAGGTTGGCCCCCTGATCACTAAATGATCTTTTGCCAAAATCCCCCTTGCCTGAGCCAGTCAAGTTGCGTAGAATGCGCGCCCATTGTCATCTAGTTTTTTGTGCATCGTCCGCATCACGGATGGGTGCCCAATTCGGAGTTTAATCATGTACGCTGTTATCCTAAGTGGCGGCAAGCAACACCGTGTAGCTGAAGGTCAGGTCGTTCGCCTGGAGAAGCTGGAAGCTGAGACCGGTGCTACCGTAGAATTCGATAAGGTTCTGATGGTTGCCCAAGGCGAAGAAGTGAAAGTTGGCGCTCCTTACGTCGCTGGCGGTAAGGTCGTGGCTGAAGTTGTGACTCATGGTCGCGGCGACAAGGTCAAGATCGTCAAGTTCCGTCGTCGTAAGCACCATCGTAAAGAGATGGGCCATCGTCAGTGGTTCACTGAAGTTAAAATCACTGGCATCACTGCTTAATTCTGAGGAGACCATCAAATGGCACATAAAAAGGCTGGCGGTTCTTCCCGCAACGGTCGCGACTCCGAAGCCAAACGCCTGGGCGTTAAGCGTTTCGGTGGCGAAACAGTTCTGGCTGGTAGCATCATCATTCGTCAACGTGGCACCAAGTTCCACGCTGGCGCAAATGTAGGTTGTGGCAAAGACCACACCCTGTTTGCTACCGCTGAAGGCAAGGTCAAGTTTGAAGTCAAGGGCCCGAAAAACCGTAAGTATGTCAGCATAGTTGCTGAGTAAGTTACGCTGAAGGCTTTAAAGGCCCTGCCTATGGCAGGGCCTTTTGCTTTATGTATCACCGTCTGCAGACTGACTTATGGGTGAGGAACAGGGGTGACTTACCCCAATTAGTATTATCGCCCTGAAAGCAACTGAGCTCTATACTTGCACCATAGGCTCCCGGGGACTGGAGTAGTAAAAAATGAAATTTGTTGATGAAGTACTGGTACGCATTGAAGCCGGTGACGGTGGCAATGGTTGTGTCAGTTTCCGTCGGGAAAAATATATCCCCAACGGTGGTCCTGATGGTGGCGATGGTGGCGATGGTGGCGATGTCTATCTGCAGGCTGATGAGAACCTCAATACCCTGATTGATTTCCGTTTCGAGCGCTTCTATGCGGCGGAGCGTGGTGAAAATGGTCGGGGTGCCAACTGTACCGGTGCGCGGGGCAAGGATCTTACCCTGAGAGTGCCGGTTGGTACCCGTGCCAAGGATGAAGACACTGGCGAGATCCTCGGTGATCTGACCAAGCATGGTCAGCGCCTGATGGTGGCCAAGGGTGGTTTTCATGGTCTGGGTAACACCCGTTTCAAGAGTTCGGTCAACCGTGCGCCCCGTCAGAAGACGATGGGAACGCCTGGTGAAGATCGTAACCTGCGTATGGAGTTGTTGCTGCTGGCCGATGTCGGTTTGCTGGGGTTGCCCAATGCTGGCAAGTCTACCTTCATCCGGGCCGTTTCAGCGGCCAGACCCAAGGTGGCGGATTATCCCTTTACCACGCTGGTGCCCAATCTGGGCGTGGTGCGTATGGCAACAGGGAAATCCTTTGTCGTGGCCGATATTCCCGGTCTGATTGAAGGGGCGGCTGAAGGCGCCGGACTTGGTATTCGTTTCCTCAAGCACCTTGAACGTTGCCGCATTTTGTTGCATCTGGTGGATATTCTGCCGGTTGATGAGTCGGATCCGGCGCAAAATGCCAAGACGATCATCCATGAACTGGAGCGCTATAGTCCGGAATTGGCGGCCAAGCCACGCTGGTTGGTATTCAACAAGCTGGATCTGGTGCTGGAAGAAGAAGCTGACGAGATCATTGCCCGTGTGGTCAAGGAGCTGGAGTGGACGGGACCTGTGTACCGTATCTCCGCCTTTGATAAGCAGGGGACAGAGCCTATCTGCTATGACATCCACAACTTGCTGGAAACCATGCCTAGGCCCGAAGAGCTGGCGGAACAGAAGCCCGAGAAGGTGGAGTTCAAGTGGGATGATTACCACAAGGAGCAGCTGGCCCAGGTTGCCGATGATGATCTGGATGATGACGATGATTGGGATGAAGACGATTACGATGTTGAAGTGATCTATACCCGTTAACGTCACAAGGCCACCAAGAGCTATTGGTGGCCTTTGTTTTTGCAAGTAAACTCCCCAGTCGGCAGAGACAGATTGATATGTGTTAATAACTGCCGCGCTATTACCGCTATAATGCCCACTTTGCCTGAAATCTTCTGTTTCCATCAGCAGGGAAGGAAATGATGCAACAGCCAACCAGAGTCCTGACTCGGGACGAGCAGACCGATATTACCCGTGTGCTGGTCAAGACCGCCCAGATGCTGGCTTCCTGCGGCGCAGAGAGTCGTATCATAGAGCAGACAACCTGCCGTCTTGGCCATTCACTGGGTATCGAGAGTGTCGAAATGGCCATCACCCCCAGTGCCGTGATCCTGACCACCCTCAACCATGGTTCCTGTATCACCACCACCCGACGCATCCACGAGTTTGGCATCAACATGCAGGTGCTTTGCGAGATCCAGCGTATCTGCATTCTGGCGGAGAAGAAGCTCCTGGAGAATACGGCCGAGGTGCGAGCCAAGCTGGAAGCCATCAAGCCGTTTCGTTACAACCGCTGGTTGGTGGTGTTGATGATTGGGCTATCCTGTGGCAGTTTCAGCCTCTTTTTTGGTGGTGATTGGCAGGTCTACCTCATCACCTGCCTGGCCTCTTCGGTCGCCATGTTTGTGCGCCAGGAGATTGCTCACCGTCACTTCAGTCCGCTGTTGAACTTTTCGGCTACGGCTTTTGTGGCTACTTTGATTGCCAGTTCGGCAACAATTTATGATTTAGGGGAACATCCCGAGTTGGCGATGGCCGCCTGTGTGCTCCTGCTGGTACCGGGTTTTCCGCTGATCAATGCCATGCTGGATGTGGTCAAGGGGTATTACAACATGGGGCTGGCGCGCTGGCTTACGGCGACCATGCTGACGCTCAGTGCCACCACCGGCATAGTGCTGGCCATGATGCTGACCGGTGTCTGGGGGTGGCAGCCATGAGAGATATCATCATCTTAGCGCTCTGGGATGCGTTCTGGGCGGCGATCCCGGCCGTGGGTTTTGCCATGCTCTTCTCCGTGCCGCCGCGATTTCTCAAGTATTGTGCTCTGGGTGGCGCCTTGGCTCATAGCATGCGGGCCGTGCTGATCCATTACGGCTTGCCTATCGAGTGGGCAACCCTGGCGGCCAGCAGTCTGGTCAGCCTGATGTTTGTCTATCTGTCCCGTCGTCTGATTGCGCCCAGGCCCGTTTTCACCGTGGCCAGTATCATCCCCATGATACCGGGAAAGTATGCGTTCAATACCATCATCGCCGTGCTGAGTATGAACAGTCAGGGGGTGAGCCAGCATCTTATCAATGCGGCCTTGGATAATGGGCTCAAGACGCTGTTTATTTTGATGGCGCTGAGTTTTGGTCTGGCCATACCGCCGCTTATTATTTACCGCAACCGTCCTATAGTGTGAGCCTTATGCAGATCTCTCTCATCGTCGCCATGGCTCGCGGCCGTGTCATCGGTAAAGATAATGGCATGCCATGGCATATGCCGGCCGACTTGCGCCATTTCAAGTCTGTCACCCTGGGTAAACCCGTGGTGATGGGGCGGCGCACCTTCGAGTCCATCGGTCGTCCCTTGCCGGGGCGTCGCAATCTGGTGATTAGCCGGAATGTGGATTGGCAAGCCGATGGGGTGGAAGTGGCCTCTTCACTCGAGCAGGCGTTGGCGCTGCTGGCCGGAAGTGACGAGGTGATGATCATCGGCGGGGGGCAACTCTATGCCGAGGCGTTGCCACTGGCTCACCGTCTCTACTTAACCCATATCGAATTAGCCGTGGAAGGGGATACCCATTTTCCGGATTACACTCGCTTTTCGTGGCGGGAGATCGCGACCGAATCTCACTGTGCCGATGAGCATAACCCTTACGACTACCGCTTCGTGACGCTGGAGCGTGACGATTTGTAGGCCGTCGGGCTGACGATAGCAAAAGTAAAAAACCGCCAGCTCGGCGGTTTTTTACTATCTCTGCCATTATGTCCTGTTGGCAGTCGAGGTAGTTATTAGTCGCTCTTAGTGTTTTATGCTGATTATTTTTTAAAAATATTGTTTAAAATCAAATGGATAAAATTAACTGATTAAAATCAACGCGTTATAAGTAATTGATTTTATTTGCTATTATATTTGATTGCTATCATTTGCTCTGTTTTTGTTCGGTTTTGCAGTGAAAGTCACTATGGTGAGTGGTGCTCTACGACCTATGCCATCGACAGATGTCCTAATCGCCCTTGGCATACATGGGGCAGCCCAGGCTGAAGATGGCATCGTCGTCACGTCGCCACATGGTGAGTTGGTTGCCCCAGACACAGCCGGTATCCAGCGCATGGATCCTGGGTTTGGGACACTGTCCCATCAAGGCTGCCCAATGTCCGAACACCAGTTCCGGTTCATCCTCGACGGGTTGGCGTAACTCGAACCAGGGTTTGAGTCCGGGTACTTGCTGCTTGGGTGACACCTTGCTGTGAAAATCAAGCGTGCCATCCAGAGCGCAGAACCGCATCCGGGTATAGCAGTTGATGATATAGCGCCAGCGGGGCAGACCGGTCAGACGCTCATCCCAGTGGGCGGGGTCGTTGCCATACATATGAAGCAGCAGCCAGTTACCCTGATCACTGCGTAGCAGATCTTCGACTTCATGAGCACAGCGGCGGGCCGTATCCAGATCCCATTGGGGGGATAGTCCGGCATGGCACATGATCAGTGGCTCGGTAGGGTGCTCGGCCAGCAGGGGCTGCAGGCGTAGCCAGCGCAACAACTTGTCGGCGTCATGCGCCTCCAGCAGGGCATCCAGCTTGTCTTTCTTCTTGAGCTTGTGGTGACCGGCTGCCGTTGCCAGCAGATTCAGATCGTGATTGCCGAGCACTGTCGTCGCCTGAAAGCCGAGACTGTGGACAAAACGCAACACTTCCAGCGATTTTGGACCTCTGGCGACCAGATCGCCAGTCAGCCAGAGTTCATCCTCGGCTGGATCAAACCGGGCAAGATCCAGCAGCCGCCGCAGCTCGTCGTAGCAGCCCTGGACATCGCCAACACAATATATGGCCATGATGATTCAGTGAATTAGATTGGGTGCAGCCAGTGAGAAGATGGGGATGCCGATATCAAACAGTTCACCCGCTTCGCCTTGGAAGGTGTAGCTGCCTTCCATAAAGCCAAGCGGGGTATTGATCACTACCGAACTCTGATAGCGATAGGTTTCACCAGGGGCGATGTGGGGTTGTTCCCCCACGACCCCCGGCCCCTGTACTTCACTCTTCTGGTCATTAGCATCCGTGATACGCCAATGCCGCTCGAGCAGTTGTACAGTAGCAGCACCCTGATTTTCGATTTCTATG
>RRZT010050913.1_pt1 | contig 16356 bp, 14 predicted proteins | sample 2165551 | NCBI WGS metagenome assembly RRZT01 (sample SAMN10456910, study PRJNA506462) | wastewater metagenome | biome: wastewater; feature: sludge; material: wastewater sludge; isolation source: wastewater sludge with Escherichia coli K12::gfp cells carrying plasmid... | place: USA: Moscow, Idaho...
CTTTCGTTTTTTTACGAAAGTCTTTTAATATTTTACAATTTGTTATATAATGAGTAAATACAGTTTATTATGAAGAGTGGTGATTATAGTGCTAGAAAATTTACTATTGAGAATAGAACAATACAATCCTGATGCCGATTTAAAGCTGCTTATAAAAGCATATAACTACGCATCAAGTGCACATGAAAATCAATATAGAAAGTCCGGTGAAAAATACATCATCCATCCAGTAGAAGTCGCAAAAATACTTGCTGAACTTGAGCTGGATGTTGATACGATAGCAGCCGGTCTGCTTCATGATGTAATTGAAGATACCGATGTTACCTTTGAGGAAATAGAGCGTGAATTTAATCTAGATATCGCAATGCTTACAGATGGAGTTACAAAGCTTGGAAAACTAGAATACAAGAGCAAGGAAGAAACTCAGGCTGAAAACATGAGAAAAATGTTTCTTGCAATGGGAAAAGATATAAGGGTCGTACTCATAAAACTTGCAGACAGGCTTCATAACATGAGGACTTTGAAGCATATGTCTCCGGAAAAAGCTATTGAAAAATCACTTGAAACGATTGAAATATACGCTCCAATTGCCAATCGACTTGGTATATCCAAAATTAAGCTTGAAATGGAAGACCTTGCACTAAGATATCTTGACCCTGAAGGTTATTACGATCTTGTAGAAAAAATTGCAAGAAAAAAAGCTGAAAGGGACGAATATATTCAGAGGGTAATATATGAAATTAAAATGAAGCTGGATGACTCTTCTATAATGGCCGATATAACCGGAAGAGCAAAGCACTTCTACAGTATATATAAAAAAATGAAGAGCCAGAATAAGGAATTCGACGAAATTTTTGATTTGATGGCCGTAAGGGTCCTTGTCGAAAATGTTAAAGACTGCTATGCTTCACTCGGCCTCGTTCACACCATATGGAGGCCCATTCCTGGAAGATTTAAAGATTATATAGCCATGCCGAAACCAAATATGTATCAGTCTCTGCATACTACCGTTATAGGTCCGGATGGAGAGCCTCTTGAAATACAGATTAGAACATTGGATATGCACAGGACAGCTGAGTTTGGTATTGCTGCTCACTGGAAATACAAGGAAGGCAAGATCAATCAGGAAGCTTCAGGCATGGAGTCAAAATTACAGTGGCTTAGACAGATGATGGAATGGCAAAAGGAAGTCTCTGATCCAAAAGAATTCATGGATTCTCTTAAGATAGACCTCTTCACAACCGAAGTTTACGTTTTTACTCCAAAAGGAGAAGTAATAGAACTTCCGGCAGGCTCCATACCACTTGATTTTGCGTACAAAGTGCACTCGGACGTTGGAAACAAGTGCGTAGGCGCAAAAATAAACGGCAAAATAGTGCCCATGACATATACTCTTCAAAATGGTGACTTAATTGAAATTCTAACATCATCCAACTCAAACGGACCTTCACGTGACTGGCTTAATATGGTAAAAAGCTCACATGCAAAAAGCAAGATAAGACAGTGGTTCAAAAAAGAGAGAAGAGAAGAGAATATTCAGAAGGGAAGAGAGCTCCTGGAGCGTGAAGTCAAAAGACAGGGATATTCTCAATCCGAAATACTCAAACACAGATATCTTTCCCCTATAATGAAATCACTTTCACTCACTAATGATGAAGATTTTTATGCTGCAATAGGGTATGGAGGTATTACCCTTTCACAGGTAATGCCTAAGCTAAAGGAAAAGTATGAACTTGAGAATAAAGATAAGGAAAAAGAAAAGGATTTAAAAGTAAAAAAACCGTCTTCCCCTGAACTGATCGTAACAAGCAAAAAGACCCCCTCTCATGACTATAAGGGAGTTTATGTAAAAGGTATTGACAATCTTCTTATCAGATTTGCTAAATGCTGTAATCCACTTCCTGGAGACGATATTGTAGGATATGTTACAAAAGGTCGAGGAGTATCAATCCACAGAGCTGACTGTGACAACATAGATATCAACAGTGAAACTCCAAGTGACAAGCTGGTAGAAGTAGGTTGGGACAAGAACTATAATAACCTGAAATCTTTTGAAGTAGAGATTCTCATACAGGCAAATGACAGAAGAGGTCTTTTTGTCGATGTAAGCAGAGTTCTTGCCGATGAAAAAATACAGGTAAACAGCATAAATGCAAGGAATAACAAAGACGGGCTTGTCAACATGAACACAATTATTGTAGTTGCTTCAAAAGATCAGCTCAAATCTGTAAAAAACAAAATAAAAAGAATAGAAGGAGTAATCTCTGTAAATAGATTATAAGACTAATATGAGAGCAATTGTTCAAAGAGTAAAATATTCAAGTGTGGAATTTTACAAAGATGAGGAAAAAATCATAAACGAAATATCAGCAGGGCTTCAAGTGCTTGTAGGAATAACACAAGACGACACACAGAAAGATGTTGAGTATATCGTTGATAAAATAACAGGATTAAGAATATTTGAAGATGAAAATCAAAAAATGAATCTGTCCTTAAGTGATATATCAGGAGAAATACTCCTGGTATCTCAGTTTACACTGTATGGAGATGCAAGAAAAGGGAAAAGGCCAAGCTTTACTGACGCTGCAAGACCTGAAATTGCAGTACCACTTTATGAAACAATTATAAAGGAAATAAAAAGTAGAGGAATCGGATGTAAAACCGGTGAATTTGGCGCTGACATGACTGTAACAATAGTCAATGATGGTCCTGTAACAATAATGCTTGATAGTAAAAAACAATTTTAAATATGAGGTGCATAATGTTTTTAGAAGCAATCGGAAGAAATCGATATGGAATTAACAGTTATATTTTAGCAGATGACAGCAACAATGCTGTTATTATAGATCCAGGTATAAATTATCAGTTCATCGTGCACAGCCTTAGAGAAAATAAGCTTTCGGCTAAAGCAATACTCCTTACACATGGGCACTGTGACCACATTGCAGATGTAGAAAAGCTAAAAAACGAATTCAGCCTGCCAGTATACTGTCATGTTAAGGATAACGAATTACTTATGAATGCAAAGCACAATCACTCCGAGAGCTTCGGATTGGGGAAAATCGAATTCAGTGCAGACATCCTTATAAGAGATGGAGACATTATACAGATTGAAGACCTTTCTATCAAAGTAATTCATACTCCAGGACACACAAAAGGCGGAGTATGTTATATGTACAGGGACATGCTTTTCACAGGAGATACTCTTTTTGCCGGATCAATGGGAAGGACTGATCTTTATGGTGGAAACGAAGAACATATGAATAACTCACTCAGAAAGCTGTCTGAAATGGAAGAAAATCTTACTATATATCCAGGTCATGGTCCAAAATCCACTATAAAAATAGAAAAGGAAACGAACCCGTTTTTAAGGTTATAAAATGAAAATATACATTCAAAATCTGAAATATGAGTATGAATTGAAGATGCTTTTTAACAGCTTTACTAGATTGGAATCCCAATTCTATCATATATCAGAATATAATGAGTCCGATTCAGAGTGCATTGTCATCAGCGAAAATTCCGATTATGGACCGGATATCATTGTCACTGGAACATCGGATTTTGGAAGCATACACTATAGTCATAGCGAAAAATGTTCAGTTTCTGACAGAGAAATAAAGAATGCCTATAAAAGGTGTCTCTATGTAATTCTTTCAAAAATTTTGAATAAAGAACTGCCATGGGGAATCCTCACTGGAATAAGACCTGTAAAAATATATAACGACCTTAGAAAAAACAGGCCCGAATTAGATGAAATTGGCATAAAAAATGAAATTTCATCAAAATATCTCATATCTGATAAAAAAATAAAGCTTATGCAAACCGTATCCGACATCCAGAAACCAGTAATAGACTTGACAGGAAATGAGAGTTACAGCATATATATAAGCATCCCTTTCTGTCCAAGCCGTTGCAACTACTGTTCATTTTTTTCGAACGATATAAACCAAAAAGGCCATCTGCGTGACTCATACATTGATGCTCTCGAAGCAGAAATTGATGCTATTCTAAATGAGCATTGGGTAAAGGAAAGAAGGCCTGATAGCATCTATATCGGTGGAGGGACGCCTACTTCACTTGAAAACTGCCAGATAGAGAGATTATTGGCTTATCTGAATAGCAAATTTGACTTCACTAAATTAAGAGAAATAACTTACGAAGCAGGAAGACCTGATACATTAACCGAAGAAAACCTTGATTTACTAAAAAAATATGGCGTCACCAGAATATCTATAAACCCTCAGACTATGGTAGATGATACATTAACAAAAATAGGACGGCTTCACAATTCTGAAGATATCGAACATGTATTCCATATGGCAAGAGATAAAGGTTTTGATAATATAAATATGGATATAATATTGGGTCTTCAGGATGAAAATATTCAAAGCGTACAGCATACACTTTCCAAAATCTGTAAGCTCAATCCTGAATCTGTGACCATGCACACACTGTCAATTAAAAAAGCTTCAACTTTACACCAGAACATGGATTACAATGAGCTTGAAAGACAGGAAAATAACATAAACCAGATGGTAGAGACGGTCTATGATTGTATGAATAAAATGGGAATGAAACCATATTACCTGTACAGGCAGAAAAACATACTCGGCGGCTTTGAAAATGTAGGTTTTTCGAGGCCCGGTAAGGAATCATGGTACAACATAGTTATCATGGAGGAGCTTCAGAACATTCTTGCATTTGGCTCTGGAAGTGTCTCCCGATTCGTATACCCTGATGAGAACAGAATAGAGAAGCTATCTAACATAAAGAATCTCGAGGAATACATTAATCGTACGCAGGACATGATAAACAAAAAAAGATCGGAGATGAAATAATGAAAATTCAAAAACCAAAAGGCACTGATGATATACTGCCTTCATCTATAGGCAAATGGTATTATGTTGAAGATATGTTCAAAAAAGTCTGCGAGGATTTCGCATACAGAGAAATAAGAACTCCTATGTTTGAATCTACTGATCTTTTCAAGCGTGGTGTAGGAGATACTACTGATATCGTGCAAAAAGAAATGTTTAACCTCGAGCAGAGAATAAATCCAGGCTCAAAAAAGAAGCCTGAATCTTTTTCACTTAAGCCTGAAGGAACCGCACCAGTAGTCAGAGCTTATATTGAAAACAGCCTGTACGCTAACCCTCAGCCTACAAAACTGTTCTATATAACTCCATGCTTCAGATATGAACAGCCTCAGGAAGGCAGAAAAAGAGCCTTTCATCAGTTTGGAGTAGAGGTATTCTCAAGTTCCAATACCTATACTGATGCCGAGGTTATTTCACTGGCAATGGAATTTTTCAGAAGACTGGGCATAGACAAATATCTTGAGCTCAGAATAAATTCAGTAGGAACAGCTGAGAGTCGAAAGTTATACTCAGAAAAACTGAGAGCATTTCTGCAGAATGATTACGAAGAGCTTTGCGACACATGTAAAGACAGATTCCACAAAAATCCTATAAGAATAATAGACTGCAAAAATGAGAAATGCCAGAAAATAGCGGATGGCGCGCCTCTAATGATTGACAATCTGAGCGATGAAAGCCAAAATAATTTTGAGGAATTAAAGAACAATCTAGATTTAATGGGAATAACATATACTGTTGATCCATATATAGTAAGAGGACTCGACTACTACACAGATACAGCTTTTGAAATAGTCTCTAATGACATAGGAAGCCAGTCTACCGTGTGCGGTGGTGGAAGATATAACGGGCTTGTTGAGCAGCTTGATGGCCCACTTACTCCAGGAATAGGCTTTGGACTCGGCATAGAACGCCTCATAATGGTACTTGAAAATCTCGGAATCAGCTTTCCTGAACAAAAAAAACTTGATCTTTTCGTAATATCAATTGGAGAAAAAGCTGACCCGGTTTCAACGAAAATCGTACATGAGCTTCGAACAAAAGGTATTTCTGCAGATAAAGACCACCTTAAGCGAAGCATAAAAGCGCAATTCAAATATGCAGATAAATTAAATTCACGATACACTGCTGTTATTGGAGATGATGAAATAACCTCGAATTCAATAGTTCTTAAGGATATGAGTAACTCTACACAGGAAAAGCTGTGCTTAGACACATTTACTAAGGATTTTTTTGATATAATTAAATAAAATGCGAATATATGGAGATAACTATGGAAACATTAAAAGGACTGAAAAGAAGTAACTATTGCGGAACACTAAGGATTGAACATGCTGACAGAGAGGTAGTGCTTATGGGATGGATTCAAAAATCCAGAAACCTGGGCGGCCTTATATTTGCTGATATAAGAGATACTTCAGGACTTTGCCAGATAGTGTTCGACATAAACGACAACAAAGAGCTTTTTGAAAAAGCAGAAAACCTGGGCTCAGAGTACGTAGTAGCTGTAAAAGGAATCATTAAAGAAAGACAAGCTAAAAACCCTAATATGGCAACAGGAGATATTGAAGTAATTGTTAGTGAGTTAAGAATATTAAATGAATCAGAAACTCCGCCTATATATGTAAAAGATGATGACGATGTTTCAGAAGGCCTAAGACTTAAATACAGATACTTAGACTTAAGAAAACCTCAAATGCAACACAATATCAAAATGAGACACAAGGTATGTCAAATCGTAAGAAACTTCCTTTCTGACGAAAACTTTCTTGAAATAGAAACTCCAATACTTGGAAAACCTACACCAGAAGGTGCAAGAGACTATCTAGTACCAAGCCGTGTAAATCCAGGAAAATTCTATGGCCTTCCTCAATCACCTCAGCTATTCAAACAGCTGCTTATGGTTTCAGGAATGGATAGATATTTCCAAATAGCAAAATGCTTCAGAGACGAAGACCTTAGAGCTGATAGACAGCCTGAGTTCACTCAAATAGACTGTGAAATGTCATTCGTTGAAATGGAAGACGTAATGGAAGTAATGGAAAGACTTATCCAAAAAGTTTTCAAAGAAACTATAAACGTAGATGTAACGCTTCCACTTCCAAGATTAACATATAAAGAAGCTATGGAAAGATTCGGATCAGATAAGCCGGATTTAAGATTTGGATTTGAACTTAAAGACCTTACAGAAATTGCAGCAAACTGTGGTTTCTCAGTATTTGAAGGTGCAGTAGCAGCGGGTGGTTCAGTAAGAGCTATAAACCTGAACGGTTACGAGTCACAATTTACAAGAAAAAATATTACAGAGCTTGAAAACGTAGCAAAACTATATGGTGCAAAAGGCCTTGCTTGGATGAAATTTACAAGTGAAGGAATAAGCTCACCAATAGCTAAGTTCATGACTCAAGAAGTTATAGATAGAATAACAGCTAAAATGGATGCAAAAGAAGGGGATTTACTTCTTTTCGTAGCAGATAAACATTCAATAGTATTCAACGCATTAGGACATGTTAGGCTAGAAACGGCTAAAAAACTTAATGTTATAGATGAAAACGAATTCAACTTCTTATACGTAACAGAATTCCCAATGTTTGAATATGACGAAGAAGCAGGAAGATATGTAGCAATGCACCATCCGTTCACATCTCCTCTTGATGAAGATTTCGATAAATTCGAAACAGAGCCACAAACAATGAGAGCAAAAGCTTATGATATGGTACTAAATGGAGTAGAGCTTGGTGGAGGAAGTATCAGAATATACGACCCTAAAGTTCAAAGTACAATGTTTAAAGTACTAGGCTTTACAGAAGAAGATGCTTATGAGCAATTTGGATTCCTACTAGATGCATTTAAATATGGAACACCTCCACACGGTGGATTAGCATTTGGACTAGATAGAGTAATGATGCTTATATTAAACCAGGAAAGCATAAGAGACGTAATTGCATTCCCTAAAAATCAAAATGCAATATGTCCATTGACAAATGCGCCTGGAGAAACAGATCAAAAAGCGCTGGATGAATTACAGATTGCAATAAGAACTAAATAGAATATATGTAATTATAAGAGGCTATGAAAATGTTCATAGTCTCTTTAAAAACAGAGGGTATTATCAGATAATTTGGAATTTTGTTGAGATTTTAAATGTAATTACAACTATTCTTTAAATGTATATTTTGCGAATAGTTGTAAAGGAGGCCCCCCAAAAATGAGAATTCATAATAAATCTGGAAAACCTATGAATATTGTAGTATCAGAAAACAAACTTATCGAAAAATGCATTCAACTTGAAAATGAAATGCCTGATTTTCTTAAAGATTATTTTATTTTTATAAAAAATTCAGTTTCACTCTCTACGAGATATGCATATCTTAAAGATATTCATTTTTTTCTTGATTATCTTCTAATGGAGAACCCAACAATGAAATCAATCAGAGATATTGATGCTGATATCATAAATAACTTTACTGCCCGAGATTTTAACTATTTTATCGGTGAATACTGTACCCGCTACGAAATAAACCGTAATGGAAACCGTATAATATATGAAAACCATAATCGTTCATTATCCAGAAAGAAATCTTCATTACTTTCATTATTGAAGTTTCTTTACAGAAATGAACAAATTTCAAATAATATCATTGAAGGTTTAAATCCAATCAAGACTCCCAAACCTCAGCCTGATGCAATTAAAAAACTCACGGTTGACGAGGCTGGAAAACTTATTGATATTGTAAGCACAGGGAAAGGAATGACGGATAAGGAGCTTGATTTCTGGAGACTTACATGGCAGCGTGATCGCCTTATAATACTTCTTTTCATAATCTATGGACTCAGGATTTCAGAGCTTCAGTCTCTTAATATATCGTCATTTAACCTAAACAGAAATGAATTTAAAATTTACAGAAAACGAGGAAAAGAAGTTGATATGCCGCTTGACGAAAAAGTTAAAAAATTTCTTGTTGAATATCTGGAAACAGAGCGAAAAAGCAGCAAGGTCCTGGAAAAAGATGCTGATGCGCTTTTTCTTTCACGCCAGGGATCAAGACTTACTACCAGAGCTATTCAGAATTTGATAAAAAAATATACATCCATTGCAATGGAAACCAGCAGAAGCAAGGGTTATTCACCTCATAAGCTTCGTGCAACAGCTGCAAGCTCTATGATTGAATTCGGATTCTCGATCTATGATGTACAGAATCTGCTGGATCATGACAGTGTACTTACTACACAGTTATATGCAGCACATAGGAAAAATGCAAAAAAAGAAATAATCGAAAGCCTGAACTGGATAAAATAAATTTAAAGCAGTAAAAAAACACAAAAATCACTCTTAAAATCATGATTTTTGTGTTTTTTTCATTATTTAAAAACCGGAGGTTGAGGCGGAGAAGTTCTCTTATGCTCTGATCTGGCATTTAGTCTTTCTATAATCTCTTTATCTTTTGCCGGGATTTCCTCCCCCTGAAGATACCTGTCTATATAGTGATACGTAGTTCCCATTTCAGTTTCATCTGTCTGACCTTCCCAAAGGCCTGCTGTAGGAGCCTTTGCAAGTATGTTCTCCGGAACTTTGAAATATCTCCCCCACTCATATACTTCACTTTTGAGAAGGTTAGCAAGCGGCAGAAGATCTACTCCCCCATCACCATATTTTGTAAAATAGCCAGTAAGCAATTCTGCTGCATTATCAGTACCTACAACAAGATAATTGAGGTTGTTGGCTATAGAATACAGTGTTGTCATCCTTAATCTTGCTCTCATATTAGCATCAACGATTTTTCTGTTTTCATGAATAAAGAGGTCTCCCATCTCTGACTCTACCTTGTCCAATATCGATTTATTCTCTGAAGAAAGATCTATCTTTAATGTTCTAATGCCGCAAGATTCCGAAAGCTCATTTGCATCATTTAGATCTTCCGATGAATTGTTTATTGGGAGTATTACACCTAAAGAATTATCAGGAGAAGCAAGCTTGATTAAGTTTGCAACAACAGCAGAATCTATTCCGCCAGAAATACCAACAAGCAGTCCGCTTGACTTTGTTTCAACTATTTTAGCCTTAAGCCAGTCTACAGTATTTAAAATTCTCTCTTCAGTTGTCATATTAAAACCTTTCTAATTTAAACTAATCTATAATTCTGTCATCACAAAATCTGACAAATACATTGTCCTTTTCTTCTATATATATAAGTGAAGATGTTATGTCAATTAATTCATCCAGAATTTTCATTTCGTCTTCCTTTACATATACAAGAAATCTTACCTTTTCAAGATATTCGGTGTCTTTTATGATAACATCGCTACCCTTAAGTCTGTATTGTATTTTTGGCGCCAGATCATATGTGCAGGTTATCGAATAGCATCTCATTTCTCTATATTCTACAATTTTTGATGCCTCTAGGCCCATTTTAGTTGATTCAGTGTATGCTCTTACCAATCCTCCCGTACCCAGCTTGATTCCCCCGAAATATCGCGTTATTACAACACAGGTATTGGTGATACCTTTTTTTAACATAACATCCAGCATAGGCATTCCTGCCGTTCCTGAAGGCTCTCCATCATCAGAATATCTTTTTATGTCTGACGATTCGCCGATTACATATGCACTTACATTATGTGAAGCATCGTAGTTCAATTTTTTAATTCTTGCGATGAATTCAGCCGCCTCATTTTCATCATATACAGGCTTTGTATAAGTAATAAACCGTGATTTCTCAACTACTTGTTCTGCTTCTGAATAATCCAATACTGAAAAATAGTTCAATTTATTATCCTTCCTTTACGATTTTAAGAATAATATCTTTATTGTAATCAGCAGTCTCTTTTCTGTAAACTTTCCTCAAAAAATCAATTTTATCATCAGTGTTATATTTGGAAAATGATTTTATGGCATATGAGCGAACTTGAGGTTTATTGTCTTTACAGCCCTGCTTCAAATATGGAATAAATTCTTCATCATATATCTTTCCCATTGTCGAAAATGCCATCCTTTTAATATTACCGTTGTAGCTGAAGGACAGCTTCTTGAGATAGTCGTTAAAATCATCAATCCTTAATTCGCCAATAAGCCATATTACCATGGATATATCTTCAGAATTTATTTTTTCCTGCTTTAAAAATACTGCAATCTCCGATGTAATGGTTTTTTTCATATCGACCGTTACACTCTGAAGGAAGTCAAGCCTTTCCTCTTTTTGCATGAGAAGAATATTTTGAAGCATGCTCTGCTCATCAGGTTCATATATCAGGCTCTGGCTGAGCTTTGCATCAATTATATTCTGCTTGACCTGATTCTCATCAATTTTAAGTATTGATGCTATCTCTAAAATAGTTTTGCCTTGTTTATATAATTTATATGATTCTTCCTGACAGTTCAATTTTCAGATCTCCTTAAATCAAGATATACTCGTTGAATTTTCTGATATCACCCTGGGTAAGTTTAAGAGTAATCTTTATTCCATCTTCTTCATATTCAGTTACAACATTTGAATATTTTTCATGTATTTTATTGACTAAATTACCGTCACTGTATGGAATAAGCAAAACTTTCTCTTCAACATCAGGTATGAGCATCTCTTCAATTATATCTAAAAGCTTTTCAATGTCATCAGAACTCTTAGCTGATATATTAATGCTCTTTTCATTGTTTCTGAAACCGTTGAAATCTCCAGATACCAAATCAATCTTATTGTTGACAATTATCTTTGGTTTGTCATCACAGCCGATTTCTTCCAGAACTTTTTGAGTCGTTTCTCTCTGAAGATCATAATTCTTGTCTGAAGCATCAAGTATATGCAGTATAAGGTCTGCAAACAATACTTCTTCAAGTGTTGATTTGAAAGCTTTAACCAGAGAATGTGGAAGTCTGGAAACAAATCCTACAGTGTCAATGACAAGAAAATCATTTCCATTTGAGAATCTGGCTTTTCTGAGGGATGTATCCAGAGTAGCAAAAAGCATATCCTTCACAAAAACTTCTTTTTCAGGATCATGTAATTCATTTCGCTTTATTATCTCATTTGTAAGTGTTGATTTCCCGGCATTGGTATACCCGACAAGCGCTACTATAGGAAGACTGGATTTCATTCTCTGGCTTCTCTGCACTTCTCTGTTTTTTACTATTTCAGCAAGCTCTTTTTCGATTTCCAGTATCCTGGTGTTAATATGCCTCTTGTCTGTCTCCAGCTTCTTCTCTCCCGGCCCTTTTGCACCAATACCTCCTCCCATTCTGGAAAGTTTCTCTCCCATTCCTGAGAGCCTTGGAAGTCTGTACCTTAGCTGAGCAAGTTCTACCTGAAGCTTTCCATCTTTAGTTACAGCTCTATTTGCAAAAATTTCCAGAATAAGCATTGTTCTGTCAATTACATCTATCCCAATTGCATTTTCAAGATTCCTGATTTGCGAACCTGAAAGTTCATGATTGAATATAATTAGATTTGCATTCATATTTTCCGCATATGACTTAATCTCTTCAACCTTTCCCTTTCCTATGAAATACGTAACATCCACGGCTTGTTTGTTTTGCACTATGCTTCCAAGTACTTCTACATTTGCCGCGTATGCGAGCTCCTGGAATTCAACTATTGAAGCATCAATGTCTTCGATATAATCCCTGCTTTTTTTATCAGCAATATTCAGAGTTACTAAAATTGCTCTGTAATCTATTTTTTCTATTGTATTTTCCATCTTTATCCTTAATCTAAATAATCTTTAAGTTTTTTGGATCTGCTTGGATGCCTTAGTTTTCGGAGTGCTTTCGCTTCAATCTGTCTTATTCTCTCTCTTGTAACTTCAAACTCTTTACCTACCTCTTCAAGAGTTCTGGCTCTTCCATCTTCCAGACCAAATCTCAATCTTAACACTTTCTGCTCCCTTTCATTGAGAGACATAAGAACTTCATCGAGCTGTTCCTTAAGCAGAGAATAAGCCGCAGCTTCTGCCGGTGCAGGTGCATCTTCGTCTGGTATGAAATCGCCAAGGTGACTGTCTTCTTCTTCTCCGATAGGTGTTTCGAGAGACACAGGTTCCTGGGATATTTTCTGTATTTCTCTGACTTTTTCTACAGGCATCTCCATTTTTTGCGCAAGCTCTTCAGGGCTTGGGTCTCTTCCTAGTTCCTGCATCAGTTGTCTGGAAATTCTTATTAACTTGTTTATAGTTTCAACCATATGAACCGGTATTCTTATAGTTCTTGCCTGATCAGCAATAGCCCTGGTAATAGCCTGTCTTATCCACCATGTAGCATAAGTGGAGAATTTAAAACCTTTTTTATAATCAAATTTTTCAACGGCTTTTATGAGACCTAGATTACCTTCCTGTATAAGATCAAGGAAAAGCATTCCTCGTCCTACATATCTTTTTGCAATCGATACTACCAGCCTGAGATTGGCTTCTACAAGGAGCTGCTTTACTGTTTCATCGCCTTCATCCATTCTCCTGGCAAGTTCAGACTCCTCTTCAGGTGAGAGAAGTGGTATTTTCCCAATTTCCTTCAGGTACATACGTACTGGATCATCGATGGATACCCCTTTAGGTGCCGAAAGATCTAATGCTTCAGCCTTTACTTCTTCGGCAATCACGCTTTCTTTTTCGTAGTCGATATCTTCAATCAGATCAAGGTGATCATCCTTGCTGTCCTCATCGACTACTTCAATGCCTAGCTGGCTTAAGGTTTCATACGTGTTTTCTATTACGTCTTTGTCCATATCAAATGTTGACAAAGCTTCCGTAATCTCTGAAAAAGTCAGAGTCCCGGTTTCTTTTCCTTTTTCGAGCAAACTCTTGATCGTTGCGGCTTCAGAGGCCTTGTTTTCAATATTATCCATTAAATACGCTCCTAATTCTATATTTATTTTATTTGCTTATCTTGCGGTTATTAAGATTTATTATATGCTGTCCTATTTTCAGTGCGAGTCTCAGAGAATACTCGTCTCCCGATTCCAGTAGTCTGAGCTGCAGCTTCTCAAAGTAGTCTATCTGCTTTTCAAGAGCTATGTTTCTCATATTCTTTTTAAGAAGATAAAGCTCTTCAGTCTCTATTTTAGAGTAATATCCAGAAAACAACTCTTTGTCGTCAAAAGTTCCGTTTGTGAGACTTGCGTATATCCGTCTATTTTCCTTTATACCAAAATCATTTATTGAAAAATACTCTAGATTTATATTACCCATAATGATATTGGCTAAAATCATCTTTTCTCTTTTATCTATTTCAAACGCGTCAGAGTGCATTATCTGATTTACATCAGCATGAGAAGTTTCAGTGTCTAACTCTTCATTATTCCTGGAAAACTGCTTGGTGCTGAAGTATTTTCCAAATATATCCTGACCTATAGACTTCACTGAATATCCGCTTTCAGAAGAAAGAAAATAGATTGCATTTTCAACGAAAATGTGACTTGAATTGAACTTATTAAGGTATTTTTTAATAAATTCAACTGATTCCTTCAGAAAATCTATCATCTGAGACTCTGACTTAAGGTTGTATCTGGATCTAATGTTTTTTATGTTGAATATAAGATAGTCATCAGCCTTATCAAGCAGAACCTCAAAAGAATCTTTTCCATATTTAGAAAGATATTCATCCGGATCCTTTGATTCGATTATGGATACTACCTTTACCTCAAGGCCTTCTTCAAGTGCTATTTCCAAAGCTCTGAGGCTTGCCTGTATACCTGCGCTGTCTGAATCATATATTACATACAGCTTATCTGCCGTCTTCTTGATGAGCTTCGCCTGTTCGGTCGTAAGTGAAGTTCCCAGCGATGCAACAGTATTTTTATAGCCAAACTGATGCATTTTAATCACATCCATATAACCCTCAACAAGGAAAATGCTCTTATTTATAAGATTCTTTCTTGCTATATTATATCCATACAGATTGTTCTTTTTCAGGAATATCTTTGTTTCTGGCGAATTGAGATATTTAGGTCCATAGTCATCCATCTGCCTTCCACCAAAAGCTATGACTTTATTCCTTGTGTCAAATATAGGGAACATCATCCTATTCCTGAATCTTGAATAAATTTTATTATCCTTCTGTATAAATATTCCGCTTTCAACAAGACTTTCTTTTGAGAATTTGCCCTTTAATACATTCAGAAGTTCAAAGCTGTTATCTGCATATCCAATTCCAAACTCTTTTATCATTTCTGGGAGTATCCCTCTGTTTTTAAGATAGTCAATTGCGAAAGTGGTATTAACCAGTTTTTTGTAATAAAATCTTGCTGCCTCAGTATTTATTTCTCTAAGCTCGGCTTCAGCTTTTTCCTGACCGAAATATCCTTCGTTGTTTCGCAATGAAATATCAATGTTCAGCTTTTCTCCAAGGATTTTCAGAGCATCAATAAAATCCACATTTTCAATATCCTGAATGAATTTAATTACATCTCCACTCCTGCCGCATCCAAAACACTTGTAGATCTGTTTATTTTCACTTACAACAAAAGATGGAGTATTTTCATTATGAAACGGACAACATGATTTGTAGCTTGAACCATTGTTCTTAAGATCTACATATTCCGAAATTATGTCGACTATGTTTGCTTTATCCTTTATTTCATTAATAATATTATTATCTATACTCATATATTCTCCATTCATTGTCCCAATAATACAATTCTGCAACAATAAGGATTTTCCTTCTAAATTTTGTTGTAAAAAATAAAAATTTAAAGGGTTTCCTTTAAATTTTTCTCATCAATTCCTGAAAATCTCTAAAATCTATTGTCTGTTCTTTATCTGACAGAGCCTCTTCAGGATTCTTATGAACTTCTACCATTATCCCATCAGCTCCTGCCGCCAGAGAAGCACATGACATTGGTATTACTAGGTCCCTTATGCCTGTTCCATGACTTGGATCAGCAATAACAGTAAGACCTGTTTCTTTTTTAATTATTGGTATTGCCGCAATATCCATAGTGTTTCTTGTATAATCATTGAATGTTCTTATACCTCTTTCACACATTATGATATCCGAATTTCCAGATTCATAAATATATTCCGCTGCTCTAATCCATTCATATATGGTTGCAGCCATTCCTCTTTTCAAAATCACTGGTTTTCCATATTTTCCAGCTTCTCGTAAAAGTGTAAAGTTCTGCATGTTTCTTGAACCTATCTGAATTATGTCACTTACTTCCGCAACTTCAGGCAGGGATTCTGTGTCTACCGCTTCAGTAACGACCCTTATACCGACCTTTGTTCTTACTCTGTCAAGTATCTGCAATCCTTCTGATTTCAATCCCTGGAAATCACGATTGGAAGTCCTGGGCTTATATGCTCCGCCTCTAAGAACCGTAGCTCCGTTTTTTTTCACAAATTCAGCTATATCAAGAAGAAGTTCTTCAGATTCGATTGAGCACGGGCCAGCAATTATTATTTTATTTTTATCCTCATTGTAAAGATTATCCAGTTTTTTTATATTGAGTTTTTTAAAATCATTTCTTATCATAATATTCTATCACCTGCATTTATTCAA
>RRZT010821759.1_pt1 | contig 16356 bp, 18 predicted proteins | sample 2165551 | NCBI WGS metagenome assembly RRZT01 (sample SAMN10456910, study PRJNA506462) | wastewater metagenome | biome: wastewater; feature: sludge; material: wastewater sludge; isolation source: wastewater sludge with Escherichia coli K12::gfp cells carrying plasmid... | place: USA: Moscow, Idaho...
AGAATAATCAGCAATACGCCGCAAAATGATACTACCAACCCGAACATCTGCATCACACCGAGTCTCTGCCGGTAAAACACCGCGCCAATCAGCATAATCATCACAGGAATGCACGAATTCAGCAGCAACGCATTGGTGCTGGTGGTGTAATGCAAACCAGCATACACCAGCGCACTAAACGCCACTACACCGCAAAACGAGACACCAAAAATCAGCAACACATTTTCACGGTAACGTGCCCAATCGCGCCGCCAATAAGGCCACGCAAACGGCAACAGGCACAACAGCGCAATCACCCAACGCCAGAAAGATAAAGTCACCGGCGGCACATCCCCGCGCGCCGCGCGCGCCACAATCACATTGCCTGCCCAAAACAACGGCGGCAACACCAGCACGGCGGCAGTCTGCCAATCAAAACGGCGTGCTTCACGCATAACGACTTTCCAAGCAAAAGCAAGCAGTGTAAAACCAAACTCGGCAACAGAGCAAATTTATACCGTAGAGGCTACCTGAAAACATCTTGCCACCATAGAAAAATCTGGCATTGTTTACCCCTCTATTGAAAAACGACGAAGCAGAACCAGACGTAAAAAAACAGCCTAAATTTTAGGCTGTTTCTTCACTTTGGTGCCGACAATGAGACTTGAACTCATACGACCTAGGGTCACTACCCCCTCAAGATAGCGTGTCTACCAATTTCACCATGTCGGCATGTTAAAAGTTTTGTTTTCCAAATTACTCCGGAATCACATTTTGTTTTTGCGGTGCTGAGGCAGGCGTAGTTTGCACTGGAGCTGGTTTGCTTTGCTCTACGGTACTGAAATCAATGCCGTGCTGGGTAGAGTGTGTATGGATATACACCATCGCCAAGCAGGTTGCAAAAAATACGGTGGCGGCCATTGCTGTGCTGCGGCTTAGAAAATTAGCGCTGCCTGCCGAGCCGAACACGCCTTGCGCGCTGCCCGAGCCAGAGCCGAAAGTAGCTCCTGCGTCCGCGCCCTTGCCTTGCTGCATCAACACAAGCACAATCACAGCCAGGGCGGCGAAAATATTGATAATCCAAATGATTGTTTTAAAAGCTTCCATGACTCTTACGCTTGCTGTGCGGCTTCGATAATGGTTGCGAACGATTCATAATTCAATGAAGCTCCACCAACCAGCGCGCCGTCTACATAGGGTACGGCAAAAATGTCTGCTGCATTCTTTGCATTGACACTTCCGCCATAAAGGACGCGAATTTTAACACCTTCTCCACACAATGACAAGATTTCTTTATAGATGAAATCGTGCATATCGGCAATTTGCTCTACGGTAGCCACCTTGCCAGTACCAATTGCCCATACCGGCTCATAAGCCACAGCGATATTTTGTGTATCCAACCCTTTTAAAACGGAAAGCTGGTGCGCGATAACTTCTTGCTCTCTTCCCGTTTCACGTTCTTCCAAGCTTTCGCCCACGCACAACAGCGGTATTAAGCCTACATTTAAAACGTTTTCTATTTTCTGGCGCTGAATTTCGTTTTTTTCGCCAAAATACAGGCTGCGTTCGGAATGGCCGATTAAGACGATATCCACACCCACATCACGCATCATTTCGGCAGATACTTCGCCGGTATAAGCGCCGCTGCCGGCAAAACGGCTCACGTCTTGGGCGCAGGTTAGGATGCGGTTGTTGATCACAATCTGGGTGGCATTGTGCACTTGCAGCAAATACATGGTTGGTGCGGCCACGCCGATACAGACGCGGTTCATTTGCGGCAACATCCGGAAACGGTGCATCAAGGCATTATTGTTTTGTAATTGCCCGTTCATTTTCCAGTTGCCGACAACCCACTTCTGCTCCCACATGACTCACTCCTTAATCAGATAACAATCAGATAACGGCGAGATTGTACCGCAAAACTTTACGCCAAGTCTTAAACTTTATAATCAAGCGTAACAGATTCAGACCAACGGCGTTTTCCTGCCACAATCGCCTCCAATCGACACAACAAACAGCGCTTGACCGGCTGCGCCGAAGCCGCAACAATGGCGCTATTTGAAACACACGGGCGAATCATGCACGACATTCACATCAATCCTGCTACCGGCAAGCGCGGCATATATGAAGCTATTTTGCCGCAAATTGAGGCTCTAATTGCAGATGAAACCAATCTTATTGCCAATTTAGCCAACATCACAGCAGTGCTTAAAACGGCTTTTGGCTGGTTATGGGTCGGATTTTATTTGGCAGAAGGAGAAGAGCTGGTCCTCGGGCCATTCCAGGGGCCGGTTGCCTGCACCCGCATTGCACGTGGACGCGGCGTTTGCGGCCAAAGCTGGGCGCAAAACTGCACCATCACCGTAGCCGATGTCAACAGCCATCCCGATCATATTGCCTGCTCCAGCCTGTCGCAATCGGAAATCGTGGTGCCCATCTGCACGCAAAGCGGCCAGGTTGCAGCGGTACTCGATGTAGACTCGGAATATCTTGCCCATTTTGATGCCACTGATGCCGAATATTTAAACCGTCTGGCTGGCATTATCGGCCGCAAACATTTTCAGGTAGCCTGAAAAGCCGTAGCCGTAGTGTAAACACTGTTAAAACATCGATAAAACCATTATAATCTTCAGTGAATTTTCCTTTTTTATAACTAACATATAAATACAGATAACCGTAGCGGAGCACCGAATGGACTTTAACAAAGCACGTTTCAACATGGTAGAACAACAAATCCGTCCCTGGGACGTATTGGATTTTGACATTCTCGACGCCTTGGGCGAAATTCCGCGTGAAGCCTTCGTTAGCGAAGCCCAAAAAGCTTATGCCTATTCAGACAAAACCCTACCGTTGCCCAACGGCGGCAATATGTTAGAACCGAAAATCGTTGCTCGCATGGTACAAGGTCTGGCGCTGAAACCCGGTCAAAAAGTTCTAGAAGTGGGCACCGGTTCCGGCTACGCCACAGCGCTGATAGCGCAAATGGGCGCGCATGTCATTACCGTTGATCTGGATCCCGAGCAACAGATGCGTGCCAAAACCGTATTAGACGAACTGGGCTACGCCAGCGTTACCTGCCAAGTGGGCAACGGCTTGACCATGCCGGTAGGCGGCGCACCATTTGACGCTATTTATGTTGGCGGTGGGGTATCAACCATTCCCGAAATGCTGAAAGAGCAATTGAAAGACGGCGGCCGCATGGTTGTGGTGGTGGGCGGTGCGCCGATACAACGCGCACAACTGATTACACGCAACGGCAATACCTTTGTCGAAACCACTTTGTTTGACACCCTGATTCCAATGCTTTCCGGCGGTACCGCGGGTGCAGCCGGCAAATTTAACTTCTAATAGCTTAACTGGTAAACTGCTTCAACCTGATCACCATGCCGTCCGGTTTACCCAGGCGGCATTGTCATTTCCAGAGAAAACAGGAACACTCATGAATACAATTCCCCAAATCACCGCGCCCGAGCTGAAAAGCCTGCTAGCCGCTCAAGACAATATTTTGCTTCTGGACGTGCGCGAAGAAGATGAAGTCGCCCTCTGCGCCCTGCCCGACCACGTGCATATTCCGATGAATCTGATTCCGCTACGTCACAACGAGCTGCCGGACGACCGCCTTATTGCCGTCTATTGCCACCACGGCGTGCGCAGCCTGCATGTTGCCATGTATTTAGCCGATGCCGGATTCGAACACGTCATCAACCTCAAAGGCGGTATCAACGCCTGGGCTCTTGAAGTGGATCCAACCATGCCGCGCTACTAAAGCACCCATACAAAAATAAGGCCACCTGAAAATATTCCGATACACTCATCATAATTTTCAGGTAGCCCTTCCTGTAAATTAGGTTTATAAAACCAACTCAAACAGATATTTTTAAATTACTTATTACATTCAAATGTTTAAATTAATATCACCCAAACAAATAACACCTAGTTAAAAATCACACCACTTATCCAACATTTAGTGTAAAGATACATTAAATCATGCCGCTTATCAGAAATACCCCGCCACTTATCAAAATTTTCTGCTTATAATTCGTTTCACAAGCTAATCACATTTCGTTTTTAGCAATCTACAAAAACGGGGCACACAAATATGAAAAATTTATTCACTTTAATGCTGAATGCTTTTGAACCCAAAAACGAAAACCCTAAAAGTATCGTACTAACCAGTATCGCCGATGTAAAGAAAAATGCAGGCAAACTCAAAAAACTAAATGTTGAAGAGCGCCAAATGCTCACCGAATATCTGATTCGCACAGAACTCAAAAAAATTCGCGGTGCCCAAGATGATGCTGATTATGGTATTACCGTAGGCACTGCAATTGAAATCCAACGCAAATTGTTCAGTTTGGCTGCCTAAAGATTATTGTAGAAAAATAAATCATACCGGACGACACAAGCAGGCAATGTTGGAAGATGATTTGTTTTTTCATCATATGCTGCGATGACAGTGAATCTCCATAATGAAGACCTGCCCGATACTTCGTGCAGGTCTTCATTATGATTGGCAGGCTCACACCTCTAGCCGGTATTGCAAAGGATACAAATCCAGTTTATCCATTAACACTCGATCGCCGTCTTCTTCCGGATTGCCGGTCGTCAACAATTTATCCCCGTAAAAAATCGAATTCGCCCCGGCCATAAAACAAAACGCCTGCATTGCTTCGGGCATGTCTGCACGCCCCGCCGACAAACGCACATAACTTTTCGGCATGGTAATGCGGGCAACGGCAATGGTACGCACAAATTCCGTCCAATCCAAATCTTCCGCATTCGCCAAAGGCGTGCCCTCCACCTTCACCAACTGGTTAATCGGCACGCTTTCCGGCTGCGGATCAAGATTAGCCAGGCTGGCAATCAAACCCGCCCGCTCGGGCCGGGTTTCATTCATACCAACAATGCCGCCGCAACACACTTTCAAGCCCGCACCGCGCACTTTGCCCAGCGTGTCCATACGGTCTTCATGCTGGCGGGTGTGGATAATATCGTTGTAGCGCTCGGGATCAGTATCCAGATTATGATTATAATAATCCAAACCTGCCTCTTTCAGATTTTCCGCCATACCCGCTTCCAACATGCCAAACGTGCCACAGGTTTCCAAGCCCAAACCTTTCACTGCCTTGATGATTTCACTGACATTTTCCACATCCTGAGGCTTCGGCCCGCGCCACGCCGCACCCATACAAAAACGGCTTGCACCACGCGCTTTTGCAATACGGGCTTTTTCCAGAATCTCGGCCACATCCATCATGGTTTCTTTTTGCACTTCGGTACTGTAATGTGCCGATTGCGGGCAATATTCGCAATCTTCAGGGCAGCCGCCCGTTTTAATCGAAAGCAAGGTGGAAAGCTGAATTTCCTGCGGATTAAAATGTCGGCGGTGAACTTCGGCTGCCCGATACACCAAATCTAAAAACGGTATGGCAAATAATTCCTCAACTTGGCATTTACGCCAGTACTGTGCAGTTTGATGTGGTTGGCGCTCAGTTTGACGGCGCAGAGCAATGGGGGATACAGTCATAACATGCATTTCCTAATTGGTTTGCAGCGGCATAATGACGCTGACAGGCCGCAACGGACGCAATGTCCGCAGCAGCAAATTGATAGATTTTCAGGTAGCCTGAAGAATGGTGTTTTGCAGTGTAACCACAATCACCCGGTTCAACAAGCTTTATAACTGCCCGGCTGGCTCTCAATGGCAAGAGGGCGCTTTACATCACTCGGCATAGCACCCAAGCAGTGATATCACCGCCCTAAGTCGCCGCGTAAATATGGCTGACCATACAGCGCAAACAATAACAAGGCAATATGATCATCAAGGTAAACGGCCTGAGCAGATACTTTAACCATTCTGTATAAATTTTTTGAGCGCTTACACACATGAGCCACTCACTTTAGTAACGGCAATAATGGCCGCATTGATAAAATCCAAAGCTTTGTAGCTTATTGCCTGTATTCGCCAAAAAAGCCTCGTGAAACGAGGCTTTTTATTGAAAATCAAGTGTTATACAGAACGAAAGAATAAATATAAAATAATGAGTCGCGTAAACAAAGAAAATCCACTTAATAAATTAAGCGGATTTGATTGATTCCATTATATTTTTTGGTGCCCGGAGCCGGAATCGAACCGGCACGGGGTGTTTAGCCCCGACGGATTTTAAGTATTAATACGAATATATAACTAATTGATAATGCTAAGAAGTGATGCCTGCACACTCAGTCACAAACAGTATTTATCATCATTGTTCAGGCACAAGTTTGGTACACGCCAAAACCAAGAACGAAAATTTAAACGTCTATTTAGGATGCTTAAATTTTCGTTTTTCTGTTTCTAAATCTCACGAAAGGAGCACGATTTGAAAAGACTTTTTCCTGCGTTGCTGTTGGCGCTGGCTGCCGCAAGCGCGAACGCTGCCGGCATTTATCCGCAATACCAAAGCTTGGTTGAAAAACACGCGGCCTTACAAGGCTTGGATGTGAATCTTGTTTGGGCGGTGATGTACGCGGAAAGCCGCGGGAATCGCAATGCGACCTCTCACAAAAACGCCCGCGGCCTGATGCAGGTTATCCCGTCGACTGCCGCGCGAATGGGCGTAAACCCTAAGCATCTATACGACCCCGAGCAAAATATCATTGCTGGCACGCGCTATCTGCGTTTTTTGTCCAACCGCTTCAAGGGTAATTTCGACCATATCGTTGCCGCCTACAATGCCGGTGAAGGTGCGGTTGATAAATATCGCGGCATTCCGCCTTACCGCGAGACGCGCAATTATGTTGTGCAGGTACGCAACCGTTATGTGCGGTTGAGTGGAAATACCCCGGTTGCCGCCGCTCCGATAAAAGCAGTTGCCAAGGTAGCCGGTAAAGACAATGTAATACCTGCTGTTGCGCGTGTTGAAGCACCGCAAAAAGTTTACGCCTCTTGGGATGTATTTCAGGAATTTTAGTTTTGCCTTCGGGTAATGTCTTCCGGCTTGATGCCGGTTTTTTTATGTCAGCCGCCGTTGTGCGGCTTTTTTTGTTTCCATTATTTTTAAAGGAATCTGTATGAAAGAAGTAATCTCAAAATCAGCAGTAACCCCCTTGAAGACCGCTTTGTTTGCAGCAGCCGTCTTCGCTTCGCAAGCAGCGTCCGCCGCTGGCTTCGATGATGCTACCAGCATAGCAACCAACGTTCGAACGGGTATTTACACATTTGTCGGCATCGTGGCCGGTATCGTCATTCTTTGGCTGTGTTATGAGGGTTCTCAAGGCCAAAAACGCTGGAACGATATTGTAGTCGCTTGCCTGTGGGTGCTCGCAGCGGCGGCCAGTCTCGCCTTTGTGGGCTACCTGTTCACCAGAGGCGGCCAAATGACATTCTAACTAAGGCGAAGTTGGGTGTTGTTCTGATTTGACAGGGGATACATCTCTTGCCAAATCAGAACTCAATTCTACCGCCCTGAAAAGGAAATTTGATGAATCCAATAAAAGAAAACATTGATACGGAACAGCTCACATTCAGCGGGATGGCTCGACAAGCGATGTATTTCGGAGTGCCGTTGCCTGCCCTGGTTGTATGTGGGTTGCTTGGCATCATACCAACTTTTATGGCCATGCCGTTCCTTGAGGGATCTTCATTGTTTTTTATGTTGTTGCCCATACCAACGGTTATGTTTCTGCGCACTATCTGCGCCAATGATGACCAAGCGGTCAGGATTTATATTTATGAGCTGAAATGGTTTTTCCGAAAGAAAAACAGTCGGCTTTTTAATGGAACATTAACGATTCTGTCTACTAAATTTGGGAGAGATATCAGTGATTATCAGCGATTTTTTGAGCAAAACGCTAAAAAAACAGCCGGCTCAATCGGACTTTTTACCGAAAATTTGCCAACACGTCACCAATAATATCGTTCACTACAAAAACGGTTATTTGGGCTTCACCATTCGCATGGAAGGGGTGCCCTTCGATGGTGTAGATGACAGCCACCTATTTGCCCAGTTCGTTTCCTTGCGCACCTTGTTGGCCAGTATAGGAAAAACCTACGGCAAACGATTGGCAGTTTGGGGCACCCTGCAACGTACCAAAATCAACTTCGACCGTGATTATCGGTTTGATAGCGAGTTTTGCCAGCGCTTTGCCGACAAATATCTCAAACGTTTTCAAAATCAGGATTATTTTGAAAACGTCTACCATTTGTCAGCTGTGCTGAAAGTTGATCGGCTGGATGCTGGAATAAAAGAAGCTGAAGAACTGATCCAGATTATGATGGGTTCTTTGGCTCCTTATAACCCGTACTTACTGACAGCATACCAAAACAACCACGGCGTCCCTTTTTCGGAAACGTACGCTTTTTATGGCAGCCTGATTAACGGCAAGATAGAACCGATTCCGTTATCGGTGTTAGATGCTTATCAAATAATTGGCGGTGCCAATCTTCATTTCGGCTCCGACGTTTGTGAAATCCGTTCGCAAGATGGCAGTCGCAAGTACGCACAGATGTTTGATTTGAAGGACTACGGTGTCAGCAAACCCAAAGTGCTGACTGATATTCTGAAGCTTCCGTGCGAATTCACACTCACGCAAAGTCTGTTGTTCGTCAATCCGTACGAGATGAAAGAGAGCTTCAACAAGAAGATTAATGATTTGGAATCAGTCAATGACCAAGCAACCGGCCAAATGAAGGAATTGTTGGACGGACAGGGCAAGCTGGCCGCCGGTGAGTTGATGTTTGGTGACTATCATTGTGGTCTCGTGGTTTATGGTAAGTCAGCCGAAGAAGCCGCGGTCAACGGTGCACGCGCCTACACCGCGTTTTTGAATGCCGGCGGCTACCGTTTTACCAAAGCCAGCTTGTCTGCTCCGGCAACGTTTTTCGGACAGGTGCCGGGCAGCAAGGAAAAACCGCGCACTTTCCCTAAAACCACCACCAATTTCGCGACCACATTCGGTATCCACAATTATTCCCAAGGCAAGAAAAACGGCAATCCGATTGGTGACGGTTCGGCCATTATGCCGCTGCAAACGGTTTCCAAAACGATTTACGACTTTAATTTCCATTTTTCCAACCCGAAAGAAGACAATCTCGGCGATAAAATCGCCGGCCACTCGCTGTTTTTGGGTGCGACCGGTACCGGTAAAACCACTCTGCAAACGGCCATGATGGCATTTGCTGCACGCTTCAAACCCAATTTGTTCGTGATGGATTTGGATAAAGGGATGGAAATCTTTATCCGCTCGCTTGGTGGTAGTTATTTTTCGTTGGAAGCGGGTTTGCCTACCGGATTCAACCCCTTCCAGTTGCCCGATAATCCGTCCAACCGAGATTTTTTATACAGTTTGGTGGGCATGTGTGGTGAAGACGAGAATGGCAAACTTACTGCTGCGGAAGAGAAGGAAATTCAGTTTGCAGTAGACAGCCTGTTTTCACTGGATTTTGATAACCGGAATTTCAGCCACCTGTTGCAGAATATCCCGATTATCAACCATCCCAACAGCCTGCGGATTCGGCTGTCAAAGTGGTGCCGCAGTGAGAATGGTCGTTTTGCTTGGTGCTTGGACAATCCCGTCAACAAGTTTGATGCGGAATCATTCAGCTGTATCGGTTTTGACTTGACGGAAATTCTGAAAGACGGCTATCCACCTACCGGCCCGATTTTGGCTTATATGTTCCACCTGCGGCACATTATGATGCAGAAAGTAGCCAAGAACGCCGGTATTCTGGCTACCATTATTGAAGAGTTCTGGTATGCCGCCCGCTTCAAGACCTTGCAGGACATCATGCTCAAAATCCTGAAAACCGACCGTAAGCTTGGCGGTTGGCTGATTTTGGTGTCACAGTCGCCGGAAGATGCGATTAACTGCCCGATTTTTGCCGCCATCGTACAGCAAACCCCTACCAAGGTGTTTTTGCCCAACCCGGCTGCGGAATACGAAAACAGTTACGAACGTTGCGGATTGAACCGGAAAGAGTATGAAGAATTGGTCAAACTGTCGTTGGAAAGCCGTACATTTCTAGTCAAGCAGTCTCGGCAGTCCGCTTTCGCCAAGCTTGATTTGCAGGGATTTGAAGATGAAATGCCGTTTCTTTCCGGCTCATCGGAATATGTCGAATTGCTGCATGAAATCATGAAGGACGTCGGCAGCGAAGAAGTTGCGGTCTGGTATCAGCCTTTTATCGATGCCATCCGCAATCGTCGTGCCACTAAGGCCCGAAAAATATACCAATGATGATTGTCCCCCCCTGTCCCCGCCTCGGCGGGTTTTTTTATTGAAAAGGAATGAGTGTGAAGACACAACTGAAAAAATTTATGGTGCTGTCTATTGTGGGAACTAGTTTGCTGACCGCACCACTAGCTTCGATGGCCACGGGTATCCCTGTAATAGATGGTATGGCAGCGGCTAACGCTATCCAGTCTCTTCTTCAGATGAAAGAGCAGATTGACAATCAGCTCAAACAACTGTCTGAATTGAAAAGCCAGGTACAGGCTGTTTCCGGTGCGCGTAATCTCGGTAACGTAGCCACCGGCATGGTGAAAGACCATATTCCGACTGAATGGCAGTCGGTATATTCACAAGCCACCAGTACCCGAACTAATTATAAGGACTTGTTGAATGGAAAGACATATTCTCCGGAAACGGCACTGAAATTACTGGCCAGCAACCGGGATTTTTCTGAGAAAGCATTTGATGAGCTGGATGAGCAGTTGCAAAACATCGAATACTTGCGAAACGCAATCAACGGTACAACCGACATCAAATCATCCGCCGACCTGCAAAACCGTATAGCAGTGGAACAGGCGAAAATCAACAATACCCAAATCAAGCTGGACATGATGGATCGACTGTACCAGCAACAGGAAAAAATCGAGAAAAAGAAATATGCTGTGCGCGAAGCCTGCATGGCTCGACATATGTTCGACAAGAAATATGAAGAGTGTAATTGATAAGCCAACAACACCCGGCTTTGCCGGGTGTTGTTCAGAGGGTCACCAAAATGGATTATAGCCAATCATTTTTTTCCGATATTGCCAACATGCTGATAAACGGCATGGGAAGCAATATGTTCACGAAAACAGGTAGCCTGATTGCCGGAATTGCCCCGTTGTTCCAGGCCTGCTTTGGTGCATACGTCGCCATGTTGGCATTTAACTATTACAACCGGGGCTTTGATGAAAATGTAGTAGACCTCGCCAAGAAAGTTATCGGCTGGTTAATTATTATTTCATTCGCATTCAACGCCGGGCAGTACGGCAAGCTTGCCGACATGCTGTACACCTTCCCTGACCGGCTGAGCGGATTATTTGGTTTGCAGGAATACACAGCTAGTGCATTAGATACAAGCTATAATAATCTTTTAAAATCAATATCTTCAATGGCAGCTTATGCTGCCAGTTTGGATTTTACTCAAATATCTGATAGGTTAATGCTATGGGCAGGTATTGGTTTGATTGGTGTATTCGGCGGTATATTTTTCCTTGTTACCTTGGCTTATTATGTTATTGCAAAACTATCTTTGGCGATGGTAATTATGATAGGGCCATTATTCATCGGCTCATTGCTGTTTCCCGCTACCCGGCAATGGGGGATGAACTGGATTGGACAAATATTAAATTACGCCATTACAATTACTTTTTTCACCATATTGGGCGCGGTGCAACAGGACTTTTTTACCAACAATCTGCAAAATGCAGTTGTGGGTGATATAACTTCAGTTGCACAAGTTTTTGCCTTGATTCCGCTCTTTACATTATCTACTATTTTCTTTATTCTAATTGCATGGGGAATCCCTAGTATCGCCTCGGCGCTGACCGGCGGTGCCTCGGTCAACGGCTTTAGCCGGACACTAATGTCTATCTATGCAATGGGTAAAGGCAAGTTTCCAATAGGGGGGAGTGGCAAGTCTGGAGGCAGTATTAGGCGGTAACTACTACAATTGGAGGTATGTTTATGTTAGGCAAAATGTGCAAGATTTTTTTTATCCTTTTACTGGTAGGATGGGTCGCATGCATTATATTTGGCGAGCTGGGCTATAAGGAATATCTTGGAAAAGCCATTGCTTTTACGGTTGCAAACTCTTGTTTTTTAGCTATTTCCCTTTTTGGCTACTTTTTGAATCAACCATTTGTTGTCCGTATAGACGATTCCAGCCATAAATAACCCCACTTTCCCCTTTATAAAAGGTCTGCCTACTGACAGCCCTTTTTATTCATCAACGAAAGATTAATCATGAAATTATCTTACCTTGCTGGCTGTTTTGCCATCGCAACAGTCTTGACTGGTTGTGCCACCTTGGCCGACGGTTTGCAAAAAGCCAATGAGACTTTGGGTCAAGTCACTTCATCCATGCCCTCGACCTCCGGCAGCGGTAAAAGCTACACCATCGGCAACAAGTCCACTTCACAGTACGAGATTCGCAATCTCAAGTTGACCGAAGAACAAATCTCAGATGTCACCAATATCAAGTTCTCCGGTCAGGCATACAACAAAACCAATCAGCGTATGACTATCTCCATCAGCGTACCGGTCTATAACAAACAGGGCTTCTATGCCTCTGAAGTTCAAACCACCGTCACTATCCCGCCGAAAGAAAAAACCTTGATTGATGGTATTAACCCGTTCGCGTTACGTGATGGGCAAAAATTGAATACTCAAAAAACCAGTTTTGACGTAACGCTCTATTAAAAATCGCCGTCCAGAAAAGCACCCAACCGGGTGCTTTTTTTTATTTCGGCAGACAGAGGAATCCCATGAAAAGCTTGATTTTAACCTTGCTGGCCACAGCCATTCTCGCCGCCTGCTCCAGCAAAAACCCACCCAAACCCCACGGATCGGCGTTTCCTATTAACTCATCCGTTGTTCAGGAGAGTCGGCCATGATGAAAAAGGAGCAACCAAAACAAAGCAACAAGCAAGGCAATAAGAGCGCTGACAACAAAGCAGCACTTGAGTTTGTGACTGCCGCCCGCGCTTTTGAAAAATCCGAGATTGATATGGTGCGCCGTAACAGCAAGATTGCCTGGCGTATTGCCGGAGTATCTCTGTTGTTGGTCGGCCTAATGGCCGGTGCCATTGCCGGCCTCACGCCGTTGAAACAAGTGCAGCCTTTTGTTGTTCGGGTAGACAACGCCACCGGCGCGACAGATATCGTGACCACCGTCAAACAGAAAGAAGAAAGCTATGGCGAAGTCATGGACAAATATTGGCTGACCCAATATATCCAATACCGTGAAGGCTATGACTGGCAAACCATTCAGGACAGTTACAACGCTACCATGCTGATGAGTGCACCTTCGATTCAGGGTGAGTTCGCCAAAATCTATAACGACAATCCGGCCGCTCCGCACAAGGTGATAAAGGATACGGCCAAGGTGGAGGCCAAGATAAATGCCATCACCTTCATTGGTAAAACCGCGCAAGTCCGCTTCGAGAAGCGGATTATTCCGCTGACCGGTGATACCAGCCGACCGGTTCAGACTGAACGCCTGATTGCCACCATCGGTTTCGAATATGCGGGCGCATCGATGTCTGAAGCCGAACGGCGGGTTAACCCGCTGGGTTTTATCGTTACCAGCTACCGCGTCGACCCGGAAACCACGCCATAAGGATAACCTGATGAACATTATTCCCAAATTGTCTGTTATTGCCGTGATGGCGGCTCTGCCTTTTAGCGCCAATGCCTTATCTATTCCAAAGGCTTCCCCCAAAGACCCGCATGTTCAAACCGCTACCTATGACCCTGATGATGTGGTACTTGTCCGTACCCGTATAGGACGGGCTACCCTGATTCAACTCGAATCAGACGAACGCATCAACGGCGAAAGTTCGTTACTGGGCGCGGGTGATGCCAAAGCATGGAATCTACAGGTTCGTGGTAACAACATAGTATTCAAGCCGGCAGTGGCGCGGCCGGCCACCAATTTGATAGTGGCGACCAATAAGAGAACCTATGCCTTTTCGCTCGTACTGGCGCAAAAAAAGCAAAATCCGGCCTATCTTTTGCGTTTTCACTACCCCGATTCTGTAACCGAAAAATCACGCCTCGAAGCTGAAAAACAGGCTAAAGCGCTGGATCGCCTGCAAAAGCTGGGACGGTTGCCCACCGCCGTGCACAACACGAATTACTGGGCATACGGCAGCAAGGCACTGGCTCCGACTGCGGCCTATGACAATGGCCGCTTTACTTATCTGTCCTTCGACAACGGCCGCGAACAGCCCCTGATTTACAAGGTGATGGACGATGGTACCGAAACCTTGCTGAACACCCATCAAGAAAGCGATACGGTGGTGATTCATGAAACAGCAGCCAAATTCCATCTGCGCTTGGGCAGGCAGGTGTTGGTGATTGAAAATCGTGGCTACAAACCGAAAGGCACTTTTAACCGCACCGGCACCGACAGTAACAGCGCTGTGCGCCTTACCCGTTGATTGGAAAGGATAACAAATGGGTATTTTTGACAAATTCAAACGCAAACCGAAAGTTTTTCTGGATGAATGGCAGGCACAAAATCAGCCGGACGAAACATCTGACGAAGAGGGCAATATCACGCCCGACAACAAATCCGCTGACGATAATGAAACCATGCCGGAGCTGGCGGATATCGTGCAGAACGATCAGGTTGAGCCGGGAATACCGCAAAACCTGTCTCTTGGTGAAAGCAAAAGCATCAAGCGCTTCGTATTTCTGGGGGTTGGTATCATAGCTGCCGGCGCGACCGTAGCCGGATTGATTACCTTTGCCAGCAGTGAAAGCGAACCGGCTGCGGAAACGCAACAGCAAGCCAAGCCGGCAGACGGCAACACCCGTCCGAAGGATTTTGGGAAAGATAAAGAACTGATAGAACGGGAACGCTTGCTGGCTGCGGCAGAAGCTGAAGCCGCGGCTTCGGCTGCATCTGAACCGGCCGCTGCTTCGGCAGTAGTACCTGAAGCCGCACCATCGGCCGCAACCATGCCCGCCTCTGATTCCACCACGCCGGTCACGGGTACAAGCGCTTCGTCCTTGTCGCCCAAAGAAAGCTTGCGCAACCGCCGCCTGAGCGGTGATGTATTGATAGAGGTCGGAAATAAACCGTTGGCCGCAAGCCTGAACGGTAATGCCGAACAATCCGGCAACGCACCCTCAGGGTTGACTGCCAGTAATAACGAAGACGGTAAAGCGGCGGATAATTCTTCCGGCTCATTTGCCGCTCGTCTGAACCCAAGCACCACCGCCAGCGTTTCCGCCCAGCAGCGCGGGAATTTGACCTACCTGTTGACCAAGGGAACCAATATCCGCTGTGGGTTGGATACGCGCATCATCACTACCCAGCCGGGCATTACCCGTTGCGTTGTGTCCAATGATGTGTATTCTGCCAATGGCAAGGTGGTATTGATCGAACGCGGCAGCAAAATCATCGGAGAGCAAACTTCGGCCATGCTGCAAGGCCAAGCCCGGGTGTTTGTATTGTGGAATGAAGTGGAAACACCCGCCGGCGTAAAAGTGTCCCTTCGCAGCCCCGGCAGCGGTGCCTTGGGTGAAGCCGGTCAAAGTGCCCATGTCAATTACCATTTCTGGCAGCGTTTCGGCGGAGCCATTATGATTAGTCTGATTAGTGATTTTGGCGACAGCCTGAACACAAACGGCAACAGCGGCAGCAATAACAACATCACTTATGAAAATACCAGTGATGCCGCCCAGCAAATGGCCACCGAAGCTCTCAAAAACAGCATCAACATTCCGCCCACCGGCACAATCAACCAAGGGGCATTGCTGAATATTATGGTTGCCCGCGATGTCAACTTCGATAAGGTTTATGAATTTGTCGAAACCGGCCTTTAAGTAACCCGTGCCCGCCCAAGTGCGGGCACATCTTTGTGGATACCATCATGTATAGCAGTCCTGACCAAGCGATAACTGCACCCATCCGGGCGGATACCAGCGTACGCAACATGCTTGACCGTTTGGGCATAACGGAGTGGTTGAACCGCCCCGGCGTAACCGAAGTATTAATTAATCGACCGAAAGAAACCTTTCTGGAGACTTCTGCCGGTTTTGAGCGGATCGAGAGCAGCAAGCTGGATTTGATGTCCTTGACCCAGTTGGCCAGCGCCTTGAGTATTTTCAACAGCAAACACATCAGTTATGACCATCCGATTCAGTCGGTCACATTGCCTGACGGCGAGCGCGGCCACATCATGATGCCGCCTTCATGTGAAGACAAAACTTTGGTGTTCGCCTTCCGTAAACCCTCCAGCAGCCGTTTTTCAATTGATGATTACCTGCGAACAGGCCGTCTGAACGGTTTTGCCGATGTATCCAAGCACGGAGTGGTAGCGGAGAGCAGTATTGAAATTGATGGCCGCCTTATGCGCGATGTGTGCGACAAAATGAAGCTACCGCACGATGTAC
>RRZT012929753.1_pt1 | contig 16351 bp, 20 predicted proteins | sample 2165551 | NCBI WGS metagenome assembly RRZT01 (sample SAMN10456910, study PRJNA506462) | wastewater metagenome | biome: wastewater; feature: sludge; material: wastewater sludge; isolation source: wastewater sludge with Escherichia coli K12::gfp cells carrying plasmid... | place: USA: Moscow, Idaho...
ATCTAAAAATTAAAAATTAACTTTATTCATTTGTCGCCACTCGTAAGGCGAAATAGCATTTTTATCCTGCCAAAGCCCAATTTTATTATACTTAGCGTTATCTTGTAATTTTTTCAAAGAATAATCTTTAGAATATTTTTCATACCACCATCCAAGTCCATTAGCAATAATTTCAGCAGATAAATATTTATCATCAAAATACACTTTAGCAATTGTTCTACCGTATCTATCGGAATTTATTTCATAATATTTAATCATTTTACCAAAAACGCAATCACTTGTAAATTTCTTAGCATTTTTACCGAAAGGCTGTCCGCTCTCTGGGCAGTCAACTTCTGCAAGTCGCAAAGTTTTGGTTTTGTTACCATCTTCTAAAATTACAATTGTATCTCCATCTTTAATACCTACGACCTTTGCAGTAATTTGAGCGAAAAAAAACACATTAGTAAATCCGAAAAAAAGCAGATATAATTTTAGCATAAAAAAATCATTGTATTTAACATAATGCATATTATATAACTTTAAAAAAAACTCTAAAATCCAATGTTTCAGTTAATTAATATATTGATAATCGAAAAAAAAATTAAATCAGCAATATTTTTTATTGAAAATAAAAAAATTCGCAAAAAATTAGAAAAGCTAAAAATTGATAATTTGGCAAAAAACAATAATAATTAGGTTTTGAAAAAACCTTAATTATCTCTGTTTTCAGAATTGGGTTTGAAAAAATTTGTGTAGTAAATGATTCCTCCAATAACGAAACAAGAACCATAGAAAATTGCTCTTAAGATAAGCGGAAAAGAAAATATTAAGTCGCAAATCATAAACAAAAAAAGAACGGCATAAACAATATAAACAATTTTAGTATTCATCATCAGAATTTTGGGTTTTGTCATTTGCAATTAGTTGGTCTATCAGCTTATTAACATTCAAACCATTTTTACGCATATACATTAAATAGCGGATTGGTTTAGCGTTGTAAATATTATTTTCGATATAGTAAACGCCTTTAGGATTGCATTTAACAAACTTTGAAAGTTTTGCTATATCTACATCAATATTAAAGTCTTTTCTAACCTGTACGCCCTTCCTTTGTTTATCTGTTTTTTTTTCGTTCATCTCTAAGATAGTTAAACATAGAAATTAAGTCCGTAATGAAAGTGGCAAAAATGCCTTTTCCAAAACTAAACATCGTAAAATTAGATTTTTTTTTCATTTTTAAAAACTTAATCAAATATACAAAATTTTCGTATATTTAACTAATTATCTTATAATTTATTAAATATAAAACGATTAAAAAATTTTTTTAAGTGAAAAATAAATTCAAAATATTAGCATTTATAACAGTTTCAAACTCATTTTTGTTAGCCCAAAATACTATTGAAGAAGAAAACGGAGAAGTCTATATAAAGCAAGAGCAGAAATATATTAATCGTCTTAATGAAATGAACGATTCTAGCGAAGATTTCAATACAACTCTAGACCTTAAAACCTATCAAGAAAGATTTCGTTTTCTAGACTTCAACACTCGTCTAAATATTGATTATAACGATGTTACTTTTGCCTATGTTAAGAAGTTTTTGGGTTATCGTTGGTATCCAAAAATAATAGGCTTAAGCACCTATTATTTTCCGTTATTTGAAAGTAAATTGGATAAATACGGATTGCCAAGGGAACTAAAATATTTATCAGTTGTAGAAAGTGCATTAAATCCAAGGGCAGAGAGTTGGGTTGGAGCGACAGGGCTGTGGCAATTTATGCCACCAACAGGAAAGCAATATGGACTAACAAAAAACACTTATATCAATACCTTTTATGATCCTATGAGCAATTCCGATGCAGGAGCAAGATATTTGAGGGATTTATACAAATATTTTGGAGATTGGAATTTGGCTATTTCCGCTTATAACTGCGGACAGGGAAACGTAAATAAGGCGATTAGAAAAGCAGGAACAAAAAATTATTGGAAGCTCCGCCAATATCTTCCAAAAGAAACACAAGCGTATGTTCCGAGTTTTATTGCTGTAAACTATATTTTCAATTTTTATAAGGAGCATAATATGAAGCCTAGTTATTTTAAATTTAATTTTTTTGATTTAAAAATAATCAAGATTAATAAGACAACGACTTTTAAGGAACTATCAGCGAATTTCGATTATAGAATATTAAAGTTTGCAAATCCTCAATTTTTAACTGAAACTATTCCGCAGGGTTCTATTGTTTATGCAAGATAAAAAAGGCTTTCAGATAATGAAAGCCTTTAGTTTTAAATTTATAAAATAACTCTTGTTCCATTGACTATTTTAGTAGCCGTTTGGTTGTTGGAATTAGTAGCTTCTATTTTTATAGAAATATTGACGACATCGCCATTATTATAAATTTTTCCGATAAGCTGTTCTGCAATAGGGTAAGGCTGATCTTGAACCTCATAAGTATTAGAAGAAGTTGCAACATTTTCATTGATAACCCTTTGATAGTGGTAGTTTTCAGAGCTGTTAGGAGAAGTTACATCAAAATCAACCGTATATTTTATTGCTGTAATAACGGAACTCCCTCCTGATTGTACTTTAAAAGTTCTTTTAAACGTTTTAAAATAAATCTGATTATTAAGCCTGATTCCAATTTCTCCCCCGCCACCGCCGATAAACTGGATTTGTGGCTCTACTGTAATATTAAACGACTTCACATCACTTTCATTCCCGTATTCATCTTTAAATTGGATATTATAGGTATAAGTACCTACTTCTATTGCATTAAAATTGATACTAAAACTACCATTTGAACCAAGAGCATAAGGGTTATACATATTATTAGTATTTTGAATACCATTTGTATTATTGTTAGATGATGCACTGACCCAAGTTTTATATTGAACAGAAGTATTAGAAGTAACTGGCGTTTTCTTTACAATTCCTATTAAGCTCATTTGAGAATTTGGAAGTACATTTGTTGCATTAATATTCATTGATTCAATTACAATCTTTCTTGCAATTACGGTTTGTTGAATATTGTAATTTGATTGTACTGTGGCATTTTTTATAGTATAATCTAGAGCACCTTGACCTACTTGATTAGTAGATAATGTAGTAGTAAAACTATCAATATTTGGTAATGGGTAAAATTGTCCTGTTTGTACAGTTACACCGTTTAATTTAATTGTTCCATTGTAAGAGTTGAATTTAATTTCATATCCTGTTGTGGGCTGTCCTGCGCTTTGAACAATTTTCATTACATAATTTGTTTCATCGCCTTGATAAATATCAGCTTGACCGCCTGTAAAGGTATGAGTAAACTCCGAAACCGAATATCCTAGTTCAAAATCTTCAACTTTAGTCGCTCCTTTGGAATTTTTTACACTAATTTGAATTTTATGAGTTCCTGCCACATTTCCAACATATTCAAAAATATTATTTTTTTCAGAAAAGGTGTATTCTTGATTTGCATTGAGAACCTGCCCGTTCAACTTTAGTGTTCCATTTAAATTTGTTGTAAATTTAAAGGTAGTCGCAATCGAATTAAAATAGTAGTTTGGTATGATATTGAATTTTAATTGGTTGGTTTCACCAACGCCACGTTCAATAAAATTAGTATCTCTATCTACGGTAAACCCGAACTGTCCACCGTTATTATTTCCCCATTCGCCATCTTCACGGCAGGAATTTATCAGAAAAACTGATAAAAAAGAAATCATAATAAAAAATATTTTTTTCATAGTAGAAAATTATTAAGCGTTTTTAATTGATGTAATATTTCAGTCCTCCGAAAAATCCGTAATTGGATTTGGAAAATTTACTTTTCAAATCGTAATATTGGGTGTAATCCAATAGTAACGACATTTTTCTAAACAATACTATTTCTACTTCTGCGCTACCTGTGATTCCATAAGTGATACCGCTCACTTTAGCAGGAATTTCCGCATTATAGAGAGGGTCTCTTTGATTACCGTCATTTGCTTTTTCATAAGCTCCGTAACCTCCTAGCCAAACGTTCAAAAAAATTGGTGCAAGTTCTTCATAACTGTAACCTGCCTGTACGTTCAAACCGTATTTTTGATACGGCAAAATTTGATTATCCAAGTAGGAAATCTTGTAATCTTGATAAAACCCTTCTACCTTGCCTAAAAATCCTTTACTTCCCATTACACGGGTATATCCTGCTTTTGCCATAAACCCACCTGTAAGGCTGTCTTTATCCATAATATAACCATATTGGGCGTGTACTGCCGATTGGTTTTGTCTTCTACCTTGCGCATTTATTAGAACTGCAAAAAGTAACAATGTAGCAATTAAAATTTTTTCTTTCATTTTTCTATTTTTTTAATGTTATCTGATAGCATTAGCGTTGATGATATACTTTGGTTTGATTTCCAATGTTAGGGTTCTTTCACCGTCAATTTCATTCATAATAAAAAGCATTGTTTTATTGTCTGAAATATTAAATTTCTCGAAAACATAAACTAATTTTTTACTTGACTTTTTTGAGAAATTTTCGGGTTGATTAGACCAAATGGGAACAAATATTTTTTCCTCCGTTTCTAATTGTCTGCGACCTGTTAGAATTGGGCTTGTAATAAAGGAAACGCTTTCTACATCATAGTTGATGTTTGTTCTGTTGGCGATTTCTAAAAGGACATATAATTTACCTTTTCCGACATAAACGCCTTTAACAAATCCCTCAATTCCTCTAACCAAAGCAGAATTCCTATTTTTAATCCAACCTCCTTTTTTCAATACTCTTTCGGCTGTAATTTCGTAATCTTCCTTAACAACTTCTTGTGCTAATGGTTGTTGAACAACTTCTGCAACAACTTCTTTTTTTTCTTCAGCAATTGGTTTTACTTCTTCTAATTTCTTGACTGGCTTTTTATAAGTTTTTTTCTTGGTTTGCTGTGCAAATCCTAAAAAACCGAAAAGTAAAAAAGCTAATAACAAATTTTTTTTCATATCATTTACTTTTAATTATAGTTTACTATTATACACTCAATATTGTTTGATAACTTAATTTTGTTGTCGGCTGTTCTGCTACCGTTATTTCTTACCGCTCCACCAATAATACCACCAATAACAGGAATTCTATTTGCTTGTTCCACTATTATATCTTTCCCCCTGTTCGTTGCTTCTCCCTCTATATCGCTCCCATTAGAACCACCACCTATTGGAAGCCCCGCCATTCCATCTGAACCAAATAAAGTCATTTGTACGGGAACAGTTTTATTTTTCACTTTAATACTGGAAAAATTAACCATAAGACGGTTGTTTTCCTCTCTCGCAAATCCTGTAATTACCAAACCTTTAGGAGTTGTTTCTCCTGCAATTTTTGTTGATTCCAAAAGCACAAAAGATAGACTTCTGCCGTTAGATGCGTAACCTTGAGAAAGCAATTTTGCCCTAATTTGTTTTCCCTGTGATAAACTCTTCGTTGTACTAGCAATAGAGTTTGAATAAGACGGTTCTTGATAGGTTGGCGTTGGAATTTCTGTATATTCGGGTTCAGAACTTTTTCTGTTTCCTTTGGTTGTTTTAGGCACATTTTTATTAGTATAACCAACAGAATTATTTTTGGGTTCATCACTTTGCCACATAGAATAATCGCCATAAGTGCTATGGCTGTTATATCCACTACCACCGCCACCATTAGAACTACTATTATTAGAATAACTTGGTTGAGAATAAGAATTACTATTGTTATTTGAATAGGTAGGGGCTGTATATTCTTCTACTTCGGCAGGTTTTACCGCTTCTTCTTCATTACCAAAAACATTATTCATAGCTAAATCTAAACTAGCACTATCCGTTTTCCCCAACTGATTTGCTTCTGCTCTGCTATTGAATTTTTTTACTTCTTTTGCATCTGGGTTTGAAAAGTCTGCAACTTCTTTAGTATCATCTTTAGAAGTAAGAAGTACAACGATTACGATAAGTAAAATACTTACTGCACCTGCAATGCCGTAAACGATATACTTTCTTTTTTCAGCAGAACTTTTACTAGCCCAAAACTTTTTAATTGATTCCATAATTAGTTAGTTACATTAGGTTTATTATTCAATTTCAAACTATCTATTTTTTTTACTTCATCTTCCGATGGTGCATTAACTTTACTAAGTTTTTCAGTAAAATTTGTAATTAGATAGCCAAATGGATTGTAAGGATAATTGATATTTACTTTTGCTAATCTTAATTCTATATCCGCTCTGAAATATTCCTCATTTGTTCCATTTACCCTTTTTACGAGTATTGAAACTTGTACATTAGGATTTTCATCAATATTAGAAATGTTCCAAGTATCATTTAATATTTCAGATTTCTGAACCAATCCATTAATACTAAGGAAATTTGAATAATAGCCTTTATTAGATTTGTCTTTAATAATTTTTGTTGGTTGCTCTCCAACTAACCACAAAACCCTCTCCTGTTTGTCAGAAATACTATATTGGTCTAAGTCATAGAAATTCTTAACAAAATATTCTACTGCTGATTGAACCACTTTTATTTTATCTCTTTTTGCGGAAACTAAAGAAAGTGGTATTAAATCTCCTTTTGAATTGTAAGTATATAATTTGCTTCCTGCGTCGTTATAAACATAGAATGCAAAGAATAAAGTTGAGCCTATGGAAAATAAAGCTACTAGAACAACTCCCCAAACAACCATCGTATTTTTCTTAAGCTGACTATAAATATCTTTGCCAACTGTAATATTCTTTTTTTCCATAATTTTTTAATTAAAATAACTTCTAACTTCTCTTGTAACAAATGACATTAAGCCTATTTTAACGGCAAATGCAACTATTATAGCACCAAGTTCACTCATAAAAAGTTTTGAATATTCGGTAGTAATTGCAACAGATTCTAACGTAACATCAGTTTGCGAAGCAATTGTATTATAAATAACTACACTAAATTTTATAATAGCTATATAAGCGATTCCTAAAACAAACAAACCAATATAAATTTTTATCCACCTCCAAAACATATCACTCATTTTATCAAGTGTGGCAAAAGCTAGAGCCAATGGAAAAATAAATTTGAAAAGTTGAATTAAAAACAATCTTTGTAATAAGTATAATGAAGTAATCGCAACATCAATAAGATAAAAAAATAAAGTTACTATAACCAAAAGAAACGCCCCAATATAAGAAGGTATTACCGACATATAAAATGCAATTTTTTCCATTGCACCCATACTTTCTGCTGTTTCATTTATCAATTGTAATTGTCTTGATGCTGGGGACATTGTATTGAAATTATTAAGATTCTTCACATCAACTTCAACTCCACTAAAAATTTGCTCAATCATATTAACAATGAAATCACTACCTACGATGATAAGCCCAAAACCAATAATATTGATAAGACCGCCAATAGGTGGTTTTTCAGAATTTTCTGCCGTAGAAAGAAAATGCCCCATAACTTTAAATAGCAAAAAAGCCATTGCTAGAGATTTAGCCCCTATTATAGTATAGGAGAAAATAGGACTTGTATTTAAAGCATTTTGAATGCTACTTATCCAAGAGTAGTCCATTATCTAAATGAGCTTTGTATTAGTTTAGTTTTGATATTACTTTCAGCTTGTGAAACTTTATTATATTCACTTTCCAACCTTTCTAGTCGTTCGCTATCATTCATATTGAATAAACCATTTTTCAAAAGTGCCTGTACTGTCCGCACACTTCCCGAAATCATATTTAGATTTTGGTTTACACCCGATAAATTCAATTTTCTTGTTTTTGCCAATTTTAAAATTTGATTAGCATTGTTAATGGCTTGTTTCTGCTTATTAATAATATTTTGAAGATAATTTGCCTGTTCAACATAGTTATTAACTTTCTGTATCTTGTCATTAGCTTCCTTAATAACTTTGTAGGTATTGTTAAGTTGTGATAATGATTTTGTGGCGGTTGAAACGGACTGTGCTAGTTGAGCCGTTGCCCCTACATCAGTTACTGCCATTTGTGCAAAAATTAATATTGCATAAAAAAGGCTGACTATTAAAAATAATTTTTTCATAATTTTTATTTTATTTGTTGATATATAAATTAATTGCTTTTTCCATATCTCCAACATCCTCATAAATCTGCATTAATTCTTCATTTTGCCTACCCTCTGTTTGATAAGCCCAATAAACATCTTCGGGTACTTCTAATCTATAAACTTGATGATGATTACCACGCATTAAAAATATTTCTGAATATTTCCTGCTACCCTCAAAATTGGATGAAATAGAAACCATTTGATTATATGCGTGATTACTCATTTTAAAGCGTTTTTGGAGTGCTTCATAATCTTTTGCATTTAAAACATATAAAACCTGCGTATTTTCAATTATTGTTTTTGCAATTTGCCCCATTTCGCCACTTTCGGGAAGTTGAGAAATAGCTTGTAAAACTATTCCAATTGCTCCATTTTGCTTTCTAATAGCTTGGTAGAAATACTCAATTTTTTCTAAAATGCCTTTGAACTTAAATTGCTTAGCAACTTCATCAAAAAATATATAACCTCTAGTTAATTTGTCTTTCCAAATTGTCTCTGTAATTGTAGAAGAAACAAGCTGTAACATTATAGATAATAACAATTCATTTTCTTTTACTTCGTCTAACTCAAAAACAATAATTTTTTTGTCTTTTACCCTATCCAAATTAGAATTTGAAACATCTTTATAAAGAAATTCATAAATACCGCCTTGTTCAAACTCTGACATTAAAAACAAAAACTTATCAATATCGAAAAATTCGGCTTTGATTTCTAACGATGGCAGTAAACTTTCTTTTGCATTTCTTACCGCTTCTATAAAAGATAATAAATTATGTTTTCCACCTTTCAAATAATAGTTTTCTATTATCTTTCTCAATGCTGTTTTTTCGCTTTCTGCGGTCGGTTCTCCCCTTTTGTAATGTGTAAGTACAAACTCTACTAAATCTTCTATTTTTGAAGCTGTTAAATCCTCTCCTTGTAAATCAAATGGATTCAATCCAATTGGTTTGCCCTCTTGATAATGTATAAAGGCGGTTTCATCGGGATATAAAGCTGACAACTTTCTATAAGATTGCCCTAAATCAATAATAACAGTTCTAGCGTTATCCTCAAAAAACTGTCTGAACAAATGGTTTGCTAAAAACGATTTTCCAAAACCTGTTGGGGCGAAAATCATAAAATTTCTTGCTCTGACAAATTTCTTTTTTTCATCCCAAGTATCAACAATAACAGGAATATTTGAAATTCTAGAATTTAATATAACGCCTTGTTCATCTTGTTTATAATGACTTGTATTATTAAAAAAGATAGTCGCAATATTCAGATTTCCATAAAATAATTGTCTATCAGCAAAATTATTAGCAAATAGGAAAAATGAATTATAAAAAATCGAATTAAGATAATTATCTACTGGCTGTCTAACTTTAATTTCTAACGTTTTAAAAGTATCTATAACCGAGTTTTTGAACTTTTTAAGTTCATTGGGTGTATCAGCCAAATAAAGGACATTAAAATGAGCCTTAACAATTCTGTCGCCATCAATATTATTAGCAATTTCTTCAATTAAAACAGTAGTCTTAGAAGCATTAACCTTATTATTCGGGTCAAAGTTTGAAGATTTTTTTAAAAAATCATTTCGTTGTCTTAGTTTCGTTAATTGCTCTTGATTGTCCTCAAAAAATACAATTTGATTATAAACGTGGTCGAAATCTAGATTTAACCCAAAAAATTCTCCGTAGTTCTGAAAAAACTTAAATTTAGCATTAGAAAAATCTCTGTCGGGAACAACGGAATTTAATTTTTCGGGAAAACTTTCTTCATCCCTAGTACAAATAGCCCCTAAAAGTTTATCCCCAATACGGATATTATCTTTATCTAAAATCCTATCTGTAACATAATCATTTTGAAAATTATTAAAATAAAAGTCGTAATAATTATAAACTTCTTTTTCCTCAAATTCTCTAAGGGAAAATGCTCTACCCGAATTAATTTTTATTCCCGATAAAAAATTAATACTCTGCTCTACTGACTGAATAAAGCTATTAATATTATCATCAAACTTTTCAAATTTCTTTCTATTTAAGGCTTTGAATGGATTTGAAATTTTGGTTTGAAATGTTCCGCTGTCGGGCAAAATAAAAAATACAAATGATTTGTGATTAAGATATTCCCGACCTTGAAAATATTTTTTTGTAGATTTTTGTAAAAAATTATCACTTTTAAAATGTGATGTGGAAAATCCATTTTTCAAAAATACATCCTGCTTAAGAACAATAGAACCTGTTGGCAAATCTTTTAAAGCCTTAACCCAACCATCATTCAAAACCTCGCAATCTTCTTCGCCCAACGAATATTTTTCCGTCAATTCAATTTCATAGCACATCGCAAAAACTCCGTTTCTACCGACAGCCATATTTTTTTCGATATGTAAAAAAATGTTATTCATCGTCTGAATGATTTTTAGGGAGTTTATCATCAAATAAAAAATTGATTATTGATTCATTAGAGGAAAGAGCTACCGCAACCAAATAGGACAAACCAATAACAATCCCTACTACAATAATTTTTCTTAAAGAAAAACCGCCTAGAAAACTTAATAAAGAAATTATAGAAATTGTAAGGAAAACGAAAAATCCTAGAGTATTCATACCATATATTAATGGCTTCTTTCGAAAACCTTTATAATTTTTAATTTCTCTCATTGTGTTTTTTGTTGATTAAACTTGCATATTGGCAACATAAGCAACTAAGCCCTGTATTGCTCCAAGAATAGCGGCGAATATGACAATATTCGTAACGCCCTTTTTCCAATCGCCATTTTCATTTACAAATTTTCCTAAATTGGAAAGAATTACTACAATAAAAATAGCAACGGCTACAAATGGAAAAATACCTCTGATTTCGGTTGCCAACTGTTGAGCAGGACCTCTCAAATTAATTTGAGCATAAGAATTAGAGAAAATTAATAATGTTCCTGCGAACGCCATTAAATACTTTTGTTTTTTCATCTTTAAAAATTTTATTTATTGTTACAAATATAAATTAAATTTTCCAAATATACGCAACTTTTTGCCTTTTTTATTTAATCTATCAATAGCTTTACTTCATTGATAATCTTAGTAAAATTAGAATTAAGCATAGAATTAGAAATTTCTTTTTTTTCAAGTATCTTTTCGCTAGTTATTTGTTCAGCTTGAATATGATAAATTTGATTTTTCCCATCACTCAACATTGCAAATTCCCCTACTTTAAGATTTTGAAAGCGACTAGCCCTATATTTTGAAACTTCCTTTTCCCCTGTCGTAATTGTTCTTCCGCCACTTAGAAAATCTCCTTTTTCACTTATACTCTTAGTTTTTTCTTTTACTAATTCAAAATAGCTTTCATAAAATTTTGATGTGTCGGGGTCATTAGACTTCCCAAAAAATTGCGTACTTAAGTTAGCCAATATTTCTTTAAATCCGTCACGCCCATATTGCACAATTCCCTGTACAATATCCTGTGCGCAATATATAACACCAACTTGAAAACTTCTCATAGTAGCAGGAATTTGAGCCATATTAAGTAGTTTAATTGTTGGTGCTTCATCAAGACATAAAAAACTCGGTTGTCTATTGCGTACCATCATTTGTTTACTAATTGAATGAATTATACTTGCATTTATAGGACTTAAAAACTTACTATTTTTAGGTTCATTCAGAACCGATATTACAGACCTGTTTTCATCACTATTAATATCAAAATCAATTTCATTGCCAGATAAAACCCAAAAGGTTTTTGGCGATGAAATTTTACGAAGTGCATTCGCAAGTGTGGAAAGTACCGAAGCCGTCTGTCTTTCGGATGCTAAACCCAAAATAAAGGCACTACCTTGTATTGCTACTCTGTCATTATCGGTCAAAAATGCCTTTAATTTCGCAAATTGATTTATTGCCTGTTCTCCTAAAGATTGATTAAAATTCTGTTCTTGTACACTGAAATCAACGGCTAAAATAAAACTGATAACGTGAGGCAAAGTGCAAAAGCTAGGATGATCTAACCAAAATTTTAAAATTACAGCAGATAATAAAGAACTCCCACTATCTTTGAAAAAATCATCTCCTTTACCTGCTCCATTGTTAATTAAATTATCCATTAATACTGCAACAATTTCATTAATATCATTTTCATCATTAATCAGCTTTGGAGAAATTGGATTTACTCTAGCAGATATAGAAGCATTATGAATAGCAATAATTTTAAGTTTTTCCTTAAAAAGTGGTATGGCAAGTTCTGTTAATTCGCCATCTTTAAAATCATATATTATACCTGCAAAATTTTGTTCTGAAAAATGTTTAATTATTGGAAAAATAAGTGATATAGTTTTTCCCGAACCTGCACTACCAAATATTGAAATTCCTCTTAAAAAATTGCTAACATATTTAGTTCCTTTGTCAGTTCTAATTGCAATATCAAAAATTGGATTAGGTGGCTTTTCATAACCAAACAAATAAATAAGCCCACCAAACGAAAGTGGAATAATAAATAAAACTAAGCCTACAATTTTAATATTAGGAAAAATCCTAAAAACATAATAACAAAATCCAATAATTAAAACGAAAATTATTGACCTAAAAATATAGTTTTTAACCCTAAAAACAGAGTAAAACATACCCGTCATTACCAATACTGCTGAAATTAAAATCAGCCAATTTCTAATACTTAAATTTAATATCTCATTCATATTTAATGTGTTTTTTAATATCCTTTTGAACTGTCAATTATTTTATTAATCGCAAAACGAACAATTTTAATAGCCCCATCTAATGGCGTTTTTGGAATTGACATTGGTATTCTAAACCCCAATTCTTTACTAATTCCATTCATTGGATTTAACTGCCTAATTTCATTAATACCTGTATTTCTTGCAATCTCATTTTTGATAGGTTTAGAAATATAATTTTTTAAAGAATTAACGCTTGATTTGACAGAGTTTTGAACTGTTCTATTTACTCTATTTCTATTTCTTAATTTTCTAATCTTATAATTTTCATAAGTATTAACCCTTTGAAATTTAAACTTTGTATCAAAACTATTTTCAACTTTATTTCTAAAATTATCCCTATCAAAACCAACACTTTTATTAGTGTCTGCTACTTTACCTTTCCTATGATTAGCCAATGGAGATAGAGCCACTTTTTTATCATAATTAGGACAATTAGTGTAACGGCTGACAATAATATGAACGTGATAATTATCTCCACCTTTTAACATCCCCTCTCGTACAATTTCATTTGTTGTTCTATCCCTATTCAATCTATTTTCCAAAATAGATATTTTATTATGGTCGGGCTTTTCAGAATTTTTAATACTATTAATTTCTTTGTATATTTTCTTATTCTGCATTACCCACTTATCATTAGCCTTATAAGTTCTTTTTTCTTCAACTTTACCAACCCAAACCAAATCATTTTCTGTCATTTTTCTTTTAGAAAAATCTTTACCCATCTCTTTAGCAAATTGCTGTTTTAATTCATCCAATTTAATTTTGTACTCATTACTACCAACTTCAAAACCAAAACTTTTTATTGCTTCTTTAGACTTATCATTTATAATTTTTTCTTCTTTTCTATTAGGTAATAAATGAGGATTCGCAAATACTTCTCTATTAAAATTATCCGCATAATCTCGCATAACATCTTTTGAATATTCCCTCAATTGCTGATGAATTAAATCATTTCGCATATCATTTAGAAATTTAGTACCCTGTTCAGATTTTAATAATTCGGCTTGCTCACTTTTACCAATTCCTTGCCTTTCCATTTCTAGTTCTGCAATATTTTTTATATGCTCAATTTCTGCTTTCGATGGAGAAACATTAAGCATATAAAATTTACTTTCTCTTTCTTTAGCATTACTAGAAATATTACTATCAATTAACTTTTTTGCTTCTTCATCATTCAAAAAAATCTGCTCATTATTTTTATCAATACTATTATTAAAAAACAAATTTTTTTCAATATTAATTTCATCCTCATTTATCGCACTTGGGTTTTCTTGTTGCTCCCAAAAATCGTCTAATCTTTCTCCATTCTCTTTACCTAAATATTCAATAACTCCTTTTGAAGTTTGACCGAAATCTACATTATGCGCTGTAAATGTTACAACCATTATTCAAATATTTTTTTATAGTCTGATTCGCTTAAATTGATAACATAATTTTTTACAAAAACATCATCTTTCTCAACAACTTTTGATTTCAAAAAATTAAGTTTATAAGCTAATTTATTATCTTCATCAGTATTTTGCGTTTGCTCTAATTCTGACGAATTATTATTAGCAATCTTACTCGGCTTTAATTCTTCATTATTCTGTTTTTCATTATTTACAATCGCTTTATCTAAATCATTATAAATATCAGAAATTGTATAAAAATAATTTTTTTCAAATGCTCCTAATCTTGTATGCGTTGCTTCAATTCGTTTTAAATTTCTATCAGCTAACTTTTTAAATTCATCAAGTAATTTTGAATTAGATAGCTTGTCAATTTTATTTGAACTATTATAATTTTCATAAAGATAATTTATAGCCAAATCATAAGTAAGAAATTCGTGTTTTTGCTTTAGAAGTTTTAAAATTTCTAAAGTGCTGTTTTTTACAATAATTTTAGATGATGCCATTATAAATGCCCTTTTTTTTGTTTTTATATATTTGTTAATCAATCTTTTATATTTTCTAATGCCATTGTAAATGGTATTTTCGTAAAATATCAATTTTGTAACATACTGATTTATAATGAACTCCGATTTTTTCGGTGTTCCCTCTTGCTCTCCAATTCTTCTACACTCTCAAATTTACAATTTATTTTTTACAATCAGAAAGATTCACTACAAAAAAATAAATTGCCAAAAATAAAAAGACAAATATAGTCGGGAAAAAAACAAAAAAATATTTCCTATATTTGTTCCATTATCAACCCCAAAAAATATAACAAATGACAGAAACAAATCAAGAAACCCAAGACTTAACATTAGATGAAAAAAAAGAAAAAATTTTGCTCGAAATGCACTATATTTTATCTCAATTTGACGAAGGAAAATTGAAAGAAAATAAAAAGTCATTAAGTAAAATTTTGTCCGAAATTTCAGAAATATTTAATACAAAAATTTCTTCAAAAACTATTAAAGACTACATCCAATTAAAAGATTCTAAAATAGATGAAAACTTACTAAAACTTGCAAAATATCTATAAAAAAAACCACTCTATTCGAGTGGTTTTCTACTTAATTAACTATAAATTCTCTAAAAACTTTTTTGCTTTTTTTGATTCTGAAAACGCTTTTCTTATTGCTGTTTCTCGGTCTAAACTATTAGCACTTGCCCAACCTTTAAGATAACGAACCGAATTAATAAATTCTTCAAAAATTCCAAATTGTAAACTGCAAAGCATTGCACCCATTTCTGCAATAAGTTCTTCAAAAGAATAACTTTCTTTATCGTTATGCCCTTTTAAATTTCTGTTAAGTCTGCTTTCGTGTCCTGTCCAATGGATTACTTCGTGAAATAATGTCGAATAATATTTAGAAGTAGAAATAAAAAATTGCCTTTTCGGTAGCATTACATAATCCATTTTAGGACTATAGTAAGCCGTTTCTTCTGCTCCATATTTTAAATTAAGATTTCCATTAACAATAATTTTTTCAATGAAATTTTCGCAATTTTCAATTTCTGAAATTTCGTTTTCTTCAATTTCTTCTGTGGAAATTTCTAAATTAATTTCACTTAAATTTTCAATTAGTTCAGAATTGAAAACTACATAATTTTTTAAAACCGCAATTTTATCTATCAATTGTAATTGCTCTAATGTCATTAATTTTACAACTTCAAAAGGAATATTTTTTTTTGTTTCTTTATCTTTATAAATAAAACTAAAAAATTCAATAACACATCCTTTAGCTCCTTTTTTTAATCTTCCCCCTGCTTTAGAAATAGTATTAAAAGTTGCGTATTTTGACGACTTAAATTGCTTAATTATTGTATCTAAATATAAAGCAATAACGTTAAAACCATTATACTTTTTTTCTGTAAATAAATTGGTTGGATAAATAGCAGATAAGTTTGTGTAAACTTCCCAATCTTTTGCATTTACTTGGTCTAAATTTTCTAATATTCTTTCTATGAAAGTATCTTTTTTTTCAGTAGAAAAATTATTTTTTGCTGTTGTTTTTTTAGTTGCTGTTTTCATAATAATAAGATTTTAAAGATTAGTTAATTATTGTAGTTAATTAGGTTAAAAATGATGATTAATTGCTTTGGTATCGAGGACACTTTTTTTTCTTTAATGGTTGGAAGCTGAATTGGAAAATCAATAATATTTCCTGTTTGGCTTTTGGTTTTTTATCCGA
>RRZT011212824.1_pt1 | contig 16347 bp, 14 predicted proteins | sample 2165551 | NCBI WGS metagenome assembly RRZT01 (sample SAMN10456910, study PRJNA506462) | wastewater metagenome | biome: wastewater; feature: sludge; material: wastewater sludge; isolation source: wastewater sludge with Escherichia coli K12::gfp cells carrying plasmid... | place: USA: Moscow, Idaho...
GTGTCGAGGCCGCCGGAGAAGGCGATGCCGACGCGCTCGCCGGCGGGAATGCTTTGCAGGATGGTAGCTGTCACGGGAAGGTCTCTGGCAGATTGGACAAGGCGCTATTGTACCGCGTCGCCTTCCATGTGCAGCGGGCCGGTGGCCGCACGGTTACTCGCTCTGGCAGGCGACCGACCAGAGCTTTTCTTCCATCGAGCCGTCGGAGATCGTGTACCACTTGTCGGCCTCGTTCTCGTCGCTGATGACGACGTCGCCGTTACCCATCGGACCGGCATAGGAAACCGAGCCGAGGTAGCGTTCGAGCTTGTTCGCGCAGTCGTAGCGGGTGCGAACAATGGTCGACAGATAGACGGCTTCCTCGTCGCTCTTCTGCGGCTCGCCCCAGCGAACGAGATGACTGACGACGGCGATTTCGTCGATGCGCTCGACCGTCCCGGTGTTGACGAAGACGCGCATGCCGTCGTCAAAGCTGGAAATCTCGTTCCAGTCGGCGAATGCGGTGAGTGGAAGCATGGCGAACAACGTCGCCAGCCAGAAGCGTGGTGTCGTTTTCATGGGGCGCGATTTTAGCGCCGAACGTGGCGCGGTTGAGTAGATCGTTGCGTGCAGCGTTTGACCGCCCGCAGACGCCCGAGGATACTTCGCGCTGGCGCTTCCAACGATTCCAAGGACAAGTTCAAATGGATATAACCACGCTTGGCGAACCTCTCTTCGACTCCCCGCTTAATTCGCATGTCAGTGACAAGGCGCGCGTGCTGTTCAACGTCGTTGTCGACCCCGACCAGCCGCCGTCGGAGGAATTCCTGTTTGAACTGGCCGGGCCGCGCGAGAAGATCTTTTTCGACCCGAAGAAGACGCGCGCCGGCATCGTCACCTGCGGCGGTCTGTGTCCGGGACTGAACAATGTGATCCGTTCGTTGGTGCTTGAGTTGCATCACGGCTACGGCGTGCGCGAGATCCTCGGTTTCGTTGACGGCTATCAGGGCCTCGACCCGTGGCGCGGTTCCGAGCCGATTCCCCTGACACCCGAGGCTGTCGAAGACATTCACAAGGAGGGCGGCTCGATTCTCAACACCTCGCGCGGACCGGTTGATGTGAGCGTGGCGGTCGATAACCTGATCCGGCGCAAGATCAACATCCTGTTCGTCGTCGGCGGCGACGGCACGCAGCGCGGCGGCGCGGCGATCTACAAGGAAGCCTCACAGCGTGGCCATGCGTTGGCCGTCGTCGGCGTGCCGAAGACGATCGACAACGACGTCGCCTTCGTTTCGCGGACTTTCGGCTATCTCACCGCCGTCGAGGAGGCGACCAAGGTGATCGACTGCGCGCACACCGAAGCGCACAGCGTGCATAACGGAATTTCGATCGTGAAGATCATGGGGCGCCACGCCGGCTTCATCGCGGCCGGCGCGACGGTCGCCAGCCAGGACGTGAACTTCACGTTGGTGCCCGAGGTGCCTTTCGTGCTCGACGGCGAAGATGGTTTCCTGGCCGCGCTGGAGAAGCGCGTGGTCGATCGCGCGCATGCGGTGGTGCTCGTCGCCGAGGGCGCGGGGCAGCATCTGATCGCGGGAGATTCCGGCGAGCGCGATGCCTCCGGCAACATCAAATTGAAGGATATCGGCCAGTTCATGCGCGACAAGATCGACACGCATTTCAAGGCGAAGGGAGTCCCCTTCGCCATCCGCTACATCGATCCGAGTTATCTCGTGCGCAGCGTGCCGGCGAGCGCCGAGGACGCCGTTCTTTGCGACTTCTTCGCGCGCAACGCGGTGCACGCGGCGATGGCGGGAAAGACCGGCCTGGTGATCGGCTACCAGCATGGCAAGTTCACCCACGTTCCGGTCGAATTGCTGACCACGAAACAGAAGACGCTCGACCTCAACAGTCCGGCCTGGCTCGGCGTACTCGCGTCGACCGGGCAGAACTTCGCGCAGTTCGCGATTTAGCCCTGATACGCGGACGAAAAAAGGGCGAGCCGCCGAAACGACTCGCCTTTTTGTTTGCGCCTGTTCAGCTTACTTCTTGGCCGGACCCTTGCGGATGAAGCCGAACGGCGCACCCAGCGGCACCAGTACGCGGCCGAAGTAGCTGTTGAGGAAGATCGCGCCGGCGGCGTAGAAGCCGAGCAGCGAGATCAGCAGCTCCGACCAGGCGGCGAGCGGCGAGAATAGTTCGTGGTTGATGCCGAGAATCGACAAGCCGAGCGAGGGCAGCAGGACGTTGATCAGCACCAGGATGGCGGCGAACACCTTGTTGACCTCGAAGGCGGCGACCATGATGAACAGCGAAAAGATGGTGTAGCCGAAGCAGGCAAAAGCCAGCTGGCGCGGGTCGGCCTTGGCCGGGTCGATGACGCCGAACCAGCCTTGGGCGATCGCCCAGTGCATGGCGACGGCGGCCCAGAAGAGGCCGTAGATGCCCAGGGCGATGGAGCCGAAGTAGTTGTTTTTCTTGAAATCGACGGTCGAGGCCCAGATCTGCGCGGCCGAGCCGAGGAACAGTGCCCACGGGATGATGAAGGTCGAGCCGGTCGTCCAGCCCATCTTCTGCGAGGCGGCGACGAAGGTGACCATGGCCAACCCGAAGACGCCGAGCGCCGTCGGATCGGAGAGCATGATTTTGGTTTCGGTGACGGTTGATTGCTGTGGTGCGCTCATGGCGTGTTCCCTTTATTCCCTAATGGTTGAGTTGATTGGATGGATGAAATCGGGACCGTTGCGGTGTCGGGTGGTGCATCAACGCGTTGATGGTTTTGCGTTCTTCTTCTGCCGGCCGTGATGCGATATTCGAATGTTCCCGGGCCTCCGGGTCGCGGCTGGCCTGCCGCACGCGCGGCCGGACACAAAGCCGGCGATTCTGCCACGAGATGGAGAAATTTTCAATTTTTTCAATCGTTTGCGGGAGTCTTCCTGGTCTGCTGGCAGGGCCAGGGGCGGGAGTTCGATGCGTGTGTGCGCGCCTGCTAGAATGCCGCTTTTTTCCGAAAGGCTTCCCGTGGACGTGATGCTCCTGCTCAAGGCCCTGATTCTCGGTGTCGTCGAAGGGCTGACCGAGTTCCTGCCGATCTCGTCGACCGGGCATCTGATCCTCGCCGGCGACCTGCTCGGCTTCAACACGGAGCGCGGCAAGCTGTTCGAGATCGTCATCCAGTCGGGCGCCATCCTCGCCGTCGTCTGGGAGTACCGCGAGCGCTTCACGCGCGTCGTGTGCGGCCTCGGGCGCGATCGACTGGCCAACCGGCTGGCGCTCAACCTGGCGATTGCCTTTGTGCCGCTCGCGGTGACCGGGCTGCTTTTCAAGAAGGTCATCGAAGCGCACCTCTTTCAGCCGGTGCCGGTGGCGATCGCCTTCATCGTCGGGGCCTTCGTCATCCTCTGGGCCGAGCGCCGCGAGCACACGATCCGCGTGCATTCGGTCGACGACATGACGCCGCTCGACGCGGTGAAGCTCGGCCTGGCGCAGATGATGGCGCTGATTCCCGGCACTTCGCGTTCCGGCGCGACGATCATCGGCGGGCTGTTCTTCGGCCTGTCGCGCAAGGCGGCGACCGAATTCTCCTTCTTCCTCGCCGTGCCGACGCTGTTCGCCGCGACCTTCTACAGTTTGTACAAGGAGCGCGCGCTGCTCTCGTTCGACGATATCGGCATGTGGGTCGTCGGCTTCGTCTCGGCGTTCGTCTCGGCCTTCCTTTGCGTGCGCTGGCTGCTGCGCTTCATCTCCAGCCACGACTTCACGCCGTTCGCCTGGTACCGCATCGCCTTCGGCGTCGTCGTGCTGGCCACCTGGCAGCTCGACCTCGTCGGCTGGACGCACGGGTGAGCGCGATGAACGCCGCCATCCTCTATCTGCACGGTTTTTGTTCCTCACCCGAGTCGTGGAAGGCGAAGGTATTGGGCGACGCCATGCGCGCACGCGGTTTGTCCGAATGCTTCTTCTGCCCGGCGCTGTCGCCGGTGCCGAACGAAGCGATCGAGCAGGCCGAGGCGATCATCGCTGCGCACAACGGTGAACTGACGCTGGTCGGCAGTTCGCTCGGCGGCTACTACGCGACCTGGCTCGCCGAGAAGCATGATCTGCGCGCCGCGCTGGTCAACCCGGCCGTCGTCGCGCCGCTCTCGCTCAACGCCTACATCGGCACGCAGAAAAACCTCCATACCGGCGAGACCTTCGAGTTCACGGTCGGGCATATCGATCAGCTGCGCGCGCTCGAATGCGCGGTGATCACGCCAGCGCGCTACCTCCTGCTCGTCGAGACCGGCGACGAGGTGCTCGACTACCGCGAGGCCGTCTGGCGCTACGCCGGATGCCGGCAGGATGTCTTCGCCGGCGGCGACCACAGCTTCACCCGCTTCCCCGATTTGTTGCCGCAACTCTTTGAATTTTGCCGGTTATAATCCCGCCGATGTATGTTCTGTTCGAAGAAGACGGCGCCTTCAAAACCGCCACCGTCCTGACCGACAACGATGTCTCGTTGCAGGTCGAAACCGCCTCCGGCAAGCGTTCCAAGATCAAGTCGGCGAATGTGCTGCTGCGCTACAAGGAACCGTCGCCGGGCGAGTTGTTGGCCCGTTGCGAACCGCTCGTCGCGGAGATCGAAGCGGAGTTCCTGTGGGAGTGTGCGAGCGATGGCGAGTTTCATTTTTGTGATTTTGCCGACGAGTACTTCGGGCACAAGGCCAGCGCGGTCGAAGCGGCCGCGTTGCTGCTGGCCCTGCATTCAGCGCCCGTCTACTTCCATCGCAAGGGCAAGGGGCGTTACCGCAAGGCCCCTGCCGACATTCTCGCAGCCGCTCTGGCCGGTCTTGAAAAGAAGCGTCAGCAAGCGTTAGCGATCGAACGCATGGTCGGCGAGCTGAAGGCCTTCAGCCTGCCGCCGGAATTCGAGCCGCTGCTCAACCAGCTGCTCCACAAGCCCGATCGCAATCGCTTCGAGACCAAGGCGCTCGAAGCCGCGTGCAGCGAAATGGGGCTCACCGCGCTGCATCTGCTCGACCGCTGCGGCGCGATCCGCTCGGCGCACGACTACCACTTCCAGCGTTTCCTCAACGAGTATTTCCCGGCCGGCACCGGCTTCCCTGAAGTCGAGTTCCCCGCGCTGCCGGACAGCTTGCCGCGCGCCGACGTCGCCGCCTTCTCGATCGACGACGCGGCGACGACCGAAATCGACGACGCCTTCTCATTGCAGACGCTGCCGGGCATCGGCTGGCGCGTCGGGATACATATTGCGGCGCCCGGTGTCGGGATCGTCCCAGGTTCGCCGCTCGACGCGATCGCGCGTGACCGGTTGTCGACGGTCTACATGCCGGGCAACAAAATCACCATGCTGCCCGACGCGGCGGTCGAACGCTTCACGCTGGCTGCGGGTCGCGACTGCCCGGCCGTATCGCTGTATCTGACGGTGACGCCCGAGTTCGAGATCACCGCGCACGAGTCGCGCGTCGAAATCGTGCCGGTCGTCGCCAACCTGCGTCACCACGACGTCGAGCCCTGGTTCAACGAGCAGACCGTGGTCGAAGGTCTTGCCGACTTCCCCTTCCACGACGAGCTGAAAATGCTCTGGGATCTGGCCAACGCCTGCGAAGGCCGGCGCGGCAAGCCCTCGGCGATGCAGGGCAACAACGACTACAACTTCGCGATCGAAGGCAATCTCGCCGACCCCGAGAATTGCCGCGTCGTCATCAGCGAAAGGAAGCGCGGCAGCCCGCTCGACAAGCTCGTCGCCGAGCTGATGATCGTCGCCAACAGCACCTGGGGTGGGCTGCTCGCCGAGAAGGGCATTCCCGCCATCTATCGCGCGCAGACGGCCGGCAAGGTGCGCATGACGACTTCGCCGCAGCCGCACGATGGCCTCGGCGTCGCGCAGTACGCCTGGTCGTCGTCGCCGCTGCGCCGCTACGTCGACCTCGTCAACCAGTGGCAGTTGCTGGCCTGCGTCAAGGGCGAGACGCCGCATTTCAAGCCGAAGTCGGACGCGCTCTTCGCCGCGATGCGCGACTTCGACCTGACCTACGCCGCCTACGCCGAGTTCCAGCGCGGCATGGAGCGCTACTGGAGCCTGCGCTGGCTCAAGCAGGAAGGGCTGGAGACGATCGACGCGACCGTGCGCCGCGAAGACCTCGTCAAGTTCGACCATCTGCCGCTGCTGCAGCGCGTGCCGTCGATCACTGGCGCGAAGCCGGGCCAGCGCGTCCGGCTGAAAATCGAAGCGATCGACCTGCTGACCCTCGGCTTCTCCTGCCGCTACCTCGAAACGCTCGGCGAGACACTGGTCACGGTCGACGATCTGGACGACGAGTCCGAGCTTGAATTCATTGCCACGGAGGCGAGCAACGATGTCGCGGAAGCCGAAGCACCGGCAGAAAACGGCGAAGCCGCAGCGTCCGACAGCGCAGCCGCCTGACGTGAGCGCCGTCGCGATCGATCCGTCGTTCGTGGCGCCGAAGGTCGATCGCAACCTGTGGATCGGCATCGGCGTGTCGCTGGCCGTACATGCGCTCCTGTTGTCGATCCATTTCCGGTTCCCCGACGCGACGCGCGCCTTCAAGGAGAAGGCGCTCGACATCATCCTGGTCAACAGCAAGTCGGCGCGCAAGCCGGTCGAAGCGCAGGCATTGGCGCAGACCAATCTCGATGGCGGCGGCAACGTGGCCGAGGATCGTCGCGCCAAGACACCGCTTCCGCCATCAACCCAGCAAAAGAGCGGCACCGAGCTCGAGCAGGCGCAGAAGCGCGTGCAGGCGCTCGAAGCCAGGCAGCAGCGCCTGCTGGCGCAGGCCAGGGCGAAGCAAAGCGTGAAGCCACAGAAGGAAGCCGAAGAGCAGCCGGAGCAGGTCGAGACCCCGAGCGGCCGCGATCTGGCGAGCAACGCGCTGGCGATGGCGCGTCTGGAAGGTGAGATCGCCAAGAACATCGATGAGTACAACAAGCGCCCGCGCACGAAGAACATCGGCACGCGGGCCGATGAATACCGCTTTGCCCAGTACGTCGAGAACTGGCGCCAGAAGGTTGAACGCGTCGGCACGCTCAATTATCCGGAGGCCGCCAAGGGCAAGCTCTACGGCCAACTCGTGTTGACCCTGACGATCAGGAGCGACGGCTCGGTCGACCGGATCGAAATCAACCGTTCGTCCGGGCACAAGGTTCTCGACGACGCGGCGCGCCGGATCGTCATGATGGCCGGCCCCTACGCGGCTTTCCCGCCCGAGATCGCCCGCGATACGGACATTCTCGAGATCACGCGCAGCTGGCGGTTTACGAGCAGCAACGAACTCCAGACGAAATCACGCTGACCACCTGCCATGACCGACCACTACGCCGTCTTCGGCAACCCCATCGCGCACAGCAAGTCGCCGCTTATCCACACCGCTTTCGCGCGGCAAACCGGGCAGGATCTCGACTACCGCGCCATCCTCGCGCCGACCGACGGCTTTGCGCAAACCTTGCGTGATTTCATCGCCGGCGGCGGGCGCGGCGCCAACATCACCGTGCCGTTCAAGGAAGAGGCCTTCCGCCTGGCGACGCGGCGCACGCCGCGCGCCCAACTGGCTGGCGCGGTCAATACGCTGATCTTTGCCGGCGACGAAATCCTCGGCGACAACACCGACGGCGTCGGCATGATGCGCGACATCACGCTCAACCTCACGTGCGCGATCGAAGGGCGGCGCGTGCTGCTGCTCGGTGCCGGCGGCGCGGCGCGCGGCGTGATCGGGCCACTGCTCGAAGCGCGGCCGCAGGCGCTGGTCGTGGCCAATCGCACGGAAGCCAAGGCGCAGATGCTGGCCGATGCGTTTGGTCAGCTCGGGCCGATCTCGGCTTGCGGTTTCGCACAACTCGCCGACCAGTCGTTCGACGTCGTCATCGATGCGACTTCCGCCGCTCTGGGCGGTGATCTTCCGTCGTTGCCACAAGGCCTTTTCGCGGCGGGCAGCCTCGCCTATTCGATGATGTACGGCAAGGGCGAAGCGGCGTTCCAGCGCTTTGCCCGGCAGCAGGGCGCGGCGCGCATCGCCGAAGGGCTGGGCATGCTCGTCGAGCAGGCGGCCGAAGCCTTCCATCTTTGGCGCGGCGTGCGGCCGGACGTAGCGCCGGTGATGGATCTGCTGCGCGGGGCATGACCGGCACGCCGGTAGCGAAGCGCCTCTGGCGTGGTGGCAAACGTCTACTGCTCGGGCTCGTCGTCCTGCTTCTCGCCTACCAGTTGTGGCTGTTCGGCTGGGTGCTGTGGTGGGGCCAGGTGAATCCCGAGCACACCCGATTCATGGACATCCGGCTGGCCGAATTGCGCAGCAAGGACCCGGCCGCACAGCTGAAGAAGCAGTGGGTCGACTACGCGCAAATCTCGCCCAATCTCAAACGGGCGGTGGTTGCAGCCGAGGACGACCTGTTCGTGCAGCACGACGGCTTCGACTGGGAAGGCATTCAGCGCGCGATGGAAAAGAACCAGCGGCGCGGAAGAATCGTCGCCGGCGGCTCGACGATTTCGCAGCAGCTGGCCAAGAACCTCTTCCTCTCGCCCGACAAGACGCCCTGGCGCAAAGGGCAGGAAGCGGTCGTGACGCTGATGCTCGAGACGTTCTGGAGCAAGCGGCGGATTCTCGAGGTGTACCTCAACGTCATCGAATGGGGCGTCGGCGTCTTCGGCGCGGAGGCGGCGGCACGGCACTATTACGGAAGCAGTGCGGCGCGCCTGTCGGCCGATCAGGCGGCCCGGCTTGCCGGCATGGTACCGAGTCCGCGCTACTACGATCGCAACCGCAACGCGCCGGGCTTGGGCAAACGGGCGGCGGCGATTCGGCAGCGCATGGCGGCATCGCAGCTTCCCTGATTCACAGCGCCGAAAGCGTGCCGGGAGCGGGCCGATAGCGGGCCGACGGTGCTAGAATCCACGCCTGTTTCAAGCGCTGTGCTTCAAGGGAGGCTTGCCCGATGAGTGAAGAAAAAACAACCCCCGACCACCTGGCCGCCGTGCGCGAACTGCTCGCCAAGCACAAGCTGGTCGAGGACCTCGTTCATCGGCAGGACATGCCGCGCCACGATCTCGTCGAGGACGTCGTACACAAGCAGCATCTGACCGGCATGCGTTCACTGCTCGAGCGGATTCCGCTCGCCGAGATCGCCCAGATCCTGGAAACGCTCGAGCCCGAGGATCGCCTGATCGTCTGGTACGAGGTGCGCGAGGATCGCGGCGAAGCGATCCTGGAAATCCTCAGCGACGAAGTCCGCCAGGAATTGATCGGCGACAGCCATCACCGCAACGAGAAAACGACGGTCAGCGCCTTCGAGCTGCGCAACGGCCGCCTGAGCCAGATCACGGTCAATACGCCGCTCGATCTGAAATGCCTGAAGCCGATCTGGGTCGACCTGGTGGCGCCGACGCCGGAAATCCGCGCCTGGGTTGGCCGCTTTTTTGACGTGCAGTTGCCGAATCCGAGCAGCCTGACCGACCTGGAGTCCAGCGCGCGTTTTTACGTTGAAGACAACGGCGAGGTTCATTTACACTCGGACTTCCTGCTCGAAACCAAGGAAGGCTCGCGTAACGTCGCGGTCGCGTTGATTCTGCATCGCGACGTGCTGTTTACCGTGCGGACCGAAGAACTGCCGGTCTTCCGCTTGCAGCGCCTGCGTGCTCGCACGCAGCCGGGCTACGTGACGGACGGCAAGGACGTGCTGCTCGACTTGTACGCCGCCGACGCCGAGTATTCGGCCGACGCGCTGGAGGATGTGTACGCAGCGCTGGAGGAGGTCTCGAGACACGTACTCGGCACCGAGGTGACCGACGCCGAAGCTGCCAAGATCCTCGCCGACATCGCGCGCGAAGAAGACTTGAACGGGCGCATCCGGCGCAACGTGCACGACACGCGGCGAGGTGTTTCATTCTTGATGCGCGGCAAGTTCCTCAATTCGACGCAGCTCGAAGACGCACGCCAGATTCTGCGCGACATCGAGTCGCTCGACGGTCACACGTCTTTCCTGTTCAACAAGATCAACTTCCTGATGGACGCGACGGTCGGCTTCATCAACATCAACCAGAACAAGATCATCAAGATCTTCTCGGTGGCCTCCGTCGCCATGCTGCCGCCGACCCTGATCGCCAGCGTCTATGGCATGAACTTCCAGGGCTTCTTCCCGGAAATCCACTGGGAGTACGGCTACCCGTTCTCGCTCGGCCTGATGCTCTTCTCGGTTGCCGTGCCCTTCTGGTTCTTCTACAAGAAGGGCTGGCTGCGCTGATCAGCGCCAGGATTTGAAGACGGCTTCTGCTGCCGCGATCGTCGCGGCGATATCGTCAGCACTGTGCGCAGCCGAGACGAAACCGGCCTCGAACGCCGACGGCGCCAGGTAATGGCCGGCGTCGAGCAGGGCGTGAAAGAAGCGGTTGAACGCCTCCTTGTCGCACTCCATGACCTCGGCGTAGCTCGTCGGGCAACTCGCGCGGAAGTAGATCCCGAACATGCCGCCGACTGATTGCGCGGAAAACGCGATGCCGTGCCGCCTGGCAGCCTCGGTGAGGCCGTCGCACAGGGCGCGGGTCGAGGCGGAAAGTGCGTCGTAGAAACCCGGCGCCTGGATCAGGCGCAACGTCGCCAGCCCGGCTGCCACCGCGACCGGATTCCCCGACAACGTTCCCGCCTGATAGACCGGGCCGAGCGGCGCGATCTTCTCCATGATCGCGCGCTTGCCGCCGAAGGCGCCAACCGGCATGCCGCCGCCGATCACCTTGCCGAGCGTCGTCAGATCCGGCGTGATGCCGTAGTAGCCCTGCGCGCACTGCGGCCCGACGCGGAAGCCGGTCATCACCTCGTCGAAGATCAGCACCGCGCCGTGCTGCGTGCACAGCGCGCGCATGGCTTCGAGGAAGGCGCGTTGCGGCGCGATCAGGTTCATGTTGCCGGCGACCGGCTCGACGATCACCGCCGCGACGCGTGCGCCGTGTTCGGCGAAAGCCGCTTCAAGCTGGCCGACGTCGTTGTAGTCGAGCACCAGCGTGTGCTGCGCCACGTCGGCCGGGACGCCGCCCGAGCTCGGGTTGCCGAAGGTCAGCAGCCCCGAACCGGCCTTGACCAGCAGGCCGTCGGAATGGCCGTGGTAGCAGCCTTCGAACTTGATCAGCAGGTCTCGGCCGGTGTGGCCGCGCGCCAGACGAATGGCGCTCATCGTCGCCTCGGTGCCTGAACTGACCAGGCGCACCATGTCGAGTGACGGCAACAGCGCGCACAGCAGCTCGGCCATCTCGACTTCGCGCTCGGTCGGCGCGCCGAAGGACAAGCCGTCCGCCGCCGCTTCCTGCACCGCCCTGACGACTTCGGGATGCGCGTGGCCGAGGATCAGCGGCCCCCACGAGCCGACGTAGTCGAGATAGGTCTTGCCGTCGGCGTCGGTGACGCGCGGGCCCTGGCCCTTAATGAAGAAGCGCGGTGTACCGCCGACCGAGCGGAAGGCGCGTACCGGCGAGTTCACGCCACCGGGGATGTGCTTTTGTGCGCGTTCGAACAGTTGCTGATTGCTTTGGCTCACGCCTTTTTCTCCTTGTGTCTCTACTCGACCGTGACTGACTTCGCCAGGTTGCGCGGCTTGTCGACGTCGGTGCCGCGCACCAGCGCGGCGTGATAGGCGAGCAGCTGCAGCGGGACGACGTGCAGCAGCGCCGACAACTGCCCGTAATGCTCGGGCAGCTGGATGACGTGCACGCCGTCGGACGAGTGCATGTCGCTGTCGGCGTCGGCGAAGACGTACAACTCGCCGCCTCGGGCGCGCACCTCCTGCAGGTTGGATTTCAGCTTTTCCAGCAGCACGTCGTTCGGTGCGACGGCGATCACCGGCATTTCCTTGTCGACGAGCGCCAGCGGCCCGTGCTTCAGCTCGCCGGCCGGGTAGGCCTCGGCGTGGATGTACGAGATTTCCTTGAGCTTCAGCGCGCCTTCCATGGCGATCGGGTAATGGTGGCCGCGCCCGAGGAAGAGCGCATCCGGCTTCATGGCGAAGCGCTCGGCCCAGGTGCGGATCTGCGGCTCGAGTTCGAGCACGTCGCTGACCGCCGCCGGCAGGTGGCGCAGCGCGCTCAGTTCCTTGGCCTCCATCGCCTCGCTCAGACGTCCGCGCAGCTTGGCGACGATCAGCGTCAGCAGGTAGAGCGAGGCGAGCTGCGTGGTGAAGGCCTTGGTCGAGGCGACGCCGATCTCCGGGCCGGCGCGCGTGATGAAACGCAGCGCGTTGGCGCGCACCAGCGACGACTCGGGCACGTTGCAGATGCACAGCGTCTTCGTCATGCCGAGCGACTTGGCGTGTTCCAGTGCGGCCAGCGTGTCGGCCGTCTCGCCAGACTGCGAGAGGGTGACGACCAGCGTCTGCGGGTCGGGGACGGTTTCGCGGTAGCGGTATTCGCTCGCCACCTCGACGTTGCACGGGATTCCGGCCATCGCTTCGAGCCAGTAGCGCGCGACGAGTCCAGCGTGGTAGCTGGTGCCGCAGGCGATGATCAGGACCTGGCGGATGTCCTTGAGCACTTCCTCGGTGCTGGCGCCGAACAGGCCGGGCTGGATGCTGCGCGCGGTGCCGAGCATCTCCAGCGTGTTCGAGATCGCCACCGGCTGCTCGAACATTTCCTTCTGCATGTAGTGGCGGTACTGGCCGAGTTCGACGGCGTCGGCGGAGAGCTGCGATTCGGTCTCCGGGCGTTCGACCGGCGAGCCGTCGAAGCGGGTGATGCGATAACGGGTGCGTGTCAGCTCGGCGCAATCGCCGTTCTCCAGATAGACGATGCGGCGCGTGACCTGCAAGAGCGCCGAGACGTCGGACGCCGCGTAGTTGCCGTCCGCGGCCAGTCCAAGGAGCAGCGGCGCGCCGTCGCGCGCGACGATGACATGGCCGGGGTCGGCCTCGCGCAGCACGGCGATGGCGTAGGCTCCCTGCAATTGCGAGATGGCGTTGCGCGTTGCCGCGAAGAAGTCCGGACATTTCTTCAGTTCCGACGCGATCAGGTGCGCGACGACTTCGGTATCGGTGTCCGAATCGAAAACATAGCCCTCGGTGCGCAGCCGCGCGCGCAGGACTTCGTGGTTCTCGATGATGCCGTTGTGCACGACGGCCAGCCCGCCGGAAATGTGCGGATGCGCGTTGCGCTCGCAGGGAACGCCGTGCGTCGCCCAGCGCGTGTGCGAGATACCGGTTGTGCCCGAGGCGCCGGTCTCGTCGACCTGAGCGGCCAGTTCGGCGACGCGGCCAACGGCGCGCAGGCGCTGCAACCCGGCACTGTTGATCAGGGCGAGACCGGCCGAGTCATAGCCACGGTATTCGAGCTTGCGCAGGCCTTCAATGAGGACCGGGACGATGTTGCGGTCAGCGACCGCGGCGACGATTCCACACATGATTCAACTCACTTCTTGATTTTAACGGGACGTTTCCAGCCCGGTATGGATAGCTGTTTGGCGCGCGAGACGGTCAGCGTGTCGGGCGGCGCGTCCTTGGTCAGCGTCGTTCCGGCGCCGAGCGTTGCACCGCGCCCGACGCGGACCGGCGCGACGAGCTGCGTATCGGAGCCGATGAAGACATCGTCCTCGATGATCGTCTGGAACTTGTTGGCGCCGTCGTAGTTGCAGGTGATCGTGCCGGCGCCGACGTTAACCCGGCTGCCGATGGTCGCATCGCCGATGTAGGCGAGATGGTTCGCCTTCGAGTGCGCGGCGATCGTGCTCTTCTTGATCTCGACGAAGTTGCCGACATGCACGTCCTCGGCCAGCTCGGCGCCCGGGCGCAGACGGGCGAAGGGGCCGATGCGCCCGTCCGGACCGACGACAGCGTCTTCGATGTGCGTGTAAGCAGCGAGTTTCGTCCCGGCGCCGATGCGCGCGTTCCTGAGCACGCAGTTGGGACCGACTTCGACGGCCTCGTCGAGCACGACCTTGCCCTCGAACACGCAATTCACGTCGATGAACACGTCGCGCCCGCAGACGAGTTCGCCGCGCACGTCGAAGCGCGCCGGGTCAGCCAGGCGCACGCCGCCTTCCATCAGCTGTTCGGCCGCGTTGCGCTGCGCGACGCGTTCGAGTTCGGCGAGCTGCACCTTGCTGTTGACGCCGAGCACCTCCCACGCGTGCTTCGGATTCGCCGTGTGGATAGGCAAGCCGTCCGCCACCGCCATGCCGACGATATCGGTCAGGTAGTACTCCTTCTGCGCGTTATCGTTCGACAGGCGCCCAAGCCACTCGCCGAGGCGTGCGGTCGGCATGGCCATGATGCCGGTGTTGATCTCGCGAATGGCGCGCTCCTCGGGCGTCGAGTCCTTCTGCTCGACGATGCGCACGACCTCGCCCTTGGCGTTGCGTACGATGCGACCGTAGCCGCTCGGGTCTTCGAGTTCGACGGTGAGGATCGCCAGCGCGTCCTGCGCTGCCTGGAGCAGGCGCTTCAGCGTCTCGGCCTGGATCAGCGGCACGTCGCCGTAGAGGACGAGCGTCGTGCCGCCGTCCTTGAGGTGCGGCAGCGCCTGCTGTACGGCATGGCCGGTGCCGAGTTGCGGTTCCTGCAGCGCCCAGGCGAGGTCGGGTGCGGCCAGCGTCGTTCGCACGGCGTCGCCGCCGTGGCCGTAGACGAGACACAGCGTTTGCGGCGCGAGGCTGCGCGCCGTGTCGATGACGTGCGCGACGAGTGCCTTGCCGGCGATCGGATGGAGAACCTTGGGCAGGTTGGAATGCATGCGCTTCCCCTGCCCGGCGGCGAGAATGACGATATTCATGAGTGTGGTACCTGGTGAAGCGGACAGTCGAATCGGCGTAATCAGCGCGGTCAGCGATCTTCCTGTCCGGAGAGGATGTCGCCCAGCATCTGTTTGCCTTTCGGCGAAACAAACCAGTGCAGGACGTTCTTGTCGTTGATGCGGGTTTCGATGAGGCCGAGCGACTTCAAGACGGTCAAACGCGAACTGACAAGGTCGCGCGCGAGACCGGTCTTGTCGGTGAGGCCGGCGAGGTTGCCATACACATAGCTGTCTTCAGACAGCGCGCGCAAGATCTCGATGTCGTTGTAGGACAGCGATTCCTTGATCACTTCGGGCTTGACCGCCGGCAAAGGGGTGTCGGCGGCTACGGCGGATTCTTCGCGCAATGCGGAGAGTGCTACCTCCTGTCTTTGCTGCTTGATCTGGACCATTTCACGCTTCATCTGATCCACTTGGCCGAGCAATTTGTTCGCGGCGTTTTCGAAGACGCGGCGCGACGCGACGACGTAGATCAGGCAGAAGCCGGCGAACACGAAGAAGTCCACCGGCCGGGTGCGCGCGGCTTCGAGCAGGTTGCTCGAGATCATGTTGAGGAACAGGGGAACGGTCAGCGCGGCGATGACGCCGAGGATGGAATATTTTGCCCAGTCTTGCGGACTCGACTCCTGCTGACGGTCACGGAGAAAGTAGTTGGCAACGCCGCCAAGGACGCCGGCCGCGATCATGATCAACAGGATGATCAGCATGTAGCTATCCAGAGAGCCGGACAGTGAGGTGACCTGCAAGGATTTTTGCAACTCCGGATTCATCGTCTACTCCCTGTTTTGTGCACCGCGCTACTATGCCATAGCCACGGCGCCAGCCAAAGAAAAACCCCGTCAAAGCTGGCCTTGGCGGGGTTTTCTGCTGATCGGAACTGATTCGTTCCTGAGGTCACTAGCGCGGCAGCGACGTGCTTCCCATCAGGAAGAGATCGACTTCACGCGCACATTGACGGCCTTCGCGGATCGCCCAGACGACCAGCGACTGCCCGCGCCGCGTATCGCCGGCGGCAAACACCTTGGCCGTGCTCGTTGCGTAGCATCCTTCGCCGTCGGTCGTTGCCTTGGCGTTGCCGCGCGCGTCCTTCTCGACGCCAAAGGCTTCGAGCACGCCGCCAACCGGGCTGACGAAGCCCATCGCCAGGAAGACGAGATCGGCCGGAACGACCTTCTCGCTACCCACAACCTCGCTCATCTTGCCGCCCTTCCATTCGAGCTCGACGGTCTTCAGGGCCTTGAGCACGCCCTTTTCGCCGATGAACTCCTTGGTCGCGATCGAAAACTTGCGCTGCGTGTCGCCTTCGAGATGCGAAGAAGACGTCCGCATCTTGAGCGGCCAGTACGGCCAGGTCAGCGGCTTGTCTTCCTGCTCGGGCGGCTGCGGCATCAGTTCGAGCTGCGTTACCGATGCGGCGCCGTGGCGGTAGCTGGTGCCGACACAGTCGGAACCCGTATCGCCGCCGCCGATCACGATGACGTGCTTGCCCCTGGCGTGTATCGGGTTCGTCTTGCCGCCGCTCACCTGCTTGTTCTGCGGGATGAGGAACTGCAGCGCCGGATAGATGCCCTTCAGTTCGCGACCCGGGA
>RRZT011902960.1_pt1 | contig 16345 bp, 16 predicted proteins | sample 2165551 | NCBI WGS metagenome assembly RRZT01 (sample SAMN10456910, study PRJNA506462) | wastewater metagenome | biome: wastewater; feature: sludge; material: wastewater sludge; isolation source: wastewater sludge with Escherichia coli K12::gfp cells carrying plasmid... | place: USA: Moscow, Idaho...
GCGGTGATTACCCATGGCACGCACCTCCGAGGCCGTAGGCGACTTTGATTCATCTTTATCCCGTCGCTACCGGGTTTCCAAGGGGCTAACGGCAAATGCAGAATCCTCCTACACTGTTTTAGGAATATTCCTACATTTTGTTGCAGGGTGGCCGGGCACATGATCACCGGGATGTTGGTCGATGACCAGGAACTGATTCGCATCGGGTTAAAGGCGGTGCTCTCCCACGATCCGGAAATCAAGGTCGTCGCCGACCTGGATAACGGCCTGGATGCACTCCGCCAGGCGCGCGTCTGGCAACCGGACGTAGCCGTCGTGGATGTCGACATGCCCGAGTTGAGTGGAGTGGAAGTGACGGCGCGCCTGCTGACATTGCCGCATCCCCCACAAGTGATCGTGCTGTCCGTCCTGACCCAGCCGCCCTGGCCACAACGGCTGCGGGCGGCGGGCGCGCGAGGTTATGTCGCCAAGGAACGGGCATCCACCGACATCCGCGAGGCCATCCATACCGTCCACCAGGGCCGGACGTATTTCTCTCCCACCCTGGTGGACAGCTTGGAGGCGGTGGGATCAGGTTCCAGCAGCGACCCACTGATTGTTTTGAGCAATCGCGAACTGGAGATTTTTACTTTGCTGGTCAAGGGACACGCACCGGAAGACTTGGCGCGATTGCTCCATGTGAGTCCCAAGACGATCTACGCCCATCGAGATCGGATTCGCAACAAACTCGGGGTTAGAAACGATGTCGAAATGACGCACTTGGCTATCCGTTATCGGCTACTGAAGGAAACGACACTCTGACCGTTTCCTTGCAGTGCCGAACGATGGTTCACCCGTGGGTTACCAACGTGATGAGACTCGGCGATGTATTGAATGCCACCCAGGCTCTCGCCGCCGCCGGCGATGATCCCGCTGTCGCCGAGGACATGGTCAAGCGGTTTCTGACCATCCTGGCCACCGCTCGCGCCGACTTGAACCCTGCGGAAGTCCTGCGGGATACGGAGCGATTTCGAACCTGTGTTCACCGCTTATGTTCGGGCGGCCTTTATCTCGGCTTCGAGCGGATTGGCACCGCGGCGCGAACCTTCGAATCCCACCTCACCAATCACGCATCCCCGGAGGAGACCGCACTGGCATTGACGGCACTCAACGAGGCGATCCAGGCCGCTCTGGAGCCTGGCGAGGCCGCAGTGCTGGCCTGGCTGAAGTCCAGCACCAACTTACTGACTCACTGACATAAAGCTTCACTGACTTACTGACTCACTGACTCATTAACTCACTGACATAAAGCTTTACTGACTCACCGACTCACGATTGAAATCAACGTAACCCAGTGGGTCAACCGGGTGCATTCACCCTTTATCCACCAGGGGATGGAAAGTCACCGAACGGCTGGCGCCGAAAGGAAAAGCTGGTAAATGGCATTGACGGCGAAATGGACGGCGACGGCATCCTGAATGCGCCCAGTCAGGTAGTACGCGACGCCATAACCGAGACCGGCGATAGTCGCCAGCAGCATGAAAGCAGCACCGCCCCCAACATGCGCCCCGCCGAAGAACAGGGACGCGCCGATAATCCCCAATGGCGCCGCCTGTGACCATCCCCGGTCGGCGAACCCCCGAATCAGCGCCGTTTGCACGATCCCCCGAAAGAAGCTTTCTTCCAGCACGCACGTGAACACCAGATGGTCGACAAGCCGGTAGGCCAGAACTGGCAACGATCCCGCCACCCATCCCGGTCGCGCGAAACCGAGCGCCAGCGCCAGGGGGATCAGCGCCAGCAAAGTGATTCCCAGGATCAGGGCAACCGTCAGTCGGGGTCGGTCTCGGCCGAACCACCCCGACCCCGGCGTCACCGGCGTCAGGACCAGCGGCGGCACCAGCCCCAGCAACAGCAGCTTTTCGGGAGTGAACCAAGTCATAGACAGGTTCCCCGCTCCGGGAGTTGCCAACACGGGCACGGGGGCGAACCCCGGCAACAGCCGAAATCCCAAGGCCAGCACGACCAGCACATAGAGCGGCCAGCCCACCGCCTGCCAGACCGGCTGATGAACCCACTTGAGCGACCCCGCCAGGCCAGCGGCGAGCACCACGGTCGGGAACGCGGCCGGCGCGATCCCGCCTTGACCGACCAGCAGGATCAAGGCCCCACCCAGCGCACCCGCGCCGGCCAGCACGGCGATCCGCCGACCGACGATCAAACCCCACCAGTACAGCCCACCTCCACCAAGCAACAGGATCGACAACATCGTCGCGGACTCAGGTGGTGGGAATCGTCACGAGCGGTGCATCGAATCCCAACAGCGTCTCGTACACCGCGTTGATCAACTCCTCCTCGCTGAGCGGTTTGACCAGTACGCCGTTCGCGCCAGCCGCCATCGCGCGATGATGGGTCGGTTGGTCCGCACTGGCCGTGAACGCCAGAATAGGGAGGCCCGCGCCGGCAGGCAGGGCGCGGATGGCCTGGATCGCGGCGACGCCGTCGGTCCCCGGCATCTGGATATCCATGAGGATCAGTCGCAGGTCGGGACAGGTTGCCTTCCGCGTCGCCTCGTCCGCGTCGCTGGCCTCTAAAACCCGCAGGCCATGCCGGCGCAACTGGCGGGTCATGATCTCAAGGTTGAGTTCGAAGTCTTCGACCACCAGTACGGTTTTGCCGGTGAGAAAGTGTCGCCGCCGGCGATGATGTGGGACGGTATTCTCTTCCAGTCGCATGTTGGCGAGCAGGGAGCTGAGTTCGGCGTACCACGCCGCCCGAGTGATGGCCGCACTCAGGACGAGACTGATACCGCTGTGGTCCAGCACGGAGGGCGGCGACGGCAAAGGCCCTGTTTCCAGGCTGATAATGTATTGTGCCCAGTCATGCCAGCGCTCGATCTGTTCAGATCGGGTCTGAGGGGGCAGGGCGGACACGTTTTGCGCGACGAGCAGGTCGTAGCCAAGGCCGGGAGGCGGTCGGACATCCAACATCGCCGCTGGCCCCGGCTGTTCCGTCACCGCCAGACCGAGGTTCTCGAGGCGGCAACGAACCGACTCGCGGAAACTGGGGCGGTCGTCGACCACCAGGGCACGCCACTTCTTCGGCAGGTTGAGAGGAGCGTGCGGATTTGGATCGACTCGGCTAAAGGGCAGGGTCACCGTAAAGGTTGTGCCTTGCCCCAGACGGCTTTCGACACCAATGTGGCCGTTGAGAACGTCGCAGTAACCCTTGACGATCGACAATCCCAGCCCGGTACCGCCGAAGCGCCGATTGAGAGCGCCGTCCACTTGTTCGAACGGCGCGAAAATGGTGGCCATCTGGTCGGCGGGAATGCCGCAACCGGTATCTTGAACCCGTAGGTGAACCAGTACCGAACCGTCGGTTGGACTGGGAGGCGCGCTCAGCCGAATGCAGATACCGCCCCTTTGCGTGAATTTCACCGCATTGGCGATCAGGTTGGTCACGATCGCCCGAAGCGCCCGGCTGTCGCTCCAGACGGTGGTTGGCGTGCGCGGCTCGACGATGACATCCAGATACAAGCGCTGCCGGGCCGCCAGTGGCGCGATCGTTTCGATGACCTGCTCGATTTCGGCCCAAAGATCCAGCAGTTCGAAATGAGGCGTGTATTTGCCACGCTCCAGCTGAGTGAAGTCGAGAATGTCACTAATGGTGTTGTACAGCGTCCGCACCGCCCCCAACAGCGTCTGGACCGTCCGCTCTTCTTCGGGGTTGGAGACAGCGCGCAGCAACTGTTCCGCCAATCCCTGGATCGAATACAACGGCGTGCGCATTTCGTGCGAGACCTTGGCCAGGAACAGACTCTTGGCCTGATTGGCCTGTTCGGCGGTTTGGGTTTGTACCTGCAAGCGAGCCAACACCTGGTCGTATTCGCCGCGGACCTTGGCGAGTTCGTTTTCGAGCCGGGCTTGCTCCCCTGCGATGGTCTCGGCCAACAGGTTCACCCCGTCCTGCAAGATGCCGATTTCGTTCACTTCGGTTCGGGATAATCGCACGGACAAATCGCCGCCCTTGATCCGCTCGATGGCGCGCGCGGTTTGCCGGAGGGAGCGGGCCAGCCGGTAGCCGGTCCAGCAGGCCAGGATGAGTCCGGCTACGAAAGTGATCGAAACCAGCCCAATGTTCCGCAGGAAATGTTGGCTCTGCTCGATTTGCACGGGCGCCGTGGCGAGTTCCAGTTCGATCGCGCCCAAGTAGCGCTTCTCCAGGGGGGCTGGCGCCGGCAGCGCCAGCGGTTCCAGATAGATGGGGGCTACGAAACGCTGGCGGTCGGTGGGGAACGCGTTCGGCGCCAGCAGGGGATCTCCGTCCAGCGGCGCTGGTGCCGGGACTGCCGCGTTGGGGTCGGCGTACACAATCCGCTGATCCTTGCCGAGCACCGTGACCCGAATCACCTCGGTGCCCAGCACCGTCGCGGCCGGCTTCACCATGGCTTGAATCAGAGTGGGAAGCTGCTCGGTGGCGCCCGTGAACAGGGGATATTCGAGGTTGGCGGCCAGTTGGGCGGCCAGCAGGGTTCCCTGCCGGTGCAAGGTCTGCTGGCCCTGCGCCACGTTGTCCCGATACGCCAGCACCACCAGGATCAGGGTCACGGTCAGCGTCGGGGCAATCGCCACGATCAGAATCTGGGCGCGAATCGAGAGACGGCGGTAAAACTTACTCAGCATGAGCGTTCCAGGTGGGTGGAATCACGACGGACAGCACGCCGGCCACGGTCGGGTTGACGACCACCCGGGTCGCCTCCGGATAGACCGGGGCGGGAACCGCGCCGCGCGCCAGGCGCTGGGCGACTGCCACGATCTGCGCGGGCAGGCGGTCGAGGTCGGGAACGGCGGCCGCCAGCACGCCCGCCCGCACGTAGTCGGCGGTGGGACCCCCAAAGGTGGGCACCATCTGGCGAATCGTCATCAACAGAATCGGTTTCAGGGACCAGGCGTTGATCAGCTGAAGATCGGGGAGCAACAGCACGGCGTCGAGCGCGCTGACGCGGTTGCGCAACGCCCGAATCGCCTCTTCGTCGTTGGTGGCGGTGATTTCCTCCAATTTGAACTGCAAACGCTGCGCTTCCGCGCGCAGGCTGGGTAATTCGGCCCGCTGCGGGGACACCAGCACCCCCACGGTGGTGGCCTTGGGCAGCAACTCGCGAATCAACCGCAGATTCGCCACCGGGTCCGCCGTCGGGTAGATGGCGGTACGGGCTGGCCCTCGGGTCCGTTCGAGCAGCGGTTGGAGCTGCGCGTCCGGCACCAGCACCATCAGCAAAGGAATGGAACAGTTTTGCTCCGCCGCGCGCGCGGCGTCCCCCGCCACGGCCACCACGACATCGGCCTGCTGGCACAGATCGGCCAAGGTGGGGGATCTCGCCCGCATCAAGGTTTGCGCGGCCACGCGCGCCGGTAATGACTTCCGCGGCGATGGGGGCGATTTCAGCCAGACCACCAATCCCATCAAACGGATTCCCTGGGCCTCGACCGTATCGAGGGCCAACAGATCGGCCCCGGCTTGCCATTGGCGTTGTCGCGCCAGGAACTCGCGGTGCTCGGGTGAATCGCCATTGGCGACAAACAAGAGCGTGGCGGAACGGGCCTGAGCGCAGAGCATGACCAAAATCAGGGTTAGCAGTTTCCAACCCATTGTGGCAAGGCGCGTTTTCAAGAGGACTAACGGTCCAGGCTAAACCGTAGGAACACGCTTCGGTCCCACTCGCGGTTCGGCAGGTAATCGCTGACCGGTCCCAGCAGATTGGCGCCGACCAATTCGGCGGTGACCGGAGTGGAACCGAGTTTGAATCGTTTGGCCAGCCGCACGCCCAGTTGATGATAGCCGTCGATCGGCTGATCGCGGTACCACTGCATCCCGGACTGATAGTCGTAGTTCAAGCTCGCCTGCCAGCCGTTGCCGAACTCCTGGCTGGCCAACAACCCCAGTCCGTGGCGCGGCGCGCTGTCTTCGTAGCCGGCGTCGAAGCGGGTCCCCGAGGCGTCGATGGTGGTCAGAGCGTAGCTGGCGAACAGCCGGGTACCCGACAGGTTGCGCCAATCCCATTGCGCTTCCAGCCCGCGAACCATGATCGGGTCATCGTTGGCAAAGTCCAGGACCATCCCCGGCAACGCCGTCGGTACGTCGGGTGCGGACCGGTAGTAGGTCCCGATATAGCCCGAATAATGTTCTTGAAACAGACGTACATCGAACTGATTCCGTTCGGCCTGCCAGTGATAGCCCACCTCCAGGGAGCGGTTGATTTCGGGGTTGAGTCCACCGCTGGCAATGACGCGGTAGATCGTCAGCGGTACGCTCACCGCGCGAATGACGGCTCGGCCATCGTTCTCGTAGAGCGTGGGTTGGCGCGAGCCCGTCGAATAGGCCAAGCGCAGGGTTTGCCAGTCGTCCACATGATAGTGGACCGAGAACCGGGGCAGGAACAGCCAGGATGCCGTCAGCGAAGAATATTCCAGCATGGCGCCCGCGTTCAGCACCCAGGCGGGATCGATCCGGTATTCACCGTGGCCCGCCAGCCAGGATACCTCGTTGCTCAACGTGGCGTCGGTATCGAAGTAAAACGGCGATCGGACCCTTTCCTGGTAATAGCCGAATCCAGCCCTGGTGCGCCATTGATCGGAAAAACGGCGAATGTACTGGAAGTCGGCCTCGTAGCGTTCTTCCTCAATGTCGTAATCGAATTGCAACGTAACGCCGGGAAGGAGTTGGTCGTTACGAAACCCCCGGTCGCCATAATGAAAAGCGTTGTGTGACAGGGTCAGCGTCCATTCGTCTTTCCGGGTTCCGGGTTTCCGCCACTGGAGACTCTGGAAGTTGTCGGTGACCGGGAAATCTCGCACGGGTTCCCAAGAGGTGGACTCGGGATTCTCAATCCCGTAGTCGCCGCGCGCGAACCCGGCTTGCAGTTTTAATTCGCCGCCCGCATCGAACGGCACGTCGCCCATGAACGACAGGCTGGTGTTGCGCCGGTCGTCGTAGACGCCGGGGTAGCCGCTGTCCCCCACGCTCGACAGGGACAGGGTGTAGTCCATGGCTCCTACCCGTCCGCCGTACCGCAAGAACCCATCCGCAATGCCATCGCTGCCACCGGCGATTTGGGTCGAAAGACCCGGGTACTCAGCCGGGCTGCCGGTCTGGATGTTGATCACCGCCTGCAGGGCGTTGGACCCGTAGGCCGCAGCGGCGGGGCCGCGAACAACCTCGATGCGCTCGATGTTCTCCAGCGGAATGGGCAGGTTGTTCCACTCGATCACCCCGCGCGAATACTGAAAAATCCGCTGTCCGTTCAGCAGCAGCAACAACCGCCGTGCATACTCGTCGGACAAACCGTGATAGGTAGCCGTCGGCAGGCTGTTGTTCTTGTAACCCACCTGGAGACCCGGCACCAACCGCAGGACATCGACCAACCGTCGGGCGCCAGACGCTTCGATCATCGCCCGGTCGATGATGGTGACGGTGCTCGGCGCCTCATCGAGGCGCTGAGGCAGCCGCGATGGCGTCAGCACTTGCGGGAAATCGCTATCCCGGTCGCCGTCCGCCGCCAGCACGACGCGAACATCGGCGACGAACAGTCCTGTAGCGCCCCAAAGCAAAGCCAGGGAAGTGATGAGGTCGGTTTTCATGACGACAACCCTCTGGGCTGGTGATCGGAATCCGCGCCTAATCAGCGCCGCGGGCAAATTGGCCCACGAACCCGGGCGGTGGTAGCCCCGCTCCCCTTCCTCTCGTGATTGGCTGGGTTTTAATCCTTCTCTGCTACCCACGACCCCTCCTGGAACAGATCGGCGATTCCGCGCGCCGCCGCTTCCTGCGCGACTATCTGCTCGTATTGGTGCAGGCCTGCCGTAAAGCGGGTCAACAACAACCGCTGCACGGCCCCGATAAGCCGGGAGACCGGCAGGGAAGGGCGCCCGCGTTGCGCCCAGCGGTAGCCCGATGTCCGTTCCCGACCGAGGAGCGCGGCCAGACGGGTCTGGGGAACGGCTTGACCCGTGACCTGATTCACGAGCGCCAGCAACTCCTCGGGCGTCGGTTCGCGGGGCGCCAGTTCCGGGAAACAGTCGTAGAGACGGATAGCGAGCGCGACCGTGGGGCTGGGGATCGGTTGATCCCCCCGCTTTTTCCAGGCCGACCAGCTCGATGGAGAAATCCCGAGCAGCGCACAACACTCGGCGGGCGTCCGGTTCAACCGGGCCGCGAACAGGGGGAGGTCCTGGCCCAGCACCGGACGATCAGCAGGAATGGCAGGCATCGGCATGAGAGAATAATCCAGCTTTGTTGTTTTAAGTTTATTTTATAACCACGATTTTCTATAATTTATACCAATTTTAGGTTTTAAAAGACAATATTAAAATTATTATAAGACCATCTGCTTTATCGAGGTTAATCTGACTGATGGCTCCTACCCGCCTGGATATTCCGCTGGCCTGCGTTTTCCCTGGACGCTTGCCGACGGTCGAGCGTTATGCCGCCGCGTTGCGGTTTCTGGGTCTGGAATCGGGCGATGTCGTGGCGATGCGGCTGGATCCCGCGGCGCCCGAAGCGATCCGCGTGCGACGAGCTTGCTGGCACGCGGGCGCCGCCGTCGCGCTGTTGCCGGAGGAATCTCACGCCACCTCGGCGCTCGATGCCCTCTTGACGCTGTTTACCCCCACCCTGTTAATCGGACAGTGCGGAGAGGAACAAGCGTTGGATGCTCTGGGCGAACGACTCGGCGTCGAATACGTCCTGACCGTCGGATCCGGAGGGGAAGGTTGCCTGGATGACTTCGCGATTCTCGCCGATTCCCGGGTCGAACGCGCTTCATGCCCTCGTGCCCATCCTGTCGTGTGGACTTGGGCCGAGGCACATGGTAATAGACGATGGCGACGGTTGAATCACGGTGAACTGGTGGTTGGGACCGTTGTGGCAAATGCCGCTGAAATGCCAAACCTCCGTGCGTAGCCTTCCTTCTGGCCGCGTTTTCATCAACGACCTTGGAATCAGGGGGAGCTGATAAACGCTGGGTGCGTAACCGGGGTTGCTGGTTTTTGTCTTCTTCTTTCAAAACACACGGGTTCTCACGCGCGCGTACGCGCGCGTGTTGAATATATCTTGAATATATATGAGAAACGGTGTTCTCGGAAAAAGTTGTTAATTTTCAAATTATTACAAGAGTTTTTTGGAAAAAAATTTTTGTCAAAATACTCACTTTCTTTTGTCAAAATACTCACTTTCTTTTGTCAAAATACTCACCACCCCCGGTCGGAACACTGGTTTCTTTTGTCAAAATACTCACCACCCCCGGTCGGAACACTGGTTTCTTTTGTCAAAATACTCACCACCTCAAGCAATTCCCGGTTCAGTAGGGGAACGGTCATTCATGAGTTCCTAAGATATTATTTTAGTTATAAAAATGTGAGATAACCTCTCGTATTTCACCAGCACGAACATTCCTTTCCTGCGAGCTTGCTCGATAAGCAAGAATCCTGCGCCCGTTTGATCGTCAAACTACATCTGCCATGGTTTCAAGTGTGGCGGGGTTTTTGTCAAAATACTCAGCCTTGGCGAAGGTGTGCGCTTGCGGGTAGGTGTAGTTACGTAAAGTCAGGAAACCGCCGGAATCAGGCTCTGAGCTTTGGTCGGCAAAGTTGCCGGCTGATCCTGGGGGAGGATTATTGGACGTCCAATAATTCGACGTGGCGTTTCCAGATTGAAGGACTTTACCTCTGGTCGCCTGGGAAACGTCTGGGTGTAAGTTTTGGTAAGTTGAAAATATCTACATATATGATATTTTATTTATAGAATAACAATATATAGTATTTCCAGTCATTCCATAGCTGTAATATCCGTATCCTGGATCAACCAGGATTTTGTTGCTGCCACTGCTCGAAGGAAGGCACCTGGTGCTGTTGAACCAGGATCTGATCAACCCGCACCCGAATCAGGAATCGCGCCCCGATTCCGTTGGCTTCATCGCCTAGCCCCTGGCGAACCTGCCCCTCAAGGGCGGCCAGCGCCTCGGCGCCCATCGCTTGGCGAAGGCGCAGCAGTTCCGAACGATAGAATTGCTGGTAACGATCCTGAAGCTGGCGTTCCCGCCGCTCGCTGACTTGCGCCATCTCCCGTTCGTGGTGCTGCCGTTCCTGGACGCGCCGCGCTTCAAACGCCGCTGCATACTGCCGAATGCCGCCGAAGCTGCGGATATCGAATCCCGTCCTTCTCGCTTCGGCCAGGGCAAAATCCACCCAGGCTTGCAGGTCTTCGAAGGAGTGGTTCTCCAGCAACGCCGCCGCGAACGCGGTTTCCTTGTTCGAGAAGATCGCTTCGTCCACGGTATCCGTTCGGTAGAGCCGGCGGTAGAAGTAGGCCACCAGTTCCATCGGCCGCTGGATCGTTTGCTCGTCCTGGGTTTTGCGAACCAGCATCGGTGGTTGCTGGTGGGGGGCGTAAAATTGGTGATAGTCCTCGAAAAAACTACTTCCCGGCCAAAAGGAAAGGTTAAAGCCGGTTTTGTCAGCGTTTTTCCTGATTTCCCAGGATCGGATCAGGCCGCACTGCTTGAGAGCCTGCATGTGTCGCCCCAACTGGTTGCTCACGATGAGGGACTTGTAACGCTCCGGCTTGATGTCGCCCAGCCACGTCCGGCAAATAGCGGCGTAATCCTTGGTAAATGAAATATCCGGCGATGGATTTTTGCTGTAAAGATTGGAGAAATGGAAAAATAATCGCTTGAACAGCGCTGCGCCGATCGGTTCCAGGCCGGTCATCCGGGTGAAGTTGAGGCAAAAGCTGTAGCGACTGTTGAGGGACTTGATGATGGCTGGATGCAGATGAAAGACGCACTGCTGGATCTTTTCCCCCCGACCGGAAAACAGGCAGGAGTCCACGATGTAGAAGGTGATGACCTGCCAGTCCTTGTTGCCCTTGTCGAAAAAGGAACACCAAACCTTGGTGGAATTCAGTTGCATCGCGGCCCGAAACAGGTTTTGGGACTGCCAGCCGCCGAACGAAGCATGGCCGCATAGCTCCATCAGTTCCCGTTTGCTGAACGACACATGCTCGGGGGCCGGATACCCGTAGTCGGTCAGCTTTTTCATGATGGCCTGCAACAGCTTGTAGGCCAACACCGACGGGTAACCGTAAGTGGGATGCGGTTCGATGGTGATCGGCTGTTCCACGATCGAACCCGCCTGCTTGAGCTTCTCGATGAAGGTTTGGCGATCCCGCCGCTTCGCCGCTGCCTTGGGGTCGAGGCAAAAGTAAAAGCCCTCCACCCGCAACAAATTGATCTCGTGAAAGAGTTGATCTTCTTCCAGCGGGAGCAACCGGCCCGATTCATCACTCTGGCCGAAGTCGAGTTCCGCGTTCTCCGGGAGGGTTTGCAGGGAGGTTTTGCTGGGCATGGGCGATAGATTGGGGGATTTCAGCTTTCGTAATCGGTATCGTCGGTTTCGACATCCGGCGGTTCAGGCGTCATGCCGGCCACAATAGCGTTTAAACGCTCGCAGAGGGCTGCCAGTGCGTTGTAATCGTCCAAAGGTATCTGGGTAGCCACCGGCGCTTCCAGGCGCTCCAAGGCGATTTTAAGCCGCTTGCAGGCCTTGATGACCTCGAGGGTTGAAAAAGGCGGCGACTCACCCTGTTTTTGAGCGGCGCGCTCCGTCCTGGCGGCTTTGACGTTGGCAATCCGGCCGTCCTTGATTGCGGCCCACAACCGCAACTGTTCCGCCTCGCTTTTCATGGCCGCGATTTCCACCAGCAGCGATTTGCTGGAGCGCGGCGCGGCGCGGTACTCGGCCCTGATCGTTTCGGGAAGATTCAGTAGACCCAGGACCTGACTGACGGCCGTCTGGGATTTCCCGACCACTTGCCCCAACTGTTCCTGCGTGTAGCGATGGCGATCCATCATCCGCGCCAGGGCCTCGGCCTCCTCAAGCGGATTCAAGTCCTCGCGCTGGATGTTTTCGATGAGCGCGATTTCCTCGGCGTCGCCTGTCGTCACGATGGCCGGAATCGTGGATCGCCCCAACCGTTCGAACGCCCGGAACCGTCGTTCGCCGGCCACCAGCAAGTACGTTCCGTCGTCCAGGCGTTTGACGGTGATCGGCTGGATGAGGCCGTGCCGCTCGATGGAGGCCGCCAGTTCGATCAGGCTCTCTTCACTGAACGTCTTGCGCGGCTGATCCGGATTGGGATGGAGGTCATGCAGGTCGATTTCCACGATCCGGGGCCGGTCGGCAGCCGTCCTGAGGCGGGTTTTGGGCGAGTTCATGATGATTGAAAGGGAGCCTGACGATGACCGCTCAGGTCATGAGCTTTATGGGCGCATCGTTATTGGCAGCCGCGAGCGGGGCAGCGTCCTTCGCAGGTTGGCTACCCGTTATTTTCGTTCGAGGACCGGCAAATCGTGCGGATTCCAGCAGGACTTCTTCGCTCCCGGTTTCGATCATTGGGAATACCGACGTTGCTTCGAGGGGATGCCGTATCAGTCGGTCCAGCCGCTCTTCGTCTTCTTGCTGCCGCTTGAGCCGTCGATAGGTCAGATACACCCGGAACATTTCACGAAATAGTTCGCTTTTGGTACGGTGTTCTTCCTCTGCCACGCGATCCAATTCCTCGGCCATCGTTGGTGGAACGGAGAAGCCCACCATCCGCGAGATTCGTGTCGTCACCCTTCACCCTCTTGCTGATAATCAATGATCAACAAAGATAATCACTCTATCTCAATTTTAGCGCAACTGAAGCCTGTTTGTTGGATTAGGAATCGCTTGATCTTGACTTCATGAGTATGTGAGTATATGAGTATTACTACTGATACTCACGGGAACGAGCATGACGGTCATTGCGGTGTTGAACGAAAAAGGTGGGGTAGGCAAGACCACCATCGCCACCAATCTCACCCGGGGTTTTCAACTGGCGGGCGAGGCGGTGATCCTGATTGACAGCGACCCCCAAGGCAGCGCGCGCGACTGGTACGCCGCTGCCGGTGAAGACAACGTGCTCCCGCCGGTGGTCGGCATGGATCGGCCGCCGCTGTTCAAAAACCTCAAGAGCGTCACCCAGGGCTTCGCCTGGGCGATCATCGATGGGTCGCCGGGCATCGAGGAACTGGCCGTGGCGGCCCTCAAGGTGGCCGACCGGGTGCTGATTCCGGTCCAACCCTCGCCTTATGATATCTGGGCCGCCGAATCCCTGGTCGAGTTGGTCAAAGCCCGGCAGGAGGTCACCGACGGAAAACTGAAAGCGGCATTTCTGGTATCGCGGCAGATCGTGGGTACTAAGCTGGCGGGCGAGATCCGGGCGGCCCTGGAGGGTTATGGGCTACCGATTTTTAAAGCTTTTACCAGCCAGCGGGTGGTCTACGCCAACAGCGCCGCCCAGGGGTCCACGGTGTTGGACGCCGAGCCGCAGGGGGCGGCGGCCGAAGAAATTCGGACGCTGGTCGAGGAGATTCGGGCATGGCGTTGAAAGCGGGCCGACCGACGGGAAGAACGTCCGAGCATATCGACCGGGTGCGACAGCAACTGGCCGTGGCAGATGGCGAGGCGCGGCTGAACGTGCGGATGCCCAAATCGGAATATCGGCGCCTGCGGCGATTTGCTCTGGAGGCTGACATGAGCGTTTCGGATGTGGTTCGAGTCGCCTTGAAGGAGTATATGAGCAAAAACACCGATGATTCGGTGAGTCAATAAGTCAATGAGTCAACCATCCAGTGAGTCAGTGAGTTGATCAGTCTGTGAGTCGGTGAGTCGGTAAGTCGAGGGATCGGGAAGGAAAAACCATGAGTGGAGCCAGCGAGATCTATCATCAGGACTTTCACGCTTGGGCGATGCGCAATGCTGAACTGATCCGTCAGGGGCGTTTGGCCGAGATCGATGGGGAGCACGTCGCCGAGGAGCTGGAGAGCATGGGGAAGAGCCAACAGCGCGCCTTGGGCAGTCGGCTGACGGTACTGCTGGCGCATTTACTAAAATGGCGCCACCAGCCCGGGGGACGCGGCGCCAGTTGGCGCAACACGATCACTCTCCAGCGCATCGAACTGGAAGAACTGCTCGAGGAAAACCCCAGCTTGCGCCCCATGCTGCCCGCCGTGGCGCCCGGCGCCTATCGGAAAGCCCGCTTGTGGGCCGCCAATGAAACGCAGTTGGACTTGGGGACTTTCCCGACGATTTGCCCCTTCGGACTGGAAGAAATGCTGGATGAGGACTTCTGGCCGGACTGACCGGAATACGGTGAGGAGGAAAGATGGCGCTCGACGTGGTGGATCATGTGTTGCTGGGCATGGCTCAGCGCCAGCACGAGCGGTTTCTGAAGCAATTGCGCGATGGTGAGTTGCGCGAACTGCGCGAGCGGTTGGCGACCAAGACGGCGGCCAACGAAGGCCATGCAGCCATCGTGAAAGCGCTGGTTGAAGCCTACCAGCGAGGAGATCACTTGGCAGTTGACGATATCCTGGGTAATTACGAGCGTCGCCGGCAGATTTACCGAGCGGCATTTTCCCCCACTTATAATGCCCTCAGACCCTAACGGACAGGATTATTATCGTTTTGACCTGATCTGAGTGGTTGCACGGACGCCGCCGTATCCAGCCGCTTCAAATCAGGCACCCGATTGGCTCGCCAGCGCTGGATTCCCCCTTCCACCGTCTTCACCCCCGAGCGCAGGGCGCCTTCCGACCGATGGCCCAGTTCGGCGGTGTCCAGGGCTTGCTCCAACGCGCCACCGAGCCAGCGCAAAGCGGCATCCGGCAAGCGATGGATCAGGCCAAAGCATTTCAGGGTGAGGTCCACCGCGACCAGCACGAACACCACCAGCAGGCCGGTGACCACCACCGGGCCGGTAACGTTGCCGCTGGCGGCATTGATCGCCGCTACGATGAACAGCCCGCTGACCAGTTGCAGCAGGTAATAGCTGATGATCGTCGCGGCCAGCAGGCCGAACACCATCAGCGCCGGCCGCAGCAGCAGCGCCAGCAGCAGGAGGTAGCCGTTCAGCGTTTCGGCGGTGAAGCCCTTGCCGTTGCGCAGGTGCCAGATCGCCCACAGGGGCGCCGCTAGCAGGGCCTCGAATACCAGCAACACCCACTGCAGCACCCCGACGGTCCAGATGATGAACGGCGCCAAGGGAAGATAAATCGCCGCCATCAGGGCGAAGGCGAGGAGGGCGAGGGCGATCATGCCGACGATCAGCCCGCCCAGCGACAGCGCCCCGCCGGTTTTTCCGTCCCATTGGCCCAGTACGTCGGTTATACCGCCGACGAGGGTCGCCAGCTTGCCGGCGGGCATGATCTGCACGAGGGCGGTGGCGCCGACCAGCGTCAGCACAGCCGCCAGCAGGGCGTGCCCCAGGCTGGCCAGGGCGAACAGCGGATGCACCGTGCCGAACAGGTGGTGCTGGATCCAGTCCAGGGTCCAGCGCAGAAAGCCGCGCGAGGCGTCGTCGAGCCGGCTGTTGTTCGGATCGCCCTTGAGCAAGCCGGTATCCCGGTCGGTTTCGGCTTCGGCCAGCAGGGCGGTCAGGCGGTCGAGGGTATGACGGTACGTTTCCACGTCCTCCAGCGGCAGTTTTTCCCAGGCCCGGATGGGATAGGGCTCCGGCACGTTCAGGGCCAGCTTGTTTTGGTATTCGCTGAGGGCGGCCAACCGGTAGAACCAACTGCCCGCCGAGAGCCAACCCTCGTCCTTGGCCGCCGCCGCAAACTCGGCGAAAGCGCGCTGTCCGGCCAAATCGACCGCGGCCAGGATCTCCGCCTGCAGATTCTGTACGTAGTGTTCGGCGGCAGCATCGATCAGGCTCAGACACTGCCGATGGGTCAGACGGCCGGTGGGATCGGTCACGCACTCGGTCAGGGCGCCCTGGCCCTGGACGATGCGCTCGGCCAGGGGCTTGAGTTCCTCGCGCAGGCGGAGCGCCGTCCGTTCGTGCGCCGCCATCAGCGTGGTGGCGAGGGCTGCGCGCACGTCGTCGGCGAATCCGAACAACCGCGCCACCCAGTGCAGGAAGCCGTCCAGCGCGTCGAGACCGGTGGCGCCCTGCTCGGGCTCGATGCCCTGATGCGGTTCGCGAATGACGAAGCCACCGCAGGCCGCCTCGCCCATGCCGGTCACCGACCAGCGTCCGCCCCGTTCCTGGTAATGGCCCAGTTCGCCGGCGCGACTGACATAACGGACCTCGTAGCGCGCGGTTCCCCGCGCCGGTAAAGTCTTCACCACCTGCTCGCAGACGTTGGAGGCCAGCATCGCCACGGCCAGTTGCCGCGCCTGGGGTGAGGGCGGCGGTGCGAAAATCGTAGTTTTGGCGAACTGATCGACCGCCGTCGACCAGACGGCGTCGGCCAGGCCGACCCCACTCAGCGTGACCCACAACA
>RRZT010778361.1_pt1 | contig 16337 bp, 17 predicted proteins | sample 2165551 | NCBI WGS metagenome assembly RRZT01 (sample SAMN10456910, study PRJNA506462) | wastewater metagenome | biome: wastewater; feature: sludge; material: wastewater sludge; isolation source: wastewater sludge with Escherichia coli K12::gfp cells carrying plasmid... | place: USA: Moscow, Idaho...
ATCCAGCATCAGCAACAGATCCCGACCATCCGCCAGCGGCTCGTGCAGTCCCATCAGCATGACATGATCGCCGCCACGCGCCAGAACATGGCTTTGCCCCGGCGCAATGGTGATCGGATCGGCCTTGACCATGCGCATCATGCCGTTTTCCTCGCGGCTGGTGTGCAGCTCGGCGCGCGCGGCGGCGTCGGTGCTGACGCCCGACAGGGTGCAGGCGGTATCGCCGGTGTTCCGGATCGTCATGAAGGCCGCGCCGGATTTCGGATTTGCGGCACGGACATAGCCATCGGTGACCCGAATTTCGGCCTGTGCGGCAAAGGGCAGCAGACAGGCCATCAGGATGAGAAACGGCGATTTCATGGGACCCTCGTGGTCGATGCTGGCCGGCACAGGCTAATCCAGCGCCGCCGCCACCGCAGCCCCCGATCGTCCGGCATGCGCGTCACATTCGCGACATGCGCAAATGCAAAAGCCCCGCCATCCCGGCGGGGCGATCTGCATCCATCCAGCGGGCCTCGAATCGACTGGCCCAGCTGGTGGAAAGCGAATCAGGCTTTCGACAGCTCGCGCTTGATTTTCAGCGCACGGTCCGACAGCTCGACATCCTTGGCTTTGGCCAGGAAGGCGTCCAGACCACCGCGATGGTCGACCGAGCGCAGCGCCGCAGCCGAAATGCGCAGCTGGTAGGTGCGGCCCAGTTTCTCCGAGATCAGCGAGACTTCGTTCAGGTTCGGCAGAAAACGGCGACGGGTCTTGTTGTTGGCGTGAGAGACGTTGTTGCCGCTCATCGGGCCTTTGCCGGTCAGTTCGCAAACGCGCGACATGATCTTGTTCCTTCGATTCGATCCAGCGGGCCGGGCCCGCAATATGAAAGGGCGCCGCGTGGCAGCGCCCGGAAATCCGTTTGCGCGGGAATAAGGCCCGTCCACGGGAACGTCAAGCCTTTTCAGGCCGGGCGGGCATGGCTAGGGCGCGCTTTGCCCGGCCGGGGCGCCGAAATGCGCGTCTTCGTGGTCCAGAAGCGCCCTTTTGCGCCACAAACCACCCCCATAACCGGTCAGCGCGCCATCCGCACCCAGAATCCGGTGACAGGGAATCACCACGGCGATGGGATTGGCGCCATTGGCCCGCGCCACCGCCCGAACCGCCGAGGGCCGGCCGATTCTCTGCGCCAATTCGCCATAGCTGAGGCGCAGGCCCGCCGGCACGCGCGCAAGTTCGGCCCAGACCTGTTGCTGAAACCCCGTGCCCAAGGGCGCCAGCGGCAGATCAAATTCCGCGCGGGTGCCGGCGAAATAGGCGGCAAGCCCGGCCTCGGTCCGGTCGGTCAGCGCGGTGCGGCCGATCCCGATGCGCCCCCGCATAGCGCGCGACAGGCGGCGCATTTCCGCCGCCAGCACCTTGCGTTCGACGAATTCCAGCAGATGCAGCCGGTCCTCACCCATGACGCAGATCATTTCGCCCAGCGGGGTGTCGAACCACGCGGCCAGCAGCCGGGGCGCGCCGTCCGGGGCTTGTGGCGCATGACCCAGAAGCTCTTGCAGGCGCAGGTGGGGATCGGGGGCGGCGGGCATCACGGCCTAGCGGGGCGGCGGTTCGGACCCGACCCCAAGCCAGTCCAGCATCCGGGCCGCCGCCGCGGCCGGATCCTCATCGCCGCGCGCCACCGAATCGCCGGTCTCGCGCAGGCGGGCGCGCATTTCGGGCTGGTCGAGCCGGGCCAGAAGGCCGGCGCGCAGCTCGGCCAGGAACCATTGCCGGGCCTGTTCGGCGCGGCGGGCGCGGAAATGCCCCTGTGCCTGACGCCAGTCGTTCAGATGCACCATGTCGTCCCAGGCCGTGTCCAGCCCCTGAACCGCGATGGCCGAAACCGGCAGCGCCTTGGGAAAGCCCGGCGGGTCCTGCGGGCGGCGCCGCAACAGCCGCAGCGCGCCCGCGTAATCGGCCACGGTGCGCATGGCGGTGTCGCGCAGATCGCCATCGGCCTTGTTGATCAGGATCAGGTCGGCGATTTCCATGATGCCGCGCTTGACCCCCTGCAATTCGTCGCCGCCGGCCGGCGCCAGCAGCAGCACGAAAAGATCGGTCATGTCGGCGACCAGGGTTTCGGACTGGCCCACGCCCACGGTTTCGACCAGCACCACGTCAAAACCCGCCGCCTCGCACAGGCGGATGGTTTCGCGGGTGCGGCGGGCGACACCGCCCAGTTCCGCCCGCGACGGCGAGGGGCGGATGAAGGCCAGGGGATCGCGGGCCAGCATTTCCATCCGGGTCTTGTCGCCCAGAATCGAGCCCCCCGACCGGGCCGAGCTGGGATCGACCGCCAGCACCGCGACCTTGAGCCCGCGCCCGGTCAGCATCTTGCCGAAGGCCTCGATGAAGGTGGATTTGCCGACGCCCGGCGTCCCGGACAGGCCGATGCGCAGCGCCTCGCGCCGGGGCAGCGCCGCAAGCAGCGCCGTGCCCTGGGCGCGGTGATCGGGGCGGGTGCTTTCGATCAGCGTGATCGCGCGGGAGAGCGCGCGGCGATTGCCGGCGGTCAGCGCCTGGGTCAGATCGTCCATGCGGGCCCTCTGTGGCAATGCGGTCAGCGGGGGCCGACTGCCCCCGCACCCCCGTGGATATTTGGACATGAAAGATATGTAAACGCCGGACGGTTGTGGCGAATGGGCGCGGTGTTTACCTTTGGGCCGGAACAGTTTCGGGGATGCGACATGTGGACGAGACGCGGGCTGATGGCCGGGGGGGCCTTGCTGATGGCGCGGCCGCTTTGGGCGGCGCCGGGGCTGCGGCTGATGATGGTGCGTCGCAAGGGCTGTGTCTATTGCGCGGCCTGGGATCGCGAGATCGGGCCGGTTTACGCCCGTCACCCCTCGGGGCGCATGGCGCCGGTATTCATGGTCGATGTCGAAGGCCCCTATCCCGACGGGCTGGCGCTGGACCGGCGGCCATGGCTGTCGCCGAGCTTTATCCTGTTGCGCGGGGGCACCGAGGTGGCGCGTTTCGAGGGCTATCCGGGCAAGGATCGTTTCTTTGACGTTCTGGACGCGATGCTGGATGAGGCGCGCGCCGTGGGTTGACGGGGTTTCGCGCGGCAAAGGCTTGGGTTATCTGGGGCGCGTAACCTTTTTCAGGAACGGGTCAGCCATGCACGACATCCGCGCCATTCGCGAAAACCCCGCCGCTTTCGATGCCGGTCTTGCGCTTCGCAATCTGCCGCCGGTTTCGGGTGAAATCCTGTCGCTGGATGGGCAACGCCGTGCCGCCATCATGCAGGCCGAATCCGATCAGGCCGAGCAAAACAAGGCCAGCAAGGAAGCCGGCGCCGCCAAGGCGCGTGGCGACAATGCCGAATTCGAGCGCCTGCGCGAGTTTGTTGCGCAGCGAAAGCAATCCGTTGCCGATCTGACCCGGCAGGCGGCAGAGCTGGACGGCAAGCTGCGCGAGCTGCTTTTGGGCATCCCGAACCTGCCGCTGGAGAGCGTGCCGCCCGGCAAGGATGAAAGCGACAATGTCGAGATCCGCCGCTGGGGCAATCCGCGCGAATTCGATTTCACCGCCCGCGAGCATTTCGAGATCGAGGGCGTCCGTCCCGGCATGGATTTCGAGACCGCAGCCAAGCTGTCGGGGGCGCGTTTCGTCGTGCTGAAGGGGGGCGTGGCCCGCATCCAGCGCGCGCTGGCGCAATTCATGCTGGACCTGCATATCGCCGAGCATGGGCTCGAGGAAACCTGGACGCCGGTTCTGGTTCTGTCCGAGATGATGGAGGGGACCGGGCAGCTGCCGAAATTCGGCGAAGACAGCTATCAGACCCGCGAAGGCTGGTGGCTGATCCCGACATCCGAGGTGACGCTGACCAATACGGTCAATGGCGACATCGTCGAACACGCCACCCTGCCCCGCCGCATGGTCGCCCATAGCCAATGCTTCCGGTCCGAGGCCGGCAGCGCCGGGCGCGATACCGCCGGCATGCTGCGCCAGCATCAGTTCGAGAAGGTCGAGATGGTCTCGATCACCGATGCCGCGACCGGGGTCGACGAACACGCCCGCATGACCCGCTGTGCCGAGGCGGTGCTCGAGCGGCTGGGCCTGCCTTACCGCACCATCGTGCTGTGCGGCGGCGATATGGGGTTCGGCGCCCGCATCACCCATGACCTTGAGGTCTGGCTGCCCGGTCAGGGCAAGTATCGCGAGATTTCCAGCGTCAGCTATTGCGGCGATTTTCAGGCCCGGCGGATGAATGCGCGTTATCGCCCCGGCGATGGCGGCAAGCCGGAATTCGTCCACAGCCTGAACGGTTCTGGGCTTGCGGTGGGGCGCACGCTGATCGCGATTCTGGAAAACGGCCAGCAGGTCGACGGTTCCGTCACCCTGCCCGAGGCGCTGCACCCCTATCTGGGCGGCAAGACCCGGCTGGGCGCGGGCGGGAAACTGGTCTGAGGCGGGCCGGCCGGGGATAATCCCCGCGCACCCATGCGAAATCAGGAAACCCGGCCCTCATGGCCGGCGTTCCCTGCTTATGTCACGGTTCTGGGCGATATGTCTGGCCTTTGCCACGCTGGCCTTTGTCGCCAGCTCGGCGATCTTTGCGTTGCAACCGACGGGCGGCGGCGGGGCGGCGGTCGCGGATTTCGACGACGCGCTTGGCCTGTTGTCCCTGCCGCCGCATTTCCCACCGGACGCCATGCAGATCAGCCTGTCCGAGATGTTCCTGCGCCCGCGGGATGCGGGGATGGCGGGGTTTCTGGTCATGACCTGGGTGGCGCTGGTCTATGTCGCCTTGCGGCATCTGGCCCGGCTTTGGCGGACGGCCCCGCGCGCCACGAATATCGAGACGGGCACGGGCGCGTTCCCCCCGATGCCGCGCCGTGATGGCGCGCATGCGACGGAACTGTCGCTGATCCTTGGGCTGATGCTGGGGGCGATCTGGCCATGGCTGGGCACGGCGCATCCGGCGATCGCCTTTCTGCTGTCGCTGGCGATGCTGGTCTGTTTTCTGGGCGCGGCCTTTCAGGGGCGCGACCGCCCGCGCGGCGAGGCCAGCTCGACATTGGGCTTTGTCACGGGCTGGGCGCTGCTGGCCTGTCTGTCGCTCTTTGCCGCGACGATAGAGCGCCTGGCATCGGTGCCACAGACCGCCGCCGCCGTGCTGGTCGTGCTGATCGCCGCGCTGGTGGCGATTGGCCTGCAATTGCGGCTGGGCCGGCGCATCGGTCTTAGCCTTGCGGTGCTTTGGGGGCTGATCGGCATCGCCGCCGGCACGGTCACGCAGGATGTTGCGGTCGCGACGGCGGCGGTTCTGGGCATTGCGATCATCGCGGTCGGGCTTGTGCGGGCCACGACCTGAGCATCGGGAAAAGCCCGGGCCTCAGGCGCCTTTGGGCTTTTGCCGGTTCTTGTGCTTGCTGAGCGCGCCCGACTGATTGATCTTGTCGGCCTTGTGCCGATAGGGGTTCTTGGTCCCCTGATCGCGGAAAGTCAGCCGGATCGGCGTGCCGGGCATGTCGAAATCGACCCTGAGCCCGTTCACGAGATAGCGCGCATAGCTGTCGGGCAGCTTGTCGGTATGGGTCGCCATGACCACGAAAGCCGGCGGCCGGGTCTTCACCTGGGTCATATAGCGCAGCCGGATGCGGCGGCCGCCGGGCGCGGGTGGCGGATGCGCCTCGGTCATCACCGAAAGCCATTGGTTCAGGCGCGCGGTCGGCTCTCGGCGGTTCCAGACCTCATGCGCTTTCAGTATGGCGTTGTGCAGCCGGTCCAGCCCCTTGCCCGTCCGGGCCGAAACGGTGACCAGGGGCGCGCCCTTCAGCTGCGGCAGCAGGCGCTCGAACGATTCGCGCAGCTCTTTCAGCTTTTCGGGCTTGTCCTCTTCGAGGTCCCATTTGTTCGCGGCGACGACCACGGCGCGGCCCTCGGTCTCGGCGAAATCGGCGATGCGCAGGTCCTGCTGTTCAAAGGGCACGCCCACATCCAGAAGCACCACCACCACCTCGGCGAAACGCACGGCGCGCAGCCCGTCCGCGACCGACAGCTTTTCGACCTTATCCGTCACCCGCGCCTTTTTGCGCATGCCGGCGGTGTCGAAAATGCGCACCGGGGTGCCCATGAAATCGGTGGCGACGCTGATCGAATCGCGGGTGATGCCGGCCTCGGGTCCGGTCAAAAGCCGGTCCTCGCCCAGGATCTTGTTGATCAGGGTCGACTTGCCGGCATTCGGGCGGCCGATGACGGCGATCTGCAAGGGTTTTTCGGCACTGGGGCGCCAGCTTTCCTCGTCATCGTCATCTTCGCCATCCTCGACGGCGACATCGGTTTCGGGGGCCTGCTGGACATTCGCGGCCTCGAATTCCTCGGCCAGAGGCAACAGGGCGCGATAAAGATCGTCCATCCCCTCGCCATGCTCGGCCGAGATGCGCAGCGGCTCGCCCAGACCCAGCGCATAGGCCTCGAGCGCGCCGGTCTCGCCGGCGCGGCCCTCGGCCTTGTTGGCGGCAAGGATGACGTGGCGCGCGCGCTTGCGCAGGATATCGGCAAAATATTCGTCCGCCGCCGTCACGCCCACGCGGGCGTCGATGACGAAAAGACAAACATCCGCCTCGTCGACCGCGCGTTCGGTCAGGCGACGCATCCGGCCTTGCAGGCTGTCGTCATCGGCCATTTCCAGACCGGCGCTGTCCACGACGATAAAGCGCAGATCGCCCAGCCGCCCCTGCCCCTCGCGCAGGTCGCGGGTGACGCCGGGCTGATCGTCGACCAGCGCCAGCCGCTTGCCGACAAGGCGGTTGAACAGGGTGGACTTGCCGACATTCGGCCGTCCGACAATGGCAAGGGTAAAGCTCATCTGAAGGCGATCAACTGGCCGTCATGGCTGACGACGTAAAGGGTCTGGCCGGCCACGGCCGGGGCGGCGGCCGCGCCGCCGGGAATCTCGGCGGTGCCGATCAGCGCCCCCGAGGCCGGATCGAAGACCCGCAGATAACCATCGGACGACGCGACATAAAGCTTGCCCCCCGCAAGAACCGGCCCGTAATGGTTCCAGACCTTGCTTTGCTTGCGCACCACCTGCTTGGTGAAATAGGGCAGCTTCTGCGCCCAGACGCGGGCGCCGTTGCTGGCGTCCAGCCGGACCAGCTGGGCCTGATCATTGACCATGAAAACCGAATTGCCGGCGACCAGCACCGGGCTGGATGCGCCGTCGCGGGCGGACCATTTCTGCGCGCCGGTGGCCAGATCGAAGGCCGCGGTGCGGCCCGAGCTGGTGCCGGCATAAACGGTATCGCCGACGATGACCGGATCGCCGGTCACGTCACGAAACAGCGCGATGGCACGCCCGACGCGCGACCCGGCCACATCTGCCGACCAGATCTGTGCGCCGGTCTCGCGCTCGACCCCGAGCAGCTGGCCCGAGCTATAGGGAAAGACCACCGTATTGCCCGAAACCGCCGGCGCGGCGACGCCCATGACCCCGGCCAGACCTTCGGTCCCGAAAGCGCGCCACAGCACCTTGCCGTCATTGGCGCGCACCGCCCAGGCGGTCGAATCGCGCCCGATCACATAGACCACGCCATTGGCCACGGTCGGCGCGCCGCCGATCGCGGCCTCGACCCGCTGCCGCCATGCGATGCCGCCGGTGCGCGCGTCCAGCGCCACCAGCTCGCCATAGCCAGTGGTGGCGAAAACGCGGTTATCCTCGAATGCCAGGCCCCCGCCCGAGGCGCTGGCGCCGGTTTCCGTCGCAGGCCGCAGATCCACGCTCCAGACCCGGCCGCCGCCGGTGGTGGTGCCGGTGACGGTGGCGCCGCTGTCCATGGCGAACACCATCCCCGCCGCCACGATGGGATCGGCGGTGATGCGGTGACGCCGGTCCGAGGCCGCGCCGATATTCGCGGCAAAGACCCGCGAGGTGCCGGCACCAATGGCCATATTGCCCGAGACATGCGCCGCGCTTCCCGCGCGCTGCGGCCAATCGGCATTGCCGCGCACCCCCGGCAGGCTGAGCGCGGCGGTGGTGGGCGCGGCCGCGCCCTCGATCGCCGGACCATCGGGCGACAGCACCGCGCGCGCATCCAGCCGCTCGCCCTCAAGCACGACCTCGCGCTGCTGACAGGCCATCAGGGCGGTCAGGCCGGCCATGGCGGCGATCAGGGACAACCTCGTCATCGCAACTTTCTCCATCTGTGCGCGGCTTTCTCCAACAATGCGCGGCGGGGCCGGCGGATCAGTTCACCGGCGGGGCCGGTATGGATTAGTTTACCGGCGGGGCCGGCATGGATTGCGGGCCGGGGCCCTGGTTCGGCTCGGCCTCGGCGCCAAGCGTGATCATCATCTCGGAAAGGCGCCGGCGCAAGGGTTCGGAAAGCCCGTCCTTTTGCTGAATCTGGCCGATCAGGGTGATCGCGTCCTCATTGCGGCCGGCACCGATCAGCGCCACCGCCTTTTGTTCCAGCGCCAGCAATTCATAAGGCGCGCCGGGCTTGGACAGCGCCGACAGGATCTGATCGCGTTCGGCCGCGTCCATGGCGGGGCCGGCGACCATCACCGCCTTGAGCATGGCCAGATCATGCAGCACCGGGTCATCCGTCACGCCCGCCGCCGCGGCCTTGAGCCGTTCGGCGGCCTGCTGGGTCTGGCCGGCATCGGCCTCGGCCCCGGCGGCCAGCATTTCGGAAAGCGCCTTGCGGCCGGCATTATCCATCGAATCGACAGCCCCCAGCGCGGCAACGGGATCGCCGTCCTTTTGCGCGGCCAGAACCGCGTCGCCCCAGTTCTGCGCCTGTTGCTGGGCGCGGCTCTTGCTGTATTCGGTCCAGACCGTGCCGCCGACAAGGCCCAGCACCAAAAGGATCGCGATCCAGCCATAGCGGCGGAAAAGGGTGAACAGCCTGTCGCGGCGCAGATCCTCGGTGACCTCGTCGATAAAGCTGTCGTTCTGATTGGCCATGTCGCCCCCGGATGTCTTTCGCGCTGTTCTATACGGGGTTTTACCCGTTTGCCAATGGCGCGCCGCGCCGGGCCTGCCGGATGCTGGCCGCCGTATAGATCGCGATGGCCGCCCAGATCATCGCAAAGGCGATCATGTGCCAGCGCGTCACCGGCTCGCCGAAGACCACCACGGCACAGAGAAATTGCAGCGTCGGGTTCAGATAGAACATCAGCCCCATCGTGGTCATTTCGACCCGCCGCGCCGCATAGCTGAACAGAACCAGCGGGATCGCCGTGATCACCCCCGAAAAGACCAAAAGGAAGGTGATCCCCGCATTGCTGCCGAAGGCCAGCGGCGGGGCATCGGGCAGGATCCCCGCGCCTTGCAGGACCAGCCAGATCAGCGCCAGCGGCGCCAGCAGCGCCACCTCGGCCGCGACCGAGAGCGTCGGACCCAGCGGCAGCGATTTCTTGATGACGCCGTAAAGCCCCATGGTGGTGGCCAGCGACAGGCTGATCCAGGGGGCGACCCCCAGCCCCCAGGTCAGGGTCACGACCGCCGTCAGCGCCATCAGCACCGCCAGCGCCTGCACGCCGCCAAGCCTTTCGCGAAAGATCACCACGCCCAGCAGCACCGCGATCAGCGGATAGATGTAATAGCCCAGCGAGCTTTGCACGACATGGCCGGCCTGCACCGCCCAGATGAACACCCCCCAATTGGCCGAGATCATCAATGCCGCCAGCGCGATCCGTCCCGCCCAGGGGCCAGTGATCGCCCGCCACAATTCGCCGAGGCGGCGTTGAAAGCCAAGGATGACGAGAAACAGCACCAGCGACCAGAGCGTGCGATGCGCCAGCACCTCAAGCACCGGGACGCCGCCAAGCGCATGATAGAAGATCGGCGACAATCCCCAGGTCGTACAGACCGCGATCATCGCCCAGAAGCCCTTGGTCCATTCGCTCATGCCGCGTCCCCTTTGTCTGGCAAGGGATGGGGCGGATCGGGGCGAAGGGCAAGAGGGGGCGCTGCCCCCGCCGCGCGAAAGCGCGGCTCCCCCGGGATATTTGGGCATGAAAGAGGGGGGCGGAACGGGCAAGGGCCCGCGTGGTGGCTGGCCCTTGCATATGGGGTTCGGCGCGTCGCGGGGTCAGCGGCGCGAGGGGACGTTGTGCCAGTTCACCAGCTTGTCGAGGAAGTTGGTCAGATAGGCCGGACGTTTGTTGCGGAAGTCGATGTAATAGCTGTGTTCCCACACGTCGCAGCCCAGAAGCGCGGTCTGGCCATAGCAGAGCGGGTTCACGCCGTTTTCCGTCTTGGTGATTTTCAGGCTGCCGTCCTTGTCCTTGACGAGCCAGGCCCAGCCCGAACCGAACTGACCGGCGCCGGCGGCGGCGAATTCTTCCTTGAACTTGTCGACCGAGCCGAAGGCGGCGGTCAGCGCGCTTTCCAGCGCGGCGGGGATGGCGCCGGGATTGGGGCCCATCATTTCCCAGAACTGGCTGTGGTTCCAGTGCTGACTGGCATTATTGAAGATGCCGTTCTGGGCGACGGCGCCATCCTTGAAGGTGCCGGTCACGATATCCTCGAGCGATTTGCCTTCCCATTCGGTGCCGGCGATCAGCTTGTTGAGGTTGTCGACATAGGCCTTGTGGTGGATGTCGTGATGGTATTCCAGCGTCTCTTTCGACATGCCGCCGGCAGCCAGCGCGTCATGCGCATAGGGGAGGTCGGGAAGCGTGAAGGCCATTTTCGATTTCCTTTCCATGAATTTCGGATTGTGTTCTGGCATGGAACCCGCGCGGGGGAAAGCCCTTGTCGGCGGCTCAACGCAGGCCGGCGGACGGGGGTTCCGGGATGCGGGACTATTGCCCGGGCGAGCCGCAGATGCCGGTGCCGGTCATGGTGTTGTCATACCCTTGGGCGGTGGCGGTGATCCGGGCGCGGCCATCGGATTTTTGCACGGTCAGGCGATAGTCGAGCCGCGCCGTGCGCTGGCCGGCGGCATTGCGCACCCCCGCCAAAGCCCAGCCATAGCTGCGGCTGCGCCGGTCATCGGCCACGATCTGGGCCTGAATCGGGCGGCCGACGAGGTTTTGCAGCACGGCGTCAAAGACCTCGATCCGGCCGGTGCGGGGGCCGGCGACCTGACGCGTGAACATCAGGAAATCGGGCACCCAGCCGGTGCCGGATTCGTCGATCATCTGGCACATCATCACCACCGGGCGCTCGGCCGCCGGGCGCGGCCGGGTCTGGGCATCCGCAGGCGAGGCCGCGCCCAGGGCAAGCGGCATCAAGGCAAGGATCAGGGCAAGGATCGGGCTTGGGCGCATGGCATCTTTCGCTGGCTCATGCCCCTCACATAACCCGGGCGGGCGCCAAGGCAAGACCCGCTAGCGCGGATCGAGCTGTGAGCCGGGCACCGCCGCCCCTTCGAGCAGGCCGCGCAGGTAATCCCCGACCGAGCGAAAGCCGATCAGCACATAGCCGCCCGGTTCGCGCCAGATGCCGCAGGCGGCCTGCGCGGCGCGGGTGCGGCGCAGCCCGTCCTCGGGCATGCCGGCCAGATCGGTGGGACAGAGCTTCATCAGGACCTGCACCGCCCGCGCGCCCTGAATGCGGAACACGGCGCGCATATCGCTTACGTCCAGGACCAGCGCGTGTTCGGTCGACAGCGCATCGGTCAGCGCGGCCAGCGCATCGGCAAGCTCGGCGCGCGGCAGCACCAGCAACAGCTCATCGGGCGACATCCAGCCAAGCCGGCGGGTGCCGTCCGAGGTCACCCGCCCCTCGTCGGGGATCGCCAGCCCGGCGGCGCCCGCGATGGCGTCGCCCGCGCGGGCCAGATCGGCGCGGATCTGGATCATGCCCAGATCGTCCACCTGTGTAATCCTTGCCAGCGCCTCAGCCATTCGCCCGGCTCCCTTCCTTGTCGTAAAAGACCGGATCGACGATCCGCGCCTTATAGCTTTCCTGACCCTCGACGGGGAATTCCAGCACCTCGCCCATGCGGTCGGGGCCGTGTTTCACCAGGCCCATGGCGATGGGCCGGCCCAGCGTCGGCGAGATATAGGTCGAAGTCACGCGCCCCTGCACATTGCGTTGGCGATTGCCGTTGACGCCATCGGCCACCGCATAGACGCCATCGGGCAGCATGCGGCCATCGATGCTTTCCAGCCCGACCAGTTTCCAGCGGTCGGGATCGGTCATGTGGCTGCGTTCCTGGGCGCGCTTGCCGATATAGTCGGGCTTTTTCTTGGAAATCGCCCAGCCCATGCCCAGATCCTGCGGGATCACCGTGCCATCGGTTTCGTCGCCGATCATGATGAAGCCCTTTTCGGCGCGCATGATATGCATGGCCTCGGTGCCATAGGGGGTGATGTTCAGGTCCGCGCCGACCTCATGCAGCTTTTCCCAAAGCTCCAGCCCGCGGCCCGCCGGGACCGCCACCTCGAACGACAATTCGCCCGAAAAGCTGATGCGATAGACGCGGGCCGGGATGCCGGCGATTTCGCCCTCGGCCCAGCCCATGAAGGGCAGCGCCTCGGGGGAAATATCCATCCCGCCCAGCCGTTCCAGCACCTCGCGGGCCTTGGGGCCGACCACGGCGATCTGTGCCCATTCTTCGGTCACATTGGCGGTATAGACCTTCCAGTCCCACCATTCGCATTGCAACCAGTCCTCGAAATGGCCGTGCATGCGGTCGGCGCCGCCGGTGGTCGTATGCACCAGCCAGGTGTCCTCGGACAGGCGCGCGGCAACGCCATCGTCGATCAGAAAGCCGTTTTCGTTGCAGATCAGCCCGTAACGGCATTTGCCGACCGGCAGCGTCGACATCATGCCGGTATAGATCATGTCGAGGAATTTCCCCGCATCCGGCCCCTTGACGATGATCTTGCCCAGCGTCGAGGCGTCAAGCGTCCCGACCGAGGCCCGCACCGCAAGGATTTCGCGCGCCACCGCATCGGCATGGCTTTCGCCGGCCTTGGGATAGCAATAGGCGCGGCGCCAATGGCCGACCGGTTCCCAATAGGCGCCGCGCGCCTGATGCCAGGCATGGATCGGCGTCTTGCGCAGCGGCTGGAACAGATCGCCGCGCGCCTCGGCGGCGATGGTGCCGAGGGTCAGCGGCGTATAGGGCGGGCGGAAGGTGGTGGTGCCGGTCGCCGGAATCGGCTGGTTCAGCGCCCCCGAAAGCACCGCCAGACCGTTGATATTGCTGACCTTGCCCTGATCGGTTGCCATGCCAAGCGTGGTATAGCGCTTGGTATGTTCGACGCTTTGATACCCCTCTTGCGCGGCAAGCTCGACATCCGAGACCTTCACGTCGTTCTGAAAGTCCAGAAACATCTTGAACTTCATCTTGCGGGTGGCATGGGCCGGCATGACCCAGACCGGCATGATCGCCGATTCCGCCGCAGCCCCCGTCGCATCCGCCAAAAGCAGATCGCCCGCAGCCGCGCCGGCACAGGACGCCATCGCCCGGCCATCGGCGCCGGTCGGCGGCCGGTTCGGGTCGGGAGCGAACATGGTCTGGGCATCGTTCCAGTTCAGCTTGCCGCCGCAATGGCTCCACAGATGCACGACCGGGGACCAGCCGCCGGACATGGCGACGCAATCGGCGGCGATTTCCTCGGTTACCACACCGGAACCGGAATGGGCGCAAAGCTTGACGCCCTCGACCGCCTGCCCGCCCTTGACGCCGGCGATGGCGGCATCGGTCAGCACGCGGATGCCGCGCGCGCGCGCCGCCTGTGGCAGCGCGCCATCGGCGACGGCGCGGGCATCGACGATCACCGGCACCGCAAGCCCCGCATCCAGCGCCGCAAGCGCGGTGCGATAGGCATCGTCGTTATTCGTTACCACCACGATGCGGCGGCCCGGCGCCACCCCGTAATCGCCGATGAAATCGCGCGCGGCGGATGCCAGCATCACCCCCGGCACGTCATTGCCGGCGAAACTCAGCGGCCGTTCCAGCGCGCCCGAGGCCACCACCACATGCCCCGCCCGGATCCGCCACAGACGCTGGCGCGGGATGCCGGCATTGGGGTCGTGATCGGCCAGCGCCTCGCGCGCCAGCAGATAGCCGTGATCGTAAAGCCCGGTCGCCATGGTGTTGCGGCGCAGGTTCACATTGGGCATTGCCCGCAACTGCGCGACCAGCGCATCGACGCGGGCCTGTCCATCGGCGTGATCGGTGGGGGTGCGGCCGCCGAAATGCGGGCTTTGTTCCAGCACCCAGACGGATTTCCCGCTCTGCGCCGCATCCAGCGCGGCCGTCAGCCCGGCGATGCCGCCGCCCGCCACGACCACATCCACATGGGCATAGGCCTGTTCATAGCGGTCGGGATCGGCCTCGGTCGGGGCCTTGCCCAACCCGGCCGAACGCCGGATCACCGGCTCGAACACATGTTTCCAGAAGCCGCGCGGCCACATGAAGGTCTTGTAATAAAAGCCCGCCGGAAAGAACCGGTAAAGCCAGCTGTTCACCGCGCCCACATCCGCCGTCAGGCTGGGCCAGCAGTTCTGGCTGCCGGCAACCATGCCGCCGACAAGGGGCGTGGTGGTGGCGCGCTGGTTCGGCTCGAACCGCCCACCCTGGCCCAGACCGAACAGCGCGTTGGGTTCCTCGGCGCCCGAGGCGATGGGGCCGCGCGGGCGGTGATATTTGAAGCTGCGCCCCATCAGCATCTGGCCATTGGCCAGAAGCGCCGAGGCCAGCGTATCCCCCGTCACGCCGCGCAGCTGGCGGCCGTCAAAGCGGAACGGCAGCTGATAGGCGCGGTCGATCAGGCGGCCGCCCGAGGGCAGGCGGAAAGGTCCGGTCTGGGTCATGCTTTCGGGCTTTCGTCGGGGGTGGCGGTCGTGTCGGTCCAGTCGGGGCGCCAATCGGGACGCGCGGCCCGGATGGCGGCGACGACCTCGGCGGGGGGATGGGAATTCTGCGCGCGATAGGTGGCGAAAACCTGCAAGGTCGCGGTGTCACGCGCGGCCAGAAACCACTTGCCGCAGCCATAGGCATGGCGCCAGCGTTCGAAATGCACGCCCTTGGGGTTCTTGCGCGCGAAAAGATAGGCCTCGAATTCGGCATCCGTCGAGCCGGGGCCATAGCGTTTCAGATGCGCCTCGCCGCCCGGGGCCAGTTCGGTTTCCTCGGCGGCGATGCCGCAATAGGGACAGGTCAGGGTCAGCATCTCTCACTCCTTCGGCGGCAGGTCGGCCACGCAGTCCAGCGCCCGGCCGGTCAGGCGGGCGCGCGTGGCATCATCGAAAAGCTGGGGGGCGTGCAACCAGACATAGCCGGGCTTGGCGCGCCCGCCATGGATCATGGGGGCGGTGCCGGGCATGGCCAGCGCATCGTCATTGCGGGATTTGCCCACCCGATACATGCCGCGCCCCTGGCGGGCGGCGCAGATCATGTTGCCATGGGCAAGAAAGCACAGGCCTCCGAACATCGGCCTTTCCGACAGGCCGGGCAGATCGCCCAGATCGTCGCGCATCGCCTGTTCCAGACCGGGATCGCGCGTCATCGCGCCCACCCCGCCAGACATGCAGGAACCGAGGGACAGAACGTCCCCCGGCCCTCTGTAGAGAAGAAACCGGCAGATGCCGGAAAGGCTTGCGCCTTAGTTGGCCGGCGCGGCGGGTTCGGCCGGAGCAGGCTCGGCAGGGGCCGCAGGCTCGACGCTGACGGCGCCAGCGGTCGGATCGGCGGCCGGCTCAGCGGCAGGTGCGGTTGCGGGCGCGGTTGCAGCCGGCGGCTCGACCGGGGCGGCCTGATCCGGCGCAGTCCCCGAGGACATGAACCAGTAGACGACGGCAAGCACGACGACGACAGCGCCGATGATGAGCCAGAGATTGCTCTTGTTCTGTTCGGCCATGAAGAAAACTCCTTGGTCATGGTGACATGCCCCCACAATGCGCAGGAGGCGAAAGAGTTTCCCAGCGGTTGCACGAATGTTTTCGCCACCATCGCGATATGGGCGAATTCCGGCCCAGAATGGCCGGCATCAGGCAAGTTCCTGCCCGGCCTGTGCGCCGCTGCGCGCATCAATGCGCCACCCCCGCGGCGACGCTTTCGTCGATGAAACGCCCCTCGGCAAAGCGGTTCAGGCCGAATTCCGCGGCCAAAGGCCCCGGCTGGCCGCGCGCGATCAGATCGGCCATCGCCCAGCCCGAACCGGGAATGGCCTTGAACCCGCCCGTGCCCCAGCCGCAGTTCACGAAAATGTTTCCGACCGGGGTCGTCGACAGGATGGGCGAGCGGTCGCCGGTCATGTCGACGATCCCCCCCCATTGCCGCAGCATCTTGAGCCGCGAGAGCATCGGGAATGTCTCGATCAGGGCGCGGACGGTTTCCTCGACATGGTGCCAGCTGCCGCGCTGGGTATAGTTGTTGAAGCCGTCGGTGCCG
>RRZT010609361.1_pt1 | contig 16328 bp, 26 predicted proteins | sample 2165551 | NCBI WGS metagenome assembly RRZT01 (sample SAMN10456910, study PRJNA506462) | wastewater metagenome | biome: wastewater; feature: sludge; material: wastewater sludge; isolation source: wastewater sludge with Escherichia coli K12::gfp cells carrying plasmid... | place: USA: Moscow, Idaho...
AACCAATCAGAAGAGAATGGCGAATCAGTTTCTAAACCTACTGTATTATGTACTTGGTATAAACAAGTATCTGTAGTAGCTGGTAATAATCATCAAACATTAGTAGGTCGTAATCATACGGCAGTCGCATAAGGAATAGGTCCATGAAAAATCAACAACGTGCTGTGAAAGTACAAACCTCTAAAGTAGTTGGTCCAAACGGTGAAGTAATTCCAGCTACACTTGACGATCTTGTCAAACAAATTAAGAAAGCTATCCTACATAAAGAATATGTAGTTGGCTCTAAAACTTACAATGCAAACTATCCAATCGTTCGTGGATACTTGCAATCAGCTTGTCTTTGTACAATTGAATTAATTAATCGTGGAGCTGAAAAGGGAGGTCTTGATACAGATAAGTACTCTCTCCTTACTGCTACTACCAAATCATTTGGTACAAAGAACTCTCATATTAATGAAATTCTAGCTGATCTTGCAGAAGAACGTGATCAAGATGTTAAAGACAAGTTTGAGTTAGAGATGGATGACAATCCTGAAAATCCAATTTCTGATGAACAACATGCTAAACTATTAGCTGAACCAACAGCTGATAAAGATACACATGTTGTCAATATCACAACTAAAGATGGTGGTGAGATCGAAGTTAATAAGCAAGAAGGTAAAGTAACTGTCAAGAATACTGATGGTACTACTCAAACTGCTACAATGTCTAAGCTTGAAACATGGCGTAAAACTGCCACTGCATGGATCAAAGCTTTCATTGCTCATTTTAAATCTCGTGTAAGTACAACTGTAGATACTATTACAAGTTTCTTATCGAATTTAAATCCTTTCAAAAAGGCAGAAGAAGGTGGAGTATTCTTAAAGATTGAGGTAGATGAAGATGGTACAATGTACTATGATCCTGCTGATCTTCCAGAAGGTTCTGCTGTACCTAAAGGTGCGATCCCTCGTCCTGCTATTTAACACTTCCCTATAAGGTTATTAATAATTATTGTTAATAGCCTTCTTTTTATTCTAACATTTCATATAGGTAGCATCTCATGCGTATTTTCTCTAAACAATATTTAGCATCTTCTGTTCGTGCTTCAGTTGCTCTTGCTGCTTCTCTTGCTACAAATGAACAACTTCAAAAAGAATTCTCTGACTACTTGATTAATCTCACGTTAGAGAAAAACAAAGAACTGTATAAAGGTCCAATTATATCACCTCTTGGATTTGTAGCTCGTGCTGTTGCTCGCAATATTGCAGATGTTGTCGAATTAGCAACTATCTACGACTTAGAAGAATGTTCTTCTCCTATCCAACAACAAACTCTGATTGGTGCAATCAACCTGACCTCCACTGCAACTGGTCTTTCATTTAACGAAATCTTAAACATTCGTTATGACAACGAAATGAAAACATTACCAACAATCAATAATCGTATCATGCTGGCTCTTGATCGTTCTATTGATAAGTCAGATTCAGTTGTAAAACAAACCCTTCAAGCATTTATGGCAAAAGTATCTACTATTGCTGAAGCAACAGATGCCTCTGAAGAACTCCAAGAAGCTTTGACAGCAAAAAGCAGTCGTTATAAATATGGTCACAGTGGTGCTGTACTTCTCTTAACAGACTTCACTCCAGAAGAAGTATCTCCGTTTGACAATAAACAACCAAACGAATTTTAACCAGTTTGCCTTACTAGTAGATACCCCTTCACTAGTAGGGCTTTTTTATTCAAAGAGGGCCTCTCCATGTCTACCTTAGAACAAGCAAAAGCTATCACAAAACTTACACCAAAGAAAGCTCGTATAGAAGGTATGAAGCTTATTGCTCTTTCTGCTATCAACAAAGATGTTTCTATGAAAGATGTGGAAGAAAGCCTTGGCAGTAGTTATTATAACCATCTGCTTAACGAACTCCGTCAACAACTCAACAACTTATAGGTATTAATATGTTTGGTATTGGTAATAAGAAACCTGAAGCTAAAGCTCAACGTGAAGCTGAAAACATCTTGGCTGATCTGCGTATAGAACTTCAAGATGCAGATATTAATCTAATCAATCTAAACAACAATCGTAATGCTGTTTTAGAAAAAATTGCATACTTTGAAGAGAAACTCAAAACAGTTTCAGTTACTGCAGAGAACAATACCACACTCGTTACTAAATCTTCTGATCAAGCTGAAGTCGCAGCAGCATAGAGGTATATCATGCCTTTTGAAAAGAAATTCACGCAACAAAGTGTACTGTCTATTGCTGTACATCCTGGTCATATAGTAATGGAATACTTTGACCAAACAGATATTTCTAAGCTTCCAAAGATCTTAGGTTGCTCGGAAGAACAATTCAACAACATAATCTCTCTCAAACCTGATGAGGGATTAACCAGACTCATGTGCTTAAGACTAGCTCATCATTTCAAAACTAGTTATGAGTTCTGGTATAACATGCAAAAACAATACGATGAAGCTCTATTGTTCGAGCAAGAAGAAAGTCTCGTAAGAGATTTGTACCTACCTTTATAGCTAACTCATACAGAAAGATCATAGCGGGCAGTCTTTACAAGGGACTCAGATTGTCTCCTAGGATACACAAATGTGTTAGCAAAAAGCTTATCGGAGTATAGAGTGGGGTAACTCGCATACCTCATTCCATACTTATAGCCACTATTCTCATACTCCGAGCGAGCGGAGCGAGCGAGGATATACAGGAAGCGAACGTAAGTGAGCTGACTGTATAAGACTAAGGTACTTAGTCTGTATATGTAGGTTATATATTAAACGGAAGACGAACTCAAAAATGAGTTAGTTAATAACTAGTATAGAAAAAAGAATTGTAATGCACGGAAGTATTATACTATGTATATAGTATCTTATGTGATAAAGATTGTCTCTATTATGAGGACTTAAAAGCAAATTGTATGTAATAAGAGGAATACCGATTATGTTATATAAAATGCAATTGTTAGCTTATAGTCCGTCAGGCTTATTAATATCTAGTGGAGATGTAATACCACTCGGGGGAGTTTAATACAACTCCTGTTATATTAGTATTTGACAAAATTAATCGGTTTAAATCTGATTTAGGTTCTATGAATTTAGCGTGTGGCTTATTGCCTACTGCTATAGAAACAAATAGATATCGAGTAGTTATGATGGTATTAGATGAAAATCTAAATCCTGTCACATATGCTCAGATGTATGAGTATAAACTTAATTAAGGAGTGGTTAATGCCTACTATCAATGTAATTCATGACGAGCTAGTTCAACTGGCGAAAGAACAAAACCTCACGTATAAAGAAATTGTTGAAGAATTAAAACAGTTTCGTAAAATGAGAAAGACTTTTAAGTCACGGCTATCTCTTATTGACTCGTTAGAAGTTAATCTTCCTAATTATAAGTCAGATAAAGTTAAGCCTACAGACTATCAAAAAGTCGAACGACAACATATTATGGATTTCATCCATTCAACAACTGATCGTACTATAGTATCTTATCGTATTAACTATACAGATGGTTCTTATTACCATAAACGTATAGATGGTTGTAATAGTTATACCTCTAATTATAATCATACCATTCTCCGTTATATACACTATATGCTTAGTACAAACTATAACTTAACAGCTCACTGATTAAACTGTTATATAAAATTCCCCTATAAGGAATCATCACCCTATAGAGAGAATACTCTATCATTTCAAATCTGTCACAGATTAAAATATTGATTAACTCAATAAATGATTGGTATTCTCTTATAATTATAAATCTTTCTATATGAAAGTCTTTAATTTCTCCTATAGAGATCATACACATGAAACTTAAAAATATTTCAGGTCGTTCTCGATTCATGGGAACTCACAAACCTCAACCTGATAAAAACATACGTATTGATTTAGAAAACCAACTAAAGGCTCAAGCCGAAAGAGATGGTACTCTTAAAAAATATGTAAAGGCAACTATTTCCCCTATAGAGGAGTAACAACATGTCAAACAAATTACTCGAAGCACTCGCTGCTGTCGTACAAGAAATCAGTTCTATGTCTCCTATAGAGCTAAACGAAGCTTTACAAAAAGCTAGTAAATCTGAATTCGCTCAAACTATAGATACTATAAATCACTTTACTAGTACTATACGTTACAATAAATCTGATGATGGAGATACTTTGTCTCTATTTCTCCCTATAGAGAACAAACCCGTCATTCCCAAAACTGACACAGAAGACCTTCCTAATACAGGATTGGTATCTAAAACTCCCTATAGAGATATAACTCCCTATAGAGAAGAATGGCATATTAACCCTATAGACAAATAATCCCCCTATAAAGAGATAACAACTTATCTCAAAATCGTCACATAATAATGGAGAGGTATTCAAAAACCCTATAGAGATACTTATATCTACTATAGAATGGATACCTATTCCTATAAGACAACTTTTCTCCCTATAGAGATCATCAACCCATCCTAAAAACTCCTCCTTCTTATCTCATCCACATGAGTAGAGGAGGTTATTAAGTATAATTAAGTATAATTTTTTAGAATATTAGGATAGTATTTAATGGTATCTTATTACCATCTTGTATAGTTATAGATGTTCTATTAATTGTGTTTATAGTTCTATATATAGTTATATGTATAGTAGTAATTGTTTCATTGTTATGTTATAGTTATTATTATAGATATAGTTATAGGATGTATAGTATTTATGGTTAGAAATAGAGTTATAGAAGTACTAATAATTGTAATAGTATTTCTTATTGTGTTTTGAGTACTAGATATGTTATATGTTTATATAGTTGTATTAGTTATATGACAGGTTATTATGTCAGATTTGTTATTATTTAATTAGATAGCTTTATGGTGTCGAATTTGATAACAATTAAATACAAGATAGAATAGGGCTTATATCAGAGATATAGGTATGATTAAAAATAATGGTGCATTATCATTCTGTTATAGAATATATGTACGTAAAGGTAAAGAATTATATTTAGATGGTAAATTTAAATATGATGTATATGATTCGATAGAATCAGCAGAAAAAGATATGATTACGAAAGGAGAATTTATGGTTCCGTATGTGATCATTAAAGAGTATTCTATATTTAGTCATATGGAATAAGTTTGAATAATAATTGGGTATTAAATAGGAACTAAAATACACACTAGTTTTTCTCTATATAAAAATATTATATCTATTGCCATAGGTAGACTTGTTATAAGTTTGCTTATGGCTTTAGTTGTTTTTAAATAGAGGAGAATTATAACTCCTATGGAGATCTTAAAACATTTGGTGAGAAGTTTTAGTTATTTCTTATTTTATGTAGAAAGATATCTTGTATAAGAGTATTAAATCTACTCAATTAATTTTAACTTTCAATAGGATTGTATTTATGAATACAGCTCAAGGTAAATTAACAGAAGCTATTCGCACCTATTTTGGTGCTGTTGCTGATAAGCGTGAACCTATTAAAACTAACATTGTCGATCAAAAGACTGTTGGTTCTGTCAGTTCTCGTAGTGCATTAATGCCTTCTGAAGTAGCTTTGAAATTAAAAGCTAATAAGACGAATAAACATATTCTTCATGTTATTCATCGTGCGTCTAATGGTGTGTTATCTTTACACACTGTATTTCCATTTCAACAAGTTACAATGGGTACTCAAAGTAACTTAAATACAGTAAACGTTGGTGTTATTACTCCTGCTGCAAGTTCTAAACATGAACGTACAGTTGGATCAAATGTGGATAATAAGGCTATTGCTTTTGGTAATAGTAACTTTGCTGCATTTGCTCGTTTATTTGCATCTCAATCGTTGAATGGTGCTTCTTTGTCAGGTAATTTGACAGAGACTTATATTCCTAAGTTGCTTAAAACTTGGACTAAGCCGTACCATACAACTGTTAAAAATCTTGACTCTAATGCTACAGTAGGTCAAGCTATTAACCATATTACTTTGTTAATTTGGTCTACGTTGAAAGCTATCGAATCGGATACTAAGCTTGTCGAAAGTAAACGTGAAGAAAAGATTCAACAATTCTGGAACGAATATCAAACTGTCTTTAAAGACTGGTTAGCTCGTGAATATTTGGATCGTTCTATTGCAGTTTATGCAGAGCCTAATGGCGTAGATCCAGATGTATCAGCTTATCTTGGTATCAATGCACCTTCGGATGAATTGAATCCATCTAAGATTTATTCTGCTGATGGTGAAACTTCATTCTTACCTGAAGTTAATAAAGGCTTCTTAACGGCTGTCATCTTAGATGATGAGACGGATCAAGATGGCAAATTTAAATTCGGTATTTATAAAGTTGCAGCTGGTAACCGTGAAGAGCTTGTTACTTTAGAAGATGAAGAAGAAATTAGCAAAACTGTCGAAGTATGTACTCGTTGTGTACAGATCTCTGATGGTGCTGGTAATAACTTGAAAGTTCAAGTCCGTGTTCGTGATCAATCTTATGGTTCAGATTCTAAACCAATTAAATTATCTCGTTCATTCTTCAACATTCCTGTTGGTACTCCTGTAGAAATTCGTGGTAAATTACAATTCCGTATGGTTCGTACAGGATCTCAGGCAATTACTGCTGAAGTTGTTGCAAATAACTTCAAAGTATATGGTGCTCAGAATATGATCATTGGTGATTTAACTACCACTGATTCTCTTGCACTTGTTGATGCTTCTGAACTTCCTGAAAGTTTCATGGATATGATCAACGATGGTAACTCTGAACAGTTATCTGCTTCTGCTGATCAAACTCAAGATCAATCTGTTCAAAATTCAGTACAACCTACTGAAACTCAGACTGATGAACAAATGTAATTTTATACATAAAAATCCTCCTACTTTCGAGTAGGGGGTTTTTGTATTTATATGTATATTAATATACATTGTTTATATACATATAGGTATTCAATATTTATTGAATAAGGAGACTGTTATGGTCGAGGTAGTAGTTATTAGTGCTATTACGGTAGTAGTGTATTTTACTTTATTTGCACGTGTACATCATCTTGCTCCAAAACTTGCCGCAGGGCATAGCTTTTGGGTTGATTTGTTATTCACTGGTATGATCGCTTTATTTGCTGGGGCAACAGGTTCATTGACTGCGTTAATGATTAGCTCTGTTACTGGTTTGTTCATTTCATTCTCATTATTTGGAATGAAGTGGTACTATGGTTCTGCGAAATTTGTTCGTAAACCAAATCCAAAAACTGGTAAGAAAAGTTGGAAACTGGGTATTGAGCATTATGCTCCTACTAAACAACTTCCTGTATTCTTATCTAACTTATTAAACAAACGTAATAGCAATAAGGCTGTTGCTACTGTTTAATGTTGGAGGTGTTTATGTCTCAAGACTTACCACCTGAAACAGAGCGGGCTATATTTATTACAATTCCATTGAAAGATATCATTCCATTTAATGGTTATCTAGCATTGTGGTCGTTTAAAGCATATTGGTTTTATTACTATTGCTTAGTCCGTTCTAATTTTATACAGATACGAGTAGGAAATATCTTCGAGACGTTGATGATGATTCCAAAAGCATTTGTGTATGCTCAGTATATGGTTAGTTATAATTTGAAGAAACATCGTATTACTGCATTACGAGCTTATCGAATGCTGATCGGTGATGAATTAAATTATGACATTGTATAGGACTTTATTATGAAGTTATCTGTATCTGGTGTAACTGCAACAGGCTTTTACATTACTGGTTTAGCTGTTGGAGCTTCATTTGGCTTTGTAGCTGGTATTTTATTTTTAGCTGTTGCTTTCCTATTAGGTAAAGTATTTGCTAAGAAGGAGAAAGAAATTGCTTCTACTGACAATAATAGCTCTCAGCCGAATGATTCAAACAATAATGGGGCAGAACAAGCCTCTACTTTTCAAGCTTAAATAGGAGTTCATTATTATGAACGAAACAACTAAAAGTATTTTAATGGTAGTTGTCGTGGTAGCAGTTACTGCTGCTGTTGGTTATTTTGCTGGCTTTGCTGGCCTCTTTGCTCATAGCATGATGGAGATCTTCTATTATGCTGGCTTATTCGGAGGTGTCCAAGTACTTGCCATGTTGGTATCTGCTTGGTGGAAAGGTGGTCGTCCTGTTCCAACAGTAGATGTAAATCTAAAGAACACCGCTTCTCCACAAACAGGTAGTCCTAACTACCAAGCTTAATGGAGGTGCTTATGGATAATAAGCAAAACTCACAAGCTCAACAAGATAATCAAGAATCAATTAAACCACCGAAACATCCAGACATTGTTCATTTAAATGGACGTGTCTTATTGCGCTCAGTACAACGTAACACAATTTTTTGTGGGTTATTGAGTGCATTGTTACTTGTAGTTACTATCCTGCTTTTTGATGCGGGTACTATTACAAGTATGATGTTCTTTGGTTTTACATTGTTTTCTGTTCTTGTTCCATTTTTCCTATTAGCATATCTTATTAAAGTTTGCTTTATAGATGGTGCTATGGGTGCATTAATCATCCGTGGCAATAAGAATCAGCCGATCACATTATAATTCGGTATTCTTAAAAGCAGATTGTCTCTTTTATGTGAGTGTATACTAGTCACATTTATGTATTAGAGACAGTCTTTTCATTCATTTTATAAGGAATTATTATGTCCACTTATTTTAAAAATGGTATGATGCCTTATAATCGTACATCTGCTATTGTATCTTTATCATCTGCATTAGTTATTGTAGTACTGTATATTTTCTTTACAGACTTCTTTATTAATGCGTCAGTTCTTATTGCTTTATTATTCCCAATTTTTGTTGTAACTTACTATTTAATTAGAGTTGTTGATAACAGTCTTTCAATTCTAATGGGATGATAAAATGCTTCATTTTCAAAATACATTTCTTATCTCTATTATTACTATAGTGATTATTGTATTAGTTCCCTTACAGACTGGTATTATTTTAATTAACTATTTAATGCCAATTATTCTTTTTTGTGCTATAGCTATTATTCTGCTAGGCTTTACAAAGAAGAAAGTTTAATTAATATATCTAAGTGTATTATTTTAGGTACACTTATACATGTTAATTATTGTTTAACATATTGTTAAACTTTATAGGAGTGGTCTTATGATCTTTGATGAAAATAATCGTAGAAAACCTATGAAGCTTGAAGACATTCCAGTTCTTCCTCGCTTCTTATCTATTGATGATTTTCAACAAGTTATTCCACAAGGTTATGAAGATATTATTAAGGCAGAGATTAATTTAGTTAATCCATTAAAACCTTCAATTGTTCTTCGTGTTCTTAAAGCAGAAATGCGTGGTAATAGCACAGTTGAAATTCCTCAAGCTTACTTTAATAGTGAGTTGGCTAATGTTGAAGTTTGTGATTTTATCTTTGAAACTTCGACAGAAAAAACAGGTGTAGAATACTTCGGTAAAGATAGTTACTTACGTAAAAATCGTATCGAAATGTTATACTATGTTCTTCAACATCGTTTTGCTAGCTTTGCTCGTATTCTTTCAGAAGGCAAAAATCGTCGTTTATATGTCTCGTTGCTTAAAACAGATATTAAACGATTAAAAGATTTCATTGATTACAATGGTCCTCGTACTTATAATGCGTTAGCTAAGGTAGCTCATTTATATGCAGTCATTCCTTATCGTACTCATAAATATTCAAGTGACCAAGTCATTGGTGAACGTTTAGGTTATATTTCAATTTCTGAATTAGATTGGAAATCAATCTATAAAGATTTAGGAAAATACCTACAACCTTCGTCAGAATCGAGTATGCAAAAGTCGAATAAAATCGTACTTAATACTCCGACTTCAGCTGGTATCTTTAGTCCTATTTATCGTGGACTTGGTTATTCGTTAGCTAAAGATGGTTCTTGTTTTACAACAATCTTTCCTGAAGCTCAGAATATACCAGCACGTCTTAAGACTCATCTCCTTTCAAATGGTTATGAGTTAAAAGACTTTGAACCAACTTGTTTTCAACAAGACTTCTTATTTAATGATGGCGTTATGACTCCATTAGATAAGTGTACTCGTAAAGCTATTGTTGTATTCCATCCAATGGATAATGACACATTACGTTTCGTTGCTGGCGAACTTGAAGTTTCAAGTCGTATTGCAAAAGCTCTTGTGGTAGAAACTAAAAACTTCGATTTAGAATTTTCATCTCAGGATGATATTTGTATTGAAGTTGGACAAACTTATAAGCCTAACTTCAAGCCAATGAAAATTGGTACAGATGTTGATGGTGAAGACTATATGATGTATGGTCTTAAAGAGTTTGAAGTATTAGCTATTGGTCCAAATGGTAATGCTGGTAGTTTCCGTATTTCACTCCGCTTTATTAAGTACAGTGGTAATGCTCGTATTATCAGTAAATCTGGACTTAAAGGTGTGACAAAAGTTAAGCCTGATAATGGCTTTATTGCTTTTGCTTCTGAAACTAAAAACTTCGAAACACTCGAAGACCAAGTATTAGGTGAATACCTAAAAGCTAAGGATTACAATTCTTGGACAACAGTTAGTTCTGACAATTTTAAAGGTTGGAAGAAACGTAATGTTGACATTATTGCAGGCATGAATGCTGTTAAAGCTGGTAGTAATACTATTGCTTTAGCTCAAGCTGCATTAGCTGTTGAACTTGGTTATTACAAGCCATCTGCAAAAGGTGTTAATAAAAACTATCAAGGTATTATTAATACATTAGATGCAGTTGAAGTACAAGAAGCAGCAGATAGCTTACCTGAATTTGTTTATGTAAACGATTCTGGCGTACCTGTTAAATGCTTCGTTGGTCTTGTTAATATTATGTATACAGAACTTGGTTCAACGTATGCAGAATTTAAACCTCAATCTTTTAGCTTTGAAGCTGGTTGGGTAATTAAACAAAACAACGAAGAACTCTATCGTCATATTTTTGATACTTATGTTGAAAAAGATAAGTCTCAAGTTGCGATTGAATTGTATAAGATTTTAAATGATCCGACATGCTTGTTGGCTTATAAGGAAGATTTACCAATTTATCGTGTATCTGATATTCGAAAAGGTATGTTCGATGTCAAACATGATTTATTCCGTGAACGTAATTCATTGTATCCTTCTCAATCTAAGTTATTATCTTCTTGGAATGAAAAAGGTTTTGTCATTGATTTATCTTCCGAAGGTGGTCCACTTATTCGTATTCCATCAGCTTATGTATTATCGTTCTTTATTTCGATTATGCCGAATGGTGAGTATTCGTATGGTGAGATTCTTTTAAATATCACTCGTATCATTATGTCCATTCTTGGGCGTACTGAAGAGAATTTGGATAATATGGCAAATGCCAATCCAAATACTTTCCGACCAAATTTAACTTGGATTTTCAATAAAGATAAATCCAATAATCGTCAATCACAATATGATTTATATCTGAAAAATATTCGTGGTATTATTTATTCTTCTGAATCATCAAGTCAAATGATTGTTCAGTCGTTTATTAAACCTCGTATTCCAGGTGTATCATTGAAACAGGTGGTTGATAGTCTTGTTCCTGATGATGTAGTTGTTGTATTAGATAACTATTTGTATCGTAAAATTCTTCGTCAAGCAAGTTTTTCTCACTTGTTATCCGATGAATATCCGTATAAACAATTAATGATTGATTGTGCAGATTATGATACAAATGAACAACGTATGGAATCTCGTGAAGAACTTCAATCTGTATTAGATGAATCTCCATTAGGTTTTCTAAATCGTAACCCTTTTTTATGGGTAAGCCAGATGAAAATTCCTAAAGTATGGGGTTCTCATCAATTTCGTGCTTATTTAAACGTTTTCCATAACATCGATTTAGATGATTATTTGGATGACTTTTTTAACCGAGATATTATTATTATGTCGCCTAAAACAGCACTCGATAGTAAATCAGATGTTGATGGAGATTTAGCTCCTTTAATGATTCCTAACCCAGAAGGTCAAAAACTATCAATTGATTTTGTTAATAATACTATTACTGAAACTGAACGTACTTGGTTAACAGAGTATGGCGAAAAGGAGTATAAATCTGACGAGAAGTTAAAGATTGATGAAAGACATAAGTATCAGATTCATACAATCAATTGTCAATTTGATCCAACAGGTGTTAAGGATAAAAACTATCCACAATTCTTGTTAAACTCTACTGTTGCTAAAGGCAACATTGGTGGAGCAACAATTGATTGTTGGTTAATTAAACTTCTGATGCAAGTGTATACTGCACGATTTAATCAAACAAAAGGTCGTTTATACGATCAAGATGGTAAGATCATTGGTAACATGAAATTCCGTTTGAATGATGATGATATTAATTATCTTTCACATATCTATACACGTCTTGTACAAGAACGTGTTGTAGAAGGAATTAAACATGTAACAGGTGGCAGTACTGCTTTCCAGATTTATTTCTTGGATAACATTACAAAACCTGCAAATCAAGAAATTGTTAAGCAACAGCTTGAAAACGATTTCGATGTTCCGCCTATCATGATTGCAAAACTTCTCAATGTTATTGAGTATTGTAGTTACGATAAAAGCTTATTAACAGCTTGTCGTTCCTTCATTAAGAAATATAATAAAGGTAAACTTCCTCGTTTAGAAGCAGATATTGTTTCTTTAAATATTTGGGAAAGTTTTATTCAAGAGAATACCTATTTCGGTTCTCTCGTTAAACCTTTATTTGATGTTCAGAAACAAATTAACGAATTACAATTGGAAGCTGGTAATGCATCCGAATATTCGTTATCTGATTTGATTGGGGAAACATTAAGTACTCAAACAAACAACAATGCAAGTGATAACGATCCTGACTTAGGTTATGAATCTGTTCTTTATTAATAGTTCATAAGGACATCTTTTAGGTGTCCTTATTTGGAGTATACTTTATGTCTCGTACTTTTTATTCATTAAACACTCGTTCTGATAATCCAGTTCCAACTGTTGTCACAGAACTTCCTCAAAATACTATTCATACTGTTGTGTATGAAGTGGATGATCAAGTCTTTCCTTTAAAGACTTTGGAAGAAACACAACGTTATTTAAGTACGTTGTATAAAGATCCACAACATACTAAAGTATTGCCTGGTTTTGTGACACATAAGTTTCCTTAATAAGTTATTTATGTGTCAAGTAATGTAGCCCATTCTATTTGAGTGGGCTATTTTATTTAATAGTGTTACTTGAAATTAGCGTATAGTGTATTAGTTGCCATAGTGTAATCACTGGGGCAATGTATTTAAGCGGGCACTTTTTGTTTAATAATGCTTTCGCTCCGCTCAAACTCTTTAGTACTCACATACGTTCGTAGATTCCTTCGTTTATTTTAATCGTTAAATTCAATTGGCTTTATATAATTCTTTTCATTATAATAAGAATTAATATATTAATAACAATAAATAATTAAGAATTAAAATGCACATTAGTTTTCTTTTGATTATGTATTTTTAAAAACATATTGTGATTGATTTATTAAAAATAGTCTTTCGGTTATCTATTTTTATAAAACAATTTTCGTATTTACTTTTTAAAACTTTTACCTTAGCAAAAAGCTAAATGGATTTTCAAATGTGTTTTCTTGTATTAACCGTATTTTTTGTTTATAAATTGTTCTTGGGGTACAAACGTCCGCTTCAACGGTATCATATTTTTATGAACCAACCTTCTTTACACGAATTAGATTTCGTGCCCATTAAGTAGGTATATTGCATTCAGCAGTATTCCTACGTTCTCGAACTGTTCTGTTCAAAAATGTAGCCTTTGTTTTACAATGAATCTCTTTTGTTTAAGAGTTTTTTTTTTGCTTTTATTTTTATAGATTTTAATTTGTTGGATTTTTAATTAGCCAACTTTTTTTTAACGTTATTCTTTTCTCTAGCCCTTTTTTGGTTTCGGATGACGAGTCATTTTTTTAGTGACGGACGACGAGTCATTTTTCTGGTTGTAGGTCACGTAAACATGTTGTGTACTTTGTTGTTGTTTTGTTTTAATTAGGAAATTAATTATGGCTGATTTTATTGATAACGTTGTAGACAAAGCTGTCGACGTTAATGAAAGTGTTATGAAGGGTCTTCTATCAGCTCCACCAGTTGGAGAATCAAATCTCTACTGTGAGAATGATATCTGTGGGGAAGAGATCCCTGAAGCTCGTCGTAAGATGAAGGGTGTTAAATACTGTATTGAATGTCAAACATTCATGGAGAAACATCCAAATATTCGTTATAACTCTTCTGGTAAAATAATCAAACAAGAGATTGTTGATTAAATAATATGGTAGGTAAGTATGAGACATTTACATAAATTAGGTGCAACTGCATTTGACGATCTATACACCGTGATTGGTGTCAGTGCTTACCTACTATCTATTCTTTTAAAGTCTGTTAGTACAGATCCTAAAGAACTAGCTGAAGGTATTGGTGTTTCATTAAGGACTGCTCAAAGATATGTGTATAATTCACATAGAGGTAGTACTCCATGTTTATCAAGTATCTATAGATGTTTAAAGTATATTGATATGCCTCTTGGTTCTTTCTTCCAAGAAGTTGAATACTTTAAAGATAATAGAATTCATGTAGCTCTTTATGATTTGAAAGATAAAAAATTTATTCATTATACAAAAGATGAATATCAATCTCTTAAACATGATGAAGATGCTTTAAAGCAAACCATTAGAGATCGAAAGGTTATTGTTGAGAAATGTGGTATGACGTTTGTTAGACCATATCTCCCTGAGATTGATAATGAAATTAGTAAGTTCCCTTCCCATATGATTAAAGGAAAGTGATATGTTACAAGCATCACAAAAAACTGAATTAATAATTCCTTTTGGGGGTTTTAATCCAGGCGATAAAGTTGTTCGTTTATTTGATGATCATTTAAATGACAATCGAATTTATGTTGTACAAGGACAGCATGGTAGTTATTATTGTGGACGTACAGAGGTTAGTTCTTTGTATGGTCATAATGATGCTTTTATGATTGATACTACTAAGCTTCGTCCTGCACATGTTTTAGAAGAACTCAATCATTGTCGTTTATATCAGGACACTGATGTGGACGTAACAATCTTATTAGGAGGTTAGTATGTCACGTACTTCTCTCTATATGGTAACCTTTTCTTTACTAGAACGTGGAGTTAGTATTCTTAACTCTCAGCTTCTTGTTAAAGATATTAAAGAACTATCAGATAAGATAGCAGATCGTGTGAATTCATTTGGTATTTACACATCTTTTGAAGAAGATTTAGAAGGCTTTGATAAAGCTTTAGATACTGATCGAAGTATTTTCGAAGTTGATTCTCGCTATCATAATAATTGTTCTTTAGTTATTCAGGTGCTAGATAAAACAGAATTACCTTAATAATGGAGAATAAAAATGGGTGATCAGTATAATACACATATGAAATTAGTAGAGCGTTATATCTCTTTGTTAGAACAAACAAAGCCAGATTTAGTTCCTATTAAGAATTCAAAAGGCTCACTAGAACTTCCACATATTTTGTGGATGCTTCATAAAATGAAATCACCCGCTTTTATTCCTTTAACTTCGAATTCGGCTTGGATTAGTTGGGTACAAGCTTCTTTGTATCTTCATAATCTTATTGATATTAGACACGAGAAAGATATAACTCGTGAAATCCTTAAACAGTTACAGGAATAGTTATGTTTGAAAATCAGAAGCATGTTATCTATACTGGTATTGGTGCTATGGTATTGTTAGTAATTTTATTATTAACTGCTATAGTTAAATCTGTTTCAGCTATTAGTGCTTATAGTTCTTATGTGGATTATATGGATAAGTATGAGGCTGCTTCTGAGATTCTTAAGTATCGTAATCAGTTAAAAGAGATTGATGCTAAGCATAATGAAGTTGCTTCTTTAACCACTATCTGTTTAAAATCTAGAGCTCAGCCTTTTACATTACACGATGTTTCTTCATGTAAGGATAGTGCTCTTAATGTATTAGGTTTCCGTAGTTCTTTTACCAAGATCAAAGAAATGGCTTCTAAACCATTACCTACAGATGTTATATTACAGATAAAGGCTAAGTAATGAAAAGCACTCCTCCTCTTCGTCTGTGTGTTATACTTTTGTTCTCTATGATTATGTCTCTTGCTTATCTATTGCATAAGTCTTTTGAGTCTAAAAATGAAAGAGAGAAGGAAGAACAACGTATCTTATTAATACAAATTGAATATAATCAAATCTATGAGGCTCGTGAACAGTTAGCTGATTATTATAATAACCTTACTTATATTCGTCATGACATTGAAAAATGTTTGGTTGGGAAAGGTTATTTAGAATTATCCACGGACAGATCAGTACTTGAG
>RRZT010082053.1_pt1 | contig 16327 bp, 12 predicted proteins | sample 2165551 | NCBI WGS metagenome assembly RRZT01 (sample SAMN10456910, study PRJNA506462) | wastewater metagenome | biome: wastewater; feature: sludge; material: wastewater sludge; isolation source: wastewater sludge with Escherichia coli K12::gfp cells carrying plasmid... | place: USA: Moscow, Idaho...
CTCATATACTCTTGCATCATATTCACTTGTGCCCGGAGCAAAATTGATTTCGGGCTTAATAATATGATACAGACTTTTTTCATTTGTGCCAGCTTCTTCACGAGCCTCTTCTGAATCAAGAACATCATAAGGGCGACTCTCTATCTGCTCAACAAGATTTCTTGGAGGGCGTACTCCCCTGAAAGGTTTAATAATTGCCATGGTAACGGATCAAAATTAGTGTATGAAAAATAATGTATGAATAAAAAAAAATCCTACCCAGGTCATTATTACAATAAAGAGACTTGGGTAGGATATATAAGTAATATTACTTGTTTACCTTAAACTTAGTACAACCATCTTTAAAGAAAGCATTAATCTGCTTAGCGGCAGCAATACCAGCATTAATATTTGCCTCTGCTGTCTGCGCACCCATCTTCTTAGGTGTTGAAAAATAGCGACCATCAAACTTCTGGAAATCAGCATCTGCTTCAGGCTTGATATCTGTAATGTATTTCAAATCCTCACGCTCAGAAAGCAACTTAATAAGTTCAGGCTCATTAATTACTTCTTTACGGGCTGTATTGATTAATATACCACCCTTTGGCAATTGATTAACAGTTGCATAGTTGATACTCTTAATTGTTTCAGGAGTTGCTGGAATATGAAGAGAAACGATGTCACAAGTCTTGAACAATTCGTCTTGAGTTTTTGCAGCATGCACACCAGCAGCTTCAATTACTTCAGCAGGACAGAAAGCATCATAAGCATAAACATCCATGCCAAAGCCCTTTGCTACACGTGCAACATTACGACCTACATTACCAAATGCCAAGATACCGATTTTCTTTCCCATAAGTTCAGAACCAGCTTTGCCGTTGTAGAAGTTACGAACTGCAAAAACCAGTAAACCAAAAACCAACTCTGCAACAGCATTTGAATTCTGTCCAGGAGTATTCTCTGCAACAACATCGTGAGCTGTAGCAGCAGCTAGATCAATATTATCATATCCTGCACCAGCACGAACAACGATCTTCAAATTCTTTGCAGCGCCAAGTACTTCTGCGTCAACTTTATCAGAACGGATAATCATTGCGTCAGCATCCTTAACAGCGTCAAGCAGCTGAGCCTTTTCTGTGTATTTCTCTAGCAAGACAAGTTCATTACCTGCTGCTTCAACTTCCTTCTTTATGCCCTCAACAGCAGCAGCTGCGAAAGGCTTTTCTGTTGCAACTAAAACTTTCATAGTCATGTATTATTAAATGAATATAGGGCGAATAAAACATCCGCCCTATTACTCTAGTTATTATTATTAATATTTTGCTTCAAAATCTTTCATGGTTTGAACAAGGGCGTTCACACCTTCCATTGTCATTGCATTATAGCAACTAGCACGGAAACCACCGACAGAACGATGACCCTTAACACCAACCATACCACGCTCAGTAGCAAAGTCTAAGAATGGCTTTTCAAGCTCAGCATATTCATCATTCATAACGAAACAGATATTCATTAATGAACGAGAATCATTCTCAACAGTACCCTTGAAAAGTTTATTGCGATCTATCTCTGTGTACATAGCTTCAGCACGTTCGTGAGCACGCTTGTCAGCAGCTTCAAGACCACCATTTTTCTTCAACCATCTCAAGTTTTCCATCATAGAATATATTGGAACAACAGGAGGAGTGTTAAACATAGAACCCTTATCTACGTGAGTGCGATAGTCCATCATTGTAGGCAATTCTCTAGGAGCCTTTCCAAGTTCATCATCCTTTACAATGATAACAGTAACACCAGCCATAGAAATATTCTTCTGAGCGCCTGCGTATATAGCTGTATATTTGCTTACATCAATAGGACGACTCATGATATCAGAACTCATATCTGCAATCAAAGGAACATTAACATCCAAATCATGGCGGATTTCAGTTCCATAAATTGTATTATTTGTACATATGTGCAAGTAATCAACATCAGCAGGTACTTTAGATTCAAAGCCTTTTGGATAGAAAGTATAATTAGCATCAGCCGACGAAGCAATCTCTATTACCTCTCCAAAATGTTTTGCCTCTTTCATAGCTTTCTTTGCCCATACACCTGAATTGATATAAGCAGCTTTCTTAATCAAGAAGTTTGCCGGTATCTGCATGAACTGCAAGGACGCACCACCACCAAGGAAAATTACAGAATAGCCCTCTGGAATGTCTAATAGTTCCTTAAACAAGGCTACACTCTCGTCAACAACGGGCTGGAAATCCTTAGCACGATGGCTAATTTCCATTAAAGAAAGACCGCTGCCATTGAAATCCAAAATTTGCTTAGCTGTGTTCTCAATTACCTCACGGGGAAGAATTGATGGACCTGCATTAAAGTTGTACTTCTTCATCTGAATGTATTTTAAAGATTTATCAAATACGTGATATATTTTTAGTTTTTACGCATGCGAAATTACACTTTTATTTTTGTTTATACAAATTATTTAGCAATAATTTAGCAATTTCGCATTATTTCTTTCAATTTGTAAATTGATTGTATATTTTTTCAGTAAAAACGCATATAAATACGTCATAAAGTACCAAATTTATCTCACTTCTTCTACAATCGTTTTTACGCCTTTTATTTTTTCGCCGCTTGTTTGCTTCAACACTGTCTGCAATTTTTGACGAGCTACTGCTGCATAAGCGAATCTGTCCTGAACATCAATCTTGCCGATTTCGTCTTTCTTCAGTCCAGCCTTCTTACAAAGAAATCCTACAATATCACCTTTACTAATCTTGTCTCTTTTGCCTTTACCAATATATATTGTAGACATCTTTGGCAATGCTGGCTTTGGTAATTCCGCTGGTATTTCGTAATTATCTACTTCTGCATCTACATATTCTGGCACGTGTTCTTCAGAATTTAATATAAAGAAACTACGTCCCATCTTGTCCCAACGTGCCGTTCTTCCTACACGATGAATATAGCCATCTTCACTTTCTGGTATATGATAGTGCACGATATTGTCTATATCAGGAATATCAAGTCCACGACTAGCAAGGTCTGTACTTACGAATATATTTGCACTTCCATTAGAGAATTTGTAAAGAGCATCTTCACGTTGTTTCTGCTCCATTCCACCATGGAAATAACTAATACTGAATCCTACTTCACGAAGGAAATCAGCTGTACGCTCAACAGATTCTCTGAAATTTAAGAATACAATACTGCTTGCATCTCCAAATGTCAACAACAGCTGGCGCAATGTTTCCAACTTATCCTTCTGAGGACTTTCCACCTTATAAATATGCACACGGTCAGGAACCTGTTCTTCTTCTGGTAAAAAGTTGAGTGTTGTAAACTTACTATTAATAATCTTCTGATCTTTCAATTCCTCAGCCGGTGTTGCTGAAAGAAGAACACTTCTCACATCATGAGGTAATTTAGAAATCAGCGCCTGCATCTCATCATGGAAACCCATTTCAAGACATTTGTCAAATTCATCAAGCACAAGATATTTAATATTGTCGGCGATGATATTCAACTTGTCAAGATGATCATTAAGTCTTCCCGGTGTAGCAAATACTATCTGAGGTTTCACCTCACGCAATTTGCGATGTTCGTCCATTGTTGGGCGTCCACCATAGCAAGCCATTCCACGAAGTCCGCTTCCCATATCCTTCAACACGTTGGCAGACTGTAAAGCCAACTCACGTCCTGGCACTACAACAACTGCTTGTACTTCATCACTTGAAGCATCCACAAGTTGAGAGAGTGGAAGAAGATATGAAAGAGTCTTTCCTGAACCCGTAGGTGAAAGAACTACTATATCGTCTTTGCCATTTAGCAAGGCATCAATTGTAGCCTGCTGCATGACGTTCAACTCAATATTGAGTTTATTTATAATTTTATCTATATTCATAATAATTTATCAATTTCATCAAATTGCTTACCCATATTCAAATTCAAATAGATGGTGTATAAAGGTAAAGCCCATTTGTTTTTTTGGTCAGGTGCCAAAGCCCTGTATTTTTCTAGATAAGGCATCGCATTACGATAGCAATCCAATATCTTACTTCTCTTTTTCTGGCTCAACTGCAAATTCTTATCCATTTCCACAGCTTGGTTAAACCAAGACAGTCCAGCATTTAGATACGCATCGGCAAGAGAATCATTCTGCGCGATAAGACTCTTTGATATATCAAGACAGTCAGAATATTTACCTAGCAACAGCAATACATTACTTTTTGCATATCTGAATAACACATTCACACTGTCTGATTTCAAAGCAGTATCACATATTTTCAAAGCCTCATCATATTCATTCTGTTGCACATAGTTATCTATAAGTCGAGGAAAGAAGAATGGAAATGTAGGATATTTATCAAATCCCTCCCATAATGTCTTAATATATCTCACAGAATCATTTTCCAGCTTATATGTCTCTGCAAGATATTGCAGCATTAAATTAGCATGAGCTGTATCTTTCAGCGCAAGATAAGTATGTCTGAGTGTTGCTTTCGCATCTTTCAGCTTATATCCACAATACACAGCCCAATAAGCAGCCTGTGGAAGATACTTATCGCGAGAAGCATATTTATACTTTGCAAACATCGGGTGAGACGAGCAATCAATATAAGTATTAAACAAATCATACGCTTTCAAGTAGTTTTGCTTCTTAATGAAATAGAGACCTCCAAAATACAAGTTTGGTCTATATTGATTAAGTAGTTCAGCACTATGATCACGATATTTAAACTTGATACGTCCCTTTGCATCTGGCTTCATATCCAAAGAGTCCAGCCCTTCCAATGTGGCGAACATTCTTTTGGTAAGATTAAACAGAGATGCTGTGTCGTATTTCTGTTTCAGATACAGTTTTTCGTTACCCTGATCATACTGTTTCTGTTGCGCTTCGAAAAGTGTGAGCCATACTTTCTCATTACTTCTATTTGTTGAGTCTTTCAGCAAATCAGTCATCAACTTCTCTGCATTATCAAGACTGCTACCACTCTTCACAAAATCACGAGCCTGTGATATTGCCTTTTTCTGTCCCATTACACACTGTGGCAGAAAAAATATCAATATGTATAAAATATACTTCTTCATTATCTTATAACCTTATTAAAATAATCAAGCATTTGTTTCCACTCCACCATATCCTGTTTCGGATCAAGAAGTGAAGCTTTAGTAATCCAAATTCTTGCATTTTGCAATAATTCTCTTTCTTTATTTTCGTCGGTCTTTCTTAACCGTTGTTTGCTGCCCGCCATACTGTCTTTCAACCGTTTGGCTTCATTATAATAACATTTTGCCAGATTACCCACAGCAGGAACATAGGTACTGTCAATACTTAGCACGCGCTTAAAACTTGCTACTGCATCCATAAAGCGCGAATCTTTCTGTTCAACTTCACCTTTCAACATCCATGCCAGTTTATTCTCTGGATTCTTTTCTGTCTCATGCGTTGCCAACTGCATCACTTCAGCTTTATGCCCATTAGCAGAGAAATAATCAGCAAGCATTTTAAAATAAGCTGTATTCTCAGGAACTTTATTATAAAGATCCATCAATTCAGCCACATACTTCGCTGAGTCAGCCTTTGTAACAAGCTGTTTGCTAATACAGTTAATCTTTATTTCAGCTGCGTCATGTGCGAAATTTGCATCCTTCAACGCTAAGTCGGCGTAACGTTTAGCATTGTCATAATCCTCTTTTCCAAAAGAAAGCAGACTCACATAATATGCGACAAGTCCAACATTCTGGTTTTGCTTTTGGAATAGAGCTCCATCGGTGCAATCAAGATACAACTTAAAGATTTCCATAGCATCGTCGTTCTTGCGACGACTATATTGATACATTCCTGCATCAATCAGCGGAGAAAGAAACTTAGACAATCGTTTAGAATTGTCTTTTCTGTAATGTAATTTAATTCGACCTTTTGAGTCAGGCTTTGAATCGAAGTAATCACATAATACTGCCGTTTTCATCAATTTCACAACACTATCATAATAGTATAATGTGTCATCGCTTATCGACGGCATATCATTAATCATATTGTCAATCTCTGTGTTCAGACGTTTGGCAGTATTCTGCATATCCTGTCCTAAGCACGTCATAGACGATGACATACATAATGATAATACGATTATAAGAAAACTACGTTTCATAAAGATAAATAGAGCATAACCGATGGAAAAATCCACGGTAATGCTCTATCTTTTATCAAAAAAGAATTACTTGTTCAAAGATTCCATTTCCTTTGTACGACTGTCTGTTGCGCCATAAAGGCTGTAATAAACAGAGTAAAGAGGATAACTCCAGTTTGCCTTCTCACGGTTTGGATCCAAACTGCGTGCTTTCTCCAAGTAGCCTTCGCTCTCTTTGTAAAGTCTCTGCTGTTCAGCCTTATTACCGTTGATAGCACCAGCCTGAGCATTCAAGCAGAAGCCAAGATATGTAAGAACTACAACATTCTTGTCATCCTTTACGATAGCCTTCTTGAAGCAATCAACAGCCTGTTCTGACTTACTTGCATTCATGAAGTTCTGACCCTTCAAAGCCCATGCGATTGAGTTATCTGGCTCAGCAGCAAGTTTGTCAGCAATAACCTTATCTTGCTCAGCTGTCATCTTAAGACTACCATACATGTTTACGATTGTTGCGAAGATCTGATCATTCTTTGAATCCTTAGCATAAAGACCCTTCAATGTTTCTACATACTGAAGTGAGTCAGCCTTAGACTTCAAGTTCTGCTGCATAAGATACATTTTCAGATTAAGAGCGTCTTTGTAAACGGCTGTATCCTTCATTGCTACGTCAACATACTTGTTTGCCAAATCCATCTGCTTGCTCTGGAATGCGTAAACACTAGCTACACGAGCAACCTCACCAAGATACTGATCAGGTGTCTTTGTACGGTCGATGCTCTTGAACAATGGGTTAACAGAAGTTTCTACATACATACCAAAGTATTTCAAAGCTGTAGCCTGGTCATTCTTCTGACCTGCAGCTTGACCTGCATTGATAAGATTTGCACGCAAACCATAAAGACGAGTAGCGTTAGAAGATTCAAACTTAGGTTTGATTTTACCACTGTCATTAGGCTTCTGGTCAAACTCGTTACAAAGCATAGCACTGTTGATAGCATCATAAAGTGCATTGTTGTAACCAGTAGTATCATAAGCAACTTCCTTACCCTGACCAAACTGCTTTGCCATCTGGTTAGAAGTAATTGTACCCTGTTCCTTGGTTACTTTCTCCATAGCCAAGTCGACAAGCTTATTATAAGCCTTTGCTTTTTCTGCGTCATTAACCAACTGGGTTAAGTTAGTCTTCAGCAGTGTTTCTGCATCAGCATAAGTTTTTGCCTTAAGTATCGCCTTCAGAGGCTCGCTATCGCCGGCAAAAGCAGCAGATGTACCTAGTAGCATCAAAGCTGCAATCATTAACTTTCTCATAATTACGTTTTTATATTAAAAGGTTTATTATTCTTCTGTTTCGTCGTCATCGAAGTCAACCAAAGGAGCCTCAGTTACCTCTTCTTCTTCTTCTGAAGATTCAGACTGTGTATCCTTCTTTATCTCCTCTGTCTTGTTAGCCCACTGAGCACGACTTTCTTCTTCTACGGTTGCCTCCAATTCAGAACTCATCACCTTGCATACGCTGGCAATTACGTCGTTCTTCTTTGCGAGGTTAATCAAGCGAACTCCCTGTGTTGCACGGCCCATGATACGAACATCAGCAACAGCTAGACGAATTACGATTCCGCTCTTGTTGATAATCATAAGGTCGTTATCATCTGTAACGTTCTTTATGCTTACCAAGCGACCTGTCTTATCAGTTATAGCCATAGTCTTGACACCCTTACCACCACGATTAGTGATACGATAGTCTTCAACCAAACTGCGCTTACCATAGCCCTGCTCACTTACTACCATTACGGTTTCAGTTTCAGCATCATTTACGGTAATCATGCCAATAACATCATCGTCCTCAGCATCAAGGCGCATACCTCTTACACCAGTAGCTGTACGTCCCATTGTACGTATTGAATTTTCGTTGAAACGAACGGCACGGCCATTACGGTCAGCGATAATCAATTCGTTGTTACCATTAGTCAAACGAACGTCAACAACCTCGTCACCCTCTGCAATGTTTATGGCAATCACACCATTAGCACGTGGACGGCTATAAGCCTCAAGACTAGTCTTCTTAACAGTACCATTCTTTGTAGCAAAGATTACGTAGTGACTCTTATTGAATTCCTCATCGTTAAGACCACGAAGACGAAGGATAGCATTCAATGCATCATCGCTTTCAATATTGAGCATATTCTGAATAGCGCGTCCCTTACTGTTGCGGTCGCCCTCTGGAATTTCATAACACTTCAACCAATAGCAACGTCCCTTCTTTGTGAAGAACAACATTGTCTGGTGCATTGTTGCTGGATAGATGAATTCAGTGAAGTCCTGCTCACGATGACGTGCGCCCTTTGCACCTACTCCACCACGTGCCTGCTCACGGAACTCACTCAGCGGTGTACGCTTGATGTAGCCCATGTGGCTTACAGTAATAACAACAGGATCGTTTGGATAGAAGTCTTCTGGGTTGAATTCCTCGCTAGAATATTTAATTTCTGTACGACGTGGATCGCCATACTTCTCCTTTACTTCAATAAGTTCGTCTTTCATCACTTTCTTGCAAAGCTCTGGATCGTCAAGAATCTGCTGGAAGTAAGCAATCTGACGCTCTAGTTCTTCATATTCAGCATGCAACTGATCCATACGAAGACCTGTGAGCTGACTCAATCGCATATCTACGATAGCCTTACTCTGCAATTCATCAAGATTGAAACGTTTTTCCAAGTTCTTCTGAGCCTCAGCCGGAGTCTTACTTGCACGGATGATATGAACAACTTCGTCAATATTATCACATGCAATAATCAGTCCTTCAAGAATATGAGCACGTTCCTGAGCCTTTCTCAAGTCATACTTTGTTCTGCGGATTGTTACGTCGTGACGATGTTCTACGAAATACTTCACGCATTCACGCAAGCTAAGCAAACGTGGACGTCCCTTAACAAGAGCGATACAGTTTACAGAGAATGAACTCTGCAATGCAGTCATCTTGAAAAGCTTATTCAATATTACGTTGGCATTAGCGTCTTTTTTCACGTCAATAACGATACGCATACCTTGGCGGCCAGACTCATCATTAGCGTTGCTGATACCGTCAATCTTACCTTCCTTCACCAACTCTGCAATATACTCGATAAGCATCTGCTTGTTGACTCCATAAGGAATTTCAGTAATCACAATCTTGTCATGACTCTCGCCACTCTCAATCTCTGCCTTTGAACGCATAATGATACGACCACGACCAGTCTCATAAGCCTGACGCACGCCCTGGATGCCATAAATATAAGCACCTGTTGGGAAGTCCGGAGCCTTGATGTATTGCATCAATCCGTCCAAGTCGATATCTGGATTATCAATATAAGCGCAGCAACCATCAATTACTTCGCAAAGATTATGAGTTGGAATATTTGTAGCCATACCTACAGCGATACCGTTACCACCGTTTACCAACAAGTTAGGAATCTTTGTTGGCATCACAGAAGGCTCTACCAGGGTATCGTCAAAGTTATTGGTCATATCGACTGTTTCCTTTTCCAAGTCGTCCATGACGTGCTCACCCATTTTGCTTAGGCGACACTCAGTATAACGCATGGCAGCAGGAGAGTCACCGTCAACAGAACCAAAGTTTCCCTGTCCGTCTACAAGTTTATAACGCATGTTCCAATCCTGACCCATACGTACAAGTGCTCCATATACAGATCCATCTCCGTGTGGGTGATACTTACCAAGAACTTCACCAACGACGCGGGCGCATTTCTTGTAAGGCTTATCACTTGTATTGCCAAGTCCCTGCATACCGTAAAGAATACGACGGTGAACCGGTTTGAAACCATCACGCACATCAGGTAGTGCACGAGCCACAATAACAGACATAGAATAGTCAATATACGAGGATTTCATTTCTTCCTCAATATTGATCTTCAATATTCTGTCGTTCTCAATTGTCTGATTTTCGTCCATTGAAATTTATTTGTTATTATTATTTTCTCATTTATTAGCTTTAAGCTAAAAAGCAAAAATCATTCAGAATGCCGTTTATTTTCATTCTAAGCGATTTTTAACCCTTTTTCAAGGGTGCTAAATTACAACATTTTTTCGACATAACAATGCGTTACGGGCAAAAAACGTTCATTTTACGTTTAATTTGCTATAATAATCTAGCAAACCAGCAACAGGACTTTGATCTATCCTGCTCACTTCAAATCCATATTTGTTGCACACTTCTGTGAGAATATCCGAAAAGACACTTGCCACACTACCAACAAAACCGATTTTACGAATCTCGTTATAAGGCAAAATGTTGTATTTCATAAAATCAGAGAAATTATCTTTCACCAACTTTTGCAAAGACTTCTCTTCAATATGCGCCCCTACGAATTTAGACACCGTGGCTAAATAGCGATTAGCCAATGGCTGTGTATAAACTTTGCTGATAACGTTGCTGTATGTTTGATTTGTCTCTTCAAGATACATCGTCTTTATTCGCTCAGGAATCCATCCCTTGAATATTCCGTTCATAAATCTTTTACCCAGCACTGCCCCACTACCTTCGTCGCCAAGAATATAGCCTAGCGGTGGAATATTTGACGTAATCTCCTTTCCGTCATAAAGACAACTATTAGCACCTGTGCCCAGAATGCAGGCAATACCACTCTCATGCCCACAGACAGCACGTGCTGCTCCAAGCAAGTCACCAGCAACCTCAACATTTTGCAACGGCAACGAGAATTTGTCTGCAAGAATCTGCTGCATCACCGGAATCTTTTCAACAGTGCATCCACTGCCATAAAATGCTATCTTCAAGTCTGGCGACAATATATCTTCACTCATCTTGCCCAGCACTTCTTCGTTCAGAGTGCGTCTTATTTCATGAGCGTCCTGATGAAATGGATTAATGCCCTGCGATCTGAAAGTTCTTATTATTTCGTTGTTTTTCACAACAAACCAATCGGTTTTGGTACTACCGCTATCTGCTATTATCAACATCGTTTAGGAATATCAATTATTTACCTACAAAAGTACTCATAAAAAACGAGATTAAAGATAATTATTTAAAAAATATTGCCTTTTAAAGCCTATATTATTGCCTTTTTCGTATTTTTGCACGCATATTCATAACAAAGCAAATAATGAAGAAGAGGGTTTTAATAACAATTCTACTCATTGCCACGATATTATCTCCGGCAAGAGCGGTTCTCAAAGAACAAAATCTTGAAAACACGCTGTCTATCCTACGTACTGAACTCACCAACTATCGTACTGAACTCGAACGTCAATCGGGATTCATTAAAGAGCAGCAAACTCAAGTAGTAGACAAACTGTTTGGCATTATGAACAAGAGCAGTCAAAACTCACTGATGCTTTATTCGCAACGTCCTGAATACGTGTTCGACCTAGCATACGCTTGTCATGAAGCAACTGAACAATATCACGATTACAAGAAAAACGTACTGCCGTTTAAGAACTATATCACAAAGACAAACTCGGAAATAGCACGCTACGACAGCCTCATCAACACATTGAGCAGTATGCACGTTGCATCACTCAGCAAAAAGGCGTTAATCGACAAGAATGTCTGCCTCACATTGGCAATCAACATCAGGCATACTCTCAATGACAACAGCAATCAGTTTAATGACTACATTGGCTATTATCAGTCTACAGAAAGTCAACTGAAGCATCTCAACAACTATGCCAACAAGCGTTATTCTGAAATACAAAACAACATTTTCAAAAATGCAGGTGATAACTATTTCAAGATTATATCAAAGTTGGGAATGAACGTCAGAGAGACACGTGAGTCTATTGAAAGCAAATATTTCATTAAGACAAAAGTTCCCTCGCAATGGGACTCTCGACTGATATTCGGATTGTTTGCTATCATCGGTTTCTATGGTTTCATTGCTTGCTTCATCAACATCATGGTGATTAGATTTCTGATGCCTAAGAGATTCCGCACGAAGTCGTTTATGTCTAAACGCACATGCATCATATTGACATCCTCTGTCGTTTCACTGGCGATAATACTTGGACTCACAAGATTTATATTTTCAGACCAGAACTTCATCATCATGGCTAGCGGACTTCTTGTAGAATACACGTGGCTATTGGGCGTTATCCTGATATCGCTTCTTTTGCGACTTGACGGAAATCAGATAGCGAGTGCATTCAGAATTTACTCGCCATTGATATTCATTGGATTTGTCGTGATCGCATTCCGCATCATTCTGATTCCTAACGACTTGGTGAACATCATATTTTCGCCGCTACTACTTATCTGCACACTATGGCAATGGTGGGTGATAAGACGCCACAACATGAATATTCCAAAGAGCGATTTTGCCTACACCTACACTTCACTTGTGGTGTTCGTCGTGTCACTGGTCTCTGCCTGGAAGGGTTATACACTACTCAGTGTACAGTTGCTGATATGGTGGGTGATGCAGCTCACATGTATTCTCACGATAACCTGTCTTCGTGGATGGCTTAAAGGCATTGCAACACGTAAAGGCTACGAAAACATGGATATCAGAAAGACGTGGCTATTTGACTTGATTTACAAAGTGATTCTGCCAACATTGGGCGTATATTCGTTTATCATCGCTATCTACTGGGCAGCAGATGTGTTCAACCTCAGCGACACAACATTGGCGATATTCAAGAAGAACTACATTGAGACTAAAGGGTTCTCTGCTAGCATATTCTCTTTAGCACAGGTCATCGTGCTATTTTATCTATTCGCTTATGCCAACAGATGCATCAAGGCTTTTTTGAAACTTCATTTCGAGAAAGCCGACTATAGCACTGCTGCCAGCCGAAATATCATGGCTAAGAATCTTGTTCAGGTCATCGTTTGGGGTATTTGGCTAATCATAGCATTGGCTATTTTCCATATTGACAACACATGGTTGGTAGTTGTTTCTGGAGGACTATCAACTGGTATTGGTTTTGCAATGAAGGATATCCTGGAAAATATCTACTACGGTATTTTTCTCATGGCTGGTCGTGTAAAGGTTGGTGACTACATCGTTTGCGACGGAACTCGTGGTAAAGTTAGTTCTATTAGTTACACTTCGACCATTGTTGAGGCAAATGACGGTTCAGTGATTGCATTCCAAAACAGTCAACTGTTTACCAAGAACTACAAGAACATGACAAAGAATCATGGCTACGAACTTGACTGCCTTGAAGTTGGTGTGGCCTATGGAACGAATATCCACAAAGTGAAACAGTTGCTTCACGATGAAATTTCAAAACTAGACTGTATCAATAAAGAGCGTGACGTGAATATCACATTGAAGGACTTTGGCGATAGCGCCATCAATCTCAAGATTCTTGTTTGGGTTCCAGTGCTATCTCAGAACAATGCCGACGGATGTATTCTTGAATGCATCTATGACACGTTGAACAAATACAATATTGAGATTCCATATCCGCAACGCGAAATATCAATTAAGCATTCAGAAGATATCGTCAAATCATAATGTAAAGAAGTTTTATTCACTCTTCGTTAGAAAAACTAATGCTGCTGCTGTTTTCTTTATTACAGTAGCAGCATTAGTTTCTATGAATATATATATCTATATATCTATCTAGTATATTATATATAGTGGGGATATTGATAATCAGAGAGTTACACGTTTATTTTTGCAACTTTTTTGAAAAATGTTCCAACTTTTTTGAAAAAAGTTCGAACTTTCTTGCATAATTGCTTTTCAAAAATTGACGTTTTTCACGCAACATTGCAGCAGATTTTGTTATGATTTTTTACGTCATACACGACACAAAAAAAATGATAATAACAGTAAAACAACACCCACTAATCATAAAATCAAAAACGAATTTTTCTAAGCCCACTAATCTACTAATGATAAAAGCCCATGAAGTCAAAATACACGTGTCTCTACTAGTTAATTTGCAATTTCTAGCTACGTGAGCTACGTCATCAACTAATTCATTGATAAACAAATCATTACAGACTCATCCAACAATATTCAGCTACGGTAAGCTACGTTTTAGCTACGTATTTTTTTGCGTTTTACGAAGGAATGCAATGCAAAACATCGTAAAACGCAATGCATTCCTTCGTAAAACGCAATGCATTCCTTCGTAAAACGCAACGCATTCCTTCGTAAAACGCAGTGCATTTCTTCGTAAAACGCAATGCACTTCTTCGTAAAACGCAAAGACTAAATTGAAACTAGTTCTGCTACAAGATATGAGATCTGCATGCTAGCTGATTTACCACTTTCTACATAGGTTTTTCAAAAAAGCAAGCGTCGAAGTGACAATTCTATGAATATCAGAATGTTAACTTGTATTTCAATCTTTTTACAGAGTCGATAAAGCGTCTAAATTGATAAAATTAGCTTTTTAGTAACTCTATTTATGTGTTTCATCGTAGAAACGCCATATTTTACGTCACTTATACGTCACAAGAGATTTCAAAAAACAACGTCTAATCATCTGATTATCAGCAAGTCGACACTTAGACGCTTGGAAAAACGAGAAAGTCCGTGCGTGCGAGCGTGAGAACATTACTTATATAGATATTTTTTTAAGCATAAACACGGTTGAAAAGTATAGAATCGCCTTTTTTGAATTTAATCAATTCTTCACTCGTTTTTCAAAGTCGTTACTCACTGAAATATGCACTACAAGGGACTTTATCAATGTAATTATGAGATGAACAAAATCAGCTCATGCGGTTATGATTGGCTACCCATGCAATCGTTATCGCTTATTAATTAGCCAATTAGCATCATTTACACGATATTTCTTTGCCTGTTACAGAGATTTTTCGTAACTTTGCATTCTAAGAAAATCTAGAAATATGCAACAAATATTTATTGCAGGCCCATGCGTTATTGAGTCACCAGAACTGCTTGATGAAGTAGCTCTCGAACTGGTAAGGATAAACAAGAAATTAGGTGTGGACATTATTTTCAAATCGTCTTTTGACAAGGCTAACCGCACATCATTAAATTCATTTCGCGGACCTGGACTGGAACGCGGATTGCAAATGCTTTCTGACATTAAAGAGAAATACGGACTGAGAATACTCACAGATATACACGAAAGCTATCAAGCTGAACCTGCCGGAGAGGTATGCGACGTGTTACAGATTCCTGCATTTCTATGCCGACAGACAGACTTGCTTGTTGCTGCTGCCAAAACAGGAAAGATTGTGAACATTAAGAAGGCACAATTCCTTAGCGGTGCTGATATGAAATACCCAGTAGAGAAAGCTATGGAAAGCGGTGCTAAAGAAGTTTGGCTCACTGAAAGAGGCAACAGTTTCGGCTATAACAACCTTGTAGTTGACTTCCGCAACATCCCTGATATGAAAGAAATCACTCCAAACGTAATCATGGATTGCACACACAGCGTGCAACGTCCTGGAGCTGGCAACGGAACAACTAGCGGAGACCGTCGTTTTGTTCCATCTATGGCTCTTGCCGCAAAAGCTTTTGGAGCTACAGGATACTTTATGGAAGTGCATCCAAATCCAGACAAGGGACTCAGTGATGGGCCAAACATGTTGGAACTTGACAAATTAGAAGGACTTATCGAAAAACTATTGTAACAAGATGAACGATCTACATATTGAAGACAGACTGAAACACGTTTGTGAGTGGGGTATTCAGGCAATAAGTGAAGAGGCACAGGCCATTACAGACTTGATACCACAGATAGATGATAACTTTACTAAGGCAGTTGAAATGATGTACAACTGCAATGGAAAAATCATTGTTACCGGAGTTGGTAAAAGCGGAAATATCGGCGCAAAAATTGCTGCCACATTAGCATCAACAGGTACACCTGCATTCTATATCAGCCCTTTGGATGTGTATCATGGTGATTTAGGTGTAATGACATCAAACGATGTTGTATTGGCACTAAGTAATTCAGGACAGACTGATGAATTACTTCGCTTCATTCCGATGGTGCTGCACATGAATATTCCTATTATTTCGATGACTTGCAATCCCAGCTCTCTGTTGGCAAAATACAGCAACGCACATATACAGGTAAAAGTGAAGAAGGAAGCATGTCCTTTAAATCTAGCCCCTACTAGCAGCACAACTGCCGCTTTGGCAATGGGCGACGCACTTGCCATCGCACTGATGCAGGTGAGAGACTTTAAGCCACAGGATTTTGCACAGTTCCACCCAGGAGGAGAACTTGGAAAGCGTCTTCTTACAACTGCGTCAGATGTAATGCGTGTA
>RRZT011082392.1_pt1 | contig 16322 bp, 15 predicted proteins | sample 2165551 | NCBI WGS metagenome assembly RRZT01 (sample SAMN10456910, study PRJNA506462) | wastewater metagenome | biome: wastewater; feature: sludge; material: wastewater sludge; isolation source: wastewater sludge with Escherichia coli K12::gfp cells carrying plasmid... | place: USA: Moscow, Idaho...
CGTGGTCAACCAGCCTTTCGGCGTCATGGCTCGATCGTACCTTCGTCGTCGATCGCGCCGAGGTCCGGCCAGACCATCCGCAGCACGAGTTCGAGAGCTGCTCGGATGCGTGCCAGGAGCGCCTCGTAGGGCGGTCCCAGTAGATCGAGTGCGTGCTCGGCGTCGTCGAGCGCTTGGGCGACGAGTCGGTACTCCGCCCACGTGAGCTCGATCGACGCAGGCATTTCATACAGCGGCCCGGTCACGGGCACCGCCTGGTGACTCTGCGACGTGGCATGGCGAACCTCCTGAGAAGACGACATCAGGAGGGGAAGTGCGAGCAACCTAGCCCTGAGCGCCGGCGCTGTCGATGGGCCAAATCGAGTCCCGACTGCCGTCGCAAGGAGGCCCAGCGGCACCCGCCCCCCGCCCCAGACGCCGAGTGGGAACCGGCCACGGGAGCGCCGGCCGCCGACGAGGAGCACGGGCGGGTAGGCCACGGACGGGAGCCGGGGAGCGCCGCGACATCGGAGCCGCCCCTGCGCCGCAGGCGCCCCGTGGCGACTAGGAGCAAGCCCCCGGACCCCGGTCGTGGCCGGAGGGAAAAGAGCGCGAAGAGGAGGTGAGAGAAGCAAAGGAGAGGGCCCGGCTCAGGCCGTCATCCCTCCGTCCACCACGAACTCCGACCCGGTCGAGTACCTGCTCTCGTCGCTGGCCAGGTAGAGGACGAGCTTGGCCACGTCGTCGGCCTCGGCCACGTGGCCGACGGGGATGGCCTTCACGATGCGCTCGAGCATCGCTCCCTCGACGGTCGTCTCCGACATCATCGGGGTGTCGATGATCCCCGGGTGCACCGAGTTCACCCGCACGCCGAAGGGGGCGACCTCCCTGGCCGCCACCTTGGTCATGCCCCGCACCGCCCACTTGCTGGCGGCGTAGGCCATGGTCCCGGCCGCGCCCTGGAGGCCGGCCACCGACGAGATGTTGACGATCGAGCCCGATTCGGCGCCCACCATCGTCGGGATCACGGACTTCATGCCCAGGAACGTGCCCACCTGGTTGACGTCGATGATCTGGCGGTAGTCGGACTCGGCGGTGAGGGCGGTCGGCATCACCCGGAAGATGCCGGCGTTGTTGACCAGCACATCGAGCCGCCCCTCGGCATCGACGATGTTGCCCACGAGGGCGATCCACGCCTCCTCGTCGGTCACGTCGAGGTGGTGGTAGGAGGCGGCGGCGCCGATGTCGGCGGCGGTGGCGGCGCCCTCGTCGTCGAGCACGTCGCTGAGGTACACCCGGGCCCCCTCGGCCGCGAAGAGCCGGGCCTCGGCCGCGCCCTGGCCGCGTGCGGCCCCCGTGATCAACGCGACCTTGTCGTCCAACCGTCCCATGGGACCCTCCCCACCGGGTCCGTCCCGGCGCCGTCGGCCAGCATCCCAGATCCGCCCCGGCGCCGCCGCCGACCCGTCCGTGTGTCGGGGCCCTCCGGTAGCCTGGGGTCTCACAGCCGCCGATTCGCGGGGTCCACCGAGCAGTGTGCGACGATGAGGACGTGAGGGCGTCGGAGCAGCCAGGAACCGCCTCTGACCGGCCCGTCGAGGACCCCGACGACGACACCCCGAAGGAGGCGTGCGGCGTCTTCGGGGTCTACGCGCCGGGCCAGCCGGTCGCCCACCTCACCTACCTCGGGCTCTACGCCTTGCAGCACCGAGGGCAGGAGTCGGCGGGCATGGCCGTCAGCAACGGCGAGACGTTGATGGTGCAGAAGGACATGGGCCTCGTCGCCCACGTGTTCGACGACATCAAACTGGCCACGCTCCGCGGCCACCTCGCCATCGGCCACACCCGCTACTCCACCACCGGGTCGAGCACCTGGCGCAACGCCCAGCCGGTGTTCCGGGCCACGGCCGAGGCCGAGTTCGCCCTCGGTCACAACGGCAACCTCGTGAACACCGAGGCCCTCGCCGACGACCAGGGAATGCTGCCCGGCACCGTCACCAGCGACACCGACCTCGTGGCCGAGATGCTCGCCACCGAGATGTCCGCCGCCGGCCCCCGCAGCGACGAGCGCGAGCTCGAGCACGCCCTGGTCAAGGTCCTGCCCCGCCTCGAGGGCGCCTTCTCGTTCGTGTTGATGGACGAGGGCCACGTCATCGGCGTGCGCGACCCCAACGGCTTCCGCCCGCTGTGCCTCGGCAAGCTCGACCACGGCTGGGTCCTCGCCTCCGAGACGCCGGCGCTCGACGTGGTCGGTGCCCACTTCGTGCGCGAGCTCGAGCCCGGCGAGATGGTCATCATCGACGCCACCGGCTACCGCTCGATCCGCCCCTTCGACCAGGAGCGCATCGACCCCAAGCTCTGCCTGTTCGAGTTCGTGTACTTCGCCCGCCCCGACAGCCAGCTCTACGGCCGCAGCGTCCACCACGCCCGGGTGAAGATGGGCGAGCGCCTGGCCGAGCAGGCCCCGGTCGAGGCCGACCTCGTGATGGGCGTGCCCGAGTCCGGCATCGCCGCCGCCGAGGGCTACGCCCGCCAGAGCGGAATCCCCTTCGGCCAGGGCCTGGTGAAGAACCGCTACATCGGTCGCACCTTCATCGCCCCGACCCAGGAGCTGCGGGCCCTCGGGGTGCGCATGAAGCTCAACCCGCTGCGCGACAACATCGCCGGCAAGCGCCTCGTGGTGGTGGACGACTCCATCGTGCGGGGCACCACCACCAGGGCCATGGTCAAGATGCTCCGCGAGGCCGGCGCCCGCGAGGTGCACCTGCGCATCTCCTCGCCGCCCTACAAGTGGCCCTGCTTCTACGGCATGGACACCGGCACCCGCGGCGAGCTGCTGGCGGCCAACCTCACCGTCGACGAGATCCGCGACTACGTCGACGCCGACACCATCTCGTACCTCACCCTCGACCGCCTGCTCGAGGCCACCGGGGCGGTGAACGCCGGCTTCTGCGACGCCTGCCTCACCGGCGAGTACCCCATCGAGGTGCCGGTGAACCTGCGCAAGGCCGTCCTCGAGGTCGACCCCGTCGAGCGCGACGAGAACGGCACCCCCGTCCGGCGCGAGCCGGCCGCCGGGTCGGGGGCCCTCGCCTCGGGTGACTCGCTCTTCCCGGCCGACGACGCCGCCGCCCGCCGCGCTTGACCCCGCCGGCACCCTCCGTCGACCGCATGCCCCCGGCCCTTCCTCCGGTTCTGGCTCCCGATCCGACCGCTGGGACGGTCGAATGAGGAGCCAGAACGGTGAGAACGAGGGCGGCGGTGGCGCAGGCGCAGGCGAAGGCGCGACCTACGACGTCGACATCGCCGCCGGCGAGGACGCGGTCGACCGCATCAAGGCCGCGGTCCGCTCCACCTACCGGCCCGAGGTGCTGGGCGACATCGGCGGCTTCGGCGGCCTGTTCGCCCTGTCCACCGAAGGGCGGCCCCAGCCCGTGCTGGTCTCCGCGACCGATGGCGTCGGCACCAAGTCGCAGATCGCCAGGGCCCTCGGCCGGCTGGACACCATCGGCATCGACCTCGTGGCGATGTGCGTGGACGACCTGGTCTGCCAGGGGGCCGAGCCGCTGTTCTTCCTCGACTACATCTCGGTCGGCAAGCTCGTCCCCGAGCGCATGGAGGCGCTGGTGGCGGGCGTGGCCGAGGGCTGCCGCCAGGCCGGGTGCGCGCTCATCGGCGGCGAGATGGCCGAGCACCCCGGCGTCATGCCCGACGACGACTTCGACCTGGTGGGCTTCGCGGTCGGCGTGGTCGACCGTGACCGCATCATCACCGGCGAGCACGTGGCCGTGGGCGACACCCTCATCGGCCTGCCCTCGCCGGGCCTCCGGTCCAACGGGTACACGCTGGCCCGCAAGGTGCTCCTCGACATCGGCGGGCTCGAACTCGACGCCCCCGCCTACGAGGGTGCCCCCACCACGGTGGGCGACGAGCTGCTGCTCCCCTCGGTGATCTACGCGCCGGCGGTGCGGGCCGCCACCGAGGCCGTGGACGTGCGGGCCGTGGCCCACATCACCGGCGGCGGCATGGCCGGCAACCTCAACCGTGTCCTGCCCGACGGCGCCGACGCCCAGGTCGAGACCAGCGCCTGGGAGTCGCCCCGCATCTTCAGCGAGATCCAGCGCCTCGGTGCAGTCGAGCCCGCCGAGATGGCCCGGGTGTTCAACCTGGGCATCGGCATGGTCCTCGTGGTGCCGCCCGCCGACGCCGGCGCCGCCCTGTCGGTCCTCGCGGAGCACGGCCACGCCGCGGTCGAGATCGGCACCATCACCCCCGGCACCGGCGAGGTGCAACTCACATGACCCAGTCTCCACGAACTCGACGCAATAGCTCCCTCAAAACACGAGTCATTGCGTCGAGAATCGGCGAACCGGGGGAGCGCGGGCGTCGGGAGGCCGCGACATGAGCGGGGCCCCCACGATCGACGCGCTCATCGCCCACCTGCGCGAGCACGCGGTGCGCACCGACGGGCCCTACACGCTGAAGTCCGGGCGCCAGAGCGACTGGTTCATCGACGCCAAGGCCACCACCTGCTCGCCCCAGGGCATGCTCCTCGTCGCCGACGCCGCCCTCGAGGTGATCCCCGACGACGTCACCGCCATCGGTGGCCTCACCGTCGGCGCCGACGCCATGGCCTATGCCATCGCCGCCATCGCCGCGACCCGCGGCCGCATGCTCACGAGCTTCACCGTCCGCAAGGAGGCCAAGGCGGGCGGCACGGGCGGGCGCATCGCCGGCGTGCTGGAGCCCGGGGCCAAGGTCGTCATCACCGAGGACGCCGTCACCCGTGGTGTCTCGATGCTCGAAGCCGCCGAGGTGGTGCGTGACGAGGGCCGGGCCGACCCGGTGCTGCTGCTGCCCCTCGTGGACCGCGGGGGCACGGTGACGGGCCTGGCCGAGGCTGCCGGCATCCCCCTGCACGCCCTCGTGCCGGCGCCGGCGCTGGGCTTCGACTACGACCCCGGCTGAGCGCCGGCGCCCCGGTCGCCCAGACGCCCCCACGGGGCGCCATTGGGTCGGACTCGACGTGCGAACGTAATGTGCTCCCTCGTGACCGAACACCCACTGCGCGAGCGCCTGGCGGAGCTCGAGAAGCGCAAGGAAGAGGCCCGCCACGCCGGCTCCGAGCGCTCGGTCGAGCGCCAGCACGCCAAGGGCAAGATGCTGGCGCGCGAGCGGGTCGAGTACCTCCTCGACGAGGGCTCGTTCCACGAGCTCGACATGTTGGCCAAGCACCGCGCCCACGACAGCGGCCTGCAGGAGCGCCCCTACACCGACGGCGTCATCACGGGCTGGGGCACCATCGACGGACGCAAGGTCTTCGTGTTCTCGCAGGACTTCACCGTGTTCGGCGGCGCCCTCGGCGAGGTCTTCGCCGAGAAGATCCACAAGCTCATGGACCTCGCGCTGTCGGTCGGCGCGCCGCTCATCGGCCTGAACGACGGCGCCGGCGCCCGCATCCAGGAAGGGGCGGTCTCCCTCGACAGCTACGGCGGCATCTTCTACCGAAACGTGCTGGCCTCGGGCGTCACCCCGCAGATCAGCGTCATCCTCGGGCCCTGCGCCGGCGGTGCGGTGTACAGCCCGGCCATGACCGACTTCATCTTCATGGTGCGGGAGACCTCGCACATGTTCATCACCGGCCCCGACGTGGTGAAGACCGTGACGGGCGAGGAGGTCACCCTCGAAGAGTTGGGCGGCGCCATGAGCCACGCCACCAAGTCCGGCGTCGCCACCTACGTGGCCGACAGCGAGCAGGCCGTCCTCGACGACGTGAAGTACCTCCTGTCGTACCTGCCCTCGAACAACCTCGAGGAGCCGCCGTGGTTCGCCCCCACCGACGACCCCAACCGCCGCCTCACCGAGCTGTACGACCTCATGCCGGCGTCGTCGAACCTGCCCTACGACATGCACCAGGTCGTCAAGGCCACCGTCGACGACGGCGACTTCTTCGAGTACTTCCCCCACTGGGGCATGAACCTGGTGTGCGGCTTCGCCCGCCTCGACGGCCACCCCGTCGGCGTCATCGGCAACCAGCCCATGATGCTGGCCGGCGTGCTCGACATCGAGGCCTCCGAGAAGGGCGCGCGCTTCGTGCGCACCTGTGACGCCTTCAACATCCCGATCCTGACCTTCGTGGACGTCCCCGGCTTCCTGCCCGGTGTCGACCAGGAGTACGGCGGCATCATCCGCCACGGCGCGAAGCTGCTCTACGCGTTCTGCGAGGCCACCGTGCCCCGCATCCAGGTCATCACCCGCAAGGCCTACGGCGGCGCCTACGTGGTCATGAACGCCAAGTCCATCGGCGCGGACCTCGCCTTCGCCTGGCCCTCGGCCGAACTGGCGGTGATGGGCCCCCACGGCGCGGTCGAGATCGTCTACCGCCGCGAGCTGTCGACCGCGGCCGAGCCCGAGGCCCGCCGCGCGGAGCTGGTCGAGGAGTACACCGAGCGCTTCACAAACCCCTACATCGCCGCCGAGCGGGGCATGGTCGACGACGTCATCGACCCGGCCGACACCCGCAGGAAGGTCATCGCGGGCTTCGAGATGCTGCGTTCGAAGCGCGAGGAGCTTCCCAAGCGCAAGCACGGGAACGTGCCGCTTTGAGCGACGCGCCGGCACCGGAGCCGGCAGTCTCCGCCGGGAGCAAACGGAGCCGTCTCGCGCCCCCGGGGCCCGAGGAGATGGCGGCCATCATGGCGGCCATCGAGGTCGCCTGGCCGCGGCCGTCCGCCGGCGGCGTCGACCCCCGGGCGGCCACGCCACGGTGGCGCTTCTCGGGCCGGTGGTGGACCAAGCCCATCCCGTCCCGTCGCGACCGCCCCTCCTGAGCCACCCGACCACCGGGAGCAGCCTCGGCGCCTGATCTGGCGCTGAGCGTCCGCGTTCGGACGCGCGATCACTCCGCGTGCAGCGCCGTGGCCGGGAGCTGTCGGGCGAGCCGACGCCCCGGCCAGAGGGCGGCGAGGTTGGCCACCAGGACGGCGACGGGGACCACCACGATCACGGCCAGCGCTGCGAACGGCGGGATCTCCTGCAGGGGCACCCGCTCGGCGATCAGTCGCCACGTGACGCGACCGGCGGCGATCCCGAGCGGGAGTCCGACCAGCAGCCCCACCACGGCGACGACGGTGCCCTGGGTGCCGAGGACCCACCGGCTGAAGCGGTGGGTCACGCCGAGGGCGCGCAGCACGGCGAACTCCTGGTTGCGCCGCCGGGCGGTCGTGGAGAGGACGTGGGTGAGGGCGGCGACGGCCACCGCCGCGAGGAACACTGCCAGCACCACCGGCAAGGTGGTGATGTTCCGGAGGTTGTCCAGCTCGGCGGGCACCGCGGCGGCGTCGACGGTCTCGGCCCGGTCACCGACTGCGTCGGAGAGGCCGGCAAGCACCGCATCGACGTCGGCGCCGTCTTCGACCTCGACGGCGGCGCTGCGGGCGAGGGCGTCGACGTCGGCCCGCTGCGGCAGCGTGGACCTGAGGCCCGCGGGGGTGAGCCACAGCCCGTCGTCGAACGACGCGTGCACGTCCGAGGGGTAGAGCGCCTCACCGACCACCGTGAACGAGGCCGCATCGGGGCCCAGGGCGACCTGGTCGCCGACCTCGAGGCCGAGCCGGTCGGCGGTGCGCGGTCCGAGCGCCACCTCGTCGGGTGCAGCGGGCGCCCGGCCCGACGTGGTGGTCAGCTCGACCGCCGGCGTCGACGCGCCACCCGCGGGGCGGAGCGCGTACGTCTGGACGCCGATGCCCTCGACGTCGATGAGCGCCCGGTCGACCACGGTCGTGGTGGCCACCCCGTCGACCGCATTGATGTCGGTCAGGAGGTCGGGAAGGAGACCGTCGTCGGTGCGCTGGTCGGGGAGTGCGAGGACCTCCGCGTCCCAGACCACGCCGGCCAGCTCGGGCCGGGCGAGGGCCTCGTGGAGGCCGTGGTCGATGGTGAGGGCGGCGGTGACGCCGAGGACCCCCACGATGGCACCGACGAGCGCCGGGCGTACCGGTGCGCGGGTGCGACCGACGCCGGGGACGAGGGCGATGGTGGTCCCGAGCCCGACCGGCAGCGGGGCGCGGGCTCGGACCCAGGCCACCATGCCTCGGGTGCGGATGGTCGCCTTGGCGGCGCGAGGACGGACCGCGAGCCAGGCGACGAGCGCGGCAGCGCCGAGCACGAGCCCGGCAACGAAGAGTGCGCCGGGGACGACGATCGCCCAGACGGGTTGCACCCCCCGGTCCGGATCGATGTCGGCAGCCAGACCCACGGGCAGCCAGATCGACGCGACGACGGCGGTGGCCACCGACGCCGCCGCGGCGACGACGGCGGCCACCACGTGCGGCAGCGTGGCGCCCAGGGTCAGGCCCGCTCGGGTCATGCCCACCGAGCGCAGGCTGGTCGCATCGTCCGCAACCCGTGCCGCCGACCGCGCCAGCGCCTGTCCAACCAGGACGAGGCCGACGACCGCCACCGCCGCTGCGAGGCCGAGGAGCGCCGCCCGCTCGACCGCGAGCGAGGTCTCCACCCGGCGGGCGGCCTCGTGGAGGTCGAGGATCGGGGTGCCGGGGGCCACCTCGCGGTTCAGCCGTCGTTCGAAGGCGGCGACGTCGGTGGCGCCCCCCACGAGTCTCACGTCGGCGTTCTCACCGGCGAGGACCTCATCGCCGTAGGTGTCGAGGTAGGCCGGCGACATCATCAGCTGCCCCGGCGCCCAGAGGAACTGGGTCAGGGTCTTCACCCGTCCCACCACCTCGAGCTCGCTCGCGGGGCCGGTGGCTTCGACGGCGCCCGGGTCCTGATCGGCGCTGTAGGGCCTGAAGGGGATGTGGTCGCCCACGTCGACCTCGGTGATGGTCTCGTCGATCACCACCTCGAGCGGGGCCTCGGGATCGAACATCCGCCCCTCGACCACCACGGGACGGTTGACGTCGCGGAGGAAACGGCCGTCGACGCTCGCGAAGGTGGGGACGAGGTCGGCGAGGTCACCCTCGACCTTGCCGAAGACGAGTGCCCAAGGGGCGACGGACTCGACCTCGGGTGCGGCACCCAGCGCGTCCCAATCGGTGGTGAAGGCACCGACCTGGGTCGGGAAGGCCACCACGTCGGCTGCGTCCTGGCGCTCGCGGAGGCGGTCGAGGGCGGAGTCGGTGCGCAGCGCGCCCGCGGCCAGCGCGAGCGCGACCCCACCGGTCACGCCACCGAGCACGCCGAGCGCGATCAATAGCCCCCAACGGTCGCGGAGATCAGCTCGGGCCCACGGCAGGACGCGGGCGAACCGTCGCGGCATGGCCTGAACCTATGCGGGAGCCGCTCCGATGGACAGGGGGGTGTCTGGTGTCGCTGAGGTGGTGCTGGCACCCCGGTCGCCCTCGCCCCGCTCCCGTCGCCGGGGCACCGCTCCATGGAGTCGGTAGCCTCGCCGCCCATGGACCTGACCACCGTCGCCGACGACGAAGCCGTCGTGCACGACGGCCCCGTCGCGCGGGTCCACCGCGGCCTCAGGCCGGACACGCACTACGAGCTCGACGGCTTCGCCTTTCGCACCTTGCCGGCACCGGGGGAGCGCCTCGCCACGTTCGCCACCGTCAACGACGTGCACTTCGGTGAGGTCGAGTGCGGGGTCATCCAGGGCCTCGACCTGGGCCCCACCTACCGCAGCGAACCCGGCGAGGATCCTTACCCCGAGGTGATGAACCGGGGGGCGGTGGCCGACATCGCCGCCATCGACCCCGACGTCGTACTGGTGAAGGGCGACCTCACCAACGTGGGCAGCCAGGAGGAGTACGAGCAGTTCCTCGACTGCTACCAGGGGGCCTTCGGCGACCGCCTTCACCACGTGCGGGGCAACCACGACGGCTACCACGGGGGCACCTTCGCCAGTGACGCCCCCTTCCTCGTGGAGCTGCCCGGGGTGATGCTGGCCGTGCTCGACACGACCATCCCCCTCCATACGCCGGGCCGGGTGACCGCCGAGCAGCTCGAGTGGCTGGCCGACGTCGCCGCCGACAGCGACCGCCCCGTGTTCGTGTTCGGCCACCACCACGTGTGGGACCCGACGTCGCACCATCGCCCCGACGACTACTTCGGCATCAACCCCGACGACTCCGAGCGCCTCGTCGACGTCGTGGCCGCCCACCCGTCGATCGTGGCCTACTCCGCGGGCCACACCCACCGGAACCGGGTCCGCCGCTTCCCTGCCACGGGGGAGGTGCCGTGGGCGGAGGTGGCGTGCGTCAAGGACTTCCCGGGGACGTGGGTGGAATACCGGGTGTTCGAGGGCGGGGTCCTCGCCATCCACCGGCGCATCTCCTCCCCCGAGGCCCTGGCGTGGAGCGACAAGACGCGGGACATGTACGACGGCACCTACTTCGACTACGCCTTCGGGGCCCTCGAGGAGCGCTGCTACCCCATCTGGCCCCGAACCGCGTGATGATGGGGCGATGACGGGGTCCGGGTTGCGCGCGCTCGCAAGGCCCCGCAGGGTCGTGCACGCGGGAGCGGTCGTGGTCGCGCTCGGGCTCCTCGCCACCGGGTGCTCGGTGCTCGGCGGCGACGAGACCACCGCCACGACCGTCCCCAACGGGGTGCGCATCGTCGACCTCGAGCCGGGCTCGTGCTACCTGGCGCCGACCGACACCGACGTGCGCATCGTCGAGCAGGTGGGCTGCCGCGAGCCCCACGATGCCGAGGCCTACGCCGTGTTCGCCCTGCCCGTCGCCGCCGACGGTCCCTTCCCCGGCAGCGCCGAGGTGCAGAGCCTGGCCCAACTGGGCTGCCAGGACCGCTTCGCCGACTACGTCGGTCAGGCCTATGAGGACTCCGCCTACTACTTCGCGGCCATCGCCCCCACCCGCAAGTCCTGGGAGGACCGCGGTGACCGGCGGGTCCTCTGCTCGATCATCGCCTCGGACGGGGGTCGTCTCGAGGGAAGCGTCGCCGCAGCGGAGACGGACGAGAGCCAGGGTGGGGACGGCTAAGGTCCCCGGCCATACCGGGAGCGCGAACAGGCGCGTCCCAGGACGACCAGAGGAGCGGATCTTCGATGCGGACTTGGCTGAAGGCGCTCGGCGCCGTCCTGCTCGTGTTGGCAGTGGCGACCTCGTGCAGCGACGAATCGACCTCGGACAACTCGACGAGGGACGAGGAGGGCAACATCACCGAGGGTGGCGACGTGGGGGTCTTCGCCCTGGAGTCCGGTGACTGCTTCGACCAGCCGCCCGACGGCAACATCGCCGAGGTGGCGGCGGTGCCCTGCGCCGAACCCCACGACAACGAGGTGTTCGCCAAGTTCGACATGGACGGCGGCGACGACGCCCCGTACCCGGGCGACGAGGCCGTCCAGGCGGCCTCCGAGGAGTGCATCGGCTCGCTGTTCGAGGACTACGTGGGCATCGACTACCAGAGCTCGCGCTTCGGGGTCTTCCCCATCACCCCGACCCAGGACACCTGGGAGAGCGAGTTGAACGACCGCGAGATCATCTGTACCGCCAACACCGTCGACGGCACCAAGATCACGGGTTCCGTCGCCGGGACCGCCGAGTAGCTCACCTCCGCGGACGCCCCGCCGGGGGCGTCTGCAGCGGCCGCGCCCAAGACGGGCGCGTGCCGTCGAGGGCCGAGAGGAGCGCCCATGTCCGACACCCCACCACCGCCGCCCGAGGGTGAACCGCCAGCGGACGCCGAGCCTGACCCGGGGGTCACCTCGGTCACGGGGCCGCTCCCGCTGTACCCGACGACGCCCGAGGCCACCCCGCCGCCCTCCCCGACGGCCCCGCCTCCGCCGGCGCCGGCCCCTGAGTACCCGGCCACCACGCCTCAGCCCGAGTACCCGGCGGCGGCACCGCCCGGGTACCCCGGCGCGACGCCGCAGTACCCGCCGGCACAACCGGCACAACCGGCACAACCGGCACAACCGGCGCCGCCCGGGTACCCGGCCGCTCCCGGCGCCTACCCGCCGGCGGGTTACGCCGCGCCGGTCCCCGGGCAGGGCTACCCACCCCAGGGGCCTCCACCCACGGAAGCGGGCTGGGGTGCCGGCGGTGGCGGTGGCGTGCCGCCTTACGGTGCTCCACCCCCGACGGGCGGTGGCGGCAAGAAGGCGCTGCTCATCGTCCTCGCGGTGGTCGGCGCCCTGCTCGTCCTCGTGATCGTCGGTGTGATCATCGCCGCCGCGCTGAGCGGTGATGACGACGCCGAGACGGTCGACCGCACCACCCTCGCCACCTCGGCGACGACGGCCCCCGACTTCGAGCCGGGCAGCACGACCACCGACGGCGCCCAGCCGGGGGACAGCGCGTTGACGACGCCGACCACGAGCGGAGGTGGCACCACGTCGATCAACGTGTTCGACCTCGAGGTCGGCGACTGCTTCGACGTCCCGAGCAGCGGCAACATCACCAACGTCGACGGCATCGACTGCGACGAGCCGCACGACAACGAGGTGTTCGCCACCTTCGACATCGCCGGTGGCCCGAACGCGCCGTTCCCCGGCGATTCGTCCATCAGCTCGCAGGCGCAGACCCAGTGCACCGGGGCGCTGTTCACCGACTACGTGGGCGTGCCCTTCAACCAGTCGGAGTTCAACGCCACGTCCATCAACCCGACCCAGCAGACGTGGGAGCAGATCGATGACCGTGAGGTGATCTGCGTCGCCACCAGCGCCGACGGCTCGCCCCTGACCTCGTCCGTACAGGGCGCCAACCGCTGACCGACCCCATCCACCGTTCCGGGTACTCCCCCGTGTCGTCCACCGCACAGGGGAGTACTCAGGACGAGTCCAGCGTGCCCCCGCCGCCGGGGCCGTTGGCCGATCTGCGGGTGCTGGACGTCTCGACCGTCGTGGCGGGGCCCGGGTGCGCCCGCTACCTGGCCGACTTCGGCGCCGACGTCATCAAGGTCGAGCGCCCCGACGGCGGCGACACCACCCGCACGATGGGCTGGGTCGACCCCCGGGACGGCGTCACCCTCTGGTGGAAGCTGGAGGGCCGGGGGAAGCGCGCCGTCGCCCTCGATCTCAAGTCCGAGGAGGGCCGGGACGCCTTCCTCGCGCTGTGCGACACCGCCGACGTGCTGGTCGAGAACTTCCGGCCCGGCACCCTCGAACGGCTCGGGATCGGTCCCGACGTGCTGCTGGCCCGCCGACCCTCGCTCGTCATCACCCGGGTGACGGGCTTCGGCCAGGACGGGCCCTACGCCGGTCGACCCGGCTTCGCCACCATGGCCGAGGCGATGTCGGGCTTCGCCGCCATCAACGGCGAGGCCGACGGCGGGCCCGTGCTGCCCCCCATCGCCCTCACCGACGAGATCACCGGCCTGGTGGCGGCCTTCGCCACCATGGTGGCGGTGCACTCGGGCGTCGGGCAGGTGGTGGACGTGAACCTGCTCGAGTCGATGTTCCAGATCATGGGCCCGCTCATCTCGGGCTACCTGCTGCGGGGCGAGCTGCAGCCCCGGCTGGGCTCGGGCATCCCGTACTCGGTTCCCCGGAACGTCTACCGGACCGCGGACGACCGCTGGGTGGCGGTGTCGACGTCGGCCGAGTCCGTGGCCCAGCGGGTGCTCGACCTGCTCGGGGTGCAGGGCGACCCCCGCTTCGGGTCGTTCGCCGACCGGGCCACCCACCGGGTCGAGCTCGACGAGCTGATGACGGCGTGGGTCGCGGAGCGCTCCCTCGCCGAGGTGCTCGCCGCCTTCGAGGCCGCGCAGGCGGCGGCGGCGCCCATCTTCGACATGGCCGACATCGCCGCCGACCCGCACTACGCCGCCCGCGGCGCCGTGGTCGAGGTGGACGGAGTGCCCATGCAGGGCCTGGTGGCCCGCCTCTCGGCGACGCCCGGCGCCATCCGCTGGGCCGGCCGCCCCCTCGGCGCCGACACCGAGGCCGTCCTGTCCGAGCTCGCCGACGCCGCGGCTGATCTCGACGTCGACGGCTGAGCGCTGGCACCGGGCCCGGCCTCGATCGGGCGAGGCCCGCCGGCCGGCCGGTAGCGTCGGCGGCACCGGGACGGGCCATCCCGTCGCCGGCAGAGGGGGAGGCCATGTCGTACACGCTGACCAACGAGGCGTTCGCTTCCGAGGAGGAGGCGCTGGCCGCCGCCGCCGAGCGGGGGTGGCACGCGGTGGCCTTCGACGTGCCCGCCGAGACCAACGACTTCCACTGGCACGAGTTCGAAGCCACCACCTACGTCGTCTCGGGGACGCTGCGCGTCGAGTTCGAGGACGGCGGGATCGTCGAGTGCGGGGCCGGCACCCTCGTCGAGGCGCCCGCCGGCACGGTGCACCGTGAGGTGTCCCCGGCCTACCGGGCGGTGTTCGCCTTCGACCGTGACCCCGCCGAGATGACCCAGCCCGTGAACAAGCCCCTCGATGAGCACCCCGGGCGCGCCGCCGTCTGAGCGATTGCCCGGGCGCCGGCCGGTCCGCCGCCGGTGTCCGCTCGGCTCAGCTCGCGAGGAGGCGGGCGGTGAGCTCGGTGTCCTCGGTGCCGCGGTAGCGGGCCACCTTGTCGCCGTCGAAGTGCCACCAGTGGTGCAGCTCCATGGTCCCCGACCTGCCGGTGGAGCGCGCCGTGATCCCGAAGCGGATGACGACGAGCACGTCGTCGGCGCCTTCCGCCATGGCGAGCGGTGTGAACTCGGTGACCTCGACCGCCTCGGCCAGCGCCCGGAAGAACCCGGGGACCTCCTCCTTGCCCTTGTACTGACCCCACCACGGGGCGACCGTGCCGGCGGCCTCGGGGGCCCAGTCCACGTCGTCGGTGACGTGGCTGAGGATCGTGTCGACATCCCCCTCGCCGAACGCCTGGTAGATCGCGTTGATCACGTCGCTCTTGGTGCCCATGGCTCGCGCTCCTGTGGTCTCGCCCTCGTTGGACACGACCCATTCGCCCTCGTCGCCGCCCCCGGATCACTGCGGCCCGGTGGTCCCGTCCGTGCGCCCGCGCCGCGGGTGGATCGGCCACGGCACTGGCCGGCGAACGGGGCCCGCCGTCGGACGGTGAGGGCGAGGGGAGGCGGCGCGCTGGCGAACGTCAGGGCGGGCGGCCGGACGGTCAGGCCGTGGGGGCGAGGGCGGCGGCGGCCGAGCGGGCCCGGCCGGTGCGGACCAGCACGGCGCCACCGGCGACCATCGCCAGCATCACCGCGGTGACCCCGAACCACAGGACGGTCTCGCCGAGGCCGGCGTAGACCGCCGCCGCAGGGAGGGCGGCGAGGCCGGCGCCGCCGACCTCGACCGCACCGGACAGGCCGAGGGCGGCGGCCTGGCGGTCCTCGGGGACGCTCGATGACACCACCGACTGCGCCGCGGTGAAGGCGAAGCCGTCGGCGAGGCCGTAGAGGGCGAAGAGCACGAGGACGGGCACGAGACCGTCGGTGAAGGCGAGCGAGGGGGTGAGCACGGCGATGACGGCGAGGCCGGCGACGGTCATGCGCAGGTTGCCGACCCGGTCGGCGGTACGTCCACCGATGCGGCTGACCGCGGCGAGGGGGAGCGCGAACGCGGCGAAGGTGAGGCCGATGCCGAAGGTCCCCACGCCCTCGTCCGAGAGCTGGAGGGGGATGACGGCCTCGATGGCCCCGAGGAGCATCAGGTAGCCGCCGATGATGACGAGGCTGCCGACGAAGGTGCGCCGGCGGAGCAGGTCGAAGCTGGTGCGCCGCTCGGTCGACTTCTCGCCCGGGTCGGGGGGCAGCCGCAGGGCCAGCGGCAGGAAGGCGAGGTGGGCGACCGCGAAGAAGAGCAGCGGGGTGCGCACGGTGCCGACCGCGGCCAGGGCGCCGGCGATGACCGGGCCGATGACCATGCCCACGACCTCGCCGACCATCAGGCGCCCGAGGTTCTCGGCGACCTTCGTGGGGTCGAGCACGGCGGCGACCCGGCGCACGCCGGGCAGGATCATGCCCTCGCCGAACCCCGTGATGGCCCGACCCAGCACGAAGACCCCGGTGCTCGGGGCGACGGCCATCAGCACCAGGCCGGCGGTGCCCAGGAGGAGGCCGATCTGGATCATGCGGGGCCCGTGGCCGCGGTCGGCCAGCGGGGCCAGGGTGACGAGGGCGACGAGCGCGGCCACGAAGCCGGACATCACGACCACGCCGGCGCCGAGGTCGCTCATCCCCACGGTGTCTCGCAGTTCGCCGAGCAGAGCGATGACTGCGCTGATGGACCCCGACCCGAGAGCGAACAGCAGCTGGTACGGCAGCAGCGCCGGCGCGCCGGGGCGCGCGGGGGCGACGGCTTCGCTGCTGCTCATGGCTCCCATCCTGCCGGGTGGATGTGGCTCGCTCCTCACCAGTTCCCGCGGCGCCCTGACCCGGATCCGGCGGTCGGTGCGCTCAGCCGGCCGCGCCGCC
>RRZT011986615.1_pt1 | contig 16319 bp, 27 predicted proteins | sample 2165551 | NCBI WGS metagenome assembly RRZT01 (sample SAMN10456910, study PRJNA506462) | wastewater metagenome | biome: wastewater; feature: sludge; material: wastewater sludge; isolation source: wastewater sludge with Escherichia coli K12::gfp cells carrying plasmid... | place: USA: Moscow, Idaho...
GGAATACCCAGGAACTCTATAAAATAAAGACTGTGGAGATTAAGATAAGACTATTTATAGCATAAATCTAAGAAGCAGTAAAGACGAAATTTATTTTATATACATTTTAATGTATATTTGTCTAGTATTATAAGCTTAGACATATCATTTTGCGTAAAATCAAGCTCATCTGATTCCCCAGAAAATCTCTTTTCATCTATTTCAAAACTATCTAACACATTAATTACATCAATTTCTTCTAATATTTTGTATAAGTCTGGGTATTCTGTTTTAATATCTTTAACTTTACTTTTTATAGATGATAATTTTATAATTCTTTATTCATTAATCACCTCTTTTTCTACTTTAGCATCCGCTAAATATTCTCTGAATGTTTTCATTCTTTCTCCTTTTTATTTTACAAACCAGAGATTTACTCTCCAGCTTGTCTTCTGATTTTTTTGAAATGTTTACCTTTTTTCATGAATGTGGCTCTACTTTTTTGATAAGCTTTTAATTTAGCTTTATTTACTCTTGTATAAGCTCTTCTGCTTGCTCTATTTTCTCTATTTTTCTTAACTCTTTTTGCTCTTTCCTTTCTAAGAGTAGCAGCACTCTTTTGGAAGAATTTTCTTTTCTTTCTGTTAAGATTTTTTGCTTTCATAACTCTAGAAACACCTTCAGACATATCTTCTTCGTATTCAGGCTCATTATCATAATCTAGGTATTTTGAGTTTTCAAAATCTTCTGGTAACAATAAATCTAAAATAAATGAATAAATTTCTTCCTTTTCATCTTCTGATTCAGCTTCAGAACCTAACTCTTTTACCATTTCGATAACATTATCGATATCGAAAAATAATTCGTCAATATCTTCTTCAGGTGTTTCAAAAAACTCAACTGATAAAAATGCTCCGAATTCATCAACTTCATCTTCTGATAAACCATCTAAAATGTTTTTTATTTCAATCATTAATGAGTCAGAACTCATCTCTATTTCTTCTTCACCTTCAACAATTAAATTTGGGTCTAATTGTAATAAATGTTTTCTAAATGTACTCATACATTTCTCCTTTTTATTATTATTTATATATTAGATTTAAAGCTATCGAAAATTGAGATATGTTTTACTTTTATATTATAATCAGTATATTTGGTTCTAAATTTATTAACTTCTTCTAATATCTCATTAATTGCATCATTTACTTTATTATCATACTCTTTTGTTGGCGTTCCATTTTGATCTTTATCTCTCATTCCTGCTAATGCTACCCTATATGCTATTGTTATATTATTATCTTCAGCATTAATTCCATAAATATATGCGTATCTTCTAGTTGATGTAAGATAATTTAGGTTTTCTTTTATTTCAGAATATACTACTTTATTTAATGTTTTCTTAGTTAAATTTTCTTTACTTGTGCCACTTAAATAAATATATTTAGTTGAACCTTGTTGTATTTCCTCTATATATCCAGAATATACTAAAGAGTCAAATCTGTTTCTTCTTGTATCTCCAATACCAAAATGAATATCACCCTTTTTGATGTAGCCTTCTTTTGAATTCTCTAACTGTTTAAATAAAGTTTCCATAAATTCATGTTCAGTCTGATTGTACTTTGAAATATCATTTTGTTTAATAAGCTTCAAGTAAGTTTTAGGCAAATCTTTTTGTGATGAAAAAATATCATATAGCATATCTGAATTAAAACCTGAATAAATCTTTCCTGCTCCGTTATATACTGCAGCCGGGGTGTGGTAGTTATGGATTTTTAACTTTTCACCATCTATGTCAATTATTGCTTTGTTTTTTATAATAATCTTACCAGTTTTGCCCTTTTTAACTTTAAAGTCATTTATTAATTCACTAATATTGTTTATATTATTTTTGTATGCATATAAGATTATTGCTGTTAGTGAATCATCTTCTATACTACTAGATATATCGTAATTATACTGTTTTGCAAAATCATATGAAAAATCAACAATCAATTTCCCTTTATCATTAATATATTTTTTAAATTCTGTAGGAATGTTAATATCTGAACTTGTTTTCTTAATTTTTGGTTCATTTAAATTTATAATATCTTCTTGAATATTTAATTTCTGTTCAACAAACCACTTATACAATTCACCAAAAATATATGCCTCTGTTTTAGAACCCTTTACCAATTTATGTTTTTTCATAAATCCCCATAAATTATCATAACTATGAAAATATTTACCAAAGTGACCCGCTCTCTCAATAGCAAAACTAATTGAATCAAACACACGTGGTGGCATTTCTTTTGTACTACATTTTATTCCTAAAAATGATACTTTTTCATCATCTTCCCAATATTTAGTACTAATATTTAAACCAAGTAATCTAGTGATATCATCTTTTTGGTAATTATTTATACTATTTTGCACTTTATAATCATAATTTACCTTCTCATTTAAATAAGCTATAAATTCTTCTCTTATCGTCATATTCTTCTCCTTTTTTTATTATTTATATAAATATTTATATTATAAGAAAAGGGAAAAATATGAAAATAAAAAACTGGAACTCTATATCTAGAGCAAAATCACCTAAATGGAATGGATGGAAAATCCTCGACTTCTACGAATCCATTAATATTCAAATAGAATCAAAAGAACACAAAGTAATCAAAGTGCTTGAGGAAAATTTTATTTTAGTACAAGACTTAAAAAGAATGATATCAAAGGATAACTAATAGAAGCCATCTGGTTCTATAGTATATCCAGCGTAATTACGCGTATTTTCTAATTCATCAAAATTAGGTGTGTCATTAAAATCCCCTATAATGATAATATCATCAATATTTACATTTTCTGAATTTTGCTGTTCAGAAAAAATTGTATTAACTAATAATTTAATATCTTCAAAATTATTGGTATCAATAAACGGTGCAAAACATAAAGCTAAACTCATAATCAAATCATCGTGACTACCTTCATCTGCTTGATACTTATTATTAATAAGTATAAATTGATATAATTCTGATATTGTTTTAGAATCATTTATTTTTAATCTATTATTTTCTATAAATAATTTCATATTCTGTAAAATTTGTTTTCTACTTTTTGGAGTTGTTCTAAAACCAGGGTATTTCTTCTTAGTCCCCGTTTTCTTATCAAAATACATATTGCCATATTCATATATATTATACAACATATCAGCAATAGATTGGCCTGCTCCTTCATTGTTTTCTATTATCACGTATGCATTATTATAATATTCCGCCCAATCTAATAAATACTCAGGCATTAATATATACTCAATTTGTAACTGTGCTGTTGCAACTTGTTTAAATTCTAAATTATATGTGTCGATTATTTGAACTGCAAAAGCATCAGAACCATCTTTAGCAGGATCAACACCCATAATGTATGAGTGACCAACAATTGGTTTATCATATATCATTAATTTATTATCTTTTTTTTCTTCGTATTCAGAAGAACACAGTTCTTTTAATTTATCTGCGGATATAAGAGTGTGTGAAGAACCAATGAATGAACCTTCATAGTTCTGGTTCCAGTACACTAACCCATCTTTACTAACAACCGACTGTTTAAATTCTTCAGGCGTCAATTTATGACCTTGTGAATTATACCTAGGTACATCTTTCCAATCAACTTCATAATTCACATACCCGTTGTTGCCTTTTTTTTGTTTCTTCCATGTAATTTCATAATAATCTTCAAATTCTGCTATGTTAATTATTTGCGAAATAAATTTTAATTCTAAATGTATTTTATTCTCTATATTTAGATTATTTATCTTAATATCTTTTATGTATACACCCTGTATTTTACAATCTTTAGTAAATGTAGTAGTAATTTCATCATAATTGTTTTTTCTAGCATTTATAATAAGATTAGAAAAATGATTAATACCATTCGCAGTTGATATTATGATTCTCTTTTTAAATGAGAGTGAAGACTGTGAAGGAAATATACCATCAGCAAATTCATTCCACACATTTTGTCTAATAAAAGCGCAATTATGAGATGTTATATTTGATGTTATATAGTGATTACCATTATTAACATTTATTAAGTCAAAATATTCCCTTTTTCCATTAATTATTTCTTTTTTTAAAAGTTTTCTCCCATCAATACTATGATTTATATTAATATTTGATATTTTTCTAAATATTTTACCTGATTTAGATTTACCTACATAAAACCTATGGTTTTCAGTTGTTGTTATATTTGTATTATCAGATAGAAAGCATATAACACCTACATCTTTTGTTGTTTTCTTTATTCCTTCAAATTTTTGGAATCCATTTTTAGTTAGAACCGAATAATCATCATTTAATCTAAACATATTTCACCTTCAAATAATTGTAAACCAAACCCTTTAGGAATACCCCACCTATTATGCTTATTAATAGGTTTACCTGTAATTAATGTACTATATAATGTATTATATTTTATATTGTTTTCATCACAAAAATCACATAAGTATCCTTTTTTTATATCAATATAAATATCTTTAATACTATTATAAACATAGTATTTTTTTGATGATGTATTATTTCCTTTTTTATTTTTTTCACTTTTTTTTAGTGATTCAGATATTTTTTTACCTACATCTGAATTAGTATAATCATAGTTGTCAGAATGTCTACCGTTTTTAGTTCCTGATATCTTACTTCCCATACCAAACATCGGATTATTTTCGCCACCCTTGTCTCTTGCATAACATCCATTTTTTTGCGCAAAACTTTCATTAAAATATTTTTTATTTGTCACAACATTATGTAATTTTTGTATTCTCAGTTCTTCTGCAACTGCTTCTGGTCTAGTACTATGTATGCTTAAAATTCTAGTCTTAAATAGATGTTTATGATGTATTTGCTCATTATCATATATTTCTTTATATTTCTTTGAGCACACAGACCCGTTATAACCTTTTTTAATTCTTTCTATCGTTGAACTACCTATATACCATTTAGGTAATAAATCACCAGAATACATAGTTATATATGTACAATATTTCATATAAATCCTTTTTATTATTATTTATATAATCTTTTGTAAAACTCACCTATTTTTATATCTTCTACTAATCCGGTTCTATCATTTCTAATTGTTATAATTTCATTATACTCTATACATTCATCTACTATAACTAAGTGACAAGTGTGTCCCCTAAATGAATCAGCTGATGTTGCATCTGTTAATATTCTCATACCATTTTCATTCTCTATAAATGTTTTATTCCAAACCTTACAACCTATTTGCATCCAAATAGGGAGCTCAATTAATATATTTTTTGTCTTATCTAAAAATTCTCGAGACATACCAGCTTTATTTGCTGCAATCCCGATATTCATATCTTTATTGAATGTATAAAAATGAGATAAATATATACCAACAGTTACGGATTTTCCTGATTGTCTTGGTTGTAGCGAAACAACATCTTCAATCAAATTATCCTTTAGCACATCAATAAAGTTATCTTGATATGACCTTAAATCTGGGAAATTTATACCTTTTGGTGTTTTTATTTTTACGTAATTGTCTTTAAAATAATGAACATCTTCAGCGCATCTAGTTAATTCTTCTATGTGGATTGGGTATAAATCTAGTTTAGTAAAGGGTTTTTTTAGTCTTCTGTTTCCATTATATGATATTCTATTACCAAAAGAATCTAAATAGTAACTCTCTGAATCCTTTGGAAAATCTAAAATCTCAAGTGCAAGATGCTTACCTTCGTTACCAAAACTTCTCATTTCTTCAAGAAGTTCAGTTGTGATATGCTCTTTATTATTTTTAAGAAATTCAACTATTTCTGGTTTAAAAATTTCTTTTAAGGTTTTATCCATTATAACCTACCTTATAAAAATTATTTATACTATATATTACCTCTCCAAATGTTACGGATATTTCTTCAGTAATATCATCTAAAATAAATATTTTTACATTTTCATTTTTATAGTATTTGTTATTTAATGCTGAATACGCGTCAAGAAAACAATATTCTAAAGTTTCTTCTATTTCAGTTTTAGATAATTCTTTAACGTCTACAATATTTATTAAGTTGGTGAATCCAATAAATGGGACACAATCACTATAATTAGGGACACTTGCAAAGTTAAAATAACCTTCTTTTTTTGTTGTATATAAGTATTTTGATATTCTTTCATGATATTTTTTATCAAATAAAAAATCTGGTAATGTTTTACATAACTCGTAAATATCTAAATTATATTTACTTGCTGCTAATATGGTTTTTGCTAAAACGCCAATATTACCGCAATCTCCAAATAAAAAAACATATAACACAAATATATACATTGCGTCTTTAGCTTTATCATTTTCTTTGTTAATTTGTATTCTTGTATTATTTTTTATTAAATCAATATAAACTCGGGTTTCATTATCTGGTTTAATATAATTATCTAAAAAATAATAGAAATCTTCTTTACACTTTTCAGTTTCATTTAACATTTTTTACCCTTTTATTTTATTATATAAAGACTCTATAATATCTTTTATAATTTGTTTAAAAGTTCTTCTTAAAATAGGTTTTGATGTTTTTACTGGTTCTGTAAACTCTTCGCTAAATTCATTAATTTCTATAAAATCTGATGGTACATCTGTGTGTGGTTCTATGACAATTATTTTAGAATCACCTCTCATACCTGGAATAACAGTATTCAATATATTTTTAAAATTATCTTGATTGATATGAGAAGAAGCTTCTATTATTAAATCTGTTAAAGACGTTCCTCTAAAAATATTTTTATCTGCTTTATCTATTATTATTTTTGAACCATTAGCAGATGTCATTGATGTTTTTAAATTTCTAGAAGGAACCGTTAACCAAGTGGGTAATTGATTATAAAGATTTATTGTGTTAGAAACAAACTCTTTAGACCAAACCGTTTTATCTGCAGAAACACCTATCGCTTGTTTTACTCCAAAATTAAATTTCCACAGAGCATAAATAATCGCAGCATAAGATTTTTTAGTTCCCATATTCGACGTTAATTGTATTTTGTTATTATTTAAAATGGCATTTATCATTTTATCTTGGAGTTTATCTTTATTTAGAATTAAAAGATAGTTCTCTTTAAAGTAAAATAAATCTTCTCGGCATTTGTGTATTTCTAAAACATGAATTTCTGATAAACTTTCACCTTCTTTTAATTCAAGAATTTCTAGAGCTAATTGTTTACCTATTTTTCCACACGCTCTTAGTTCAGTTAGGGACTCTTCAGTTATTAACGACTTATCTTCTTTAAATAAATTTATTTTTACATTCATTTCTGGTGTTATATTTTGCATTTTTATCCTTTTTTATTTTTATTTATATTATTTTTAAGGTTCTTTATAATATAATTATCTTATATAAAATAAGGGAAATAAATATGAGAGAGTTCTATATAAAAGGTAAACTTAAATCTATCGATTACTTTTTACAAAACGGTTGGAAAGCAGAAAAGAATTTTATAATAGATGTTGTAAATGATTTTAGCATATATTATGAAGAATTAAATGCTGAATTAAACTTAAAAGAAATAACAGATTACCAATTAAAATTAGAACTAGAAGATGAGAATGGCACTCAATATATGAGAGATTGGTTTGAACAATTGGAAGATATAATTTAATTAAGATTTAAGGAAACTTATATTATAATTATCTTATATAAAATAAAAAGGAGTAAAAATGAAATCAGAAGTTCTAAACCCAGAGTTAAATTATGTTGGATTTACAAAAAGGGCAAAACCGGTATCAGATTTTGAGGTAGAAAGCACTTACCAAAGAATTAAAGATATGAAATGCATTGAAATTTCAAGTCATTTATTATTATACAGATTTAGAGTTGGTGTTAAAAGAGGTGAAATTAAATCTTTTAATTTAATTGTTGAAGATATTGACGGTCAAATATATGAAGATATTGTATCTATTGATGGATGTATAAATAACTGTTGGGATTCTTTGATTTTATCACAAAATTTATATTATACTATAGAATTAATATAGATGATTAATTTATTCTGGAGAAAGGAATACGAAAAGAACCTTAAACTTTTCAAAGAATATCTTGCTAATGATTATGGGTATGTTGATTATTATAAAAATAGAATAGAGGAGATAATAAAGAAGACGCCCTATTCTGGATTTAAATATAAATTGAAATTTAATGATGTTAAAGATTTAGAAATTATATTTTCAAACAACAAAAACAAATATAAAGTTTTAGTTTCGTGTGAAGTATTTGAACATTATAACATATTTACCGATGAATATATGACGTTATCTGATAATGTAAGGAATTCTTATAAGAGGTCTTTAATTGAAGCCCTTATGATGCTCGAAAATGAATACGTAAAAGAAATGGAAAACGCTTATACGTTATATAGAAATAGAATAGATAATTTTTTAACAAATATAAATGAGGTAATAAATGAAAACAGAATTTGATTTAAATAATTTAAGAGATGCAATTCATGGTATGAATCTAGAAAATGATATTTTCAGAACTTCTGAATTTATAAAAAAAGAGATTCAGGAACTAAAATGGGATTATAGTGGGTTTGTTGAAGGTCAAATTGATGAAGAACACGAACAATATAATGCTGTATTTAATCAATTTAGAAGAAGTAAATATTTACCAAGTATAGAATTAAAGATTGGTAATCTTTATGAATTAAAATTAGGTGAAATTATCAAAAAACTATATCTTGTTAGAATTGATGGAAATATTAAGCATTTTCCAGAATTATATTTTTCTGAAAATACAGAAAGCTCGAGAGGTTCAAATATATCTGTTTATAAAATTATGAAGGAAATAAAGTAAAATGAAAAATATTAAAATAAAAGTAACGCCATCAGAATTCAGAGAAATACAGAGAATAGCTTTTGATAAGGGAATATATTGGGATTACAGTAGCGAAAGTAAAACAAAAACTTCTGATATGTTATATATCGATGATAAATTATCATGGGAAACTCCAGTATTAGCATACAGCAAAAATTATGAAGAAATGAAATCTTCCGATTTTATTAGAGAGAACACAAAATTTCCAGTTTATAAAATTCAAAAAGACGGTTTATATATTGTCGAGTTTAGTGATATTCACACAGGCGAAGTTGTTTGGATTAAATCTAATCTCGATACTATACGGAAATATAGAGAAGGATGGATTGCTTTTTATGAAGATTGTTGGAAAAATATTTCAGAAGAAGAGACTCTTATGTTAATTAACCAAACAAACAATCAAGAAATAAACAATTTAGATGTTGATATTCAACCCGGTACAATCGTTCTAGCAACTAGAAAAAGTACTGATGCTAAACATGGAGATTATACTTGGCAAGGAACATATTATGGAAAATTTAATGAACATCATTTACTAGATTTTAATGGAACTAGCTACAGAATTGCGGATGAAGTTAAGATTATACCAACTTTGACAAAGAAAGAAGCAAAACAGAAAATTTCTGAATTATTTAACCAACCTAAAAATGTTTCATCTGAAAAGATAAGAAATATTATTGATTTAATTAAAATATAAGGTTCTTTATATTATAATAATCTTATAAAATAAAAAGGAAAATGAATGCAAAGAATACAAATAATATTTAATTTATTTAAGAGACCTAAGATTTTAACTTTTTGGGATTTAAGATTTTAAGAAGAAGAATTTTCTAAAGCAGCTAAAATTACCCTATTAAACACTAAAAACTCACTAATTACGTTGTAGTGCTTGTGTACTAATTGGAGAGAACTTTTTGATTATCAAGAAAAACACTTTTATGATTATGTTATAAGAGATTACTATAAAAAGGAGAAATAATGGTTAAAATACTTAAAAAACTATTTAATAAAGACGCAATTAAAACAATTGCAAAAGATGCTGCTAAAGAAGGCACACAAATTGCTGTAGATACAGTAACAGAATCAGGTAAATCTTTCATTTCAGCATTATTCTATAAAATAATTTTTATAATTATTTTAATAGGTGTACTAACGTTTGGTGGGTGTGTCGGGGTAGAATTAATAGTAGATATGATTCAAAAATGAGAATACAATGAAGATAACTGAAGCAGATTTACCAGAAACAAGATATATAGAAGAAGGTTATTTTGGTGCTAGAATTGAACCGGTTAGAATTCTTGAAACTAAATATGGGAAAATTTATATTGGAAAACTAAAAGACAAATTTATCTTTTATGACGAAACAGGATGTGACCCCGTAGAATTATCTTCGATAGATATTACGGAATTTGAAGCAGCACTGGAAATAAACAAAAGAAGAGAAGGGTTGAAAAGTGTATTTATTGACAATAACTAAAGGTGAAAGAACTGAAGAATATTTATTCAAAAAGGAAGTATGCGATGAGAACATAGTTTTAATTATAGAGCAATATTTTCTAAGTTCACAAAAAGATTATGCTGATTTTTATTCAGATAGACTTGAATATATGAAAGATTTATATTACAATATTGAATATTCAGAATTTCCAAATTTGTGGATATTTTATACTAAAGTTAGAGGATATGATACTTATGATTCTGGTGTATTTAGTGCTTGGTCTGAAAGTAGAGCAAGAGAATTAGCTGAAAAGAAATCAAGGGATTTTAAAGGTGCTGATATTGAAGTAATTGGGTTGTATAATAAACAAACAGAAGAAGAAATTTGTTCATCTTTTAATGCAGGTTAATAAAAATTAATTAAAATATAAGGTTCTTTATAATATAATAATCTTATAAAAATAAAAAGGAAACAAAATGAAAATTGAAGAATTACCGGTGTACTCAGCTAAAAAAGTTGATTCTAATGAATATGTGACAGGAACAGGATTTTATAGAGGTGTGTTAACAGATGAACCGATGACTGTAGGTGATTGTAGAATTGTTAATATAATTATTGAAAATGGAACAATGTGGCATATAGACTTATCAACATTATCGATTAAATTTCCAGATAAAGTTAATTCATGAATAAATTATACATTAGAGATGGGGTAACATCAGTAGAACAATTAAAACCATATAAACTTTATGGAAAAGATGATAAAATTAGATATTGTTTTCACCAAATGGTTGGAATTATTAATACAAAATTAGGTTTCGACCAGAGGAAATGCGGGAAGTATTTTCACCCGGGTACTGGGGATTTTTACGATTGGTGTAAAATGAAACAATATCCTGAAAAAGACCCAGCTGGTAAAGAACGAGGTAGTTCACAAATTTGGTTCAGGGAATATCGAAACGAAATAAATGCAGGGAAATGGAAAGAAGCACCATATTGTGATTTTTGGCATTATCAATTAGATGCAATTTTCAGAAATGAAGTTGGAAATGGTCAATGTAATTCTATTTATGTTGGAACATCAGAAGGTATAAATCTTAAAAAACTAAAAAGACAACCGAACGACTGGCAATTGTTTCTATTAAATGAATGGAATAATATGTTCCATCATTTAGCTGATAAAAATGGTTGGATCAAAGTAGAAGTATGGTGGTAAAATTAATGAAAAAATATATAAGTACAAACCGATTAAGAGAAATCTTAAAAACAGTAAACGCGAGAATTGTTAAAGAAATTGAAGTTATAGAATGCAGCAATCATATTCCTTTTAAATTATATTGGTATGAAGTTAGAATTGGCTCAAACGTTTATCTTGTAAATATGTTAGATATGGATTCATATTACACGGAAGCATCTATTTTAGATTTTAAACAAATGTTAGAGGAATTCAAACATTTAAATATATTATATTACAAGGGGTTATAAAATGACAGCAGAAGCATTAAGTAAAGTTTTAGAAATTGATATAACGCATTGTTCATTATGTAAGGGTGATGCTGATTTATTTTTTGTAGATAAAGATGGTGGTCATTACATTAATATTTATGAATTATCTTATAAATGTAAATCTTATGTAGTTAGAAATTCTGGATGGACTCTTCAATCATATACCAATGAAAGAGGTGCAGGAATTTGTAGAGTTAAAGTTGGTGATGGACAAGAGATTAATAAATTTATTGATGCATCTGAAGTTAATGCTGTATTTAAAGCTACAGAATGGGTTTATATTGAACTTAAAAATAAAGGTAAATTAAATGAATAAAAAATGTAAAATGTTAGGAACAACAAATTCTAGATTTAAAGATAGATGTGGAACAATTGAAGAAAGTATATTTTCTGATAGAAATATAATTTTTTGGTTTGGGAACTTACATACAAGTTATGTTATCGAATGTAAAATAAACGAAAATATTATGACAATTAAAACTAGAAATTCAGAGTATATTTTTGAATTATTAGATGGTACAACTTTTAATGAATTTAAACGAAGTACTGATGAAATTAAAGAATTAGAGGAGCTTTGTAAATGACATATACAGGATTAGATAAAGCAATTGCTCTTGCAGCTGAAAAATTTATTGGTAAATATGATAAAAGTGGAGAACCTTATATTCTCCATTGTTTACAAGTTATGAATAATGTTAAAAAATGGAATGATATTGAACTTCAAATTGCTGCAGTACTTCATGATATTGTTGAAGATACTGATATAACTTTTGAAGACTTAGAAGAATTAGGTTATTCTCCTAGGGTAATTAAAATTATTAAACATGTTACTAGAGAAGATGAGATTTCATATGATGATGAAATTGCAAGAATTTGTAATGATAAAGATTCAATTCGTGTTAAAATGGCTGATTTAGAACACAATAGTAGTATTCTAAGACTTAAAGGAATCACACAAAAAGACCTAGAAAGAATTCAAAAATACCATAGAGCATATTTTATTCTAGAAGCTCATCTTAAAAATTAAGGAAATATTATGATGTTAGAATTTGAATTAGCTAATCCAGCAATAGAAATAATTCCAAAGAGAAGTGATTATTTAACCTTAAAAATTGAATATGCTCAAGACACAGTTTCAACAATTATAAATGAAATAGCTGAAAAGCGTAGTTTCACTGAAATATTTGATTCATTCTGTATTAACGAGCTTGAAGAAATGAAAATAGAATTAGAAGAATATATTAAAGATTCGAAATTTTAATAAAAATTAATTAATATATAAGGTTCTTTATATTATAATAAACTATATTAAAAAAAGGAAGATAAATTGAATTTAACAAAAGAAATACACAATTTTAGAGAGAATCAAAAAACATCAATATCGAGTGATATGTTTATACTTTGGGAGTATAAATTATCAAAAACCGATGGGTCTAAAAAGAGTTTATATAATATTTTAAAATCAGATAACGTTTATTTAAAATTTGAAGGTAATGTAATAAGAGATGATATTGTATATAAAAATATTTCAGAATTAAAATCTAATGAGTTTTTTAATCTTTTAAGTTTATATAAAGATAAGAATAAAAAATTATTTAATTTTTGTAATAAAATGTTAGAGGAATTTTAATGGGATTTATTTATAGTCCTCTTATAGGTATTTCTGAAACAGATAATCACTTAGGTGAAAAAACTCCAGAACTTGCTAAACTTAAATATTTTAAAGAACAAAAATTTCTTATCAGAGATAGAATTAGAAAAAGTAGAGAAAACATTAAAAAGAATGAAAGAGCTCTTAAGAAATTGGAAGGTGATTTTTCATTTCTTATAGATATTTTTCCTGAGGAATTTATTTAATTTAATAAAGATTTAAGGTTATTTATATTATAATTATTTTATATAAAATAAAAGGATATAAATGTATTTACTAGAAATGATTGGAGATTATGGTCATACGATTATGATAAGAAATATATTAGATTAATTCTTAAGGAAATAAAGTAGTTCATGTAATTACATGAATATAAGCTTAGGTAATAAACCTAAGCTACTATGACATTAATTTTTTCAATTTATCTTGCCTATCTTCTAAACCGTTTAAACCACCATTTATTTTTTTAGTTAAACCTATAAAATCAGCATTATCGCAATAAGAGTTTAATTTATTCTTATTCCAAAACCAAATAGCTGATTTAATAATTACTGTTAAATCATTTCTATATTGCTCTGGATTTGTTACTAAATCTATTCCGGATTCTTTACTGAAAATATTGAAATTATCTTTCCCGGTTAGCTGGATTAATCCGATTCCCCGATATTTCCAACCATCACCAGAACTCTCTGGTCCATTTCCCATTCTGTTTGCGTAAACCTTATTAGCTATCTTTTCAGGATTTCTTTCATAAGCGTTTGCAACGCTATCATCTGGGAAATATTTTGGAAAAACTGTTCTAAGACCTTTTGCACTATAATTCAAATTCTCTGAAAATGCAGTAAATCCACCAGACTCATGCCCACACTGAGCTAGAAACATATTTACTCTTTCTTTAGTGTCAATTCCTGCTGCTGGAAGTAAGTTATCTAATAAATTACAAAATTTATCAGCATCTTTACACGCAGGAAAAACTTTTTTAAATCTATTCACATCAATCGTATACATAATTTAATCCTTTTTAAATTATTTATATTTTTTTAATATAAGGAGCACAATGAACGCAAAAAACACAAAAATAATGTTAAAATTAGCATTAAAAGCGAATGATACTGTTTTATTAGATGGTAAACATGGTATAGGTAAGACTTCTGTTATAAAGCAATTTGCTAAAGAAAACTTGATGCACTTAGAACCTCTTATACTATCGCTAAAAGACCCATCTGACTTATTAGGTATGCCTAATATTAATTCGACTGGAATAACTAAAAGGACAGAATTTGCTGAACCCGACTGGTTCCAGCGAATTGTAGATAAAGCATGGCCAGAGTACTTTTATTTTTCTGATTTAGAATTTCATGATTTAGAATTTAAGAATTATATAGATAATCTCGATTACAATTACTCTGAAAAAATACATAGAAAACAATTAAATGAATGGTATTGCGAGTTTTATAATTTAAACTCTAAAGAATTAGAATTAACAAAAGAGCAATATAACATTAGTTGTAAAAAATCACAAAATTCTGTTTTGATGCTAGACGAATTAAATAGAGCATTTTTGGACACCAGACAATGTTCTTTAGAGTTGGTTCTCGAGAAACGGTTACATTCACACATATTGCCTTTTGTTAATGGACAGAGAACATTTATATGTGCTGCTATAAATCCTCCAGATTTATACCAAACAGAAGAACTTGATGTTGCGTTACTTGATAGATTTATGTATATTGAGATGACAATAGATTCAACGGATTGGCTAGAGTATACTAAAGGAGTTGTTATTGATGTAATTAGAGATTATATTTCTGAAAATCCTGAACATCTGCATTATATGGACCCTAATTCGCCAAAAAATAATGCAACGCCTCGTTCTTGGTGTAAATTATCAGATTACTTGGTTCAAGACACAGAAGATTTAAAAAACCGAATAATACTGGAGAACACAATTTTTGGTAAAATTGGGAAAACGGTAGGTTTTGATTTTTTAACATATTATTTAAATTATAAAACAGCATTATCCGTTGATGATATAGTAAAAACAGTATTTGAAAATAAAAGTAAATCAATTAAAGACATAGCTGAAGAACTAAAACTTCTATTAAAAGACACTGAAAGTATCAGAAAGCATTCACTAACTAACAGATTAATTGAATTAGCTGAGGAAGAATTAGAATCTAAGAAGTATAATATTATATCTTTATCAGTTCTGTGTTTATTAACTTCTTTAAATATTGAAATAAGTTTAGGATTTTGTAAAAAATTAAAAGCAATAAATTCAAAACTTTATTATCATTTAGTTCAAGCTGACTCAGAGATAAATAATAAAGAATTTTTTATAGGTTTAACTAAATATAAAAATTAATATTTCTTATAATATAATTATTTAAATAAAAAAAGGAGGAAAGATGGAAATAGTTAGAAGTGCTAAATATAGATTATATCCAACTGCGAAGCAGAAATCTCTTCTCCATAATTTATTTGGATCAACTCGTTTTACATTTAATCTGTTCTTAGGTAAAATCCAAGAATCATATTTTGGAACATCTATTAATAAAAAAACTGGTGAACTTGTACCTAAGATACCTTCTGAGTTTGATTTATCTAAAGCTCTTACTTCTTTTAAATCAAAATATCATTTTCTTTATTCTGTTCCTAACGATTTATTGCAAGCTGAATCTAAGAATTTATCTCTTGCGTATAAAAAGTTTTTCTCCGGAGGAGGATATCCCAAATTCAAGTCAAGAAAAGATAAACATAAGAGCGTAAATTTATATGCTGGTTCTAGAGCTAAATTTGATTCAGAATATATTTATTTACCTGTTGCTTCTGGGTCTTCTTTTCTAAAAGAAGATTTCAAGATAAAATATAAGAAACATAAAACTAATTTCTCTCCA